>Ga0326760_1000660_pt1 | contig 17220 bp, 17 predicted proteins | sample GCREP_S_FD_207668 | JGI IMG/M metagenome (GOLD analysis project Ga0326760, IMG submission 207668) | Hot spring sediment microbial communities from Geyser Creek Basin, Yellowstone National Park, WY, United States - GCR.EP_S | ecosystem: Environmental > Aquatic > Thermal springs > Near-boiling... | reverse complement strand
TATTCAGCGTGAGCGGCGGGAGGATCTACAAGATGCTTGATGCAATACTAGGGGCTGATTTCTACGTTAAGGAGACAGCGGTGCTCAGGACTCCGTCTGGTGAGTACAGGGTGGCGGCGCTAGTTAGTGAAGGCTTACCGGCTGCGGGGCCTTGCACCTCCTGTTATGTCTACGTGTTTAGTGAAGGGTCTAACGGTATTTTAAAGATTGGTAGTAAGGTGGGTAACGCCACAAAGTCGTATGAGGGGATACTGCCGCAGGACATAGCCCCCTTAACGGTGTTCGATAGGTATGGTTACTACTACGACGCTTCAATGCTCGCCATAGCTTGGGTTGAGAAAGGGGATCTAGTTACTTTAGTCTTTAACGTGACTTACTGGAGTAACAACACATTAATACCTGCTTCAAAAGCTTTAGTTGAGGTCATTGCTTACAGCCCTGAAGAAGGCCTGACTTACAGGTACGGGCTTAACGCTAACGACAAAGGCGTTGTTGAGGTACCTGTACCCAGAGGCTTAATAGCTCAGGTAACTGTCTGGGACATATACGGGAGGAACTATAACTACACGTACGACACATCCGTTCTCCCATCATACATTGACAAAATCTACGTAACTACTTTCACCCTCAACGCACCGCCCATAACCACCCCCGCATCAGCTTACTACAAAACGCCTGAGTTCTTACTAGCTAATATTGAAGTTCTTAACGTGAGTGAAGCCCCAGACAGCTTCACTAGCTCAGGCTTCATAAACTTCAAGATACCGCCTACATCATCAGGACTCTCGTTCCTTAAGGGAATTGGCGATACTGATTACTTAATCACGTATCACGATCCCGAAGACGAATACCTGAAACTAGTCAGGGTGAATATTTTACTCCGCAAAACCTCGATAACTACGGAGTACGCTGGTGCGGGAACCGAGTTAAGTAGTGCTTTAACGCTATATGACGGCGGGTTAGCTGTTCTCGTGTTGAGTGATGGTAGGGTGAAGGTTTACTCATTGGTTGAGGGCGGTGGTAGCAAGTCTTACAGATTACTTAACACATACGTTGCTGGAGGGGTGGTAAGTAAGGTTAAGGTATTCCCTGGCGGCGAGACTCAAGCAATATTCTTGGAGACTTCTGAAGGTTTGCAATTACTCAGGCTCACCCCATACCTAACCCCACTACTGAGGAGGGACTTAGTCCTCAACTTCGCTGAGGAACCTCACGTGGATTCAGACATGCTAAGTGATTTTAGTGCTGGGGTGGCTTGCGGCGGCGATAAGTTAACGATACTTAAGAACCTGAACTTAATGATAGGCGGCGAGCCTGTCTCCGTAGAGAGTTTTAGGGCTGGTAAAGCGGTTATTAAGGTAGTTCCGCCCGGTAACGAATCCGTTACTGAGGCCTCAGTAACGTTTAAGTATCCTGGAGGGGCGCTGACCAAGACCCCTTCTAAAGACGGTGTGGTAGTCTTCAATAATATACTGCCTAACGTAACCTACGAGGTAACGGTGACTCACTCAAGACCTTACGTGAATCCTGCGGAAACACTTATTAAGGTCAGCACCTTCACAGACACCTACTTGGAGATCCCGTTAACATATAAAGAATTCACGCTGTACTTGAGCGTGGTTGATTCAGTGTCAGGGGATTTAATAGCTCCCTACTCCGTCTTAGTAGATAACAAGACCGTGATACCGTCAACTACTAGTAGGTATGCTGAGGTACGGGTGTTGTACGGGACACACTTCTTGAGGGTGGGTCCGGCACCGGGTTACGAGAACGTCTACGAATCCTTCGAGACAACGCTCGCGGTTTCAAGTAATCAGTCTGTTGATGTGACTCTCTTCAGGAAGATATACCTACTTGAGTTAAGGGTTGAGGACGCCTTAACCACTAAGTTAATCGCTCCTGTAGAGGTTGAGGTAGGCGGTGAGGTTCAGACAGTGGATCCTGCGGTAGCTAGAGCGTATTTCGTGTTGCCTTACGGTGATTACACGGTGTTCGTCAAGCCTTTAGAAGGTTATGAAGCTATATACAGGCCGGCAACGATAAACTTAACCCTCGCCTCCTCGACAGCCAAGGTCGTGAGAATCTCTAGAAATACTTATACTCTGAGCTTAAGTGTTAGAGACGCTACAGTCAACATCCTTAGAGGCACGTTCGATATCTTCGTCAACGACACTAAAGTAGCGAGTGGCATCGCTCAAAACGCTAGTATAGTCTTGCCTTACGGGACTTACGTAGTGCAGGTGAGGCCTACGAGTAGTTATGAGATAGTCTATAACCCGTCGCAGCCAGCCTTAGTTAAGTTAACTGATAACATGTCGCTTAATATCCCGGTGACTAGGAAGTACTACAACTTGAGAGTCAGGGTCCAGGAAGGTGAGACCCCCATAAAGAACGCTGAGGTCAGGTTCTATAGTTTGGAGACAGGAAACCTCATAACGGTTTTAAACACCTACGAGGAAGGTATTGTTGAAACGAGGCTGTTCTATAGTGATGTAATGGTTGAGGTAATCGCACCAGGCTATTTCGACGAGACCAGGACGTTAACCCTGGACAGGGATACGGACTTGCTAGTGTACATGAGTCCGCAGCCACTCACCCTATTCTTCAGGTACTTGCCCATAATAGCGGTCATAATAATAGCTGCGCTAGCTGTTTACGGGACTCTGAAGCTCAGGGCGCTAATATATCAGAGGTTGCGAAGAGAGGAAACGTTATTCTAATATTAAGTAAATTTAAATAAAGCGTGTCTTATCTGTTAATTAAAAACCTTAATATCCGCTTACACGTACTTTATAATGAGTGTTTTCGGGAGCCCCTCCAAGTATACGACAGTTAGCTTTACTTCTACGTCAAGACTCCCTAAAACTTCTAGGTCTTTCTTTATGGCCGTCAACATAGTTATCTTGTTGTTGAGTGACTCAACCACGCTCTCTAAGTTGCTTAATTCTTGGTCTGCTGTCGGGTTCATCACTATCTTGACGTTCTTTAAGTCAACCACGTTCTTAGGTTCGGGCGCTTCAGCAGCTAATCCTAACTTAGTGAATGCTGTCTTGATTTTTCTCTCATGCTCTACCTTAACCCTCAGCTCCTCCAACCTCCTAAGGAGTTCGGCGAGCTTCTTCCTATAATCATTTAAGTCTTCGTCAATACTTTTCACGAACTCAGCGATATTGTTAAACTCCTTAATCATGGAGCTCATTTAAGACTACACCCTCAATAATTTACTACTCAAGCAATTATATATATTTTCCATCTCGAGGAACTCACTACACGTTAACACCTTCTCTAACCGTTCTAACAGTATTTTAGTCCCGGCCCAACCTATTAGTTTTGAGTGTGGTATAGGTGTTGCCGCTCTCGGACGCGCACGCCCACGTATCGCCTTCAGGCTTAGGAGCTGAAGCCGTGGCGAGGAAGTTTAGGGGGGTTGGCGGGTGGTTCATGGCGTTAGTTTCACTACCGCCTAATCACTACGGCTTCAGCGCGGGTCTAGAAGGTATTATCAAGTCTTTCGAGTCGCACGTGGTTGAGTGTGGTAGGGCTAGGGGGGAGGGTATTAAGGTAGCTTGCTTAGCGGGGATTCACCCGGCTTACGTGGACGAGTTAGTGAGGATCGCGGGTTCTCACAGAACGGGTAAGGTCTTAGAGATCGTGGGGAAAGCACTAGACCACCTCAGGAAGTTAATACTGGACGGCAGGGTAGACGGGTTAGGGGAGTTTGGGCGACCGCACTACAAGACCTTACCAGAGTCGGTGGTAGTTAACGAGATCATCTTATTGAAGGCTTTAGAGATATGTAGAGACACGAACACACTCATCCACCTACACACGGAGCAGGGAGGTCTAGCAACCGTAGCGTCCGTGAACTACTTGGTGAGGCTTGCTGAAGTACCTAGGAATAAGGTCGTGTTCCACCACGTAAGCACCTTCCTAGCCAAGACGGTGGAGGAGTTTGAGTACATGATGTCGGTCTTAGGCCGGGAAGACCTCCTCACAAACATTCTGGAAGCAGGGGTTACGAGAGCGTTGGTAGAGAGCGACTTCATAGACGACCCGAAGAGACCCGGCACCGTCATGTATCCTTGGGATATACGTGGTGAGGTAGAGAAGGTGTTGAGTAAGGGAGGGGGTTACGAGGAAGTATTAACGAAGTACTTAGTGGATAACGTTGTGTTACTTTACGGAGTGCCGCCGCCGTAGGGTTCAATCAACACACTTATCCTGAACCCCTAACTGCTCTCTCCCGGCCTCACTCAAGAGTATGTTCTTCACGCTCCCCTTAGCTAAGACAACCTTGATTAACCCGCGCATCTCTAACCTCATGAGTAACTTAACGAATTCTGAGTAGGATATGCCGAACTCGCTACGTAATTCTGTGTAGAGCTGGTCCTCCCTAACCATGCAGCCATTCCTGACCACCACGTCGAGCAGTTTGAAAGCTATGTTGAAGGTAGTCTTAGAGCTACTCAATCAGCTATCACCACTTAAATGAGGCTCCCTCTAGGACTTGAGTATATCCTAGAGCCAATAATAAAAGCGTAGCGAGGTATATAAGCGTTTCTTTCCTGAAGTGATTAAGGTTGTGGGTTCCCGCAACACCTATATTTGGTATGGGTGTGAGAGCACGTGCGGCAGTCTCTGCTTAGTCCTGCTAGACCATACTTCATAGAACTTGATGATTTCCTGAGTTAGTGAGGGCGGTACCTTACGTAACGCGTACTCGAAGTCTTCCATACTCACCTGGATAGCTTCACGATTCCTGCGCAGGACGTTGAGAGCCGCCTCCCTCACCAAGGCCGTTAAGTCAGCGCCGGAGTATCCCTCAGTCTTCCTAGCTATTTCCTCCAAGCTGACCTCAGGTGATAGGGGTGTCCTCCTAGTGAGGACTTTAAGTATTTCTAGCCTCGCCTTGACGTCCGGTGACGGGACGTATATGAGCTTATCTAATCTCCCAGGTCTTAAGAGAGCCGGGTCGACTAAGTCAGGTCTGTTAGTAGCCGCTATCACCACAACGTTCTTTATTTTCTCGATGGAGTCCATCTCAGTCAGTAGCTGACTCACCACCCTCTCGCTGACGTATGAGTCTCCTGAGAACCCCCTGAGCGGCGCTATTGAGTCTATTTCGTCGAAGAATATTATTGCTGGTGCTACTTGTCTTGCTTTTCTGAATATTTCTCTTATTGCTTTTTCTGATTCTCCTACCCATTTGCTCAGTATTTCAGGTCCTTTTATCGCTATGAAGTTTGCTCCAGACTCCGTGGCTACAGCTTTAGCAAGCAAAGTCTTACCACAACCAGGAGGACCGTAAAGAAGAATACCCCTAGGAGGTTCCACGCCCAACCTCTCGTAAGACGCCGGGTTCTTAAGAGGCCACTCAACAGCTTCCCTCAACTCCTGCTTGACCTCCTCTAAGCCGCCTATATCAGACCACCTGACCTCAGGAACCTCGACGTATAGCTCGCGGAGTCCGCTAGGGTGGACAGCTTTTAACGCGTTTATTAAGTCGTCCATGCTCACGGCCAGGTTGCTGTAGATCTCCGACGGTATGTCCTCATCTATGTTCACGCCGTTAAGAACTCTTTTTATGGCATTCAGTGCCGCTTCCTTTACTAGGGCTGCTAAGTCAGCGCCCGTGAAGCCGTGGGTTATTTCAGCTAGCTTAGCTAGGTTCACGTCCTCCGCTAACGGGACGTTCCTCGTATGTATCTGCAGTATCTCAAGTCTCCCCTGCTTGTTAGGCATCGGTATCTCTATCTCTCTATCGAATCTTCCCGGTCTTCTCAGTGCCGGGTCTACTGCTTCTATCCTGTTCGTCGCTCCGATGACTATGACGTCCCCCCTACCCTCAAGACCGTCCATTAGTGTTAGTAGTTGTGCTACTACTCTTTTTTCTACTTCTCCTATTACTTCTTCTCTTTTTGGTGCTATTGAGTCTATTTCGTCTATGAAGATTATTGCTGGCGCGTTCTTCCTAGCTTCCTCGAAAATCTCCCTCAACCTCTGCTCAGACTCACCATAATACTTACTCATAATCTCAGGACCATTAATAGCTATGAAGTACGCGTCGGCCTCAGTGGCTACGGCCTTAGCTAGCAACGTCTTGCCGCAGCCTGGAGGGCCGTAGAGTAAGACGCCCTTCGGTGGTTCGATCCCCAGCTTCCTGAAGAGCTCAGGGTGCTTGAGAGGTAACTCAATCAATTCCCTAACCCTCTCTACCACCTCCTTCATGCCGCCCACGTCTTCGTAGGTGACGCGCATCATCCTGAGAGTCTGCGCAGGCTTATTTATCAAGACTAGCCTGGTCGACTCATCAATTATTACCGGGCCTGCGGGCCTGGTAGATATGACCTGCAAGAATATGACGGATCCTAGCAGCTGGAAAGGCACTAGATCCCCCTCAACAACGGCGTAGTTAAGTAATCTCCTCTTAATCATCTTAAGCGTTGACTCACCACCGCTTATCTGATTAGATGAATCTGTTAGGGCTAGCTTAACGGAGGTCGCTGGCTTGACCTCAACACGCCTGATGATAACCCTATCACCTATGCTTACCCCGGCGTTCTTCCTTACGACCCCATCCATCCTCACCACGTCCTTCTCCTCGTCCTCCGGTAGCGCCGGCCACGCGATAGCTACCGTGTTCCTCCTACCGATTATCTCTATGACGTCGCCTTCCTCAGCACCTATAGAATCCAGTATTTTCGCGGGTACCCTGACCTTACCTCTGAACGCGTCGTTCTTACTTATTTCAGCGACCCTCACCATGACTTCCTTGCTCTTACTGTACATCATCCACCCTCACAACACTATACCTTACAGCGCTTATAATGTGTGCGAGCACCGTATTACGAGCCCTATGCTTAACTCTTGAGCGGTTCCTCAAGCGCGTTCACGACCCCGGTATTAAAGCAAAAACAATAATACGGTGCTTGACTCATAGAGCGTCCGTTCTAGTAACGAAGTCTACGTCGACGGAGGACACCCCGCTTAACTCGGTGAGACTCCTCTCTAACTCGTCGGTACCCCCCTCAAAGTTCTCGGGCATCGCGATGTAGAGTCTCAGGGCGTAGAGCCCGAAAGCCACGTACTCCTTCTCGTACCTCAAGATCTCGTAATACGACGGTAGCTTAGACTTAATATCGCTTATCAACTTATCAAGGTCTACCTCATCGCTCTCAGGATTTACTCGCAGCGATACTATTACCTTACCCAACCAACCCACCCCATCACGGGCCCTCAAACCAGCAGTTAGGGCATTTATACGGGTTTGAGAGCTCCCTACACTTACTACATCTCCAAATAACTACCACGCCGCAGTTAGGGCACACGAACTTCGTGGCTTTCTCGTCAGGGGATATCAGCTTGCCGCAACTACTACAAATAGGTGGTGTGGCAGCCTCCACTATCACAGGCCCCCTACTCCTAAACTCACTTACTTGAGCCATCGCGTATCACCTAGAAAGAAGCACTAGTAAGCTTAAAAAGATTAAGGACTTAAACGATTCTCACGAAGTAGTCTCATGAAGTCTCGCGCGTCATCCCTCATGTAGACGTTGTTGAACATTACGTAGACTTCTTTAACGCTCCCTAAAACCCCTATCAGGTTCTTCAGCTTCAGCAAGTCTTCCTCGGTGTACTTATACCTGTAATTCACTTCACGAGGCCCTATACCGTGTAATCTAAAGTAGTAGCTACTGGTTCTCGTTTCAGGCGGGAACCACCTGAAGGGGTCGGTCACGTGCGTTACCGCCTCATAATCCTCGAGGATTTTCCTTAGTTCCTCTGCGTGATCACGCCAATCCCCCCTCAACTCCAAGCCTATCCTGAAGGCTCTCTCACGTGTTACGTCTAGGAAGTCCTTGAGGTTCCTTAAGTTCTCCGAGCTGTAGGTGAATGAGGGCGGCATCTGAAGTATCACGTACGTAGCTCCCAAAGCTTTAGCAGACTCCCTCACCAACTCCCACGCGTCAAGATTCTCCTTAGTTGGTTTTAGGTAGCCGTAATTACTCCTTACCTCATCAGGTGGTTTGAACCTGGACTTACGCCATGTTGGGGAGTCCGGGGGGTGTGTTATGGCTTGCCAAGCCTTCATAGTGAAGATGAAGTTCTGAGGCGCTTCCTCACGCAACCTCCTCAGTTTCTCAGGGTCCGGCGGGTTATAGAAAGTGTCTTGCAGTTCCACGGCTCTGAATGTGGCGTAGTATTCTTTTCTTGATGTGGGGAAACCGCAGCAACCCACTATCACTTCAGTCACTGCCTTCACTCCTCCACGACCTTGACTGAGAAGCCCTTACTCGATAAAGCCTCAACTAGTCTCTCCCCCGCCGTCGAGTCAGCCACGCTTACGGAGACCAAGCATTTACTTGGGTTGGGGATGCAGTTAATCATCTTTAACTCACTCCCGCTCTCCACTATCAGGTTAACTAACTCACTCACTTTCTCAGGGTTCTCGAGCCGTACCTCAAGATTCATTAAGTACTCGCCGGACGACGTTATGGGCCTTATTATCAGCTCCCTCCTCACCTGATCAACCACTAACTCAACGGATGAAAACTCCTCAATACCTAACTCCTTCCTGATGTAGAGGGGTAGCGTGATGCGGCCTTTCCCGTCAACCCTGACGACAACGCGAAAAGAGTTTACGGTTCACCACCCCGAGTATTAATGAGGGTCGAGCGCATTTAAAGATGCGTGTTCACTGATTCACGAATCAGTAATGCGTGATCACATCACTCCTCAGTCCGTGGTCCGCTCCTCATCAATACATAAATCGCGTTATTCCTTAAAACCTTAACTAAACTCAAGTACCTCTACCTTATACCACGGGGTCTTGTCTTTAAGGATTTCCTCAAACCCTCTCGCGTCCCCCTCAACGGATATGTAGTAGAAGTGATCAACTACCTCACTCTTGCTAAACTCGAGTATCCTGTGTTGCTTCTCAAGCTCTTTAAGTAATTCCTTAACGAAGGACTCATCGTATGCGGTAAGAAATATGTTGGTCTTCACGTAACCCTTCAAACCAGCCTTACTCAAAGCATCCACCTAACCTAATTCCGCTAAAGCCTTAAATAAAGGCTTCGAAGCAATCCTTCTCTTCAGGGCTGGGGAGGAGTCATTTAAAAGTCTCCCCGCAGAATATATCATGGGGATAACCCCCTATGAGCAAGAAGGAAGAGAAGAAAGAGGAAAAGAAAGAGGAGAAGAAGAAAGCTAAGAAGTGTTGATTGTTTTTAAGTATTTGAGGTAGGTCTTGACGTGGGAAAAACACGTTTTTCTTTAAAACCTCACATTTTCGGGTTCAACCGAGTCTTTCTTTCAGGAGTTCCCAGCTCTAAAGGTTTGCTGGTTGTTTTGTTAGGGTTCTTAACTTGGTGTTTTGGTTGATGTATTGCTTAACGTGTTAAACAATAAAATCCCTTCCCGCGTTTTTCATGATGTGGTGTTGTTTGTGGGGGATGAGGAAGTATTTTATGAGTTGTACGGTGAGTACGTGTCGTTGAGGGAGTTCGGGGTGGCTACGCTGATCTCGACGATCCTAGCTCTAGCATTCTACTTTGTGAGTCCGTACGTAGCTAACTTAATCGGCGTGCCTTCAGCAGGGCTCTCCATCACGTTAGGTGCTGTGGGTGCTTCGGTAGGGTTCTTCATAAGCGTTTTCCTAACGAGGGTTAAGCGAGTTATTAAGGAGGTGTGATCTCGTGGACCCCCTCACCGTTTTGCTGGTAGTCCTGCTCTCAGCTCTCTCCGCAATCCTCTACATATTCATAGGCATACTGCCCGGGACTGACGAGACGGCTACGATGGCCCCCATACTCCTCACCCTCCTCCTCATGGGCGTTGACCCGTTGCTCGCGCTGGTGTGGTTCGCTGCCAGCATAGCTGCTTTCAAGATGGCTGACAGCATCCCCGTAGCTCTAGCCGGGATTCCCGGCGGCGTCATGGCCGTCCCTCAAGTCCCCGACGCTCTCACGGCTAAGGATGCTGGGTTAGCTGACACGATATTGAGGAAGGGGATTGCTTCAAGTGTTGTAGGCCAGTTCGTGGCTTTAGCGACTACCTTAACGATCTCCTACTACTTAATGCCCTTAGGGGATTGGCTGAGGGCTACCGACGAGGTCTTACCTAACGTTAAGGTTGCTAGGTGGTTCTGGATACTCCTCATCGGCTTACTCGTGCTAGCTCTCACGTCGAGGAATAAGGGACTAGCACTAATCTCAATACCTGCTTTCGCTCTAGGCGTTCAAGGCCTCAGAGCTGTTTACGGGAGATCAGTCTACATAAGCTTCTTCCTAGGGATAACGATAGGTCCCATGATGTTCGAGCTACTCTCAATGCTCCACACAGAACTCAAGAAAACGTATGAGAGGAAGGGTCTCAAGGAAATCAAGCTAGCCAAGATCGGTAAGATACCTCTAAACCCACTCAAGATACTTACGAGGGAGGAGGTAGCTCAGAGCACTCTATGGTCCGCGGTAACCTCAATACTCGCGACAGTCATGTCCCCCGTAGGCTTAACGATACTCATAGGAGACCTACTCAGGGAGAGTAAGAAAGATAAGGTGAGAGGCTCCGTACTAGCCTACACAGTCAGAGACGCGGTTAAGAACGCTACCTACATCGGCGGCACCGTAATACCGTTACTGGTGATCGGGCAGCCGACAGGGCCTATGGCCGCCGGCCCCGCAATGCCCTTCTTCCAGAAACTAGAAAACCTCGGTATGAGCGCCAGAGACTACCTAGTAACACACTACGACTACCTCACCATATCCCTCTCCCTAATAGGCGCATCACTAATAGCTTTCCTCATAGCATACCCAATACTAGTGAAGTACTCCAGGAAGATAACGGTAGCGGTATTCAGGAGAGTGCCCGCGGAAGCACTCTACGGACTCTTCATAGCCATAGTAATAATGCTCTCCTACTACGATGCTAGAATAGCGGGGGTCTTCGGAACCCTCATAATCAGCATAGTATCGGGAGCTTTATGGAAGCTGGGCGTATCACTCGGAGTACTCTTCATGACGTTAGTGGCGGCGCCAACCCTGGTAGCGATACTCATGGGGCTACCGATATAGCGAGAGAGGCGGGAGTGCGGGAAGTATACGCTGGTGTTTTTCCCTAAAGCTAGTTTTTAAGCTTCTACGTATGGAGAAAAACACGTTCTAGATATGTAGAATGTGGATTCTGTGTTTGGAGAAGTACGTGTTTTAGGGCATTCTCTTAATTGAAAAAGAGTCTTATTGTTGGAACTTGATCCTATCAGCCCAGTAAAGCCCGCGAGCTTTTATGGGTGGGTAGAGGATGAATCCCAGGATCGGCGATACTATAGCTGTTATGAAGGAGTTATTGAATATCACCCAGGGAGCGAAGAAGCCCCATATAAATGATTTCGGCAACCCTATGACTGGCTCCATGAAGTCAAGCCACCATGATATGTATAGCGAGCACCACACACTACCGACTAGCACTCCCCACACGTAGAACTCGATGAGACTCCGCGGCGTTCTAAACGAGTGGTCTTTCATGAGCTTATACGGCACGTAAGCTATTATGAAGTTCCCTATGAACCCACCTATACTGCCAACGCCTAAATAACCCGCTAACGCGTCAGCTATGAAGTTCCCTATAGAAGTTCCTAAAGCTCCTGGAACACCGAACAGTATGCCGAAGAGAGGTGCGAGAGCGTTCGCAGGCCTAACCCAGGTGAAGCCAGGTATTATCGGTATACCGCCAGTAGCAGCTAAAGCCCCGCCGTAAACAGCTGCCGAGAGCGCCGTCACGGAGACGTCTATAGCGTCCCACCTTATGACCTGCCTCACAATCCTCCAACCCTTTATAGTCCACCCACTCAATTCCATGAAGAAGATTATCGTACCAATAACCCATAAGACACCCGCAATAGCGAATAAGGCATCCCTCCCCAACACGACGAAGGGCTGCGTTATCAACCACTCGGAAGGCTTATCAAGCCCTTTAGCCAGAATATCAAACCCTATCATCAGTATAAACCCTATGAATATAGCCGCGATCACGAACGCAACTACCCATAAGGAAGTAGCCATAGCCCTAGAACCCATCACTTACCCACCCCCCTCAAAACACCAGCGCGAGCCCAGTAGTAGAGTACCGCACCTAAACCAATCACGATCAGCAACACTCCTATGACGTTAGCTACCGGGTATAGCCTGGATTTGGTCTCGTACAAGCCGGCATAATCGAAAGCGTAGTATATGACCATAGTCAACAACCATAAAGCCCCGAGTAAAGTCAATACGTAGCCACCCTTCCTCTTACCGATTAGTAAAGCCAGACCTAACACGAGGATTATTACGCCTATAATCGATAGCGCTAGATATTGATCTAACATTGTTTACTCACCACAAGAATATTTCGTGTTTAAGTAATTTAAACTTTCTCATATTAATCCTTTAGAGAATAACACGTAAGGTGTTTAAGTTGAGCGGGGGTCCCTTTCATATAAGGGTTTCTAGGAGGGAGGATATCGCTGAGAGAGTGATTATCGCGGGCGATCCCGCGCGCGTCACGTTATTGAAGGAATTCCTGGAGGAACCTAGACTAGTTAGTGATTTGAGGGGTTACTACGTGTATACGGGCTACTACGAGAACAAACCCATCACGGTAGCTGTGCACGGTGTTGGGTCCGGGTCAGCCGCCCTAATATTCGAGGAATTAGTCATGTTGGGTGCTAAAATCATCGTTAGGTTCGGGACTTGCGGCGCCATGGTGGGGGAGCTCGACGTCGGGGACGTGGTGATACCTGCAGGCGCGTCATATTACTCGGGCGGTATATTTCAGCAATATATTGGCGAACCCGTGTGCCAGGTAGCTATCCCTGATATAGGGTTGGTGGAGAACTTAATTAGCGAGATTCGCGCGGCAGGGATCAAGTATTTAGCCGCCCCGATAATTAGTTGCGACGCTTTCTACACGGAGCATGACTTCCTGAGGAAGTGGGTTAGCAGGGGTGCCGTAGCCGTCGATATGGAGACCGCGGTACTGTACGTGTTAGGGCTCCTTAAGAAGGTTAAGGTAGCCTCGGTCTTGATCGTGAGTAACTCACTCGTTAAGGATACGGGGTTTCTGACAGCTAGAGAGCTTGAGGTCTACGTCAGGAGGTTAGCTCCTTTAATACTCAGATCCTTAGTTAAGACGAGCCCTAGTTAGGGGGTGTAGCACACGCTAGCTCTAGTTCTTCACGGCCCGAGAGACCTCAGGCTTGAGGACGTCCCAGTACCTAAGCTGAGGGAGGGTTGGGCACTCGTTAAGGTTGAGAGAGCCGGGATATGCGGTACTGATAAAGCCTTCTATAAAGGGACGTACAAGCCCGGTAAGATACCCATAATATTAGGTCACGAGGTTTCAGGGAGGGTTGTTGATGTAGGCGATCCGGCGGGTAAGGCGTTGCTGGACAAGAGGGTGACGAGCGAGATAAACGTATATTGTGGTAGGTGTTGGTACTGCAGGAACGGCATGCCAACGCACTGTCCTTATAGGCAGACGATAGGGATATCCGTTGACGGCGCCTTCGCCGAGTACATGATTACTAGGACCGACCTACTGCACGTCGTCGAGGAATTAACACCTACTCAAGCAACCTTCGTAGAACCTCTTGCCGCGGTGGTTGAGATGCTTGAGTTGAGGCCTCCCCCGAGGAACAGTAATGTGGCGGTGGTAGGTGTTGGCACGATGGGTTTATTATCTTTGAGCGTTCTTTCAAAGCTTTACGAGCCTAGATTTCTGGCAGCAATTGTCAGGTCGGACACCCCTAAGAGGGACTTAGCGTTATCTATGGGCGCTCACGCAGTCATCACACGTGAGGAAATCGGGGAGGTCGTTAAGAGGGAGACGCCTGAGGGCATGGGATTTGATTACGTTGTGGAGGCTACGGGATCTCCTGAAGGGTTTCAGCAAGCTCTAGAGTTGGTCAGGCCTCGCGGGGTCATAGCGCTTAAATCTACTCACGGGGTTCCAGTACAGGTTGATGTAACTAGGGTGGTCGTCTACGAGCTAAGCATAGTTGGTAGTAGGTGCGGCCCCTTCAAGAAAGCAATAGAGTTGCTGAGGCAGGGGGTGGTGGTTGCGGAGAAATTAGTTACCTCGGAATACCCGCTAGTGAAAGGTGTTGAAGCGTTTGAGAAAAGTTTTAGGAGGGAGGAGGTTAAGGTACACATCACGATACACTGACCTCCCACACCCTAAGGTACGGCCCCTCACCCACAGCTAAGACTTAATAATTCCTCGCCTAGAACATAACTTTAGGGGTCGGTAATGACGTTCACGGGGCTCTACCTGCAGAGAGATTCGATAATTCATAGGTTAGACGCTCGCGTGAAGATCGCTTGGTTTCTTCTAGCGTTTGCCGCGTCCGTGGCTTGCCAATGGGATGGCTCACTATCTGTTTTTGTTTATGTTTCCCTCATAATCGGGTTAGCGCTGGCTAAGATATCTATTAAGAGAGCCTTGCTCACGGTGATTTACAGCGTAATATTCCTGCTCGTCACCGTCTTGGTATGGGCTTCCATGTATCAGGACGTAGGCAATTACGTAGCTACCTTCCCCCTAGCTAACATAAGATTAACTGATGTAGGGTTATTAGTTGGTACCGGGAAGTTCTTCCTGATAGTGAATCCTATCACCGCGTTCCTCCTGCTCGTGTCCACTACCAGGATGTATGACTTACACTACGTCTTCACTAAAGCTGGATTGCCGTATAAGGCGGGCTTCATGTTCGCTTTAGCGCTTGGTTTACTCCCGTATACCTTCGTCGAAATAAAGAATATAATTGATGTTCAGAAAGCGAGGGGTATCGCTATCGACTCAAGAAACCCTGTTAGGAGGATAATCTACGTAGTACCCATATTCGTACCCTTAGTGATCAGGATGATGAGCTATATCTGGGACTTAAGCATAGTCTTAAGTGTTAGGGGTTTCGGCGCCAGCCCTAAGAGGACTTACTACTTCATACCTAGGTGGGGGTTGAGGGACACCGTCGCGTTGATTATCCTGGTCTTGATTTACTCGTCGTTGATTGCTTTAAGAGTGGTCGGTTTCTCAACGTATGATTTATTAAGGGGTGTGTTCTAGTGAGCGTCGTGATTGAAGCCAGTGATTTATGGTTTAAGTACGTCGGTAGCGAGGACTGGGTTCTGAAGAACATTAATTTCAGGATGAGGGAGGGCGAGACCGTAGTCATAATGGGTCCGTCAGGCTGCGGTAAGTCAACACTGCTGTACACCTTGGTCGGCATGATACCCCACATCATAAGGGGTGAGATGAGGGGTAACGTGAGCGTGTTAGGTAAGAGCGTTCTGGATTCCAGACCCGAGGAACTCAGCAGGTATATAGGGTTCGTTTTTCAGAACCCGGAGTTGCAGGTCTTAATGCCTACGGTGATTGAGGAGCTGGTCTTCGGTCTTGAGAATATGGGGTTGAGTAGGGAGGATATTAGGGGGAGGGTTGATGAAGTCTTAGAGTTCATCAACTTTAAGGGTAGGGAGTTGGAGGATCCGCATACGCTGAGTTCTGGTGAGAAGCAGGTGCTTGCAATAGCGTCTGTTCTCGCTTTGAGACCGAGGATATTGGTTCTTGACGAGCCTACCTCAATGCTTGATCACGTAGGTACCCAAAGGATATTGAGTCTTATTGAGAGGTTGAAGAGGGAGACGAACCTCTCCTTACTGGTCGTTGAGCACAGGATTGAGTGGATTGCTGAGCACGCTGATAAGGTCATCATAATGAGGGACGGGGAGTTCGTTGCTGAGGGGCGTCCCTCAGAAATTTTCAGTAGTGAGGATTTGATTCTGAAGACTGGTGTGAGGCCTCCTCAAGTATCGGAGATATTCTATAGTGTGGTTAAGCAGAGGCCGGATCTCTTCAGGGGGAAGATACCCATAACCTTACAGGAAGCTCTCAGCTTGTTGGGTGGTGTTAGCTCAAGCCCTGGCCAAGCATCTTCTGAGGTGGTGGGGGATGGTGGGAAGCCTTGTGGTGAGGTGTTGATTGAGGTTAGGGATCTTTGGTTTAGGTATGGTAAGAACTTGCCTTGGGTTCTGAAGGGTGTGAATCTCGATATATGTAGGGGGGAGTTCGTAGCTATTATAGGCCATAGCGGTGCTGGGAAGACTACGTTGGTCAAGCATTTTAACGGGTTGTTGAAGCCTGTTAAAGGCTATGTGAGGGTCTTAGGTCGTGATACGAGGAAGAGTGCTGTGTCTTCTCTTGCTAGGTTGGTTGGTATGGTTATGCAGAATCCTGAAGCGCAGTTCTTTGCTAGCACTATTCAGGAGGAGATGAGCTTCACGCTTAAGAGGATGGGTTTGAGTAGGGAGGAGATAGATCAGAGGATTAAGGAAGCTCTTAACACGGTGGATCTCGCCAAGCCTTTAAACATCTCGCCACACCTACTCAGCTTCGGGGAGAAGCATAGGTTAGCCATAGCCTCAATACTGGCGTTGAAGCCTCAAGTACTAGTCTTAGACGAGCCTTTCTCAGGCCTCGACTATAAGAGGAGTCTCCAACTCCTCCTAGCTTTGAGGAAGTTCGTGAGCGGCGGGGGGACCGTCGTCTTAGTAGCTCATGACCTGCAACTAATAAGTGAGGTTGCTGACAGGGTTGTAGTCTTGGTTAACGGGGTTATAAGCCGTGCCGGACCCACCAGAGAATTATTAAGTGATGTTGAGTGGTTGAGGGAGCACAACTTCACGCCACTCCAATCAACCCTGCTAGCTAGGAGTCTTGGTTTCAGCAAGCTCGTGAAAACAGGCGAGATCTCGGACGCCATAATCAAGACGCTCAAACAAATCCAAACACCCTACCCCGCACAACCCTAACACGGACGTTTCTCTAAACGTAGGGTCAGCCGGGAATGACGAAGTTAGTGGGGTTGTTGGTTGTTATAGAGTTAGTGTATTAGTTAATCAACGAGTTGGTGCATTAACCGGGTTTATTTCTTAAGTATCTTAACGTGGGGGTTCCCGAGGTTTTTGACTTAAGTCTTTCGGTTCCGGGGCAACTCTTCTTGACTTCCCCTTTCTATCCTTAGAGAATTCTCTACTTAGGTAATGGGGGGAGGAGGTTAACTACACTCCAGTAAAGTTAAGTGCATGTTAACTACACCAGTCACTCTTCAAACGCATCCTGAAAGTGCTCCAACCTCCAAGGATCGGGGCTTTAGGCAGGGGCTGTTTCGGTCTTCATAAT
>Ga0326760_1000659_pt1 | contig 17269 bp, 18 predicted proteins | sample GCREP_S_FD_207668 | JGI IMG/M metagenome (GOLD analysis project Ga0326760, IMG submission 207668) | Hot spring sediment microbial communities from Geyser Creek Basin, Yellowstone National Park, WY, United States - GCR.EP_S | ecosystem: Environmental > Aquatic > Thermal springs > Near-boiling... | reverse complement strand
GCTGAACCTATTCTAGAGGCTGCTGATGCTCCTATATTTGTTAGTATCCCTAGAACTGCGACTAGGTATACCCTATTCTCACCTGCTAGATAGAGATTGTATATACTTATCATCAGGTTGAAACCTGCCCAGCTAAAACCTGAGTAGAGGTTTAGTAAAGCTTGTGTTTCAAGTGTTGGCGATACCAGGAATAGTATCGGTACAAAAGATATAGGTATAGTTGAGTATACAACTGTTTTCTTCGGGTTTAATTTATGTGATAAACTGCTTAGTATATAGCTACCTATAGCAGATGCAAAGGTACTTGATATCGTGTTCACTGTTATCCATAGCTCATTACCACCGAAGATCTTTATTATGTAGTAGTTCCATAGAGCTGCAGGTAGGTTGACGAAGAATGTGAACATAGTTAACGACGTGATATAGTGTTTACATCTACCGTCGATTACGATACTTCTATACCTAGATATTATCGTTGTTATAGGTAGAGAGATATCATCTCTTCTAACAAGATCCCTCATAAACCATAGAAATGCAGATGATAGTATTGCTGAAGATATAGCTATTATATAGCATATCCTATAGCTAACTAAAACAAATCCATACCTTGAGAACACTGTGAAAGATATTATGAGAGATATAAGTGATGCTGTCACTGTATAAACGTTTACTCTACTGAATATCTTGATAGACATCTCCTTAGGGATTAGATCAGCTATTGTATCTGAGTAAGCTAAACCACCTATAGCACCTGTTAACTGAGCTAAAGCTAGGAGAAGAAGGAATACATCGCGGTAGAGAAGATCTGAGAAACCTGTTAATGCCCACGAGGTTATGTTTATAGATGTGAATATCTTCCATAGAAGAACTCTCCTACTTCTAAACCTCTGAACAAGAGGAACAGCGAAGAAATTACCTAGAGCTACAGCTGCAAGAGTTATGAAGACAGCGTTCCCAAGCTCATCGACATCGAATTTCAGGATCCTTATCGCGTAGGCCTGGTATATAGTTGATGATAATGTGAATGAGAAGCTGTAGAAAACTGAGTGTAGAGTCCATACCCTTGTATATCTATGCCAATCAGATTTCAAGAGCTAAACCCTGTAGAGAGATAGGTGTGATTCCCTAAGCTCTTACAATAGCCTCAGGTATCCTCTGCCTAACCTCTCTATCTATAGTAGCTAGAATCTTCGTCAACTTCCTGTAGTTTATTATGTGGAACTCTATAACGAAGTTGAGCTTATCCTCTTTACTACCTAGGTAAGTTACATCAGGTTCTGTAGCCATATCCTCTTTAACAGACTCGATAGCTTCTAACAACATATTCCTCGCACCATCGATACCATAGCTACTAGGTATATCGACGTATATCCTCATCAACATACCTAGAGGTGTAACCTTGTTTACAACAATGCTATTCATAAGCTTTGTATAAGGTATAAAAACTTTCTCTAGCTTAGCTGTCTCCCCTACAACACCAGCTACATCGAAATCTAGAACTTTAACACCAACACCATCAACCTCTATCCAGTCACCTCTTCTAACAAAATCTCTTGACCTGATATAGAGTTCTGCACCGATATTCCTTAGAAGATCTACAAACATAAATATGGTGGCTAGACCTATTAACAAGATTAGGAATGAGAATACAAGAGCTTCAGGAGCCAATACATTGGCTATAGCTACAGCAGCTGAGATATATATTATGATCTTGATTATCTCAGCACTTCTAGCTATATACCCAACCTCAGCTCTCCTAAACACCATCCCCAATAACTTAGTTAAAACTCTGCTTACTCCATAAGCTATAACGATGATGACGACCACTGCTAGTAGTTTAAAGATGAAAGGCTGGAGTGCTGACCATATATCGTTTATCTCCATATCTATCACCCGAACCCTGTTAACCTATGTATATCCGTATACTTCATAGTGTAGTAATGCTCATATTTCCTGAAGATTTTTTCAAACTCTGTTAAAGTTTTCAAAACCTTATCCTCTAAACCTATAACCACTATCGTATCGCCGTTCTCTAAAGGCTTGTACTCATCTATAAAACTACCGGTTTTATCTATAGCGAAAACCTTTACATCTCTATCAACAGCATCTATAAACATCTTCAGGTTTACACCTAGCACCCCTCTTTTAACAACTCTATACAAAGCTATAACGAAGTTTATAGCAGGTATAATCTTCATTACGATCCAGCTATCTTGTACAAGGAATTGCTTTAAATAGCTAGACACTATGTTCTCTATATCGATTACGTTTCTCACACCTTCTCTAACCATCTCCTCCTTATTAAGACTGTTATGAACAAAAGCTATGACTATGGGTATACCCATAGATTTAGCAACTCTCGCAATAGCTATGTTGTATACATCGTCATCGAGAGCCGCTATAGCTACATCGAATTCCTCCAATTTTTCAAATGTATAGAGCTTCTCAACATCTTTAAACTTGACGAACTCTACCCCTAGTATCTTAGCCATAACCTCTACCTCATCGTCTTGGCTAGCCAAGGTTATCGAAGGTCTGGGGGATAGCAATTGAAGAACATCTAGAACTTGTTTCGCATACTTCTTGTTAACAACTACGAAAACCTTCATCAGCTCTTCACCATCTCTACGTACTCCATCGCCTTCTTCTCATCAATAATCTTCTTATCTAAAAGCATAGCTATAAAATCTAGCGCTAACCTCTCTATAAATAGCTTCTCAACCTCAGGTCTAAGGTCGGGAACATCAATACATCTACTGTTCACAACCCTGACTCTATCTCTACCAACAGCGATTTCTATAAATACTGCTGCAAGGATTTCTGAACTCCATAGCGTGTAGGGAGAATCCTTGAACACTCTACTCTTCCCAATAACAACGCTATACGATGGGTATAGAAGATCTAGACCTAGCCCAACCTCCTTCAGCAACCTGTAGACTTTATCGTTGTAAAGTTTCCTCATGTTATCCGATGTGAAGGGTGTTGATAAGTATAACGAGTAGAAACCGCTATTTATATCTTCGAAAACCTCTTCAACAATCTTTCTATCGAAACACTTAGACTCTAGATTTAGATAGAAAGTAATCGGTGTATACGTTAAGACAGATCCATACCTAAATACGTAACCTCTAGCATAAGGAGTACTGAGGTATACAGTTCTAAACCTTGTATATATACGTTCTCTAGAAACTCCGTAGAAGAATACATAGGTATCATAGAACAAGTCTCTATCCGAGAGAAAACCGAGAACTCCCCTACTAAAATCTCTCTTCGCTGTATAAGCTATTGCTGTAACTCTCTGAAACCCTTTCCTAACAACCCCAGGCAATAGCTATAACCTCTCATAACTACCATTTCTACCTAAGGATATAAATTTTCGCCGAAAATCGCCATCAACAAGACAGACTCTGTAACCAGTACCTAGGGTATACCTAAGTATTAACGTTTAAGAAAACGTGAAACTTTGAGCTTTGGACTCTAAAACTATATAGATTATGCCTACAAGTTTTTCAGCACTGTTTATGGATATCTAAGTGTTTAGAGGTGATGATATATCTGGAAGTTTTGGATAGGGTTAGCGTTGATAATTTACCTAGTGTCTATGCTTGTAATCCGTAGTCGTAGACCACAGACCCCTGTATGGAGTATAATGGGTTTTGCAGCATTTATCGTTGTTCTATGCGATCTTGTCTCGATTGATGAACTAGGCTCTGTTGTAAATATCGATGTTGTACTCTTCTTAATCGGTATGTTTAGTATTGTCAGTCTTGCAGATGAGTCAGGTCTTCTAAAAGCGATATCTATATAGATGTAGATTCCTGGTTAGCTTTAGCTATGAGCTCTACAATAGCTGGTAACTTAACTATTCTAGGAGTTGCATCGAATATCATTATCCTCGAAGTTTTGGAGAGTAGGATAGGTATAACAATAACATTTACAGAATTTCTAAAGGTAGGAGCTATAGTAACACTTATCAATACCTTGATATACCTACTGTTCTTCATCTAGTAAACAGTGTACCTAAGGTACTGGAACAGCGTAGATAAAAAGATCTGTATTCTATGGATACACCTTTACCCCTCCAACGTAGGTCTCCAACACTTTCACATTTCTTAGATCCTTATCATCAACTTTGAGGGGATCTCTATCAACAACAACGAAATCAGCTAACTTCCCTACTTCTAGAGTTCCGAGGTTCTGTTCTTCGAACATTATATATGATGAACCGTAAGTGTAGGAGTACAGTGCTTCTATAATATCTAGGCATTGATCTTTAGTATCTTCGTAATGAGCAATACCTTCGTATCTACCTCTTGTTATAGCTGCGTATACTGTTTGCCATGGGTTTATAGGTTCTACAGGGCTATCAGTACCGAATCCGATAACGATACCTTTCTTTATCAATGTTTTGAATGGGTAGAGCCACCTAATCCTCTTCTTACCGAGTCTGCTCATAGCCCACCAATCTGATATAACGAAATTCGGTTGTACAGATACTGCTATACCTAGTTTAGCTATCAACTCTACCTGATCTTCTCTTAGAACAGATGCATGCTCTATTCTATGCCTAGCATTAGCAACATCTCTAAGCTCGCTATAGATACTGAGTATCGTATCTATAGCTCTATCCCCTATACCGTGGATAGCTAGCTGAAGACCTAGGCTATGAACTTTCTTAACAAGGCTCTCCAGATCTTCAGGAGGTATAGATGGTGCACCAGATATAGATGGGTTATCTGAGTACGGTTCTGAAAGCCATGCTGTTCTAGCTCCTAGAGTTCCATCAGCAATCACTTTAACACCCATCAACTTAAAGAAGTTGTCTCCGAACCCTCTCCTCAGCCCAAGTCTCTCGAGAATCTCCACAACCTCCCACTCTCTACCAGGATAAAGATACACTCTAACTCTCGTGATAAGCATTCCGCGGGACCAGAGATTGATAAGAGCTTTAAATACTTTGAGATCACAACCTGTAAAACCTATAGTTGTAACACCATTAGCAACAGCAAACTTCATAGCGTTTAGCAGTAGCTTCTCGTATTGTTCAATAGATATAGAGTCTCTTACCTTCTCCCAGACAACCTCAAGCATATCTTCTCTAACAATACCTGTAGCAATACCTTTCTCATCTCTAACAACATTGGGATTCTCAACATTCTCTAAACCAGTTACCCTAAGCCCTAAAGTATTCAGTAAACCTACGTGAAGACATATCCTAGTTAAAAAAGCTGGTCTATGGCTAACAACATCATCTATATCCCATCTAGTTGGCCACCTCTTCTCTTCGAAAAGCTCTTGATCCCATCCATGCCCTAGAACCCACAGAGTTTCAACTCTATCTAGAGATCTCCTAATCCTCTCCTTAAGCTCAGCTATACTCCTAACCCCTCTCAAATCAACTGCATTCAAAAATATACCGAGCTCATCTATATGTACATGGGAATCTACGAACCCAGGTAAAACAGTTCTACCACCGAGATCCACAACATCGCCACCAACCTTCTTAACAAGATCCACAACATCCTCATTCCTACCAACATAGATAACCCTGCCATTTGAAATAGCGAAAGCTTCTACTTTCCTCAAAGGTTTGAAGGATATGTAGATATCTCCGTTAACAAAACCTTTGATCACAGGTTAACCCTCTGTACAACTCAAAATATATAGAATATATATGTGTATAGGTATCTCGTTATAGTTAATTCTGTAGATATGTTTAACTAAGATAGGGTTGTCGTGGTATCTACGTAGGGTAGATTTATATGTCTACAGATATATTTTCAACAGGTTTACAGGGATTGGTGCAGTGTTCAAGGGGTTCAAAGTTGTTCTTACAGGGGATGAAGGTCTTGTCGCTACATATCACGGAACACAACTAGGATTTGCTTCTGCATTACCTATGGATGTGTTTCCGAGATTTCTAGAGTACCTCATCTTCCCGACTAAGAGTGGTAAACACGGTAGAATGCTTACAAGTCAATACGGGTTGTGTAAGATTGAAGCATCTCTTCTAGAGAACGGTTTCTCTAGAGATGAGGTAGCTATAGTTGATCCTAGAAGACTTGGCGAAGGTATCGGTCCTGAGACGAGGGTTGTAGGTATAGGTGTTCTAGATCCTCTAGGGATTAACTATGGAACAGCTCTACTTAGAGTTGTTCTAAAGCTTATGGGTATCGATACCAAGCTCCAATCATACATGTCTTGGGCTACTATGAGGATACTCGAGAACTCTGCTATAAAGAGATACCGTAGGAATCTGAAGATAGTTGTTGGTGGTCAAGGTGTTTGGGAGATAGTTGATAGCGGTCTACAGAACAAGCTAGGGATAGATACCGTGGTCGAAGGGGAAGGAGAGCTTGAGGCACATGAGATATTTAAGAAAGCTATTCAAGGCTATGAACTTCCGCGGTATGTGAGAGGGAAACCTGTTCCTATAGACAAGATACCTATTATAAGAACTCCTTCTAGAGGTATAGTCGAGATAACTAGAGGATGTGGTAGAGGATGCCTTTTCTGCAACCCCACACTTCTAATGTTCAGATCGATACCTTTCGAAAAGATAGCTAGAGAAGTTCTTGTCAATGTCTTAGGTGGGGAGAAGAATATAACTCTTCACTCAGATGATTTCCTGAGATACGGATCAAAAGGATTTATACCAGATGAAGAGAAGGTTGTTAACCTCCTCACCAAGGTCCTCAAAATACCAGGGGTAGAAGAAGTCTCCGTAGACTTTGCAACACCATCAACAGTTGTTGTAAACCCGAAACTAGTGAAAACCTGCGGCGATATCCTAGGATTTAGCGAAGGTAACCCATCTATAATAGAGATAGGTATTGAGAGTGCTAGCCCTAGAATAATACAGAAGATAGCACCTGGGAAACCTAAACCTTTTAGTGCAGAGGTTTGGCCTAATATCGTTGAAGAAGCTGTATCGATACTTAACGAAGCTGGTTGGTGGGTATGTGCAACAATTATAGTTGAGCTCCCAGGGGAGACTGAGGAAGATATAGAGAGCAATATAAAGATTGTAGAGAGGTTGAGTAAATACGATGTATTTATATTCCCTCTACCATTCATACCATCCGGAAGTCTTAGGAAAGCGAAAGGGTTGAGGACAGAGGATATATTGCCGGAGAACCCGAGGAATTTAGAGCTTATAGCGATAGCTATCTACGACGCTATAGAGAAGATTAGGAGGCTTTCAGGAAGACTTGTAGCGAAAGCACCTCCACTTGTTAAACAAATACTTGGAGCACTTCTCTACTTCGCAGGAGCTATTGGTCTTAAGAGACTGCAGAGAGGTTTAAACGAGATATCTTCTTATCTAGTTGATAAGCTAAGGAATAGGTAGAGCTCTACCTAAAAACATATACATACCCTTTCAACTTCACTACTACTATGTAAACTTATATAGATGCTCTGCATTCCATATACTTGGGATTCTCTATGCCTAAACTTGAGGTATTCGCTTACATAGTAGGTCTGATCCTAACTATAGCTATAGTGTTGTACGTTCTGATGTCCTATATAATCACTTTACCTACACGTCCTATAACTCCAACACCTACGGAAATACCTACAGCTACAACTATCCCTATGGAGAGGGAGACTGTTATCGTTGGGGATACAGTCTACCTCCCTCTACCGAGGAAGATGACTAATGTAACGGTTGAAGAAGCTATACTGTGGAGAAGAAGTATAAGGGAATATACATCCCAGCCTCTCACCATACATCATCTGTCTATGCTTCTATGGGCTGCTTACGGAGTTACTGAAACTAGATGGGGTTTAAGAGCTTCGCCTAGTGCAGGTGCTACCTATCCTCTAGAGATATACGTAGTTGTTAAAGATAGAGGTGTTGTTCTTGAAGATGGTAGCTATCTAGAAGCAGGTATATATAAATACCATGTATATACACATACATTGAAACTCGTCAAGAAAGGGGATTATACAGAGGATCTCTATAGAGCTGCTCTTAACCAGGAATGGGTAAGAGATGCAGCTATAAATATCGTGGTTACAGCTGTTTTCGAGAGAACTACGAGAATCTACGGTGAGAGAGGTAGAGTTAGGTACGTACCTATGGAGGTAGGGCACCTAGGTCAAAATGTCTACCTTATGGCTACAGCTATGGAGTTGGGGACAGTTGTCATAGGCGCTTTCTACGATGACGAAGTCTCCAAGATACTTTCCGCACCACCGGAGGAAGTACCTATGTATATAATACCTGTAGGTATACCGAAAACACTTTACAGGATATCTTTCGAAGAGATTCAGATATATATAGAGAGGAATAGAGGGAGATAATGTCTAGATCTCTAAGACTTGCACTAGCTATAGTTGAAGTAACGTCTATACCTCTCCTTATTCTAACAATTCTCTACGTGTTAAGCGGGTATCAGATGCTCTACCCCTACATACGCTTAATACCAGCTTCAAGAGCTATACATACAGACCCGCTACTTAGGGTAATATTCGTAGTCTTAGTGTATCTACATTCTTTAGCAGGTTTAATAATAATCATAGAGAGAAGGTTGAGGTTGAAGATGTTGAGGACAGTGCTGGAGTATATAGCTATCCTTGGTCTCTCTCTATTTCTAGCTCTATGTCTAGCACTAGATATAGTTTTTCGGTAGACTAAGTTTTCAAGATACGTATACTTATATTCTACCAATACATTACTATCTACTTATAGCTGTATAAGGGTGGCGATATTGGAGATGTTGAAGGTAGATAATGTAGCTGTAAGTGTTGGAGAGAAAGTTGTTTTGAAGAACGTTAGCATATCTGTGGATAGGAATGAAGTTCTATTCCTCTTAGGACCCAACGGTGCTGGGAAATCTACACTTCTCAGAGCTTTAGTAGGGTTCCCTGGGTACAACGTTGTATCTGGTAAGATATACTTCGAAGGTGAAGATATAACCGGTGTTCCTATGGAGACTAGGGTTGCTAAAGGTCTTGCTATAGCTCACCAAATACCTCCGAAACTCTTAGGTGTAAGAGTTAGACAGTTACTTGAAGCTCTATGCCGTAGAAATAAATGCGATGTGCATGAGATAGCTAACGATCTAGGTATTCTCCATCTACTCGATAGAGAATTTGGTAAAGGGTTTTCAGGTGGTGAGCTTAAGAGAGTTGAGATAGCAACTCTTTTAGCTCAGAAACCTAAGCTTGCTCTTATAGATGAACCTGATAGCGGTGTTGATGTAGATTCTATAGAGATTATAGCTAAAGCTATAAAGAAGGTTATAGAGGTTTCACCATATAGATCAGCTATAATCGTTACACACTCAGCTTTGATATCTAGGTATATAGAGCCTACAAAAGTCTGCATACTTATGTCGGGAACTGTGAAGATATGCAACGGTAAGGAGCTTATAGAGGAGGTGTTTAGGTATGGGTTTAGAGAACTGGTTTAAAGAGGTAGAGGCTAGAGCTAGAGAAGGTTTAAACAAACCATCTCTTTACGGAGTAGATATCGATGTAAAGCCGTTTCTGGAGGTTAGAGAAGGTAGACCTATTCTCGATGAGTCTAGGGTTAAGGAGGTAGGGGTAGATCTGGGGGCCAAGGCTATCTATACACAGATAGACCAGGCTTACTTCAAGTACCTTAGCAGGATACCTGGGGTAGAGGTTATGAGGATAGAGGATTTCTTAGAATCGAAACCAGATGAAGCTAAGGAATACGTATGGAAACTCGTAGACCCTGGGAAAGATAAGTATACAGCTGTAGCTGCTCTAAAGGGGAGAGGTGGATACTTTATAAGAGTTAAAAAGAATACAAAGGTTGAGGAACCGATAATGGCGTGCTTATTCATGAGTATAGGAGGTTTACAAGCACCACACAACGTTGTTATAGTTGAGAAAGGTGCTGAAGCAACTGTATACACAGGTTGTACAATAGCTCCTGAGGTTATAGGGCTTCACGTAGGTATATCGGAGTTCTACGTAGAGGAAAACGCTGTTCTCAGATTCGTGATGGTACATTCATGGAACAGGGTATCCCATGTGAGACCGAGAACAGCTGTCTTCGTTAAATCTGGTGGTAAGTATATCTCTTACTATGTAAATCTATCGAGAGTTAAAACTCTCCAAACATACCCTGTTGTCTATCTAAACGATAACGCTTACACATATCTAGCATCTATAGTTCTAGGTGTAGAAGATTCAGATATAGATGTAGGGAACGCTGTGTACCTCGAGGGGGAGAACTCCGTAGCAGAGATAGTGTCCAGGTCTATATCAAGAGATAGTACGAGAATAGTTGCTAGAGCATCTATAGTAGCTAAGAACGGTAGAGGTCATATCGATTGCAGAGGTTTAATGTTATCAGATAGAGCTGTTATCAAGACTATACCAGAGCTACAAGCATTAACACCGAATGCTATACTAACACACGAAGCATCTATAGGGAGGTTAGCTGAAGACGAGATAAACTATCTCATAAGTAAAGGGTTTACAAAAGAAGAAGCTATAGCAATTCTATTGAGAGGTTTTGTAAGTGTAGAAGTTAAAGGTTTGCCGCAGAAAGTGAGGGAATATATAGAGACTATAGAGAAGTTAACTGTTGAGAAAAGCATGTAGTAATATTGTGAACACGTAAACAATTTCTCAGTATGTAGAACTTCCTTGATGAAGCTCTTCAGTGTTTCAGAGTTTATAAAATTTTCTCTAATCACACATCACCGTAGCTTCTTCAGAACCTACTTAAACTGCTCAGAATATCAACTCGTAATATAGGTAGTACCCAGTTCTGTAGGTAGATAGGTATGGTGATGTACGAGAGGTATGGACTTGACGAAGTGAAGGTTCAGAAGATAAGATTTAGCTGTGATAGGGTATACTCTATTACATGTCATCATTGCGGAGAAGTTATAGAGGGTTATAGTTTTAGAGAGATGAGGGCTAAGCTTAGGAAACACTATGAAGAGAAACACAGGAAGATTGTACCCTATTTCGTGCCTACTAAAGCTATTGATGTATCTATTGTGTAGAGGTTGTAGATAAAAAGGTTTTATTCTAGGGATTGACCCTGATTATAGCTTCTAAAATAATTTTAGCTGCTCTATCAACGTAATGTTTAAGTTCTTCAGCTGATGCGAACCCTAGTTCTTCTACAAGTGAATCGCTTACAAGAAGTAGTGCCCCTGTTTTCACATTCCTCATAGAGCCTAGCATAAATAATCCTGCACACTCCATTTCAACAGCTACAATACCTCTACTTGTCCACTTCTTAACGAATTCAGGATCCTCTGCATAGAAAGCATCGCTACTAACTATAGGCCCTAGAACATAGTTAACACCTGCTTTCTGTGTTTCTTCAACTAATGTTCTCAGTACTTCGTAGTTAGGTACACAAGCCATACAGATATCTTCTCTTAGGTATTGATAGAAAGCTCCTCCAGGATGGTAAGCAGCACCTGTTGGTATAACTACATCACCTATCTTAAGACCTTTAACCATAGCTCCGCATGTACCGAATCGAATAATTATCTTTGCTCCTAGCATAGTTAACTCTTCTACTACGAGCATTGAAGATGGGTGCCCTACACCGTGGCATGCAATAGATACTGGTATACCTCTATACTTTCCAGTGTATACGAAAAACCCTCTATTCTCGTTAACAAGAATAGGGTTCTCAAGTATTGAAGCAACTTGTTTTACTCTCGCTGGATCTCCAGCAATTATAACTCTCTCAGCTACTTCTCCTTTCTTAGCTTTTATATGTATAGGTCCGATCATTTTGAAACCCCTATATATACAGCTATATAGGGTGGATATATATATTCATCAGCTCTGTATTTACATAACCTTGTATATCGCGGATTCTCATGGGTACGCAAAGCTTATTTCTTCTATATATGTAGCTTAGCAAGGTACTGAAAATGAATAGTCCGAAGGTAGTTAGAATAATAGTTTTACTTATAGTGTTAAGCATAGTTGGTGGAGTTCTTAAAATCTATGGAAGTATTGTAGGTGGATCAAAATCTGTTTTCGTAGATGCTGCTACATCTATTGCTAACACCATAGCTATTTTAATGATTTTGAAATTCTTTAAAGAAGGTATGGAACCTCCTGATAAAGATCATCACTATGGACACCATAGGTTAGCTATAGGTGGATCTATATCTATGCTTATGCTTTACTCATTTGTTGCTGGTGTAGTTACTGTAGATCTTATTAATTCTCTTGGAAAAGCTTACAAAGTTGGCTATGAATCTCCTATCTATGCTTCTATAGCTATAGTTCCCTACGGGTTAGCTGTATTAATAGCGAAGAGATCTTACTCTATAGTTTCTAGCTATGGAGGTTTTACAGCTATTGAGCTTATAGAGAGTATCGTCTCTATACTATCATCGTTTGGAGGTGCAGCTATAAGCTATATCATAGATTTTAGCGGTGCTATAGTTTTAACCGGGTATCTATTCTATGAACTTGTTGAAAACCTTAGACAAGTAGTTATAGCGATAAGCGATGTAGCACCAAAAGATGTTATAGACAGGATCATTAGGGTAGCTGAAGATTTTGGGGTAGATGTTGAGAGGATAAGGGTTAGGAGAATTATCGAAAACATTTACCATGGGGATATAGTGATTAAGATAGAGCCGGGTATACCTATTGAAGAAGCTCATAGTGTTGCAGATACCATTGAGAAAGAGCTTAGGAAACAAGGTATAGATGTTGTTGTTCATGTAGAGCCTTCCAAAGAGTCTTAAGCTTTTCTCCTCCTAAGTCTAGCCCATGGTGAGTAGCATATGTTTCTCCAAAGATTCTCGATAACTTTTACAGTACTTTCCCTAGATATGATGTTGAAGAATTCTTCTAAAGATATTTTCTCTAGTTTCACATAGAGTAAATCATCTTCGTATCCGCATGTCATCATTGTTACAATTTCCCTTAGATCATCGCTAAGATTATCTATAAATACCTCTATGTAGCCAAGGCTGCTGAGCATATCCCTTGAAGCTACGTTATCTACTCTAGTTGTTGCAATAAATACTTCAGTTCCTTCAAAACTGAGAAGTTGTTCTATAGAAGCTACAATAGCTCTACCTATACCTCTACCTCTATACCTTGGGAGCACAGCTACATAATAGATAACACCTATCTCTGTACCCGGAACTCTATAGAAAACACCTATACCAACAGGATCCCTTTCATATGCTACTAACGCTCTACAGATACCCATATCTATACACGCAGCTGCATAATATGAGTGGAACCAAGACATAGTTTTCTCAAGTATATCGATGACGATGTTTGAACAGTTTCGGCTACATTCAACTATCTTCATAGCCTCGGTTATCACCTGCTAAAACCTGGTTAATATTTTCGCCCAACTCTCTCTCTTATATCCTTCTAGAGATCTACGTAATATCTGGGTATAACAAAACTAGCGGAAGGTATAGAATATGCTGGTAAACGCTCTCGATCTAGCGCTTCAGCGTTTCGGTTTTCTAAGAAGTAAGATAGACGAGGTTGTAACGCTGGATACGATCAAGTTTTTGAAATCTCTCTGGGTTAGGTATAGAGGTTCTCATAACCCTTACGTAAAGAGGTTGAGTATAGCTGGAATTGATAGCGGTTACAACTACATAGAGTTTAGAGGTTATGCACTCTACGTTGTTAATACAACTTCTGTGATCCTCGACGAGGATAGAGAAGAACATGTAGATGGGTGGATAGATATAGATGTGGTTACAAGTCCTAACCTAGAGTACGAGTTATCGATACTATCTCTGTGTACAGAGGTAGAGTTCATGAGGAAACTTGTAGATAAAGTAGACCTGGTTCTAGTTGATGGAAGTGCTGTAGCTATGGTGACGAAACTGCATAAAGCTTCTCTAGATACAGGTCTCGAAGTTTTAGAGAGTAGAAGTGTTAACGTCTCCAGGGTTTTCAAAGACTTGATTACTATGCTTAGCTTGAATCCGAGGAAATTCGTTTTCATATCTAAAAACTCTAATTCTAAAGATCTTCTAGGGTTTGTTAAAGGAGATATATACTATTTCGAGAGGTATACAGATTTCGAATCCGGTTACTCTAAACCTCTAGATCTCTCTATGTCTAAGAATCTAGGTGTTGCAACAGTTGTTAACCAGTTTAAGAAGTATACGAAGAGGGTTACAGGTGTTGAATTTACAATAGGTTTAACCTATGTTCGGTTCAACGATTTCTCAAGAATCTATAGGGTTGAGTTAGTTGTAGAACCTGGTGAAGATGTTGAATCTAGGGTTAGGTACATAGTGAACACTCTATCAGATGTAACTATATCGGGTTATCCCTACCCACTCGCTAGAGCTCACAACCTTGCGAAAGTAGGGAATAGAGATGTTGAGAGAGTCGCTATTCTCCTCGGTGTAGCTAAAGATCCTAGGGATAGAGAATCCTTCTTGATGTGATAGCATGGCTCTTCTTAACTCTATTAAAAACAGTTCTATAGCTCCGGAGAAAAGTGTGGAGATCGAGAGTGTTGGTTACGTAGTTGGGGAGAGCAAACCCTATAGAGCTGAGGTTATAGCTTACAGACCTCTAATGGTTGGTGAGTATCTCTACATGGAGTACTACGGCTACGGAGTTTTATCGATGGTCAGCAACTCCGCGATAGGTAGCCCTGTTATCACTAACGATATCTACGATCCTAGAGATGTTGAGAGGATTGTTAAGAGTGTGAGAGGTGGGGAGAGGATGTACTACTTCAAAGGAGTTGTAAATATACTTGGCTACCTAGATAACGAGGGCTGTAAGCTCAAGATACCGCCTATACCACCACCGCCGGGTACAGAAGTTGTTAAAGCTCCTAGAGCTGTACTCTCTAAGATATTCAGCCCTGATAAAGAGAATTACCTAAGGGTAGGAGTTCTGCTTAGAGAACCTTCGGTAGAGGTAAGGGTAGATATAAACAAAATTGTATCGAGACACCTAGGTATACTAGCTATGACTGGTATGGGTAAGAGTAATCTTGTAGCACTCCTTGCTAAAAGAATTGTCGAGAAGAACGGTACAGTGATAATCTTTGACTACCACGGGGAGTACACATCGATGGCTATTCCAAGCATAAGCGTAGTTAAACCGAAGGTTAACCCTAGGATGCTCAGTTTAGAGGAGATAACGAGGTTACTAAATATACCTAGGAACGCGTCTAGGCAGAGAGCAGCTATATTCGAGTGTCTCGAAGGTATGCCTGAGAACGGGGATTTCTTCCAAATACTTAAGAAATGTCTACAGATGAAGATACCTAAATACGGTTCTTCTGCTCAGAAAGTACTCGATATGATAACTGCTTACGAGAAATACCTTAGAAGAATACTCGATGAGAATGTTGGAGATGTTGTGGATAGGGTAGCTGTAGGAGCTATAAACATTGTCGATCTTAGCGAACTCCAGGTTAATCAAGCTGATGCTGTAGTTGCTCACTGGCTTAATAGAGTGCTTAACTCTAGGAAAGACTATGTTTTAACAAATAGGAAAGGTTTGCAGGTACCTGTAGTGATCTTCGTAGAAGAAGCCCACGTATTTATACCCAACGACTATGAAACAGCTACGAAGAGAGAAGCAGAAGCTATTGCGAGAGAAGGTAGGAAGTTCGGTATAGGGTTAGCGATAGTTTCTCAAAGACCTAGAGGTCTAGATGCAACTGTTCTTAGCCAGCTAGGTAACCTAGCTATTCTAAGAATAGTTCATCCAGAAGATCAGAACCATATCGCTAGATATTGCGAACCTGTTTTCCAGGATATCGTAGACGAGCTCCCAAGCCTCAATATAGGTGAAGCTATACTCCTAGGTGAATGGGTTAAAATACCAACTGTAGCAAAAATAGATTATGTTAAAGAAAAAACATCTGGATTCGATATAGATGCTGTATCTATCTGGCGTACCAACCTCGGTGGGTAGGTCTAGAACTGGAAATCTTTATAGGTTAACTTCCTCCTTTGTTGAGATCCTGCGAACTCTAGTTCTTCGCTTAAAACCTCTTCCTCTGGACGCGTCTCTCTTAAACATCCAAGTTCTTTAAGCTTCTGATAGACATTCCTAACAGTTATGAATACCTCTTCCTCACTTTTAGCACCTGTAACAACCATTTTACCACTACTAAATATCAGTAGAACTACATGTGGCTCCTCCATCCTGTATATAAGTCCTGGGAACTGCTCAGGTTCATACATAGTGTTCTCAAGTAGGAACGCTACTTTCTCTAGCAGAACTTCTGCACCTAGATTTGCAGAAGCAACTATGTTCTGTATCTGTATCCTAGGTTTAGACGTTATCTGGACATTGTGCTTCATCAATATCCTTATAATCTTCTTAACAGCTCTGATAAGATCTGATGTACTTTTAGCACCTGTAACAACCATTCTCCCAGATCTGAATACTAATGATGTTACCTTAGGGTTATCAAGTCTAAATACAAGTCCTGGGAATTGGTCTGGGTCGTAGTCTACGTTTGGAAGTACTTTATCTAGGTACTCAAGATCTATTGTCTGGTCTATGGATACAGTTGCAACTATGTTCTCTATCTTAACGTTTATATTCGGGTTCCCGAGATCAGCTATATACTTCTTGTAAAGCTCTTCGTGAGAATATACTCCTTCCGATGAAATAATCTCACACTCTTACAGAGAGGAAAGGTTTTTTATAGGGTTTAAAAATCTTTATCAGCGGTTCAACTTCGGGGTATTTAAGGTGCTAAGAACTAGAAGAAGTGGAGGAGATCTTCGATAAGCTTTAACCTAGGTAGCTCTACAACACCTTCATCTTCAACTACGGCGAAAGGTCTAGCATTCTCTAGATCTGCTTCGTTACGTATTATAGGCGATAGATATCCTTCAGCATACGTAGATATAGAGGTTCCGCTTTGATAAACACCTACTGCTGGAAGTACAAGCACGTATCCTCCTCTTCTCAGAGGTGCTAACAAGAAGCAAGGGAATTTAGTGCTATACCCAGATACAGGGTCTTTCAAAGCTATGCTAGGATGCTCATGCCCCATGATAATAAGGTCGAAATCTTTCCTATCCCCAAGATCTCTATGACCATGGACTACAAGTACGTTGTCTAGCCATAGAGTATCGTATAGCTCTACCCCTAGTCTTCTACATATAGGTAGGAGATAGGTATCGTGATTACCTTTAACAACAACAACTTTCCTAAACTTCTTAACAGCTATCTCCAGGAAATTCCTCAGATCCTTAGCTTCCTTCTTACCCAACTTCTCGAAATGATGCTTAATATCACCTGCAACAACAAGAGTAGATACATCAACAATCTT
>Ga0326760_1000658_pt1 | contig 17272 bp, 21 predicted proteins | sample GCREP_S_FD_207668 | JGI IMG/M metagenome (GOLD analysis project Ga0326760, IMG submission 207668) | Hot spring sediment microbial communities from Geyser Creek Basin, Yellowstone National Park, WY, United States - GCR.EP_S | ecosystem: Environmental > Aquatic > Thermal springs > Near-boiling... | reverse complement strand
TAATAAGATACTTCCTCCTCGCTTTCACACCTTCATCATCGAAAAGATAGAATCCGTAGCTTCCCTTTACTGTTGGATCATCAACAATAGTTACTTTTTCGCTTCCTATCTTCCTTCCTATGAAATCAATCTTTGCATACGATTCTCCTGCTTGCGCCGCTTCTCTTCCTAAAATTCTATCAGCCTCTAAAGGATGGCCGCAAGATTCATGGACAACAATTCCAACTAACTCTGGAGCCAAAATTACATCGTATTTCCCTTTCTTGCACTTTTTTGCTCTTGCAATTTCCCTCATTTTTTTCGCTTCATCTGCAATTACTTCATCGCTTTTTAATTTCAAAAACTCTTTCCACCCACCAGAACAAGCGAAATTAAAGTTCCTCTGCTCGATTTTATTTTTCTCTTTTGCTATTATGTTATACTCAAGATAGAATCTCTGTACTTCAGAATAAATTCTACTTCCTTCGCTGTTAACAAAATATTTTCTTGTTATTGTGTTTACCAAATAAAAAATTCTTGACTTTATCCATGGTAAATTAACTTTTTTATCTAGTTCAAGCAAAAATTCTCTTATATTTTCTTCAGTTGCATTTTTGCCCAAGAATTTATAGCTTGCTTTATATGCTTTTTCTTCGCTCAAGTAGATTGGAGAAGAAATCTTAGCTTCTCTTATTCCCTCTTTTAAACTTTCTTTAATTCTCTTCTTCGAAAGGGTTGTCAAGCAAAGAAAAGAAGCTCCATTTTCTATAACTCTTATCCCCATCCCTTTAGATTTCTCCTCAAGAGGAGATTCAAATTTCCCATTTTTCAGAATAAAAGTCTTTTTAGTTTCTTCCTCCAACCTAGCTTCTGTATATTTTGCCTTGCTAATTTTTACGGCATATTCGGCTAAGTCTTTCTCAAAGTCCATTAGTTTTTATAGGAATTGAGATTTAAATAATTAAATGAATTTAGTACTGCCAAAGCACTTGGGTATAATAATTGATGGAAATAGAAGATGGGCTAAAGCAAGAGGCTTACCTCCCTGGGAAGGTCATAGAGCTGGTGCAAAAAAATTAGAAGAATTTTTAAATTGGTGTTTAGAAGTTGGAATACCTCAGGTTTCCATCTATACTCTTTCTACAGAAAATCTAAATAGGCCGAAAGAAGAATTAAAGCATCTCTTTAAAATTCTTGAAGAATATGTCGATGGTTTGTTGAACGATAAAAAAAAGTTTGCTCTGCTTGAAAAGTATGAAGTTAGAGTCAGGTTTGTTGGTGAGTTAAATAGGTTACCAAGAAAGCTAATAAAACTTATGGGAAAACTTATGGAGAAAACAGCGAAATATCAGAAAAGAGTTTTGAATTTCTTGGTTGCTTATGGTGGAAAATCCGAAATTGTTAATGCGGTCAAAAAGCTAGCTGAAGAGGTTATTAAACATGGAAAAATCGAAATAACTGAAAAAGATTTGGAAAAATATTTGTATGTTCCTCAACCTTTAGATTTAATTATCAGAACAGGAGGATATCAAAGGCTTTCTAACTTTTTGCTCTGGCAAGCTAGCTATGCAGAAATTTACGTTACTAAAACTCTCTGGCCAGATTTTTCGAAAAAAGAATTCATGAAAGCATTAAGATGGTTTTCTAGACAACAAAGAAATTTCGGTAGATAGAATGTATGATGTAGCAATAATAGGAGCAAGCGTTGCTGGTAATAGAGTTGCTGAAATCGTTGCTAAAAGAGGCTATAAAGTTTTATTGATAGAAGAACACAAAAAAATTGGATTTCCTTCTAAATGTACAGGTTTAGTAAGTTATAGAATAAAAGAACTTTTGCCAGAACTGGATGAAAGAATTATTCAAAATGAAGTTAATAGGGCTGAGTTTATTTTTAAGGACAAAAGATTTGAATTAAAATCGAAAAATCCGATGTATGTTTTAGATAGACCAAAGCTAGATAAGTTTTTGTTTGATAGGGCAATAGCTTTTGGGGCTGAAGCAAGGCTTGGAGAAAAGTTTATTAGAGTAGAAAAATTTACAAACTGCTACAAGATTTTTACAAGTAGCGGGGAATACGATGCAAAAATTTTGGTGGGAGCGGATGGGGCTTTTTCTCAAGTTGCTAAAATTTTTAACCTTTACGAAGAAAAAGAGTTTTTTGTTGGAGTTCAAACTACTGTAAACGGAAATTTTGAGAAAGATAAAGTTGAGCTTTGGTTTGGAGATTTTGCTAAAGATTTCTTTGGTTGGGTAGTTCCAATAAACGAAAAGCATGCTAAAGTTGGTTTAGCAACAAAAGGAGATGTTTATTCAAATTTCAAAAAGTTCTTGAGAAAAAGAGTTAGAAAGTTTGTTCAGCCAGATACAGCTGGAATAATAAAGTTTGGTTTAATTAAGAGCTCAGTTGCTGAAAGAGTTTTGCTTGTTGGAGATGCAGCAATGCAAGTTAAGCCTTTTAGCGGGGGAGGAATAATTTATTCTTTGATAGCTTCTCAGTTAGCCGCTTTAGCTATATTGAAGGCTTTAGTAAAAAATGATTTTAGTAGAGAGTTCTTTGAAGAGAATTATGAAAAGGAATGGAAGAAAAAGCTAGTTTGGCCAATAAGAAAAGGTTTATTTATAAGAAAATTGTTTTACGGTTTGGGAGAAATTTCAATTAGTTTTTGGTTTTCGATTTTGCCATATTTTAAGTTATTGCTTGAAATGTTGGATATTGATTTTTATTGATTTCACTAGCTTTAAGTAATTTTTTATCATAAAATGTTCCATGAGTTTGTTAGAAGAAAGACTACCTACATATGCAAGACATCTTTTGAGAGTTGTAGACGAAGCGATAAGAAAAATAGAAAGTGGAAAATATTTGAAAAAAAGAGATGATAGAGAATTGTATAGGATAGAAGATGCAAAAGGAAATGTTTTTTATATCGAGATTTTATTATCTCCTTACGATTCCGACATATCAAGTGGAATGTATTCTTTTTGTGAGTTTCCTCCTTCATCAAGGAGAAAGCTGGAAGAGTGGGGGATACAAGATAACGTTTCTATAATAACATGCGGAGGCTATCCTCGCCGTGTAAGTACTTTAAGGAAACATGCATATTTGGCTCACGAGATTAGTCATTGTTATTTTTATGCAGAAGTTTTCGGTCCGCTCATTTCTCTCTATTCGGGAGAAAAGATAGAATATTTATTAACTCTCTTAGAAAGAAAATATTTTGAACCTTCAGAAGCATATGCTTTTATTTCTTCTCTCGAGTATCTTCTGGCTTGTGCTCTTACTCATTGCTCTAAAAAGTTTGTAGCAGACCAAATAAAGAAAATGCTAGAAGAGTGTAGAAAAGGAAAGTTAGAAATACATGAGGACACTCCAAGTGCTATTTCATTTGAACTTGCTGTTAGAAAGCTCTTTGACGACTTTAATCCAAACAATAGATTGCTGCAGTTGCTTACAGAGTTTATCGAAAGAGGTTCTTATACTCATGATGAAACTTTGCTGGCTGCCCTTGAACTACTCGAAGAAGAAAGAGTTAAGAGATTAACAAGCTGTAAGAGTGAAGTAGAAAAGGAACTTAAAAATTTACTGGAAGAAATTGATAAAGTTTGAGGTAGAAATAACTATGAGCAAAGAGCTAATCGAAATATACGAAAAAGGAGGAAAAGTTTGCATTGTCTCCGATTTGAAGAAGTTAGTAGAATACGTAAAAAAATCAACTTCTCTCTTTTTAAAAAAGGAAGAGATTTTGCGTTTTGCTGTTTATTATTTTTATCTTTTGGGCTCGTTAAATTGTGAGAGAGAAGAACGCGCTTTTCGTTTGTATGTAGAAGAAGAATTACCTCTCGATAGTTACGTAATATATGTATATTGTCGAGGAGATAAAAAACTACCTGAAGATGCGGTAGAATATGCAAGAAGACGTAATATTAAACTAATAAAACTAGGAGATTAGTTAAAATAACTACTGTATTCTTTCCAAAACGAAAATATGTGGAAATATTCCACCACTCTCAACAACCCTTTCATGAACTATTTTGAAAGTTTTTAATCTCAAAATAATGTTTCTGAACATATCTGCTCTTAAATTAATGATAACAGCCCTTCCTTCTTTCGACAGAACTTTTGAAACAGATTCTAAGAATTTCCAGTAAAATCCTTTCAAGTCTTTTCTCTTTGCAATTTTTACTCCGTAAGGCGGATTTGTTACAATTTTATCCACGCTTGTGAAATATTCTTCTAGCTTAGTAGCGTCAATCTGCTTGAATTCAATAAATTCGTCTAAACCATTGACTTTAGCATTTTCTTTTGCTTTTTCTACATAGTTTTGATTAATATCGCCAGCAAAAATTTTTATCCTGTTTTTGTATAAACTAGCTGCTTCTAATACAATAGTTCCACTTCCACACATTGGATCTAAAAAAAATTCTCCATCTTTTATGTTAGCTAGTCTTATCATTCCATAAGCTAGAGTTGCTTTTATTGCTGCAGGATGATTGAAAATTTTTTTAAATCTTTTGTAGAGAGAATCTTTTGTAAGTTGAATTCCAACATAACCAAAATTTCCAATCAAATCAAATCTGATGTTTAAATCGAAATTTTTCAAACTAACTTTTTTCTTATATTTTTCAAGGAAAATTTCTCCAGCAGTTTTCTGCATATCAATAGAAGTAAACTCATGGTTTCCATATCTTTGACTTGTTACTCTAAAAGTTTCAACATTTTTCATCTCCTCGATATCGATTTTCTCTAAAACTTTTCTTATTTCATCCATTGTCGGCTTTTCCAAGTAAAACTCTTTTTTTAGCTTTATGATGTGATGAATTGAATGCAAATTGAAGAGTTTTTCGTAGTTTCCATCTATTTCAACCAAAAGCTTGCCTTGAAAATTAAAGAATTTAGAAACTTTAGCGTTTGGAAAAATTTCTTTTATTTCCATTTCTGCTATATCTTCTAAACCAGGGTCGCAGGTTATCAAAAACTTTACCATTAATCAAAATTGAACTTGAAACTAAAAGAAGTTTAACTGGAACACTTTTTAGTTATTTCGTGTTGTAATTTTAGTTTACTTATTTAAATATTCGTAAACTTTTTTTACAACAAGAAATTTTTAGCAGCGAAAGAGGAAAAGTCAATAGGTTGAATCTTTGTTGTTAATGTTCTCAGTTCTCTAAATTTTTTACTCTTTCTCTCTAGAATTCAAACACTTCAAGAAAATCTGTTGATTTTTATCGACAGCTCAAGAAAATCAATCAAATCTTTTTCATCACAGCTTTAATTTCAATCCTTCAAATTTTCAAATGAAGCTAGATAAGAAAGCATGGGATAAAGCTTTTAAGAAAGAAGGAAAAATTTTCACTAAACCTCAAGAAGACATGCCAAGAATCGTTAAATTCTTCAAGAAAAACGAAGTTAAAAGAGTTTTAGATTTGGGTTGTGGCTCTGGAAGGCATGTTGTTTATTTAGCAAAAAATGACTTTGAGGTTTATGGAATAGATATTGCTAAAAGCGGAATAAAAATTGCTAAAAATTGGTTGAAAGAAGAAGGATTGAAAGCAAATCTTAAGGTTGGAGATATTTACAAGAAGCTTCCATATAAAGACAATTTCTTTGATGCAATAATTTGCATAAGAACTTTGAATCACGGAAAAATTGAGTGGATTAGAAGATGCATAAAAGAAATGAAAAGAGTTCTTAAACCAAATGGCTTTATATTTGTTACAGTTCATAAGCATTTAGCTAAAAAGAAAATTCCAAAGGAAAAGCTTTATGGAATAAAATGGATTGCACCGAGAACTTACATAATTCTTGGAGGACCAGAAAAAGGAATTCCCCACTACAGATTCAACAAGAAGATATTATTGAAAGAATTCAATGATTTTAAGATTTTGGACTTTTGGATCGATTCAGAAAATTATTATTGTTTGTTAGGTCAACTCAAGAAAAATCATTGATTCAAGAATTTCTGCAAGAATTCTTTAACAATTTTATCGGCTATCTTATTGACGTCTTCCTCACTGAAATCTAGAGAGGGTAATTTACTCACTCCTTCTTTAGCTACAACTATCTCATAAGTTGGTTCTATTCCTCTTTGCTTAAGAACATTGGATGTGCACATCAATTGACAACCATTGATTGCTAACACAGCTTTTGCTTTCTTAAAAATGTTTAAATGAGTTTCACTTCCAGCACTAACTGCAGTAATGCAGCACATTCTAACTTTATCAGGAAAAGTTTTTGTCAATCTTCTAGCTACTTCGTTTCCTATTTGACCTACTGTTGATGCACCATCACAACTAGCAACAATTATTAGTTCGCTGGCATGAGTGGCACAATGAGGTAAAAGTTGATATTTAGTTTGATTTTCATTAGCCATATTCTAAACCTCCAATAATTGTACTATTTTTTCATGAAATTATAAGTTTTTATTTTGAAAAATCAAACAACTCTCAATGAAGCTAAACCTAAGCAAGAAAATGTTCAAAGTTTTTATCTTTCTTTCTCTAGTTTCTCTTTTTGCTGACATGACTTATGAGGGTGGAAGGTCAATCTTTGGTTCTTACGCTAAAATTTTAGGTGCTTCAGCTTTGCTCGCAAGTTTAGCTACAGCTGGAGAATTTTTAGGTTATATTTCAAGATTTATCAGCGGAATGATAGCAACAAGATTAAAATCAAGCAAAGTTTATTGGGGTTTAACAATTTCTGGCTATGTAGTCAATTTAATAGCAATTCCTCTTTTAGCGTTTTCAAGAAACTGGTTTATTGCCATTCTTTTGATTTTCCTCGAAAGAATAGGAAAAGGTTTGAGATCTCCGGCTAGAGACGTCATTCTTGCTGAAGTCACAGAAAAGATGGGAAGAGGGAAAGCCTTTGGATTACATGAAACTTTAGACCAAATAGGAGCTGTTGCAGGTCCATTAATAGTTTCAATTTCTCTTTTTGTTACAAATTCGAACTATCCAATAACTTTCCTTATTTTAGCAATTCCAGCTTTTCTCTCTCTTTTCTTCTTATTTGGCGCTTATCTTGAATATCCAAATGTTAAGGCTGCAGAAAAAAATTTTGAAAAGAAGAGTTTTAAAAGCAAAGATAACATGAAAATCTTTTGGCTTTACTCAATTGCTATGTCTTTAGTTTCTTTAGGTTTCATTTCTTGGGTAAACGTTTCTTACATTTTAAAAGCAAGTAATGTATTTCCAGATTATTCTATAGCAACATTCTATTTGATAGCAATGTTAGCAGATGGTTTGCTAGCATTACCAATTGGTTTAATGTACGATAAATTTGGTTTAGTTAGTTTGATTTTCGCACCAATAGCTTCAATTCTAATAATTCCATTCCTCTTCACTCAAAATTTCATTTCAGTTGCAATTGCTAGTGTTTTCTGGGGAATTGTTATGGCAATATATGAAAGTAATGCAAGAGCGGCAATAGCTGATATTCTTCCAGAAAACAAGAGAGCGTTTGGATATGGAGTTTTTGGTTTAGGCTTTGGAATAGCTTGGATGATTGGCTCAGCAATTTATGGCTATCTTTATGAAATTTCCCCTTCTTTAATAGTTTACTTTGCAATAATTACAGAAGCTGTTGCATTCATTTTGCTTTATGTTCTTAACATTCTAAAAAATTCAAAGTAAGTGAGTAGTAGAAAGCATTTAAAGTTTTAGTTAAGTTTATCATATGTATGAACGACACATACCTAAAACGGAAACATTACATTCTTATCTAGGAAACTCTAAAACGCTTCCAGCTACACAATCTAACGAACTATATCTACCTGTAAAACAAAAACTAAGTGAAATCTTAGGAAGAAGACCAGAGAATGGTAATGATATTATTGTGTTGGTAGTGGTTGTTTAGATAAATTTAACAGTTACAGTTCGTTAATATTGCAGATCATTTGTACCTATTGGCTGAGAGATTTGAATAAAGCTTTTAAATCATTAGTAAATATCTTATATGCCCACTCTGAAGAGTGGTGCTATAATTCTTGGGGCATATGCAACAAAAATAAGAAAAACCTTGTTTGCTCAGCTTAAAGATAGGGTAAAATCAGGAGAAATCTCGAGTCAAGAAATTGCTAGGGCTGCCGGCGAGCTGAACAAAACGCTTTATACGCTTTTTGTAGAAAAGTTGAGGTTAGAAAAAGGAGATGTTGTTAGGGTAACGATAGATTATGAAATGGAGAATCAGAGAATAACTTGGAAATGGGATACAATCAAAATTGAATGCTTCAAAAGAATTTCAGAAGATGAGATAAGCAAACATTTGAAAACGGTTTTGAAGGGAGAAGAAGTTGGATATAGCATGAGAAAAATTAGAGAAACTAAGATTGGCGATATTTTGTTCGAAGTTTTAGAAAATGGAAAGCAAGTCGGAATAATCGTTGTTACGTCTCTAAACGGAGAAGCAGTAATTAGAGGTGCTATTAAACAAGTTGGAATAATTCCAAAACTTAGAATGAAGGTTGAAGGAGAGATTGAAGATTTTCTTCCAGCTAGAATTAATGAAATTCTAAAACATGCAAATAAGGCTGAGGAGAGCGAAGTAGAAAAGTTAATCGAAGAGATCTCCTCCTTATAAGAAAAAATTTAAATACAGGATTCTACTTAAATTTAGATACTTTTATTAATCTTACCTCTATTGCTATAGTCTTAAACTTACACTCTTAACTTAATGTCAATTGCTATTTGATTTGTGTAAGGCGAGTGCATGTCTGAGAAAAGGTGCGTAAAGCATGAGAAGAGATGTGTACTTGTTAGCATTAGTGCAGATTTTCGTAGCCTTGAGCATGGGTATTGTAGGTCCTATTTACTCAATATACTTCGAAAGAATTTCTGGAAATATAAAAGATGTTGGGGTTTTGGTTGGCATATATTGGATAATTATTGGAATAATGGAAATACCATTTGGAATTCTTTGCGATAAAATTGGAAAGGGAAAAGTTTTTACAATTGGTGGCATCTTAACTTCAATCTCAATATTTCTTTATCCTTTTGCCTCAAAACTATATCAATTGGTAATAACTCAGCTAATTGGAGCTATTGGCTATGCTATGCAGCTACCTTCTTTTTACGCTTTACTAGCTGAGATAACGAGAAAAGGAAGGAGAGGATTGGAAATAGGAGTGATAGATTCAAGCTGGAATATTTTTTATGGTTTAGCTTCAATTTTTTCAACAATTCTAGTAGCTACATTCGGTTTTTCTTTAGTCTTTTCACTAGCAAGCTTTTTGCACTTAAGCTCGAGCATAATAGTAGGAAAAAGGATGAAAGAAGTATAGCTAAATTCTAATATTTTTCAACTTTCCAAACTTTAAGGGACCCAATTCTTTATCTATTCCAATAACTTCTAGCTCGTCAACATCAACATCTTCTTTCAAAATAGGACTTAACAAATCTTCAATTTCACTTGCATTAATTTCTGTGCCACTTGAAAGAATGGAAAAGGCAGGCAAACAAATTATTCTTTTACTATTTCTCATTTTACCATAAAGTAGCGCTGGTAATTTAATTTTATCAAAACCTTCTTTCAAAATTATTGCTGGCTCCTCATGCCCAATTATCAATGTATGAAAATTTTCTGGATATGAAATTTTTTTATGTCCATGAGTAAATAAATAGCCTTTCTCTAAATAAAATGGATCGAAAACTTGCAAGTCAATTTTTGATGCAATGTTTAAAAGATAATTGTCATGATTTCCCCTAACAACAATTATTTCTTTTACTTTTTTTCTTAAAAACTCAACAAGCTCAATAACTTCTCTCCACTCTTGCCTGCTTGCCTCTCCAAATTCGTGCTTAACATCACCATTAATCAGAATTCTCTTTGCTTTTATTTTTCTAAATATAGCACTTAACTCTTTTTTAATTTCCTTCAGCTGGACTTGTGGCACGAAAATTCCTTTTTCCTCAGCGAGATATAGCTCTTCACCAAGTTGTAAATCTGAAATAACTATTAAATCCAATTCTTTAATGTAAACTGCTTTAAACCCATTTATTATTTCTACATTCTCAAAAATCTCCATCTTCAAATTTAAAAATCGGAGAGAAAAGCTTATAAATTTTACCACTAACCAATAATATGATTGAAATCTTTCGTGCAGTATTGCGAGAGGAGATAAAGAAAATAGTAGGACACGATATAGAAAAGATGGAGTACGAGATAGTACGTGGAGCAACTGGTGAAAAGATACTTAGAGTTTTTTCCTACCTTCCTGACGGGAGAAGAAAGATAGTTGAGACTGACGATCCTTATTTAGTTGAACTTGCAGAAGGCTATTCGAACTCAATAATTTCGACTACCACAGCATCTTTAGCAATAGAATATGCCACCTGGCTAACAAAACTGCTCTACAACATAGGCGCTAAGAAAGCACTTGAAATACTTAAGAAAAGGCTTGAGAATGTTCCACCAGAACAACGCCCAATTCAGCTCTCTCGGATAATTGAAGCTTATGAGGTTGCTCTAAACTTAACACCGAAGATAGTAGAGGAGTATTTCGGGAGGAGTTTAAGAGAGTGGCTGGCCGTCTTCACCGGAAAAGAACCCACCAATGTTGAAAAAGCACTTGAGAAGTATCTGAAAAGGGAGGGAGTATCTCCGAAGGATATCAGGAATTTTGTTAATTTTTTATATAATGAGAGATGAAATTATTGGATGTACGGTGGTATTTTTTCTTCTTTTCGTGAATAAGATTCTTCCTCGCACTGTTGACAGGAGTTACAAATTCCTTGAAAAACATTTTCAAGAACCTTCTTGCTTACTCTGCTTAAAAGTAGTGAGGCAGGACATAGGTATTGCTCTGCGAATCCACTTTTGAATACGTTGCTATATTCGTTTACTATCTTTCCTTTTTCCTGAGTACAAAGCAAAGATTCTAAACCTTTGTATGGAGGATTTTTCAAAATTTCATCAGCTTGCAACGAACTTCCTTCTAAAGCCTTTGCTAACAAATAAACAATAATACTTGAAGATTTACCGACTGGTAATTTGAGTGGGATATATTTCTCACTTTCATTCCTTTTAATTGCTACTTCGAGATATCTGCAAATGTCATCTCTTTTCAACTCGTTCTTGAGTGGATACTCTTCTAATTGGCAAGCATACAGATGAAGCAATCCTGCTAACCATGAGGTGAATATCCACATGTTTGATACTGCGTAAAGGATTTTGGCGTGTTCCACATCTTCTAATATCCCCTCCCTAGTAGAGGCCGCAGTACTGAGGATTTTCCATGCTTCTATTATATCCTCATTGATTCTTTGATAAATCTCAAAGGTTTTTTCGAATAAACACTCTTCCAATGTGCGAAGTTGGAAAAGAAGACGAGGAATACACCCTCTTTTACTCTCTATTGTTTGAGAAGCTCTAAGGCTTTGTCAAATTCCGGAGATTTTACGTAAGTTATCCATAAACTCCTAATCAAGTCGCTTAAGTCTTGCAAAATATCAGCAAGGTGCGAGCATGTAGCTCTTTTTATTTCTTTCTTTGTGGGGCGTATCATGTTAAATTTCTCTCCTTTTTTAAGTTTATTTCGAGCCTTTTAAATCTGAAACTTTTTTAATTTAAGTTAGTATAGTAATTAAAAAGATGGCAGAAGAAAAATACTTGACTTTAAACTTGAGAAAGATAATAATTAAAAAACAAAGGTGGAGGAGAAGCGAGGCTGCTGTATTTGCTTTAAAGAAATTACTAAGGAGGCATTTAAAGACTGATAAAATAAAAATTTCTCAAGCTCTTAACAATCTTATCTGGAAAAGAGGCGGTAAAAAACCAGAAACTAAAATTAGAATCAAGGCTGTGAAAGAAGGAGAATATTATAAGGTTGATTTGGCGAGTTGAGAAAATGAAGAAACTTTTTGAGTATTATGGCGATGCTAATATAGGTTTTTATGGTAGGGCTAGCGATAAGTTTTTCGTTTCATGCTTTGATGAGAATTTTTCCGATATTTTAAACGTTGCTTCACTCAAAACTACAATTGGCGGAACAGAATTTGTCGGTTTATTTTCAGCTTTAAATTCGAATGGAATTATATTACCTTTTATAGTCAGAGAAGAAGAGCTTAAGAATTTTAAAGAATTGAAAGTAAACGTTCTGATTTTAAAAGAGAAATTTACAGCTATAGGGAATTTGATTGTAGCGAATGATAAAGGGGCAATTGTTAGTGAATTAATTTCAAAGAAGAATTTAAAGGCAATAGAGGATGTTTTAGGAGTAGAAGTAATTCAAGCTTCATTAGCAAATTCTAAGGTCGTTGGTAGTGTATGTTTCGCAACTAATAAAGGAGCTATTTTGCATAGAGAGGCTAGTGAAGATGATGAGAGAATTGTTAAGGACGTTTTGAAAGTAGAGGTTGAAAAGGGAAGTGTAAACTTTGGTTCTCCTTTTGTGGCTAGTGGCTTAATAGCAAATAGTTATGGAGCATTAATAGGAAGCAAAACTTCTGGTTATGAACTGGATATTATTTTAAGAGCTTTAAAAGTCTAGAGTTTTGGTATTATAAGAGTGCCAACTTTTTTCCCTAAAAGAGACTTATACACATTTCCCTTTTTTAAAGCATTAACTATCTGACATTTACTGCCATTCAAAGCGAGTATTTCTAGCTTTTTCAACTTTCCAATAAGGCCACCAGTTTTATCAAAATCTTCAACATCAATGCTTATTTCTTCATAAGAATGCAACACTTTAACTGGCTTAGCATTCTTATATTTCTTCGGATTTTTATTGCAAATTGGAACATCAACATACATTATTGCTTCTTTAACTTTCAACATTAAGCCTGTATACAAAAGAGCATCATCTCCAGAAATTATTGCATAACCTTTCGGAGTTTTATCAACAACCGTGCCAAAAGATACAGGAATACAGCCAGTTTCAGATATTCTTTTAATCTCCCTCAAATAATCCATAAATTCGAATATTTTTAATTTTTCATTCCATTTACAAAACTTAGCCAAATCAACTTGCTCTACAGGCAAATATTTTCGAAAAATTTCAACAAATATATCGCTTAAAAATTCACAATATTTTCGTACTTTGGGTGAAATTCCGAAAACTTCAACTGCTATATGACCATATTGCTTCACACCATGAAAAATAAAAAGGCGCATTTTCCTTTTCGCAAGTGCTTTTGAAATTTCCTTTGCATATCTTTCAATTTCTTTAAATCTCACAAATTTTTCTGGCTTTTCAATCAACTCTTCAATAACTTTAGGTCTTTTCTCGAATGTTAGGGAAGAACCACCAAATTTTGTCACTATTCTTGCTTTCATTAAAAATCTTAACTTCAAAGATTTTTATGGATATAATGTTTTTAGGACCGGCAGGAAGCGGTAAAACAAGTTTAGTCCATTCTTTTTCTCAATGGATAATTTGCAATCAAGATAGGTCTGTTTCATGCATAAATCTGGATCCAGGAGCAGAATATTTACCGTATAAGGCAGATTTCGATATAAGAAAATTCTTTACTATCGAATCAATAATGAAAGAAGAAAAGCTTGGACCAAATGGTGCGTTTTTGAGGGCAATGGAAAAAATGGTTGAAATGAAAGATAAAATTAAACCTGAAATAGAAAGAATAAAAGCAGATTTTAGGCTTATAGATTTGCCAGGTCAATTAGAGCCATTTTTATTTTACTCTGGAGAAGAAATAATTAGCTACTTCGATAAAAAAAGAATGCTTGGACTTTTCTTAATTCCTGCAGAGATGTTTAATCCAAAAGGAATAGCAATAGCAGAGCTATTAAGTTTAATAGTTAGGTTGAAGCTGGAGATACCAACCATAAATGTTTTGACAAAAGTTGATTTAGCTAGAAATGCAGAAGAAATAGAAAGCTTTCTAAAATATCCAGAAAAGCTTAGGAGGGTTTTGGAAAAAATTGAAGGGGGAATGGAAAAGGATTTGGCAATAATTGCTTCCAGGCTTGTAGAGAAAATTGCAAGAGAACAAAGAATAGTAAAGACCTCAGCAAAAACTGGAGAGGGTATGAAAGATCTTTATGATATTTGCTATGAAATCTTTTGCACATGTGGAGATTTGAGATAAACATTTAAGCTTTTCTACGAACTTCTTATATGGAGAGAAAAATTGTAATTTTGGTAGACTATGATGGGACTTTAGTAAGTACAGTTCGTTTCTACATACTAAATCCTGGCATACTTTTAAAGAACCTTGTCTCTTCAATGGCCAATTTTCTAAGATATGCAATTAAAAATAGAAATCTAGATCCTCTAATTCTTATTTATTATTTATTTTTTATTAGAAGAAGACAAAAGAAGAAACGAAATAATAAGTGGAATTAGAAAGAGATTACCTTTGTATGTCGCCAATATAAATTTAATTGATTTACTCAAAAAGTTGAGTGAAAATGGTTATGATATAACAATTGTTAGCTCTTCTTCACAAGAAATAATAAGAGGTGTCTTGGGAGAGTTAGAAAAAATCTATGGGAAAAAGATTAAGGTTAATGTAATTGCATCTTCTCAAGATGGACTGGTTACATCAAAAACAAAAGGAGATATTGCAGAATCTTATAGTGGTCCAAAAATCTGTTTTACCGATGGTGGTCCAAATGATATAGAATTTTCAAATAGTTGCAACGTCACAATAATTAAACCTTCGATATTGTATTACTTGTTTCCAGAGAAGCCAGAAGGATACATAGCTAAAGGAAAAAACTTCGAAGAGGTTTTAAAAATATTAGAAGAAAAATTAATTTCCTCCAATTTCAATTAATAATTTCTTTTCATCTTCTCTCAAGTAATCAAAAACTTCCTTTAATTTTTCAATATCCTCCTTGCTTAACTCACTAATTAAAATATCATTTTCGAAAACATTCCTTCCAACAACAGCTTCTTCAATGCTAATTGCCACTCTTTCACCCTTAATAGCTTTGGGTATTGTTCTTCCCTCGCTTTGAATTTCTTTAACTTTGCCAATAACTTTCTCATCCCTTTTAAGAATTATTCCAGGTTTTAATGTTCCCTCTAGAACATCTACCCCAAAAATAGCTGGCTTACTATTCCTAAATATTGCTCCAGGAATAACTCTTATTTTAACAGGCCTAGGCAAAACTTCAAGCTTAGTCTCTATTTCTCTTCTTTTTTCTTCTTCCATCCAACGCTTATACTCATCAATTAACCTATAAATCACGTTTGAAGAGAAAATTTTTAATCCAAAATTTTTAGCTTCATTTATCGTTTGCTCATCAACTTTTATGTTAAAAGCAAGGATAACTTTTCTATATTTATCTTGAATTAGTTCACCCTCAATAAAATCTTCCCTGTTTATACAGCCAATATCAGCTTTCCTTATAGGTATGTTTGCCTCTTTCAAAAGCTTAACAAGCGCCTCTAAGCTACCTACTGTGTCAGCCTTTATTATAACTCCATTTGGATCCTTTTCGAACTCAACGTATTTTTCTATTTTAACTTCTTCCACAAGCTTAGGTATCTCTTTCTCATTTTTAGTTGCTCTTATTGGCATTCCCGCAGTTGCCTTTTCTAAGTTCTGTGCAACTACCTTTACTCCAATTGCCGCATTAGCTTCATCTACGTTAATGAATTTCTTTTCTACCCTAATCTCTTGCAACGGTCTTGGTAAAAGCAAAGCTTTAACTTTTGTAACTATTGGTTCTTTTCCTCCAATGATTAAATAATCTTCTCTTGCTAATTTACCGTCATACAATATAACATCTAGTGTTAAACCTAAGCCTCTTACCTCTTTCACTTCCAATATTATTCCTTTTGTCTTACCTGAGTACTTAATCTTTTCTTTTAAAAATTTTTGAGCTAAACCTGCTAATATTGCTAATAACTCTGCTATTCCTTCTTTTGTTATAGAGCTTACAGGAACTATCGCTATTTGTTTTGTGAAGTCAATAACTCTATCGAATCTTTCGCTATCAAAACCATATTCTGCAAGCGAGGATACTATCATGTAAATTTTTTTATCCAATTCCTCAATCACCTTTTCATTTTGTTTCGAAATACTCTCTAGGAAAGAAGTTGTATTTTGTTTTTTCCAACCAACAATTCTATCTATTTTAGTTGCTGCGATCACGAAGGGAACTTTGTACTCTTTCAATATTCTCAAGCTTTCATGTGTTTGCTCCTGAAACCCTTCGTTAATATCGACAACCAAAATTGCTAAATCAGCAATATTACATCCTTTTTCTCTCATACTAACAAAAGCCGCATGACCAGGAGTATCGATGAAAAGTAAGCCAGGAATTTCGATTGAGATCTTCATTTTTTCCAGTAATTCCTTGGATAAATCTTCTATAACCTTTTTTGGAACAAAACTAGCTCCAATGTGTTGAGTTAATTCTCCAGGCTCTAATTTTGTTACAGTCGTTCCTCTAATAGAATCTAGCAATGTTGTTTTTCCATGGTCAACATGCCCAACAGTTATTACTATTGGACTTCTTATCTCCATTTAATGAACTCAATTTCCGAAATAAAAGCATTTTAAGAATTCTTTTGTAACTTCTCCTTTTACTATTTCACTCCAAGCTTTTTGATTATCTTTTCATGAAGCTTCATTAAAAGTTTTTTCCTATCTTCCATTAGGACTACATCACTTTCGCTAATAGCAAATAAATTATGAGCAAATGGAGAAGGAACATCAAGCATTGGCAAAAATTCATATTCTATTTCACCTTTTTCGATTCTTTCAATAATCTTTTTTGCATTCTTGAAATCCATAAAATCTTCTAGAATTTCTCTATAAGTTTCTTCTAACACAGGAAAGCCCTTAATTTTTTTAACAATCTTTATTAATCTTTCAGCGCTCATTTGCTGCTTTTCAACGCTTATTTCATGCCCTTTATAATTTCTCAATATCATTAATGAACGAGAAGCAACATGTCTAAACTTTCTTTTTATAAGTTCTGTATTTTCGAGGGATTTAACCAAAAGTTTTTCAAAGTTTTTTGAATTAACAAGCTTGACTAATTCTCTTGGATTTACTCTATTTTCCTTGCTAATTTTCTTAATCTCAAAAAGAGAATAAAATCTTTGCTCGATAGTTTCAGGAGGAATAGTTAGGATAAAACCGTTGTCGCTAATACTCACTTTAACGCTTCTTTCAATCCTTTTAGTTAAAGCATAAGCAAACGCTCTGCTTAAAGCATCGTTAACTCTCCTTCCAAATAAAGTATGGAAGACTATATTTTGATTGTTTTCATCATCAACGAAATTTTCTACTAAGATAACTTTGTCGCTTGGAAACTTTTTAGCTTTGAATTTTCTTAAAAATTCTACTTCAAGCTTTAAGTAATTATAAACATTTTCTGCCA
>Ga0326760_1000657_pt1 | contig 17309 bp, 16 predicted proteins | sample GCREP_S_FD_207668 | JGI IMG/M metagenome (GOLD analysis project Ga0326760, IMG submission 207668) | Hot spring sediment microbial communities from Geyser Creek Basin, Yellowstone National Park, WY, United States - GCR.EP_S | ecosystem: Environmental > Aquatic > Thermal springs > Near-boiling... | reverse complement strand
GCCCAGCAGCCCGGCGCTATCAGAAGCCCTCCCGGTTCCCCGATGCATGCGGGCGGCCGCGAGACTAACTGCAAACCAGGCACGGCCAGTATAAATGCACTGCCGCCCCGGGCGGCATGGAGCGGGAGGGCCGCGAGTGCGGCGCCGCCACGAGACCGGGCAGGGCCATACCGCGCGACGCCATTAGGGCGGTAGAGCAGATAGTCGACGACGTTGTTGCGCGGGGGCTTGATGCGGCTCTCGAGTACTCCAGGCGCCTGGACGGAACGGCCCCCGAGAAGCCGCTCGTCGAGCCGCGCCCCGGTGGGAGCCGCGAGGTGGTGAGCGCCGCGCTCGAGATTGCCAGGGCTCTGGAGACGTTCTACAGGAAGCTCGTCCCGAGCGGCGCCGCGGATTACTACAACGGGGTTCTCAGGCTGGTCGTCTGGAAGCCAGTGCGCGCCGTCGCCCTGTACGTCCCGGCCAGGTACATCTCGACGCTCGTGATGCTCGCCGTCCCGGCGCGGGTCGCCGGCGTGGAGCGCGTGTACGTGGTCACCCCGCCCAAGGGTGCCGCCCCTGAGATTCTCGCGGTGGCTAGGGAGCTCGGCGTGGCCGCTGTGGTGCCACTCGGGGGGCCGCACGGCCTTGCGTACGCAGCCTTCCACCTCGGCGTGGACATGATAGCAGGGCCCGGCGGGTTGTACGTGCAGGCCGCCAAGTACGTCCTCTCGCAGTACGTCGGCATTGACGGAATTGAGGGGCCCACGGAGCTGGCCGTGTACGCCGAGGGCGTTGACGCCGAGGTTGCGATGCGCGGCGTGCTGGCCCAGCTGGAGCACGGCCCCGCGTCTCTCGCATATTTCATCTCTCCCGACGAGCGGCTCATACGGAGGGCCGAGGAGATATACGCCCGCGAGAGGACCTCGTCGATGGGGCCTCTCAAGACGCTGAGGGTGGCCGGCGCCGACGAGGCTGTGCGCGTGATAGACGAGATTGCCCCAGAGCACCTGGAGGTCTGGGGGAGGCGGGAGGTGGCGTACCGCGTGAGAAACGCGGGCGCGGTCTCGGTCAACATGCCGAGCCCCTACCTCGACTACGCCGCCGGGATTAGCCACGTCCTCCCGACCGGCGGCTCCGCTAAGTGGCGCGGCATAATCACACCGAGCACCTTCATGAAGCCCATCGGCATAGCCGAGGCGGTGGGCAGGCTGGAGCTCGCAAGAGAGGCGTCAGTGCTGGCAGAGTATGAGGGGTTCGCGCACCATAGGAAGGCGCTGAGGCCATGAACTGCGAGGTCCTCGCCCGTCTCGAGGAAGTAATACGCCAGAGGATAAGAGAGGCCAGCTCCCAGAGCTACACCTACCGCCTCTATGCAGCAGGGATCCCCCACATAGCCCGCAAGGTCGCGGAGGAGGCCGTGGAGACAGCCATAGCAGCTATAGCCGAAGGCAGACGGCGAACTGTCGAGGAGGCGGCAGACCTTCTCTATCACCTACTCGTTCTCCTAGTTGTTCAAGGCCTTACCCTAAACGACGTATATGCCGAGCTTGAAAAAAGAATGAAAAAGTAACACTAAGCCGAAAACAACATCCGATGCAAGACGCCACATTATATCTTTAAAGATCAATTTGCACATGGGCCGGCTCTCTACCACGCAGCTCTCTGCCTCCTTGCCTCAATCCTCTTCCTAACCCGGCCCGTAATAATTGCCGCCATACTCCTCGCTGTAATACTCAGTAATACATACTCTTCGTATTCTTGCTACTGACACTGTACACAGCTGTCCCGGCCATCGGTATTCTCTCCCTCATGCCTTAATTTACGGCGTTACACGGCCTCGGCGACCACCAAAGAAAAGCTGCAGAGAAACTCGCTGAGGTATGTAATGACGCTCCTCGGAGGCGCTGCCGCGCTTATATCTCTCGCCACCCTCCTCGCCCTACCACTCGGCAACTGCCAAGGCTGTTGACTTATCATGGATAAATTTAAATACTTCTAGGTGTTTTCAAATACGGCGGCCGCCTATCCAACCCCTTGTGACCCGCGCTGCGGTGAGGGGGATGCCTTCAGGCACCTCCAGATGGGGGGCTTTGTGGCGTTGGCCCCGACGGGGGCCCATGCAGCGCGGGCGATGCTGGTGAACCCGCGCCCAGGCCCAGCCCCGCTGGCGGTTATCGACAAATACCGCCAGCGGGGGAACGCAACTACTGCCCCCCTCTTTACAGTCCTGGTCTGGGCCGCCGCATGGCTCTTCATAGCAGTGGTGCCCTACTGCTTCTTAGCAAAAGCCTATGCGACGCCCGGCAAGACCGCCAACTCTGTCGCCTTCCGAAAACGTCGCTTTGATAGGCGCCCTGCTTATACTAGCCGCACGAATCTACGCGTTCAAGGGCTACCGCACCCTCAAACAGGCCGACGCAAACAATGCACGAATCCCCAAACCCCCTAACTCTAAACAACAGCTCCGAGCAAGGAGGTTGCAGAGGCCACTCCAGTTTCTCCACATCCCATCCATAATCACGAAATTCCTTCCTCCCCTTCACAGCCCTCATAATCACCGCTGAATATGGCCCCATCAGAGGCGAAGGTGGGATGTACGCCGTACACCTAAGACAATACGGCGTTGGGGGCGGTCGCCATCCGCTACACCGGCGTTACACGCGGCCTCGTAAACCTCTACACACCAGTGTATAGTTATATCCCAAAAGCCGCGCTGTTATAGGGCAAGACGTATTCGCAGCGGCCTTTAACCAGGATGTGCTGGGGGCGCTGCGTTTTTATATCGGCATGGAATATGTTTTGTAGCCTGCGTTTCCGCTATTACCTGCGACGCGCTCGAGATCGCAGGTGAGCGCGTGTTGAAGAGGCTTTCCGCCGACGCCATGAAAGCCACCCCTCTGGAAATACAGAAGCTGTTGATAGAGCTCGTCAGGAGCGGGCGACAGTAGCGCGGCAATCAATGCCTTCCCCATCTCCTGCCTCCCCCGCCCACGGGCCCGGCGCCGGGATCTTACAGTCTGCAGCAGCTCGTTGAATTTCCTCTGCGCCCACACGATTAGAAGGCAGAGTCTCTAGGCGTGACACGCACAGTTGCGAGCGCAAGTGCCGCTCCGACATCCCGCGGCTCTCCTGGCGGCCTCAGCTCTCTGCGAGTACTTCACTGCAAGCCAGCAGCCCTACCTCCCCCACTTCCGTGAGTTGAGTGGCGGCCTATGTCTGCCGGACCGGCGCACGCATAGATGACCCTGGCAGCGAGATTCGCTTAGTGAGCGTGTTGCTAAAACGCAGCGCGAGGCCGCCGTTAATACCAGCCGCGGGAGGCGCCGTGAGGCTTCGCGTCGCGCTAATCTTCAGGCGCGAGGTCGAGCTAGCGGAAGGCAGCAAGAGCGGGGCTGTGCAACTGTTTTTCAAGCGGCAGGCAGCGCGCGGGCGTGAGGGTCGGGCGCGTCTTAATCCGCGGTCTCGAGCCAGGATCTGCATATCTCGCGTACCTGTTAAGAGAGAGCGGCATCGAGGTAGACATTCTGACGGAAAGGCCGTCCGATCCGTTGCTGGACATCCCGCCGTTTGAGCCGCTGTTCACACTGGACTTCATGAGGGAGGTCCTAGCCGTCAGGATAGTTAAAAGAGCCAGCAGCAGTTACGATTTGATTGTGGATTCTTGCGACATCATAGGGCTGGAAAATTTGAGGAAGGCACTCTTAAGCAGCGAAGTGCTGTATGTCGCCGGAGATGCCTGGCTCTCAGCCTCGCTGTCGCTCTACCGCTCGCTGCCTGTGCCCGACGTGCTCGTCGATCTGCCGGTCGAGAAGGCTGGTAGCTACGCGGAGGTGAGCGTGACTTACAAGCCATACTCAGGCGGCGATTACTCGCTCTGCGGGGCGTTTAGAGATGCATGGGGCGGTTGCCTCTACACCCCCCTTAGGGCTCTCGAGAGGATGCTTATAGCGGCAGAGGTCTACGCGGCGATCACAGGCATGGAGGCGCCCAAGCGTCACCTGAAACTTGAGTACGCTGTCGGGAGGGACATATTTTATGCAGCATTTGGGTGCAAGCCGGAGGGAAAGGTATCGAGAGTAAGTTTCGGCGAGCTCCGCGTAAAGCTGTACAGCGTGGGGGGCTCGCCTAGGTACGCCCTCGTACAGGGGAGGCAGGACCACATGCCGTGGATCCTCGCGATTTACAATCTGGCCAGGGCTGTGAACTCTGCATTCCTACTCGACCTCAGCACGTCAGGGAGGGGCGCTTTCAACATGTCATACGCCGGCCATCTATTCCGCGCCCTGCGCAAGGCCTGCTGCACAGATACTAAGCGGCAGCCGGGGGCGCCGGCACTCCTTCGCGAGGGATAGGGTGTCCAGACACCGGCAGGATACTTCACAAGGCGGCGCCTATCCGATCCGCTTGCGCCTCTGACTTTAGCCTCGGTAGCAGCGTCCTTTTTAGGTGCTCTATTAGTTTTCTCTGCCGCTCTCTTAACCTCCTGACTATTCTCCTCCGAGGTACCCTCCTGCCGCATATTCCCGAGTAAAGGGGATCCCGCTGGATTGCAGGCAAGTTGCAATCAATCATTATTACCTCGAAGTACCGGTAAATACCATCGTCAGCAACCCAGTAGCTATTGAGCACCTCCAGGTTTGGGAACTTCCTCGCGGCCCTCTCCTCCGCGACCTGCTGCCACGACTTCCATGCCGTGATTCCGTACACGCCCATCCTCTTCGGGCGCCTGCCGGACCTTGGTCTCCTCCTGTTGAAAGGCCCTCTGATTACCCTGACTCTCACAACGACAACGCCCTGCTTGGCCTTGTAGCCAAGCTTTCTGGCTCTCTCGAGCCTAAACGGCCTGTGGACTCTCACTATTGACGGCCCCCTCCTCCACTCTATGAGGAGCTTCCTAATCAACTGCTCGCGCACCTCTCTCCCGACTTTCCTGTACCACATCGCCATATAGCTGTACGCCGAGGGGGCCATGCCGGGCTGCGCGCAGCCACTTTAAATGTGCATGCCCTTCAATTGCCCTTCCGGGAGCTTCTTGCTGGGCAGCGCCGGCGCCACGAGACCCTCGCGCACGCGTCCTTATCAACCCCCATCTCAGCCACGATGTGGAGGGGCGCCCCCCGCAGAGTCCCCGCGCACGGTGTCGTTACGTAGAAATCAGCGTGATTGTGCACGCAACGGAGAGTCTCGAGAAGGTCTTTGACGCCCTGCGCGCGTTTTTCGGCGAGATTCCACTCGTTGTCGAGATTTACAGCGGCCATCACGGAAATTCAATATACCTCGTGACCTCCTTCCTCGAGAGCTGCGAGAAAATTCTGGAGAAGCTCTGCAGCGCGTTCGGCGGCAAGGTGCCTGCATCTAAAGGGGAGACGGAAGGCCTGTACTACCTGAGACTTGACAAGCAAGCACTGGCAACGGGAATTGTAAGGGCTGTTGAGCATGATGACGTCGTCAGGCTCAAGATCCGGGCAAGGAATGGGCTTTGTAATTAGGCGCGGATTTGTCGAGTGGGATCTCGTTACCGTACTGCCAGAAATAGAGAGAGCGCTGTGGGAGGTAGGCGTGCGCGCGGCATTACTGCGCAGAGAGACAGAGACCGTGCTACTGGCGCCGTTTGTACGCGGCGTTGATGTCAACTGTGTTGAGGTTAAGAGCCGCAGTAAATTTAATGTGCACGTGTACCGGGACGACGTCCAGATAATAAGGGTTAGCCCTGTCGAGCCCATTACACGGGACCAAGTTAGGGCTGCCATTAAGCACGGCAAGTACATAGAGCTGCCCCTGAAGCCCCTGCTGAAGGATCTCAGGGCGCTCGCCAAGTGGCTTAATGTGCTAGAGCCGGAGGTCACAATATTCTCAACGCCTGTAGAGGGCATCCGCGATGTGAAGTCGCCGCTCGACGTGGCCGCGCTGCTTGTTGAGATAGGCGGCGACGAGAGCTGGGCACTGCCAATAAAGGGCTCGCTCGGCACTCTTACAGAGCTCGTGGCGCAGACGTGGCCAAGTACCGATACCTGCTAATCAGGAGCGCGGATCCCGCTCTCTGCTACGCCCAGATACTGGAGATGTACCAGCTGACAGGCTTCGCGTCTTTCTTACACCCGCCGCAGCTTGTTGCTATATACAATGACATACTAGCCGTCGGTGTTCCGCGCAGTAAGATAAGAGCCGTGAGGGCAATTGTGGCGCTGCTTGACGGCTGCCGCACCGTTAAGGTCGTCGGCACGTGCAGTCGTGCGAGGGCGGTTGCGGCCTCAATAAGGCGGCGAGGGAGTGGTGCTTAATAATTGCATGCCGCAGGCCTACTGGCGTGATGAGGGGTACCAAATTAGTAGATGCGTGATAGCCTCGCGACGGACTGACAAAGTGAGGGGCGCGCACTCCCAATCCAGCCTCACTCCGGGGGCCGGAGTCCCCACTCGCAGGGCAACGCCCCGATGGCAGCCCGCGGCCCAGAGGGGCGCTGGCTCGGCGGGGTGGGTGCGATGAGGCGCCTGGAAGCGGGAGGCTCGGGGAGGCCTACTGGCGCGGCTGGCGGAATCGCGCCAGCAGACATGTCAGCCCGAGCCTGCCGGAGCGGGCGGGCAGGAAAGAGGGCCTCGCCGCCCGCGCTCACTGGCGAGAATCATCACGAGCGCCGCCGGCGCCGGCTAGAATTGCAATTACGCGCGTGGCGCGGGCCGCTCCAGCTGCCAGGCCGAAATGCGGGAAGGCGCTAGCAGCGCGGCGGCGAGATCCGGCGCCGGGCCCGGGGCGGGAGAGGCGGGGGGAGATGGGGGCTCACCTGCCGGCAACCTCAACTCCCAGCGCTCTGGCTATCTTACCGTCCAGTGACCTTAGCAAGTCTCTATTGCCGACAAGAGTATTGTAGTAATTTGTCACGCCGCCTGCGCCCATGAGGAGTTTCAACTCCTTGGTGAGGGCAGCGATTGTGTTCTCGTACCTCATCATGCGCGCCCTGAGATCCAGATGCCTGACCCGCTCGTGCACGTATGTGAAGATTCCCAGAGGCACGACTAGATCCGCGCCCAGCGCGGCCAGCTTGTATACATCCGCGCCAGTGTAGAACATTCCCGCCACCGCGATGCAGACCCTGTCTCTCACGCCCCTCCTCCTCAACTCTATGTCGAGTCTGGATACAGCCTCCTCCGCGGTAATGCTGCCGCCCAGCCTCTCGTCAATAATGACAATGCCTGAGTCTACGCTGATGTCCTGACCTGGCGCTATCACAACGGCGCCCTCGTCCACGTGCTTTATGCCTAGTGAATTCTCGCCGTACACCGGAGCGCCTAGGGCGTACGCGGCCAGCACGGCCGCGTCGTCCGCCGCAGGCACGGTCACCGGCGTGTAGTACTCCTCGCCGTCAACTCTAACCGTGACGTCTATCCCCTCTCTGTACGGGTCCACGGGAGGGCGCGTGACCTGCGTGGCCTCTATGCGCAGTAAATCCAGGGGACGCCTGGCAGGAGTCGTGTACCCAGGCACGACGCCGCCCATGCCGGTTATTGGGGGACGCCCCTCCTCGTAGTACTCTCTGTGCACGTGCACCTTCACGGGTTCTATCCACGCCACGTCTCCCCCCTCTCTCAGCTCAACCCCGAGAGTCTCGGCCACGTGTCCGTCAATGTAATACGCCTCTAGCAGGTCCCGCCGCCCCACTAGCTCTGAGAGTTTGCTCATGCCGAGGGCGTACAGAATGGCCTTCAGCCCCCGCTTCACCGCTACTAAATAGTTGACTAGCCGCTGAGAGGCCCACTCTATGTCGAGAACCTTCGGCCCGCCTATCATGTTCGTCAGCGCGGCCGGGCAGTCGCCGGTGTGACAGCTGTGACACATTATGCAGCCCATTGCTACCAGCGCGGCTGTTGCGACATTGGCCATGTCAGCGCCCATGGCTACTATCTTGGCAATGTCCATCGGGGTCGCGAGCATGCCGCCAGCAATGACGAGAAAGCCGGCGCGCAGGCCCTCCCTCCTCAGCCACATGTCAACGACCGGAGTGGCGTAGTCTATGGGAATTCCGAGATTGTCTCTGGTCACAACCGGCGCCGCCCCCGTCCCGGCGCCTGCGCCGTCTATTATTATGCCGCTTGCGCTGGATCTAGCGACTCCTACCGCGACGAAGCTTATTTTATTGACGGCAGCAACCTTGACAAGCACAGGCTTGCCCGAAAGGTCTCTTAGTGCCTTCACGCGCTGCGCCAGATCCTCTATGGAGTATATGTCATGATGCGGCGCCGGCGAGAGGGCATCGCTCCCCACCGGTATCTTCCTGAGCTTGGCGATCACGTCAACAACCTTCCTGCCAGGCAAGTGTCCGCCGATGCCCGGCTTGGCCCCCTGGCCTATTTTTATGTTCACGGCGAGCCCGGCCCTGAGCAGATTGAGGTCCATGCCGAACCTTGCAGACGCCCACTGCACTACAATATTGCGGTACTTGGCAACCTCCGGGTGCAAGCCCCCCTCCCCTATGCCAGCAACAGCGCCTGCCTCCGTTACGGCCTTTGCAATTGCTATGTTTGGATTTCCGCTCAGCGCGCCGAAGGACATATCGCCTACGTACAGAGGCACCTCGAGCCGGGCGCCGAAGAAGTCAACTCCCACATCTACGCCTAGACTGTCAACTCTGGCCAGGGCCTCCTTGAGAGAGGAAGGTCTTAAGTCCTTAAATATGAGCTTGTCGAGCACTCTTCCGCGCACGGACGGAGTCGTTCCGTCTATATGCGGGAGGGCCGTCTCTGCCATTTTTCTCACTGCCCGTATCCGCTCCTCACTCCAGAACTCGGACACGGCGCGCCTGACCGGCTCTGTGTAGGACTTAATTACGCGCCGCACCTACTTGAGGCCGGGGCGGGCTATATAGGTTACTCACGCGGAAGCGCCCCAGCCCTTATAATTGTAAATACCTCCCTCTCTATTGAGGCGTCCTCGTTAAATAGGGTGTTAAACTTTCTCACGTAAGGCGTAAGCGTTGCAACTTCCTCCTCTGTGAGCTCTCTGACCTCAACTTCGTGGTAGAGCGAGAAAAGGCGGCGCAGATTGTCTTGAAGGCTCCCGGGGTCTGCATTTATGCCCGCCAGCCTCAGTGCGCGCAGGTACCGCTCGGTAATTGCCTTGCTAGCACCAGCACTACCTATTTTCTCCCTGTCCACCTCGCCTCTAATGTAAATAGTCCCGCCGACCATCCCCGCGCCTATTTTACGCCCCACCTCTTCATCGCTTGTGTGCCTGAGCACTAGTATAGTGCCTCCCCCCATATACTCGCCCAGGTAGTCTCCAGCAGAGCCGCCTATCACTAGCACGCCGCCTCTGTGCTGTATACCAGCTCTATTCCCGGCGCTGCCATATATATATATCTCGCCTCCCCGCTTGGCCTGGGCCACCGTGTCGCCCACGTTGCCGTAGACGGCTACCAAGCCGCCGTTCATGGCGTCGCCCAGGTCGTCCTGGGCGTCGCCATATATGTGGATCTCACCGCCACTCATTACATTGCCAGAGGCGTTGCCGACAATGCCCCAAATCTTCAGAATGCCACTCTCCATTCCATTGCCGAGATACCTGTGACCCATTACATTAATTACACTAACGTGTCCCATCTCACTAAGCAGCTGCCTAATTGCAGGCGCTAGCTCTGTGGCTCCGTAAAGGGAGGCGTCAATAGCATTAGGAGGCTGGGGCGGCAGGTCGTGGTATAGCGCATCCCTCTTTTTGTAATGCCCCCAGACTTCACCACCAGCCGCAATTATGTACTCACCCCCTCTCAGCGCCCATATTTCAACCCCGCCGCCCCCAACTGCCTTTATGGCCGCAGCCTCGCTGGCGGCATAGACAAATTCTCTCGACACGCCCACGTAAAGAGGCCTGAAGTGCTGCGTATCCACGAACGCCCCGAATATAGGCTTAGGGCCTCCTATTATAAACAGAACTGCGTAAGGCCCGTCAAGTCTGGCCCATCTAATCTCTCTCCCGTGCATGAGCTCTTCTACTGCCTTCTCCACGCCGTACCTCTTATAAAGCTCCCAGAGTAAGTATGCTATGACTTCGCTATCATTTCCTGTAAAGTTATAGTATCTAAATTTATATCTCAGCAGATTGAGATTTGCCCCGTAAGAGCTTAAATCGCCGTTATGGACAATAGCAACGTCGCCCGCCGAGAAGGGGTGGCTGTAGTAGGGAAGGCCGCCGGGACTATTAGTGGGGTATCTCGTGTGACCAAGCCATGCAACGGACCTCATCTCTGAGACGCCATACACTCTGTCCAGGTCCTTAGGCCAGCCGATCACTTTATAAATGTCGAGCCACTTACTCCTTACATACACAATGCCGTGCACAGCGCCGCGCGTGTCGTCAGTCTCATCGCTATCGTACATGGTTACGTCATAAATACCGCCGGGCAGCTTGCGCACCTCCGCGGCGCTCCGGGGTGAGTTGTACGTGAATAGCTTAGCCCTAACGTGTTGCGAGGGCGAGTAGAGGGCCACGCCTGCGCCGTGCATAGTCCCGCGCTCCCTCATAACAGTAAGAGCTCTCAACACTATATTACCGCTTATGTACTCCCCTGAGAGGCTGAAAACTCCAAAGATACCACACATAATGTCGCGCGCGGAGCGGACTTTATAAATATTCTGTCAGCACACATTACAAAATTTACCTACTTTGCTGTTTCAAATAATTCAGTAGGCCGCCGGCTCTCAGAATTGATAGCGGCAGGCCGGTGACAGGTTTACCCACTATTTTCTCGCCTGTATTCAGATTAAGGCAGTACCCACTCTCCAGGTTCACCTCCAGCTCGTCGCCCTCTCGCACCCTCTTTGTAATTCCGGGCACCTGCATTACGGGAAGGCCCACGTTAATGGCATTTCTGAAGAATATACGAGCAAAGCTCTCAGCGATAACTGCAAGCACCCCGGCGCCCTTCAGCGCCAGCGCTGCCTGCTCCCTGGAGGAGCCCATTCCAAACGCGCGGCCCGCAACTACTATCGCGCCCCTTGCCTTCTTGGGAAAGTCGGGGTCGACAGACTCCATTGCGTGCTGGCCCAGGAGCGCGGGATCCGTGTACACGAGATACCTCGCCGGTATTATTACGTCCGTGTCTATCTTGTCGCCATAGACGAGGGCCCTGCCGCGGATTATCACCGCGACCTGCAGGCTTTGCGTTAAAAATTCTTTCCCCGCCAAGCTTTAAAACTATGCGTGCAGCGACGCCCATGTCATCGGGGCTCGCGTAATTAAAATCTTTGACACAACGCTTAGAGACGGCGAGCAGATGCCCGGCGTTGCGCTGACGCCTGACGAGAAGTTGCAGATAGCGCTCGCGCTGGACGAGGCCGGCGTTGATATGATAGAGGCTGGATTTGCCGCGGTGTCGAGAGACGAGCTCGTGGCGATAAGGCGCATTGCCAAGGAAGTCGCGCGCGCCAAGGTCGTTAGTCTCGCCAGGATGACTAAGGGCGACGTGGACGCGGCGGCGTCGGCCGACGCTGACATGGTACACATCTTCGTGGCAACGTCCGACATACACCTCAAGTACAAGCTCAAGATGAGCCGGGGCGAGGTACTTTCTCTGGTGCAGGAAATGATCCAGTATGCAAAGTCGTACGGGGTCGAGGTTCTCTTCAGCGCCGAGGACGCCACAAGGACGGACTTGGACTTTCTTGCCGAGGTTTACAAGACTGCCATAAGGGCCGGCGCCGATGAGATCAACGTGCCTGACACCGTGGGCGTGATGACGCCGAGCAGAATGGCATATCTCATACGCTACTTGAGGGAGAGGCTGCCGCAGAGACCCATACATGTGCACTGCCACGATGACTTCGGGATGGCAGTGGCGAACACAATCGCGGCAATAGAAAGCGGGAGCGACGTGGCGCAGGTGGTAGTAAATGGGTTCGGCGAGAGGGCGGGAAACGCAGCCCTAGAGGAGGTCGTCGCCGCTATTCATTACCTGCTCGGCGCCAGGACTGGCGTGAGGCTGGAGAGGCTGTGCGAGCTCTCGCGCCTCGTCTCCAAGCTCTTCGGCGTGCCCCTGCCGCCCAACAAGGCTATAGTCGGCGAGAACGCCTTCTCGCACGAGTCCGGGATTCACGTGCACGGAGTGCTCAACTGCCCGTTCACCTACGAGCCAATAAGGCCGGAGGACGTCGGCAATGTCAGGAGGATAGTCCTCGGGAAGCACTCGGGGAGGCACGCAATTGAGTGGGCCCTGAAAAACATTGGCGCAGAGCCGACCGAGAGTCTGGTGAGCTGCGTGATGGCAGCGGTGAAGGAGCTGGCCGCGAGAAAGACAAAGATAGACGAGAACGCCCTCAAGGAAATCGTGTCACGATATTGCGCGCACACCTCCTCGGTTGGCTAGTCACTTTCCGGGGCCAGCTCGCCGAGGCGCCTTGTGCTCCGCCGTCTCGAGCCCGGCCGTGGGGTGCTGCCAGAGGCGCGTCTGGCGCGCCCTCGCCAATTGATTTAAGTTCCGCGCTGCCGTGCCAGCATGCCGTATAAGGTACTGGTCATTCCAGGCGACGGCATCGGCCCGGAGGTAGTCGAGGCCGCGCTTTATGTAATTAACGCGACAGCGAGGAAATACGGCGTGGAGCTAGAGCTAAAGACGGCCGAGGCGGGAGACGTGGCGTTGAGGAAGTACGGCGTGCCGATGCCCCCCGAGACCCTCAGCCTCGCAGACGCGGCTGATGCAATCTTCAAGGGCCCTATAGGCGAGTCCGCCTACGACGTGACTTCGTTCTTCAGGATGAGGTACTTGCTCTACGCAAACATAAGGCCCGTCAAGAGCTTGCCGGGAGCGACTGCGATAAAGGAGATTGACTGCGTGTTCGTCAGAGAGAATGTCGAGGACGTCTACGTCGGCGCCGAGTACAGGGTCGGCGACGTGGCAATAGCGCTGAAGGTAATAACCGCGCAGGGCACGAGGCGCGTTGCCAGAGTCGCCAGGCGCTACGCGGAGATGCGGCGGCGCAAGGTCACAATAGTGCACAAGGCCAATGTGCTGAGAGTTGTCGACGGCCTCTTCAGGGACGTCGCAATGGAGGAGCTGAGGGGGCTTGAGGTCGAGCAGGTGTACGTGGACGCGGCCGCGATGGAGCTCGTGAGGGACCCGCTTCGCTTTGACGTCGTACTCACGACGAACCAGTACGGCGACATACTCACAGACCTGGCGGCACAGGTCGCCGGCGGCATAGGCCTCGCGCCGAGTGCTAATATCGGCGACAGCAAGGCAATGTTCGAGCCAGTCCACGGCGCTGCCTTTGACATAGCGGGGAGAGGCATCGCGAACCCCATAGCGACGATACTGTCCGCCGCCATGATGTTCGAGTGGATGGGCAGGGAGGATGCGGCTAGTGCCATCAGGAGGGCCGTCGTGGAGAGCCTGAAGAGAGGTATCAAGACCCCGGACGTCGGCGGCAACAGCAAGACAATTGAAGTGGGAAAGTACATAGCGGCACTTACAGAGGCCCAATAGAGGGGGCTGGCGCCGAGCTTTACAACAATGGCAGGCAAATAAAAGCAAGGATATTCAGTATTTCAACAATAAATAATCGCTCTTAAGTCAAGGAATTATCGATACATTCCATCAAATATAACATTATGTTTCTATGTGAATTAATACAGAAATCGTCACATTCTCCTTTCTGTGCGTAAAGCTTATTAATGCAGTTGTAGCCTGGCGGCATGTACGCGGACGGTGCCGACGTGTGGAGAATCTTACGCGGCGCCGGCGTTAAGTATGTGAATTTCGTGATCGTCGATATGTACGGCAGACCGAGAGTAGAAGTAGAGCCGATAGATATGGCCAGGGACGCGCTAATCGGCGGCATAAACTTTGACGGCTCGTCCATTCCTGCCTATGCCACCGTGAATAAGAGCGATTACGTCGCAGTGGCAGACCCATCTTCTGTCTATATCGAGACATGGACTGGCGGGAAGTCCGCTTACGTCTTCACTTATGTCATGGAGGGCAGCAAGCACTCTCCAATGGACCCTAGAGGCGTGCTGAAGGCTGTAATTGAGAGGACGAGGGCGCTGGGGTATGACGTCAAGGTGGGCATCGAGGTCGAGTACTTCATCGTCCGCGGAAGCCCGCCGCAGCTTCTCGATTCTGCCGGCTATTTTGACGTGGTGGCGCCAGCGCACAGGCCCGTGATTGAGGAGATAGTCGACAACATATCTGCATGCGGCATAGGGAGCAGCAAGACGCACCACGAAGTCGCGCCGTCTCAATTCGAGATGGACATTCCCGCCAGGGACCCGATCAAGGTTGCCGACGCCATGCTCGTGTTTAAAATAATGGCGCGCTCGATAGCGGCAAAGCACGGACTAATTGCAACGTTCATGCCGAAGCCGTTCTGGGGCATTAACGGAAGCGGGGCTCACGTGCACCTCTCTGTGTGGAGGGACGGGCGCAATCTCTTCGCGTCGAGCGGCGAGCCCACCGAGGAGTTAAAATATGCGGCGGCCGGGATTCTCGAGAGTGCCGTGTCGATGTCCGCTGTCGTCGCGCCCACTGTAAACTCCTACAAGCGCTTGGTGCCCCACCACGAGGCGCCAACGCGAATTGTCTGGGGCCTTGCAAATAGGTCTGCCCTCGTGCGCGTGCCCTATTACGGCGGCAGGATTAACAGAATTGAGTACAGACACCCAGACCCATCAATGAACCCATACCTAGCACTCGCAGTTGTGACACTCTCTGCTATTAGGGGCATTGAGGAGAGGAGGGAGCCGCCGCCGCCAGTGACAGGCGTGGCCTACGAGCTCGAGGGAGTCGAGCAGCTCCCGAGGCACCTGGGGGAGGCCCTCGAGCGCTTTGCTGGCAGTAACGTCGCGCGCGAGCTCCCCCAGCAGCTCGTTGACGCATACCTGAGACTCAAGAGGGCTGAGTGGGAGAGCTACACGAGCAAGTACAGCTGGGATAGGGCGTGGAATGTCATCACTGAATGGGAGTACGAGCGATACCTGTTAGCCGCCTAGCCGCGCGCCTTGCAGCTCGCCGAAAAATTTAGACTACTTACTGGAGTGTACTACGAGGACCAGTCCCGTCTGTATGCCTCTCTCCACGTCGTGCAGACTGCGACCAGCTCCCAGTCATCCTCCCTCAACTCTTCGCTCGTCACAAGCACGCGCCCCCAGCCCCTGCTTACGTACACGCAGAACACGTCCCTAAAAAGGACACTCCTACTTTCCTTACTCGTGACTGCCAGCCGCTCTCACCTCAAGGAATTCCTAGCTGGAGCTCGTCGAGGAATCTCAGTCTTTTCGGTATCGGCGGGTGTGTCGAGAGGATCTCCATCAGTGCCGGGTACTCGGCGCGCTTCAGCTCCTCAACGTCCCTTCTTGTGACCGCCATGAATGGATTGGCAACCGCGCCCACGAGAGCGTATATAAACAGCGTCCTGAACTTACTGTCTCTCACAGTCTCGCGATCCTCTGGGTGCACATGGTAGTACTTGTGTATCTTTGTCAGCGCAAATTGCATGGTCTCTTTGCCTGCTGCTATAGCGCCGGCCATATCTGCATAATACTCCCTCAGCCTGCTAAAGGCGAGGACTAGCAGCTGCACGAGAAATGATATAATCACGGCAATCACCCCGAAAATTGCAAGAACGGCAGAGCCCCCGCCGCGACTCTCGGAGGAGGAGGCCAGTGCCATGTGCACGGAGGAGATGCCAAGGTAGTAAATTACGGACGGCAGAAGGCCGAAGAGCAGCATTAAAGCGTTGTCCCTGTGCGCGTGGTGGCCTAGCTCGTGCCCTATTACGGCCTCGAGCTCCCTCCTATCGGCTATTGCGAGCATTCCCGTCGTCACTGCAACATACCTCCCGGTAAGGAGGTTGCCGTAGGCAAACGCATTCGGGGGGCCGTCAACGACAACAGCCCTGACTCTAAAAGCTAGCCCGAGCCTGGAGGCGACCTCGTCAACTATGCGCTGGAGCCTTGCATCGGGCCGCGCGCCATACGCGGCGTTAATTATATATGGAGATGCCAAGTAAGTTACAAGGTTCATGAATACGACGAAAAGTATCATCCCGATAAAGAAATTCAAACCCCATCTAGTCACGGCAGGCGCCGCCACTGTCAAGAATAGGTATATCACCAGCGCTGTCGTCAGAACTATGAGCGCGGCTGCAAGCGCCATGGCGCCGTAAAGCGTGAAACGGCCCGAGACCGCGCTGGCAACTCTCGGCGCTACTGCCGAGGCCACTAGCAGCATGACTATGTAGCCAACTACATACAGCGCGAATGATATAGGATCAAGCAGCGGGATCACGGGGACGTGGTTCTTGCTGCGCTTAAAAACTTAACTGAGGGCCTTAAGGCCCGGTGGAGACTCCAAAGGTTCTCTTCCTGCTGGATACCTGACGCCCTCCTTCGGCTCTCTCGTTGAGTTGTCACCGGAGGCGCCAATTTGGAATTTACGCCGGAGCGGAATGCGGGGAGGCGGGGCACTAGGATGGGGGTCTGTCCCGACAAGGCGGAAAAAGGTGAAGTGAGTCGCCGGAATGCGGGGAGGCGGGGCAAGGCAGCGGGCCGTGTCTCTCCTCGGCGTCTCTTATGGCGTGAAGGCGGCAGTCCTCGCCCTCGGGAACGCCGGAGCAGAAGTCCCTGTGAAGCCGCGGGAGCTCCTCCCAGACAAGCCTTGCCAGCCGCGGCCACAGCCTCCACGCGATTGCCAGCATCTGCCAGCACGCGTGTCTAATCTCAGCCTGTGCCGCGTATGCGCACCGCTGGGGCGCGAAGTTCAGCAGTAGCTCGCGGGCATTCATCTGCACGGCGAACCTCACCGCTGCGGCGTTCGGGAGCACCGCTCTCGCCACCTCGGGCGGGTGGCGCTCCCTCAGCCTCAGGTACTCCTCGTAAGCCCTCCTCAGGGGCTCCTCTGGGAAGCCGAGCGGCACGACAAACCTGATGCCGGCGGCGGCGTAGTCGACGCGGCGCTGGGACTCTGCCCAGTAGGACGCGAGCCTGTGCCTGACGAACTGCAAGTGACACGCGCGGGAGCACTCGACCAGGAACTGCGCGCCCATGAACTCGAAGGCACTCCAGTGGCCGCGCCTGAAGAGCAGCGCCACGCGCCTCTCCACGACCTCTGGCGTCTGCGAGCGCAGGGCCTCTTCCAGCGGCACGCCGCGGTACAGCACGTCGGCAAGCGCCGAGACCAGCTCCTCCGAGCCCCACGATGCTATCAGCCCGACGCGAGGCGAGCGGAGCACCGACACGCCCATTGGATAACAATACTGCATCAAAATTTCCACGTGCAGTTTGCACGGCGGGCGCCTACGAACCCAGCAGCCAATCCAAGATAGCACTACAGCAATACTTACACT
>Ga0326760_1000655_pt1 | contig 17347 bp, 15 predicted proteins | sample GCREP_S_FD_207668 | JGI IMG/M metagenome (GOLD analysis project Ga0326760, IMG submission 207668) | Hot spring sediment microbial communities from Geyser Creek Basin, Yellowstone National Park, WY, United States - GCR.EP_S | ecosystem: Environmental > Aquatic > Thermal springs > Near-boiling... | reverse complement strand
AGGGTGCTGAATAATTGTACTTCTACCTTAAAAACAAAGATGGGCTTGTTGTTGGAGTAGACTTCTTCGGAGAAGTGAAGTTTAAGACAAGGAAGGTCATAATAGACCGGGTCGTCGAGGTATACCCTTTCAAAGACAGATTACTCATTAAAACCCCTCGTAGCCACTATATTGAGCCATACCTCGTGCTATGCGTGTGGAGGATTGATAGAAGACCTGGAACACACGTAGAGCTCGGAACATACCAGTGTAGCGGGTCAATGCTCCGAGTACCCGAGTAGAAGGGGTTTCCAGCAAGCGGAGTGATATCTACTGTAGATATGGGTGATCCAGTGAGCTACAAAAAGAAATACATGAGGGAGCACTACGTCACTAGGAAGCTGAGGAGGGATATCTACAGTAGACTCGGGGAGCTCTGCGGGGGGCTCGGGCTGAACGAGTGCCTGGAGAAACTACTGGAGATTGCTGAGAGGCTTGGGGAATCCATATCTACTGTAGATATGGGCTTCATATCTACTGTAGATATGGAGGCACAGTCCAAGCCGAGGATCAGAGTTGAGAGGAGGGAAGACCCCTTCTGGCTCGACGTGGTCGTCGGGGAGGGGTATAATACAGAGCACATAGCACTAAACATCATCCAATACGAGAAGCTCTGCAGAACCGGGCTACTCTACCGCACTCTATGTGAGTCCCCGAAGTAGTGTCTCCTACTAGTCAGCTACTCGCACTTCCAATATGAGCACCAATATGAGTGAGAATAGCTGATCATGGGGTTACCCCATCGTCGATCTCATGAAAGGGGTTTCCACGGCCACAGGGTCTTTTCACCGCTTCATGAGTGTTAGGTAAAGATTATCCTTTTCTCTACCTAACACCCGTAGATCGAGAAGTAGGGCTCTGCAACCCATTAACCCCTGCCACCAGCTTGCGTGTGGGGGTTTAACGCCATGTGAAACCCCTTTCCGCTCTTACTGGTGTTAGGTATATAAATCCCTTTTGCATACCTAACACTTGGGTGAGTGCGAGTGGAGGGGACTGGTGTGAAACCCCGGGTGAGGGATCTCTTGAAGTGGGTCTCAATAGACCCCGTGAAGCTCGCTTCTCTCGAGGAGGCGAGGAGTAGGCTTGGAGAGGCCTGCAAACTACTCGACAATGCTCTACGAGACCTCGGGGCTTATGGTTTAGCCGGCGTGTACGAGGAGCTGCGGGGTTGCACCGAGGAGTACACCGTGGTCTACAATAGGGCTAAGAAGCCGTACTACTACTGGTACCTCAAGTGCACGGGTAGAGATAAGCGGGTGAAGAGCATTTATCTTGGCAAGTCCCCTGAGGGGTATAACGCGGTGAAGAACGCGGCTAGGGCTGCAAGCGAGGTCGTAGTAGCTGTAGAGAGGCTCAGGGGAGTGGTCGAGGAACTAGACAAGGCCCTGAGAGATCTCAGTGATAAACTAACACAGCTTACTATGGCCTCAGCCGTGGAGGCGGCCCGGAAGTCTAGTGCTTTAAATACTACTTGACTTACTTATACGGGGAACCCGCATGGGCCAAGACCTATCCAAATACGCTCTAAGAAAGGAAATCCCCTACATTGATGAGAAAGGGGAACTTAGATATAGACCGGCTCTGGCGTATGCTGAAATGGAGCCCGATGGAACTATCGTCTTGGATTTGAATAAGGTGCCTAAGGAAGCCTTCTTGTGTCCTCCATTCGACGTTATAGAGGAGGAGACACGTACTGTCTACCAGGCCTGGATCGCGGAGATGGATAAGTTCATTCTATACGCTAACTACTCTATTGAGGAAGTAGCCGATACATGGATCACTGTCACGAGGAATGACGGGGTCAGGTTTAAGCTTATTGGGTGGATATTGAAGCAGATCCTCGTGGACTTGGCAGGCTACCCCGAGGGAGTAGACTTAGCCGAGTTCACCACGCTAATGCTTCTTAGAATGGCCGAGAGACACCCCGAGAAATTCCAAGACCCCGACAAGGCAGCCGTCAAGTACTCTGTCATGGTGATGATGCTACTAGGCATGCTCCACAACGAGGCTGGGCTCGTACTAGTGGAAAAAACATCATAGAGTAAACTCGTAATAGCCCCCGGCAATTCCTCCTCTAATATCGTGGATCGCTGTGTACCCCGGGCTAATGTGGAGTTCCCGTGCTAAGTGGTATTGCAGAGCCCTCTTCGACTCCTTCACTAGTGCTCTAATGTTTACTCTTGCCTGGCGTTGAATGTGTGAGGCTAGTGTCGCAGTGGCTGCCTTGAATGCCTCCCACTTGGGTTTCAGCAGACTGGCCTGCTCAGCCCTCGCTACTGCCTCCTCCACCTGTCTTGGTGTTAGCGGGACTTCTCCACGTGGAGTGGAGTCGCCGAAGAGTACTCGTGTGCCTAAGCCCACATGTGCTGTCTCCTTCTCTATCTTTGTTGATAAATAAGTGGTTCTAGCCCTGTCAAAGGCTTCCTGAATAGCCTCTCCGGAGATTAATGGGCCGGGCTTCTCGATATGGGGCCCTGGCTTTACTGGTATGGTTATTGCTTTGACGCCTGGTGCTACCTCTGGTGCTTTAGATGCTACTGTGGTTCTCGGTGCATTCAGCTTTACTACTCCACTAGGGGCAGTACCTGTGCTTGTACTTGTAGTTGATGCCTGTGCTCCTTTACCAGCTACGCCTCCTATTAGTCCTGCAACGCCTGTTTTAACTGCACCCGCTATGGCTGAGACCGCTCCTCCACCAAAGGTTCCCAGTACTGTCGGCAGTGTCCCGACTATTAGTGGGTATAGTATACCGAAGACTATGTTCTGGCCTGGTATGGTCTTGCTGAGTATCACCATGAACACTGCTGCTATTGGCCCCGCTATCATTAACCCTGCCAAGAGGCTAACCGCGTGCCTTGCCATTGACCTGAGGCCTGGGTGGAGGTAGCTGACTGCTAGTAGTGGCGAAGCAGCTATCAGCGTCAGTATTAGAATGTACCTCACGTAGACGGTTAGACTCGCGAGGAACAGTGTGATCGCGAGGAAAACCCCGTAGTTGGCTATGAATGGGACGAAGTAGCCTATCGCGATGGCTATGCCTAGTTGCGCGAATATCCATGTGAGGACCCAGCCCACGTCTATGTCCCCTATGAGGCTGTAGCTAATAGTGTTCAATGCCTGAGCAGTCGCGTTGTAGACGTATGGTGCTAGGAGTGCTAGTGCAACCACTATTACAGCGTCCTTTATTGAGTCAGCTACGCCCAGCAAGCCCTCCTCGCCTGCAACTCTCCAGACGAGGTTGAATGCTAGGAACAAGCCTAGGGCACTCATTGAGACCCCGAGGACTAGGTTGTATATATTGTTAACCGGGTCCCCCGGCTTGCCGATGGGGAACAATGGGCACTCAACGAGCTTCTGCACGTCTAGTGCTGGTATGATTGAGGAGACCAACCTGTAGAACCAGCAGAAGAAGCGGAAGGGCCAGCCGAGGGGGCACCACTCCTTGTTCTGCACGGTGATGGAGAAGGTGTTCCAGCCGGTCCTCCCCTCGCTGTCGACAGCGGTTACGCGGACTGGGAAAGACGCTGTCGGTTTATCGTCTGGAATACTGTACGTCTTACTCCACTCTCCCTCGCTCTGGATAGATCCACCGCTGGGTGGGCTCCCGTCACCCCAGTCAATGGTTACACTGTAGGGTGGGCTCCCACCATCTACTCTAACCCTGAGGACTAGTTGCTTACCGCTCTCGATCATTGTGTCGGATGGGTAGACGCTCACAGACAACTGGCCGCCTGGCCCGGTGTTAACCCCGCTCGCGATGGAGGCCGCGAAGAAGCCGAGCCCCACAACTAGCAAGGCTGCAACCAAGTGGCTTGCTCCCTCAGCCCTCCCCAGTGCGAGGTATATTGATGACGTGACTAGTAGTGCACCGCTCACAGCGTAGAAGACCCACCCATACGGTAGCGGGGGAGTGGTTCCACCGTATAGGGCTTGGACTAGTCCCCAGCCAAACGCCAGCACTAATATCCCAGCTAGTGAGCCAGCCAGTAGCCTCTCGTAGCCCTCGCGGCCAAGGGCCCTGCGTATTACTCCAAGCGTGAATGAGCCTATGGCTACTGCCCAGCCGATCCAGAGCCCCCAGCTAACAAGATCCCAGACATCCACCACTAGAACCCACCTCCTCGGACTCCTCGGAGACAACTACTAGCTTCTTAAGCCTCTTCCTAAGCAACCTCTCAAACTCCTCGATGGCCTCCAATGGTGCATCGAGGGTGAGGCCTAGCTCTAGGCTCCTTAGGGCGATATGGGTTTTCTCAAGCCTCTTATTCAACACGAGGACTATGTTATCCATTTCAACCACCAGTGTGTCGCTACAGTTCCTCAGTGTGAAGGGCTTCATGGTGGAGGGGTCTAGGATCTTCAATACCCTGCACACGCTAACCACCCGCTATGTAGAGTATTACCGAGGCGATGGCTACTCCCCAGAGGAGGATCAATGCTACCCTAAGCCACACCCTGTTCAACTTGTATAGCACTACGAGTAGACTGGCAACAGCGAGCACTATGATGAAGTCGGATAAACCCCGCGGTAGAGGCAGGGCCCCAACCAGCCTCCCCCATGCCTGGCTCCAGGCCTGTGCTATAAGCTCCCTGAGAGTCACTTCGACCACCCATTAAAAACAGTTGGGTATTTTAAAGCACTAGGAGACCGTGGTGGAGAACGCCTTCAACTCCCCCTCGGTTGGTAGCACCTGTATCGTAATCCTCTTCCTCCCCGCTTTGAGTATACCGCTACCAGTGGGTGCGTTCACTAGGTACTCTGCCTCGCTATCGCTTAGCTTGTATATCTCCTTGCATGCGTCACGGCCCTCTGGCTCCTGCCTTAAAAGCAAAACTGTAGCGCTCTGCTCTAGTATTGTCCTCCCTTGCGGTGTCCTCGCGAGGTCTTCGGCTCGCTGTGTTATGTATAAGAATGCCACTCCGTGCTTCCTTCCACGCCTAGCCAGGTTCTCGAATAGTGAGACTATGCTAGGTGTCTCCATGAATAGCCAGGCCTCATCGACGAAGAACACGCTTCTCTGGGCCTTGGATAGCAGGGTGTTGTATGCGTGTGAGGAGATCAACGCTGATATTAGTATCTTGAGCCTCTTGCTCCTCACGTTCTTCAAACCGAATACCACGCTACCCGCTAGTGGCGGTGGCTCCCCCTCGTAGACTAGGCTGTCTGGTGGAACAGTGGCTCCCTGGAGATACTTGGATAGCTCTGGGTCTTTGACGCTGCTCGCGAACTCTACGAATGAGTCTGCGAAGTCGCTGTTCATGAATAATTCCCTTCTTAAGACCCCGTGCAGGTTCTCGGGAACCCCGTAGACCTCGGAGACAATATCGGCTACTTGGCCGAGCTCTAGGGCCCCGCTACGCAGTAGCTTGATCGGGTCTAAGCCAAGCCTCTGGTTCTCATATATCTCTACTACCTGTGCCCCGAGGAGCCCCGCTACCCGGGTGTACTCTGACTCCGGATCCACTCCCACGTAGAGTATTTTATCGTCTAGTTCTCTCAGGCGCTTCAAGTAGACCTTCGCAGTCATTGATTTACCAGACCCCGTTACACCAACAATCACGAAGTTGAGGTTTGGCTTGCTCCAGACATCTAGCAACACCGGGCTCCCCGTCCCCGAGACCCCTAGGAATACCCCGTTTTCATCGTGTAATTCCTCGCTTATCAGTGGGAACAGTGGCTTGAGGCTTTCTGAGTCAGCGTAGTGTTTCTCAATACACATAACCCCTAGGCATGTCTCGAGGTTGTATAGCTCCCGCTGTAGAGGTGGTGCATCCACGTCTACCCCGTAGCCTTTAAGGAGGGATTTAATAGTGCTGGCCCTGGTGTTTAGGGATTTTGGTTCCTTATCCTTTATTATGAAGTATAGGTAGAACTCGAATAGGCTCGACCCGGATAAAACCCTCGACGCGAGTTCCTCGAGGGCTCCCGCCTCATGGGCCTCTGCTACCCCCTGGCTTCCACTAGTGAGCCTCCTACGCCTAGCAGTCTCAACCATGCGGACTGCCTTCACCTTGTCGACCTCCTTGAATACCAATGCTACCTCTGAGACCTCGGTGTACAGGGTGTATAGTAGGCCCTCTGGGAGGCTCGCGGGGAACCCGTAGGCAACTAAGACCCTCGCGTAGGAGCCGTCTTCCAGCTCTAGTGTAGCGGGGTTTACCAGTCTCTTGACCCGGGGCCTCGAGGGCTCCTCGGGCCGGGGATTGAAGTATACTACTTGGCTACCAGCGGGTGCCTTGAGGTAGAATGCTGTATCAGTGACGCTGAAGGAGTAGTCTGAGTACTTGTACTCGTATTCAACCCTCCTGGCAAGGAGCACTCCTCGCTTAACGCTCGAGAGTAGCCCCGCGTAGTCCCTGAGCACGCTGTCCCTGTCCTCGAATGGTAGTATAGTGAAGCTTACGCCGTCTAGCCTTAGCCAGGTCCAGGCCTCACGCCTGGCCCTGCCTCTCTTCTCTAGGGTCTCACTACTGGGCAAGTATGCCACCCTGGAGTATAAGCTGGTGTTAAAAAGCAATGGCCTGGGACCCCGGCAAGGCTTTAAACCCGAAGAGGCCTAGACATACACGTGGGGGGGCTGTGCATGCCCAAGTATTATAGGAGGAGAGGAAATATTTTCTGGAGCCAATACGACAACACAATGGTCTACATAGCCCCGCAACAACAGCCACAGCTCGCTCCAGCTCCAACACTACAGTTGGTGTGATGTACTATGGCTAGAATGGATATTCGTCCAATTGATTTATTACTACTGATAGCCCTCAGCATGTACGCTGGTGTGTGGACGCTTACGCAGGGATTTGGCGTTGCAATGGCAATAGCGAACGCCGTGATAGGGTTTCTCGCTGGACTGGGGACACTGCTCCTAGCGAGAAAAGTGAAGAAAATACTGAAGAAAAAGCGGTAGCAGGGTTAATCAGGACGGGTTGTACGGGATATAGTCTTCGCTGACATAGTCCATGAGCGTCTTAACTATTTTTCTCCTCTTCTCGAAGCCAATCCCTCTCCTCGCTCTCTCAAGTTCCCCAAGCTCCCTCTCATACCTCTCCCACTTCTTCCTGAGAACGCTCTCGAACTCCTCTAGTACAGCCTCGGCTACGTCTCACCACCAACAATTTCACTTATATATGTGTCCTCGTACTCGCCGTACTCATCCATGGTCTCCTCTTCTTGACTAATCTGTGAAATAAAGTGCTTCGAACTATTTGACAAGTGGTTTATAGAACTCATTTAGAATACTTTCCTTAATCCCCCGATCCTGTCTCTCTTCCCCGGTCACTTCTCGCTGAGAGTATTGAAGACTTCCCCAAAGACCTCTGATAGTCGCTTATAGGAGTTAACAAAGCCTCTCTATACGTGGTTAAATTATCGAGATTTTTCCTAGGAGCTTCACTATCACGTCATGTGGCCTGTGCCTCGATCTTCCAGTTTCTAGTTCACCACTTTCTTCAAGGAGTTCTCTGGAAATTCTAAGAACTGAGAGGCCGACCCCACTATATCACTCCACCATCCCCCTCATGGCTCCTAATATGGGCTTCGGGTACACTAGGATAAATACCCCGGCAGGCTCCTCAGCGGCTTGCTGAAGCATAAATAGCGCCCGCCTGCCAACGCAGAACAACTCGTCCACCGCCAAACCCTGCTCCACGGGGTCCCCGGATCCAGGCTTTACGGCTTTGACTAATACATCCAATACCCCCAGGTCGCACAATGCCTCCCTGAGGAAGGCCCCCGCGAGCTCTATGTCTACGGCCTCATTCAACCCCTGCCCCATCTATGCCCTACTCGGCTGGGGTTTATAAAGCGAGCCCCATGACGCACACGTCGTGAATGCTCTCTGCCCCGCTGGATCCTGCCTAGCCGCGACCAGCTGTGAAGCACAGGATACAATGAAAAGACTCTACCCCCGGGCACGGAGGCACCTCGAGCAGAAAGCCTGGAAAGCCAAACCCGGTACCCAGGTACACGCAGAGGAGACACAGTAAAGCCCATGCACCCTACTATACACACCCTGCAGTCCAAGCACAAACACAGCACACAGACCAAGCCAACCCACGGGAAACAACAAAACAGTAAAAACCAAGAAACAAGCCCAAACCCAAGAAAACCCGAAACCCAAGCCAACAATATAGTGAAGTACGCGGTGGCGTGTCATGGTTGTACACCGGGTTCTCTCCCGGTGTGTACTGGGTGTGCACCGGTTGCGCGGTGTCTAGGTCTTGCACCACTAGTATTAGAACATGTTCTGGGCTGGACTGCTTGTTTTTAAGGCCTTGTATTACTAAAGGGTGTTGCCTGGTATGCCTAGGAGGGTAAACGTTGTTGAGAGCGTTAAGAGGTATATAACTGGGAATGGAGAGGGGGTTATGAAGAAGATCACGGTTATAGTCCTCAGGGAGCTGGTGAACGGATCTAGAACCACCAGCGAGCTACACGTGAAAGTGGTCTCTGAGCTGAGGCAACCAATAAAGATCAGCCTCGTGAGATACGTGCTCCGGAGACTAGAGAAGAAGGGAGTAGTCAAATCCGAAAACCTATTATTCACCAAGAGCCTACTATGGAGCCTAAACCTGGGCAAAAAAGAGATAGAGGATCTCCGGTCTGCTCTATTAAAGGTTTAACACTACGTTATTGTTGAAGGCGGAGTTCATTAATATAGATAGATACTACGTACCTTGAGTGAAGTGTCACAAAGTATACCGAAAGGCAATATGCGAAAGCAAACATGTAAAATATTATTGAGAAACGAAGTTTGCAAAACACCATGCTTAGCTAGCTGATCGACCATATAGTTTCATATATTTCCCTAAAGATCCTCTCCTCTATAAAGCTCTCTACTTCCTTTTTGATTTTATCTAATTTTTTCCTCTTCGTGTAGAGCAAGCCGTACAGGGACAAATATAGAAAAGTAATAAATAGCAGAGACACTGCCAACGTATACAACCAGGTGCCAGTTAGCTGATATGTTATTGCCCCCGCAATGAGAGAGGGGGCGTAAAATAGTATTGATATAATAATGTCTTTAATGTCCTTTACAATTTCGCCCATTCTCCTTAGCCGTGGCATATACTTTTGGAGATCGTTTATCTTTCTTTCTAAATCCTCTATTTCATTTTCTTTATTCCTCAACTCTTTAAACGCATCTTCAAGTGCTTTATAGACTGAATCAATGATATACTTGAGGAATCCTACTACTGGTGCTGGATTACCGTAGATTATTAAGTTGTATCCTTCTAAAACCTCTTCGTCAATTATTATTCTTTCTAATTTATCCAGCTTGTCTATTATCTCTCTTAATATACGTATCCCTTCCTCTGGATCCAGACGGCTTATTACCAGTTCTTTGAACGCACTACTCCAACTCTCCTGATAGCATCTGATGTCCTTGATTTTGAGTACAGTTTCTCTGAGTCTGGTGCCGAGTCTACCCTTATATTCCTCTAATGGTTGCTCTTTCAATATTGTAAAGTCCTCTATGACCTTCCCTAGTACTTTAAGAGAGCACTCTTCGTCGGGGTCGAATGTGTAAGGGTGTTTCTTATAAGCTTCTTCAAGCTTCTTATACACCGCTACTGCCGTTTCTAGGTTGTGCCTATGAAACAGGATGTAGTAGGTGATTAGTATGAATGGGTAGTATGGTTTTCCAAAGTCTATATTATCTAGAACTCTTGTGTCGCCCTTGCACACGAGGTCTACAAGGCCTTGGTAAAGCGACTTTGATAAACTAAGAGCTTCGCTACAGATCTTATCTTGACTAGTGGCCAGGTCTATTAAGAAACGGTCAAGAATGTTCCAAATAGTTGTGGCCGATGGCTTTATGATGGATGAGGCCATTACAACACCCTTATAAAGAACGTGCTTTTAAAAGAGATTTGTACCAGGAGTAATACTTCGGCGTGGCTACATTCTCCAATATATATCCTCATATAAACCACATTACTCTCTTAATTAAGCTATCTTTATCTAAATTTGTGCCTAGCTCAGCTAATCTTAACGACAACCACGCTATTTCCCTAGAATACCTCACTGTTATGGGTTCCCTTGCTACAGGGTTCTGAACGCTATTGTAGATTAATCTGCACATACCAAACACTGTTGCCAAGAGTTCTCTATCGCCTAGCTTTAGCTCATCCTTTACGGGCTCCATCTCTCTATGTCGCGAAACAATTCTTGCTCTCGATAACCCCCTCCTAATGTTGCCCCCAATACCCCTTCGAGTTTCAAAATACCCTGAAGTAAACATGAGGTAGAGGCCGGGTTTTAACTGGAGTGTAAGACCTATTGGCGGGTAACCGGTTTTTGCCTTGTTAACTAAGTATTCGCTTTGGGTATCACAAATTACAATATCGCTGTCTTTGATCTTTAAAATATAGACTGCTAGAAACTTTTCGAGCTGTTTTTCAACAGACTTAATAGCGCTAGCTATTGCCTCTTCTTCAACTCTACTAATCTCTTTCCCAGAGTAATGGACGACCAGCACGTTATCCCTCTTCTTGCTGTGATTAAGAATGTTAATGATAGACCTAGCTAAGAGACTTGCTATTTTCTCGCTGATATCCTCGACTCTGTCTAACAATAGAGCTGTTGAATCCATAAAGCACCATGTACCAGCTTGATCAAATACCACTAAGTGACCCACAGCGCGTTTCTTTAATAATGGATGGTGCGAAATCCCAAACCCCATGATAAATACTGCCACATTCTCAGAAGCTTTTTCACCGGGTATTCCTCTATCAAGGGTATACGGGATCCCACCCATCTTTGTGAAGATCTGTATAGCTGTTGGAAGTAGCGACCACTTATAGTTTTGCTCGTCCTTTAAGAGATCTAGTGTAAACACCTGAGATGCCACTCCGCTTCTGAGGAATGTCGCTTTTGTCCTATAATAGATACTGTCATAGTCTCCTCTGGCTACACGCGGTAGTATAATGAGTGGAAAGCACGTGCGAATGTCATTGCAGTGGTTTTCAAATGTCGAAAAGATCTCACTAGGATCATAGTTCTCGAATGGAACAGCTGATATTTCGATGTTGAGCTTGAATATAGCATTAAACCCGGGAAATATCCTTTTGTTCTCTAAGCCTTCAGATAAATGTCTCCTTATCTTGCCGTTGACAAGCTTTTGAATCTCATCATCTCCGCTTTTAGCACCCCTATAGAGTATTAGAATGCTCTTGTATTTATTGACAGAGTATAAATAGGCATCGCCGTAGAGAGGCCCATAAGCTAGTGGGTCGTTGTGAATAATTTCATATGGACTAAGTCCGATTCTGCCCCCTCCAAATCTCAGTGGAAAGCTTTGTAAATCATAGTACTCAAATACCAAATTCATATGTCTCTCACTCTAGCAAAGCTATCTCCAATAGTGTAGGCGACGTTACCTAAGACGAGATTTGACGGTGCGAATCTTGCAAGAAGTCTCTTGAAGATTTTAAGGTCATTTTCAAGGATCTTGAAGTATTCAATAGGGGTGAACTCCGAGAGTTCCTTATGCTTATCGAAGTATTTGCAAAGGTAATTGGAGATAAACTCTCTTGAGCTTCTATACGTTGGGTTTATCCTAACTTTATACGCATCTAACTTGTCATAGGGTATCTTTAATACCTTCGGCTCCTTCGATTCTTCACTTATGCGTTCTAATTCGATAACATCGCCGCCTTCCTCGCTTTTTATATCCTTTATTTCGTAAAGCATAGAACCTTCGGGGAAAGTAACATTTACACGCACTCCTCTCAGTGCTTCGTTTATATCCCAAATCGACTGCTTGATAAAGTCTATCACCCTCTTGAGTTCAAGCTTGTTCAACCTTCTGTATTTAGAAGAGAGTATCATGTAAATTCTTTCTCTATCATTGACAATAGCGTGCTGAAACCTTATTTGAAGCTCTTTGACAACTTCGAAGAACTTAGCACAACCATAGTCACCGCCTCCACAAAGGTCAGTATAATTCTTACAGAAGTCAAATAGAGGCTCTATTGAATATTCATCTTCCTGCAGTATCTCTCTCAACGTTTTTACATCTAGTTTTATACATATTCTCACGCCTTTTTCATGACAGCTGTATTGAACTGGTATGATCCTCTCTATTAGACTACTTAAGAGATTTGCTGCAACATAGGAAGTCGAGGATATAACCCCTTCGACAACGGAGTTAACTAAAGTATTGACAAGCTCGTTTATGCCGCTAGAGGAAGAAAATAAACGTACATGTCCCGGCGTAGAACCTCTCTGACCATATTCCTCGAAATACTTTGCAAAGGCATATTGTAACTCGCTTCTGAGTACATCTTTACTCGCGTCTTGCCCTATATAAGTTATGTAGACCCCTGGCTCCAAGTCTCCATACTCACTAGGGAGTAAGGTAGAGACAAAGTTCTGCGAGTACCTGTTAATTACGTGAACAATCCTAGTAAACCCAAGATCTTCTAAAGCCTTCGAAACTCTAAAAATCCCTAATTTATCTCTATCAGGGTTCACATCAACGAAATTGATAGTATACCTCAAATTATAGGCACCGAAAACTATTTCATTAAGTTCACAGTATTTATTATGCTGTAAAACCTATTAAATTGATGAAATATCTACATGAATAGTAGAAATATGTAAAATATAGGGGAGTTTTGAAATACGTAATAGAGCGTGGAAAAGAGATTCGCTAGCGTTTCCTATGGAAAATCTCCATTGAATGGCAAACTCGTGCAGATCCTACAGTGATTCTAGTCAGGGAGTTTACTTCTAATGTAATTTAATAGTTCTTCAGCCATTCTTCTATCTCTTAAGATGTTCAACGTTTTACTAGATGAAATAGCTAATCAAATTAACTTTGCATGGAACTTTTTGCGATGCTATCTTTGATAAATTAGCCGTGAAACTAGATAACGCTCCTAGGATGAACATATATTTCCCTCCGGGTGTTTAAGAGGAGCTCGAGAATTTAAGTGAGCCACTAATACTGATAATGCGAAACCCTATGTATGTTTCATATACTTTTTTCGCTTATCTAGGAATTTCGCTTTTCAGATGGTGCTTGAGAAGACTTCTTCACCCTGCTCATCGTAGACAACAACTCTGGCTTTAGAAGCTAGGATTCTATAGCCTTTCTCCGCAAATACCTTCAACACCTCGGCTAAGTCTCTTTGAACACACACTACTCTCCCATCACTAAGCTTGAACTCCACGCGGCCACCACTGCAAGAAGCCTCTTTCTCCTCCCTGGATTCAACTATAGGGGTCTCCGCGGGCTTCTCCTCCTCAATCACTTGCAATACCCCCTGCACTGTTTCAACATGTTCAACTAATGGGCCCTTCAATGGCGTCTCCGGAGAGACCTCATGAGGCTTTAATGGCAGTTGCCGCGTTGCCTTCGTCCCCACGGGCTTCTCGGGGGCTGGCTTGGCACTGAGTATTTTCGCCTTGGCCTTGTCTACGCCCACCTTCTCGTATACCTGCCTCAGCTTGTCGAAGCAGTGCTGCCATGTCCATGTGTGCACCTCTGCGAAGTCTTTAACGCTCTCCTTCACCCAGTTGTGTGCCACCTGCTCGGGGTGCGTCTCAACCTCGTTGCAGCTCTCGACCTCGATAGCGATAGCCTTGCTGTACAAGGGCCTCCAAGTGGACCTATCAACAGGTATGGCCACTAGGTCAGGCCTCGATGAGAGAGCGGGGTCCTGCCTAGCGGGTGCGACAACGTAGCCCCTCTTAGCGTAGTAGAGTAGAACCTTCTTGGCGAGCTTGTATCCCTCCTCGCTTGGAGCAACCCTCCTCAGGCCCCTGTATAACCCCTTAATGTATTTCGCCACCTTCTTATTTCCCTCCCTGTAGACCTCTATGTAACCCCTTCCAGCCAGTGAGTTTACTGCTTCCTCAACGTCTTCCCTGCGGGCCCCGAGCCTTGTGGCTAGGTCTGCTATTGCCAGTGGCCCGCTTACTCGTAGAGTGTATAGTGCGTAGAACTCGAGTGGTTTAACTGGCTCAATGTACTTGAGGACAGGGTTTAATAGGCCCTTGAGGTCCTGGCTCCCCGGTTCTCCCGGGTCGAATACTGTGGTGTATACGTCTTCTCTCCGCGCCTCGTGCTTGACGTAGTCCATTTGCACAACCACTGGTGGCGGCTGCTGCTCACCAGGCCTCGCTGTTAGCTTGACTACTGCCTTGCCAATAGTTAACCCCGTCAAGGCCTTCTCCAGGGAGTCTGCGAATGAAGCATCCATTACTGAGAGCTTCTTTATGTCTCCTCCCCCTACTTGGAACGCTACTTTCACTGCGCAGTTGCTCATCACTGACTGCAGCAGTTGCTCCGGTATCTGCTTAGTGTGCTGGTGTGCTATGACTAGGTGCAGACCATACTTCCTAGCCTCGGACAATATGGTGTCGATAATTGGCAGGTCCGCTACGAATTGAAACTCATCTATAACTAGGAAGACAGGTGTCCTGGGCTTATTCAACCTAGCCCGGGCCAGTACTTCAAACCAGAGCTTCATGACAATGGTTGAAGCAATGAGCCTAGCGAGGTTCTCGCCTAGATCTGCCTTCGAGACTGAGAATATAGTGATGCTGCCGGGAGACATCAGCTTCTCAAAGTCCACCGTGGTCCTACTAGTCAACTTGAGCAGCAACTTATCGTGAGCATAGGCCTCAAGCCTAGACAACGCACTGATAAAGGTCTGATCCTGCATGCTCTGGAGTGCCTCGAGCTGCCTCTGCCACTCCTCATCATCAACATCTAGATCCAGCTCACCCTTATACAATCCCAATATAGCGTTGTAGAGCATGGCGAGAGTAGGTGAATCCGTCTTAGAGTAAAAGGCCCTTAGTAGTACCTGTAATAGGTACTTCACGTTCACAGCGGTCTCCATTAGCTTCAACACCTCCTTGAACATCTCGATTAGGATGTCAATGGCTATTGTGACCGCGAAATCCCTGTTCTCGTGCTTGGGTAGATCCAGGGGGTTTAATCCAAACGGGCTCTTGATTGGGTGTAGGTAGAGGGATCCAGGGATCTCCTTGGCTAGCTCCAACGCCATGTCTCCGTGGGGATCTATCACCACTATTGAGGCGTCTCCCAGCTCCCTCAACCTGTGCACAAGCATCTTGATAAAGCTGGTCTTACCGCTGCCCGTCTGCCCTATCACATAGCAGTGTCTATAGAGGTCCTCTAGTGATAGCCTGAACTCCCGGCCGTCCTCTAAAACCCCGATTCTAAAAGTCTTCTCGCCTGTTCTAACCGGTATAACTAGTGGTAGTGGTGAACCCCGGACGAAGCCTACTCTGTGTAGCGAGGGGTCTGGGAGCTTGACTACCTCTGGTAGAAGATCCTCTGTAAATACAATCTTATTTCTCTCGCCAAGCAGCCTCCACCAGAAGCTTGTTTGCGGGGGTTTAAGTAGCTCCACGAGCTCGCTCAGCTTCCTCACTCTACGCCTCTCCCACTTCAATGGGGCATTGCAAGAGGCCTCCACGAGCTTCTCGATAACCTTAAGCTCGCTCTTACTCGGAGCCAACACGAGGATTCTACCCAGGAGGATCCTCCCCATCCTCCTCTGCAGCTCCTTACCATGCAATCTAAAAGACTCATTATGGTATTTACTAGCCTTGCTTAGTAGCGAGGAGGCCTTAGATGCGAAGACCATTTTCAAGCCGGGGTCTCGGGAGACGGAGACACATACACCACTCTTATTCTCAAGGGAGTTGACCAAGCCTGGTATATCGGCTACTACTATATCAGTGTAGTAGAAGTCGAATTCCCGCTTAAGCCTTGCCTCACCAACCCAAACTTCATTATTAAATACTTTAAGTAGCTCCTCATAGCTAGACTTCTTAACGCCGTAGAACTTTGAGAGGGTTTCAGGGCTCACGGGAGTCATAACCATGGTTTTAAGTCTCTCTCCTGTATTCACGATGCATAGCGTAAAGCTTGATCCTAGTACACTTACTGACGGCTTGGGAGCACCAATTCGAGGTAATAGTTCTAGTAGCAAACTCTCCCCCATAATAGTGTGAAGAGGTATTAAAAGAATACTGAGTTAGTGCGTGGTTAAACTCATTGGTATCGTTAGAGTACTGTGCAATTGCTAGATAGAATACTTATCACAATGCTTATTAGCAAAAAGCAGTATATTTAGTGTTAGCACGTACGCTTCAAATCGCTCAGGACTAATAAGAGAATGGGGTTTTCATGCTGATAAAGAAGGTTATAGTAAAGAATTTTAAATGCATTAAAGACCTAGAGATCGAGCTAGCACCTTTTACTATCTTTGTAGGGCCCAATGGCTCTGGAAAATCCAGCATCTTAGAAGCCATAGCTCTAATGAGCCAGTGCTCTAGAAGAGATACATCTTTGATGAGTGAAAGTGCCTTAAGGGGAGGAGAAGATGCGCTTGTAGAGTATGATGAACTATGGAGTGTTTTCTATAAGGGAAATAGTGAGTTAGAGTTATCTCTGGGCCTCACAGTAGATATACCGGTTGAGGATGTAAAATACGGCGTTATTAAAGATGCAACGACATTTTCATTAAAAGGTATAACTACTCCGCCTCCAAGTTACCCGGCATATTTAAACTTTTTAGGAAAATTAGACTTAAATAAGAGGTTCCTTGAAACCACGTATATTTACAGCGTGAGTAAATCACGCTATTTACACACGTATATTATAGACGGCAATAAAATAACTTACGGATACGATTCAAAGGAGGACCGCTTAATAAGTGATCCTCCCACACTCTCGTTATTGGCCGCTTCCAGCGATAAATTCCTTTCTCCTTACTCTGTGGCTGGCCAAGTTGGCGATTTTTCTCGAAAACTAGTAGAGGTCATAAAGGAGAGGCTCTCTAAGGTTTACCATATATCAGCGGAGAGAGGGCAGATTCCGTGGAGCTACAAAGCGGAGTCTGGGAAGCATTTCTGGGTTGGTAGGAGAGGAGAGTACACTTTAGAGATCCTCGCTGAGCTTATGAAACCTAAAAACGACGAGAAGAGGTTACCTTATGAAATACTATGTGAGAAGTTTGGGATTAAATACGCGTGGGCCGGCTGGGAGCGAGGTAACGTCCTTACATCAAACTATGTAGACCCATATTTGGGTAGCTCGCATAAGTTTCCATTGCTGGGATATGGTTCAAGGCAATTGCTACCTATCATAGCACAGCTAGCTTACAGTGAGCCAGGTAGTCTTATACTCGTTGAGGAGCCTGAAATTAGTCTTCACCCGAGTTATCAACGCTTACTTCCCGTTCTCTTTGGAAAAGCTGTTAATGAGGGAAAACAGATCATAGTGACAACTCATAGTAGCTACTTTGTGCTATCCCT
>Ga0326760_1000653_pt1 | contig 17379 bp, 12 predicted proteins | sample GCREP_S_FD_207668 | JGI IMG/M metagenome (GOLD analysis project Ga0326760, IMG submission 207668) | Hot spring sediment microbial communities from Geyser Creek Basin, Yellowstone National Park, WY, United States - GCR.EP_S | ecosystem: Environmental > Aquatic > Thermal springs > Near-boiling... | reverse complement strand
TAGAAGACCCGTTCGATGGGGGGGTGGTGTAAGGCAGGAGCTCCGGCGGACTGCCTCAGCCTACCCCTCCCAAAGCCCGAGTGCGTGCTGACGCCGACCGGTCAATCCTCTGACTGTGCTGAGCGCTCAAATAGCGGGCCCGGCGGGACTCGAACCCGCGACCTTCGGCTCCGGAGGCCGACGCTCTGACCATGCTGAGCTACGGGCCCTGAGTATCCTGCACACCAATTTAATAATTGTTTTGTGTCAGTGCCTTATCCTCCTCTCCAGCTTCCTGTGAAGCGATATGTAGAGGGTAGCGAGGTTCATCGCTGAAGCTACCCTCTCGAGTAAGTTGAGCCAGCCGTAATCGCGGCCCAGCTGCAGGAAATCTATTAAGCTCCCCCTTATCCCCTCAGCCAGGGAGCCCGCGAGAGCTCGAAGGAATTCAGCGACCGCTGAGATGTTACCTCCAAGCAGAGAGGCTAGCAGGGCTTCAATGGGAGGGATCGCCCTCAGGATGCCGAATCCTATTATTATAGCTGAGGCGAGGATCAGGGGCCTTGAGATGCTCTCACCGTATAAGCAGGTCCATCTGTAGAGGGAGTAGGCTAGCCATTCTATCCTCTTAGCTATCTTAAGCTTCCCACTCCCTCCCTTGAGCATATGAGCCCTTTTCAGGTCCATCTCCTTCACGAAGAGCCTCCCAGATTCCTCATACTTCATGTAGTAATCGAAGTTCTCCCTCAGCATCCTTATTACGCTGAGGACGTTATCTAGCGTCAGATCCGCGAGCATCCCTACGAGCTCCCTGGAGAGAGTCTCCAATATCAGCTCCTCAGATGTTCCTACCATATGAGTAATCCATTCCTCATCCAGCTTTTCTTCAAGCTCCTCTCTGTTTTTGAGGAGATATTCATCGTAAAGGAAATCGAAGCTGCAGTTCCTGAAAACAACTCTGCTTATATCCGCATTTATGAATGAGATCTTCGCTTTCCCCTCTATCCCATCGAACACAACTCGCTCGGGATGCTCGAAGTAGGCCCCTCTGAAGGAGGCATGGGGGAGGAGATCAGCATCCTCCAGGGTTGGGAATTCAGCCCTCGAGAAATTAGTAAAATCATGGAATCTAGCGTCAGAGAACATTACACTTTTCTTGAATTTGGCCAATGAAAAGTCCGCTATTTCCTCAAATTTGGCCCTCGAAAAGTCAGCTACTGAGAAAGTAGCCCATGAAAAGGCCGCACTTCCTTTGAAAATGGAATAGTAGAAGGGTCTCGCTTTTACGCCAATCTCAGCTCCTTCGGGGAACTTTGGAAAGACATAACCAGAACAATTTAAATCCTCCTTGAAGATGAACCTCCTTACTTTCTCCCCTTCTATTTCTATTTCCTCTTCATCAGGCTTAAATCTATCGAAGAACTTCCTCCAGAACTCCTCCGCTTCCTCTTCATTCTTATCTGGCCTGTGAAATATGCAGTATTCCTCATCCTCAGTTTCAGGATCGCAGTTGCCGTAATAATTCAGCTTGCACATATCCTCAAATTGGATTCACTTAATAAAAATTTTACTTTTGCTCCCCCCTAGCCCTCGATATCTTCAACAGCTCCTCCCTACCCCTCTCATACTCAGGATAGATCCCCCTCACTATCTCCCAGAATTTCCTGGTGTGCCTCTTGACGATCAGGTGGGCTAGCTCGTGGGCGATTATGTACTTTAAAACGGATTCAGGATACCTCCTCGCCTCGACGTTTATGTATATCTTATTTCCCTTGAGCAGGGCTAAAGTATCCATATCAGCGACCTCTATCCCGAGGTCCCCATATACTTCTACCCCATTATCCGTGAGCTCCTTGAGTATGCCCTCCAACCTCCGCTGAAACTCCCTCACTTCCTCATCCGTTCCCCCTGCCATACTCCTCCTCCAGGTTCGTAAAGATCTTCTCAACGATATCATCCAGCCCTTCCACGAGCCCGAAGTTCCTTATGATATTCTCCCTGATCGTCTTCCTCACATCTTTCCTCAGCCCCTTCTTCAAGAAGCTCTCCTTAGAGAGCAGCTCTTTATCCCTGAGCTCTTCGATTATATTTCTCGAGACTTCCTGAACCCTCGCATCATCTTGGAAATGATCTCTCATCACAACTAAGACCGGGAATATCTCCCCGAATTTCTCCCTCTCCCCCTCCCTAGCTTTCAACATCTCTTGTATTGATTTTATCCTCTCAATCGTCGCCTTCGTCACCATCTTCTCCTCCCTCATCTCATCAATTATCCTCTCTATCTCCTCCCTAATGCTGACGTAGAAGTCGGACTTAGAGCCTTCCGTCACTCTCATGAACTCCCCCAGGACCCTCAAGGCATTCCTCGGCTTCCCTTCAGCTTCTAGCTTTGAAATTTCCTCCGCTACGTCTACCTCCCCAATCTTCTCCACCTTTTCTACGCCAACAGTTCTCTGTATGAGCTCATACGTCTTCCTCGCCATCTCCTCTATTTCCGCTAACCTCATCCCCACCCTCCTGTACCTATTCAAAGCTATCGCGATGCATATAGCTAACTTGTAGAATTCGAGATGCTTAAATGTGGCATCGCTCGGCGATAGTAGTTCGTAAAGCGTTCTCAACTTTTTAACCTTTTCCGCAAACTCCTTCTCTTTCCCGCCCAAAACTAGAGTCTCTACGGCTTTATCGACATCCTCCATCCCCTTAACCTCAACGCCCCCGAGCATCCCCTTCAGCTCCTCTACGCATCCCTCGAACTCCTCCTCAGAGGCCTTCACATCCTTAATGAGGAGGAGGGCCTCATTTACGAAGTCTCTCTCGAAATGCCGTAAAGCCCTCTCCAGATTCCTGGCTACCCCGATGTAATCTACGACTAGCCCATATTCTTTCTTATCTTCGTAAGGCCTGTTCGTCCTCGTTATTGCTTGGAGGAGCCTATGCCCCTTCAGGGGCTTGTAGAGAAATAGCACGAAAAGGCTTTTGGCGTCGAATCCCGTTAATAGCATATCGCTCACTATCAGTATTTTAGGGCGATCCTGCCCCTTAAACCGATCCCTGATATCCCTATTTATCCTATCGAAGTCGGAGTGACCGAAGCGCTCCATGAGCTCCTCCTTATAGCTCTTGATTATGTTTGACTTCTCCCTCGCTTGATAAGACATCACGATCTCAGAGTAAGTTGGATCGAGATGCTTGTCCAATTCCCTCTTGAATAAAACGCAGCTCTCCCTATCGACCGTGGCTATCATTGCCTTGAGCCCCGTCTCCTCTATCTTAGCCCTGAAGTATTCAGCTATGTCGCTGCAAACCTTCTCTATCCTCTCAGGGCTTTTAAGAAGAGCCAACTTAGGTTTTACCTTCTTCCTCCAAAGCCTCCTCTCCTCTCGCGTGAGCTCCTCGACTACCTCCTCCTCATACTCGGAGAGCTCCTCTATCTCCTCCTCCTTTAAGTGGAGGTCCGGTAGCCTGGCTTCATACCTTATCTCTATGGTGAAGCCGTCCCTGATCGAATTAGCCATGCTATAACGGTGTAAATATAGCTCGCCCTTCGGTGAGAACTTTTGGAACGTGTTCCTCTCGGGCTCCGTTAGAGGCGTGCCCGTGAAACCGAATATCGTAGCGTTCTTAAATATGCCTCTCATGAAGCTCGCCAATACCCCGTATTGGCTTCTGTGGCTCTCGTCCGTGAATATCACTATGTTCTCCCTCTCAAGGTTTATCTCCCCCTCTTCATGGAGCTCCCTGAGCTTTTTGGGCTGGAACTTCTGGATTAAACAGGCAAATATCCCCCTTTTACCCTCCCTTTCCTTTCCTCCCCACTTCAGGACTTCAACGAGCTCTCTTATGCTCTCTATCTTCTCTATTTCTATGCCCAGAGGCCTGAATTCCTCCTCTACTATCTGCGTCTGCAGATCTCTCCTGTCGACGACTATGAAGATCGTCGGTATCCTAAGCCTCGGGTCCCTGAGGAGCTTCCAGGAGGAGAAAGCCATCGTCAAAGTTTTTCCTGAACCTTGCCAATGCCATATCAGCCCGAGCTTCTTCTCTTTTTCCTCTAAAACCCTCTTAACTATTAGGTTAGTCGCCTCAAACTGCATGTACCGAGCCATTACCTTCTTGTAAGAGTCCCTATACCTCTTTATGAATATGAAGTTCTCCACGAGGTCCAGGAGGTTCCCCTTCGACAGCATCCCGAAGATAGTCGAATCTAAGTACCGAAATGTCTTGGAAGGTTTAACTTCTTCCTCCTTGAATGGATAATAGCTCTTCCAGACCCCCTTATCCTTCTCCAGAAAATCATCGTAACTTTTAGCGTAGTAATTGGGGAAATACTTCGTCTCATAACCGTCCGAGACTATGCAAAATTGAATGTACTTGAAGATACCCGGTATCGCTTCTTCATACTCTAAAATCTGCCTATACGCATCGTACCAAGTGGCCCCCTTCTCCTCTTCTGAGAATGGGTTCTTCGTTTCTATCGCGACTAGCGGGATGCCGTTGACGAAGAGGCACAGATCGAACCTCCTCCTCCTATCTTCCTCCTCAACCTCAAACTCTTTAACGGCAAGGAAGTCATTATTCTCAGGGTTTCCGAAGTCAAATAAGTAAATCTGCTTCGGTATCTCCCCATCTTCCCTCTTTATTTTGAACGGGATACCGTTTTTAACGAGATCTAGGAATTCCTTTATCCCCTCAACGCTGTTCGGGAGCAGGGAGAGAATGGAGAGGATATTTCCCTTTTCGTCCTCACTCAAAGTTATGTTGTTTATCCTCTCAATGGCTTTGAACAGCCTCTCCTTTAAGAGGACCTCTTCGAGAGATCCCCTCTCACCCCTCACACCCCTACCCCACTCAACGACCTCCCATCCCAAATCCTCTCTCAGCCTCCTCGCGATGTAATCCTGGAGGGTACGCTCAGCTAGCATTGATTTTTAACCTCCGTATATTTCTTGTAATTTAATAGTAGCCTTGCTGCAAATTCGCATTTTTCAGCATGCTTTAGTGCGAGTTCTGCTTCCTCCTTTTCAAATAATTTATCCGCTCCTACCCCAAGTTTTTCCAAGCCATACTTCGCCACTGTATAAAACTGTGACCAGAACTTAGAATAGAGGTAAACTTTTGGAAAATCTAAGTACTCGAGCTGATCAGGGATCATTTTTAGAATATTCTCAAATTCTTCTTCAGTAAATTCGTGCCTTCTTGGATATTTCTCTTGAAAGAGTAAGAATATGGCCTTTACTGAAAGTTCAATACACTCTTGAGAGGCTGATATGCTTTCTGGATAGTTGAGCTTCTCTAAGTGCTCTCTCGCTTCATATAACTTATTCCAAGCTCTACGTAAGAAACTTTCAATCATATTCATAGATTTTCCTTCTCTTGCCATGGATTAACTCACCCTGACCCTAATTTTTCCAGTGAGAAGCAAGTCCATCAATCCCTGCTTGATCTTCTCTAATCTTACTTTTTCTTCTCTTTCAATTTCAAGCTTTTTATCAACTGTGGAAAGAATTTCAGCGATTTTTTGCTGCTCAAAGCGGTCAGGCAGACCGAATTTATATCTGCTTATTGCTGACCACGATGTTCTGGGATGATTAGTTCCTCTCATAGTTGCTATAGCATGCTTGATGAAGCTTTCTGAGTGTAGAATATAGATTAAAAACTCCCCAATCATGTTTTCCTTTGGTTTCAAAACTAAGATATCTGTTGAACATATTCCCTTAAACTCAGCTATAACTGCTTTGTCAAGGTATGGTCGTAATTTTCCATATAAAATATCCCCTGTATAGAATCTGAACTTAGCGCTCTTGACATCAGCGCTTCGAGCATAATTATGCAGCCTTGTTTCACCTGAAGTTATATGTTCTAATCCCACAAATGGTTCATCGCTATTCTCAGATGGTAAAACTATTTCACTTCGCTGCTCGCAAACGTCGCCTATACTAACTATTTGCCATTTCTCTGGTATTCTTCCTATCTCAGTATCCTTGAACTCCTTATGCCCTATTCCCTTCGTTAAAAGCTCCTGCATCAAGCCCTTCTTCAAGCGCTCAGTCTTAGCTATGATTTCATTCGTCTTCTGAATAGCTTCATCAACTGCGGAGAGGATTTCGGCGATCTTTTGTTGTTCCTGAATAGGTGGGAGAGGTAAGGGAATCTCCCTCATGTCCTTCTGAGTTAATTTGGGTCTCGTTGAACCGGTAAGAAATGGAGTTAGATCCATGAAATTAAGACAATACATCAAAAACTCGTTAATTAAAATTCCTTCAATCGCTTTGAGGATATGAACATGATTGTTAGCCCAAAACTTTCCTCGCATTATGTATGCACTATTTTCGAAAGGTCCAAAAAAGCCCCCATCCTCCGCAAGAAGGACAAATTCGCCATCGTGTGTATATCCAGCAACATAGTCGATAATACCATTTGCTCCACAATATGGGAAGGGCCCGGGCTTCCTGTCCTGCTCCTTTACCGGAACTCTATATTTGTCCCAAATCTCAACAACATTCTCAAGTTCCACAACTTCCCATTCTTTCGGAATCCTTCCTATCTCAGTATCCTTGAAGTTAGTCTCCTTATAGAACATCATTCGATCACCCTGCCCTCGCTATCTCCATTATGTACTGCTCAATCCTCATCATCACGTCCTGTCTCTCCTTCTCAAGTTCCTTCAGCTCGGAAAATTCCTTAAAGATATCAATATGCTCTTTCTCTTCGACTGGCATGACATAGAGCGTGACGTTTAAGTTGTAATCGTTCTTCCTAATCTCAGATATATCTACTACCCTCGAGAATCCCGAGATATCCTCAAACTTCCTGTAAGCTTCTACGATCTTATCGATGTTCTCCTTCGAGAGCATGTTCAACCTCTTAAGCGAAGGGTGGGGTATGTACTCACTTGAGGCATTTATAAAGAGTATCTTATTCCTTCTCTCCTGCGGTTTTTTCTTTCTGAAGATTATTATCGCTCCAGGAGCTCCAGTATTGTAAAACAGTTTTTCAGGCATGAGGATTACGCACTCTATCCAATCCCTCTCTACGATCTTGCTCCTTATGGATCTCTCAGCACCGCCCCTGAAAAGACATCCGTTATCTACGACTAGCCCGACTCTCCCATCCTCTCTCGCTGAAGCTAGCATGTGCTGAATCCAAGCCCAATCCGCTGTGTTGTTCGGGGGATATTCGAAGAACCTCTCCTTAAAATCCGCTTTCTTCAGCGTTTCCTCCCCGTAACCATCTTGATTCCATGGGATGTTAGCTATAACTACGTCAAACTGCTTTAACTTTCCTCCTTCAGTAAATCTCGGATAAAGTAAGCTATCGCCGAACTCTATGAAAGCATCTGTGATTCCATGGGCTATTAAATTCAGCTTGCAAAGCCCATATATATCGGGATTATATTCCTGACCGTAGAGCAGGAGCCTCTCCTCCTTCCCATATCTCTCCCTCACGTACTTATGCGAGATTATGAGCATACCGCCGGAGCCACAGGCGGGATCGTAAACGCTCTCCCCGGGCCTAGGATCGAGTATGTTGACTAAGAGCTCGATAACTTCCCTCGGAGTATAGACCTCACCTTCCTTAGCTCGAGTCGGTGCGAACCTATATAAGATGTGCTCATAGGCATCTCCAACTATATCGCTTGAGACGTATTTATTGCTGAAATCGTATTGATTGAATAGCTCAACTAACTGCCTCAGCTTCTCCCTATGCTCCTGAGTCGTGAAGTCCAGGAAACTGAACTTATCTATAACCCCCTTCAACTCCGGGTTGAGCTCAGCTATCCTTATCAAAGCATTTGAAAGGTTTTCGGGGAGCTTCTTGATATCCTCAGTTATCCTATCCCATAGGAGATCTCTCCTCAAGTTAAAAGTGTGATAAACCTCGTTCTCAGCCTCTCTCTCAGCTGATTCCTCATCTAAATATTTCATAAATTCCCGCTTCTTCTCCTCGAACTCCTCCCGCCAAGTATCGCTTATCCTCTTCAAGAAGAGGAGGACGAGAATAAACTTATAGTCCGTCGCGGTCCTTATAATATCGGCTGCTTTATCTATGAGAGAATTCAATTCTTCACGCGTAATGCTCTTCGGGAATAATGTTTTTTGAACCACTTTCCCATCCCTCCACACTTCCCTTAAAATGAACTCCAGCAGCTTTTATTCTTTTTGAATTAATATTAATATAACCTTGATTCTCTAAAGCTTCGAGAGGTCCTGTGAGGAAAGCTCTATTTACGCCCAGCTTTTTGACTAGATTTCCTTTCTTTCAATACTCTTTTCGAGGCATATATTAGGGCTCGAGATCCTATTTAACCTTTCCCCACGAGCTTCTCGATATTGAGCACCACAATTTTGTGGTGCGCTATGATCACATGCACCGCTCTGATCTAGCATTAGCCTTCATCCCTTCCCTCATAGGGCCTTCGGGGTGAACGGATGAAGCCAGATCTCTCAGTTTTATGGTCCTTCACAGCAAATCCCTATCCTCCAGTCGCAAAGGGCACCTCAAAACCTTTGCTCATGGCTTAGCTTCCCCCGCATAGGCACCGTTGTCGGGTAGTTAACATTTACTACCCGTTCCATCTCGGATAGCACTGCTGCTATCCTCATTGATGGCTTTCAGGGGCAACGGGGCTCCCCTCATCCTGTGTATATGCCCATTCGGTGCTACGTACCACCACATATCGGGCACGAAATGCGAGATCTCTCAATTTATAAATTTATCGTGTAGGTATATCCAGATAAGGTTATATAAAGTTAACTTTCTGGAAACTGCTGAGGAACCCTCGAGTTATTTATTATTCACGCTAGAGAGCGGTGAGGTGAATTGAGCACCTCCCTACTCACAATCTCCTCAAAAAAATGAGTTCGAGTTATCTCACCGTCCCGCTTCAGCTATTATCTCGCTTAACTCGCTCACTATATCGGCTACTATCTTCCTCCCCTTCCCGTTCAGCTTCCCCCTCTTCAAGTAGTCTTTTATCGCGATCAAGTACTCCAGGGCCCTATCCTCACTCAAGGGCCCCTTGAATATTAGGCCCTCATCCTCGTGCATCCTGGTCACGTTTATGTAAGAGGACTCCGGGCCCAAGTAGCACCTCCTGACCCTCCTCCTCCTTCCCTCCCTCCAGACGTGCACAGCGTAGAGGTAGGTGTTGTTGCCCACGGTCCTCCTGTCTATGTAGCTCACCGGCTCTCCGCACCTGATACAGGAATCCGCGTCGGGCATGCGGGACACCACAATATTATGGTGCCATGACTATATAAACTTTTCCATTTTGCCCATCTTTTATGTAATACATATGAGAAAATGATATAATAGTATTGCGAAATTAACATTATGATGGCTTAATGTCTAAAAATTCCCGAGGCCCCTGAAAGGGGGGTCGCGCGGAGAGCACCACAATTTTGTGGTGCACTACTCATGAGTAGCTCGGATCCTAATCGCGAAAGTTTTTCATCGATTCCTCAATTCTCTCAAAGTTTAACTCTCATCGCCCTCAGATTATGTGCGTAAGGCACTGGAGATGCTAGCGGTAGTGATACCCCTACTCCTCTACTTGGATTGGAAGAACCCCTACCTACTATTAGTGCCTCTCGCCTCGCTGCTCATATCTTCCCTGCTCGAGGCTGACGCTCTAGTAGTGAAGGAGTTCAGGGAGGGGAAGGTGAGATATACGCTGGGCCTCTACAACTTCAGGGAGAGCAGGAAGGCCAATGAAAATGTGCTGATAATAGGCACCCCGGGGAAGGGTAAGACCAACGTGATGGACTTACTGATAAGCAAGTACTACGATAGGTTCATAGTTTTCAACTTCAAGAGGGGAGATCTTCACCTGAAGTTGGATGCTGAAGTAATAGATGTATCTGAGTACGCTCCCTTCGATCGCGAATCCTTCGTCGAAGCTTTCATGCTAACTTTCCAGCCAAGGATAATGGGTGAGGTCGTGAGCAGGTATGCAGGCCTCCTGATGGAGCTAGTGAACAAGAGCGAGGACTGGCTCACTCTCCTCCGGAATTTAGATGAGGCTATAAGGAAGGAGAGGGATAGGATAAATAAGACGACTTTAATCAGCTTGAAGGAGAAGATAAACTTGCTCCTCCCGAGGGGATCCGGTGAGATCCCAATATCGGATAGAGTAATATACGATTTCTCCTCCCTTAACGATTACCAGAAGTGCTTCTTCGCAGAAGTGCTGTTGAGGAAGCTCAGGGAGATTAGCGATATAGCTATAGCTATAGACGAGGCTTACAACGTATTCAGGAGGACTGAGCACCACTACAGCGTAGCCGAGGATATACTGAGGGGAGGTAGGATGAGGAACGTAGCTTTCATAGTCGCTACTCAGAGCATCTTGGATATACCAGCCCCTCTGATAAGCCAATTCGATACTATCTACGTTTTCTCAGTAGCCGGCCCTGATTTAGAGAGGCTGAGGTCTATGGGGGTCCCGGAAGCTCTGATGAGGAGCCTGGGTAATTACGAGTGCATAGAGATGCGTAGCGGCTACAGGGTGCTCAGGTTCAAGAAGTTCAGGGGGAAGCCCAGGGAGAGGGAGGTAGTGAGGAAGGAATTGGCTTCAGTTTCCTACGACGGGAGGGGCTTCAATATAAACGATTGCAGGCTCGAGCTCAGGGACGCTGGCGATCTAATGGAGCTGATATTCTGGGACGGGCCTAGAGTTGAGAGGTGCTACGTGAAGAGGATGGAGGACATAAGGGAGACTAAGATATGGAGGATAATCGAGAGCAAGTTCTCGAATCCAGAGGAGGTCATGAGGAGGATAAGGGAGGTCAGGAGGGGGATAGATTACAGGAGCGAGATAATAGAAGCTTTGATCGAGCACGGTATACTGAGCGGTTCATCTATAGCTAGGATAATAGCTAATAAGCACGGGCTGAGCGAGGACTCAGTCAAGTTCGCTTGCATAACTTACTTGAGGAGGATGGTGGAGAGGGGGGAGGTAATGAGGAACGAGCTCATAGACGAGTTCGGGAGGAGGACCGTCTATTATGAGCTACCTTCAGCCTCCGAGAGCAGGTTCCACGATCTAATAATAGAGAGGATAGAGGTTATGTGCAGGAAGCTCGGCCTCAAGGCTGAGAGAGCTAATGATGTCGATCTAATTGTTAATAACGTTATTGGAATCGAAGTCGAAACGGGGAAGAAGAGCAGGAAGCCTCCTGAGAGGTCTAATTACGATGAAGTCATAGTAGTGGTGCCGAATGAGGAAGTCAGGAGGAGGTATGAGGGATCTATGACCCTGAATGAGTTGTACGCGAAGCTGAGGGGGGCTGATAAATGGGTGAGGGGCTCCGTTCAAGCCTACATCGAGGGTAAGAAGGATATCAATTGGGTGATCGCGGTGATAGAGAAATCCGGATTGAGGGGGGAAGTTCTGAGGAGGGAGATCGAGGCGATGATGGAGATGGATGAGGAGAAAGTTAGGAGGATCGAGGAGGAGTGCAGGAGGAGGAATTTGATCCTTTAAATCCTCTTTTCATCGAGACCTCCAGGAACTTCCTCTCTTTCAATCCTCTTTTCATCCAGACATATATTAGGGCTCGAGATCCTATTTTAACCTTTCCCCACGAGCTTCTCGATATTGAGCACCACAAATTTGTGGTGCACTACCGACACGCGATAGCCGCAATTTGCCCCATCAAGCCCCCTATGTGGAACGATGGCCTTCAGCGGGAGCTCTTGTTATTCTTTCTTCCAATCCTCTTTTCATCGAGACATATACTCTAACAATCCATATAGTAGCTCAGGGCTCCTATTCAACCTTTTCCACAGAGCCTTCCCAGAAAATATCGATGAGAGGGTTTAAGGGGGCTCCCGGGGATTCTGGGAAAGTTTATAACTGAAAACCTCGTCGTTCACCGTGGGGATGGCTAGAAAGACTTTCAAACTTCTGCTGGGTCAGAAGCCCGGGATGTAGCCCATGCCTCAATGGGTTCCTCAGCAGTTTCCAGAAAGTTAACTTTATATAACCTTATCTGGATATACCTACACGATAAATTTATAAATTGAGAGATCTCGCATTTCGTGCCCGATATGTGGTGGTACGTAGCACCGAATGGGCACATGCACAGGATGAGGGGAGCCCCGTTGCCCCTGAAAGCCATCAATGAGGATAGCAGCAGTGCTATCCGAGATGGAACGGGTAGTAAATGTTAACTACCCGACAACGGTGGGATGGGGAGCTGCGAACTCAAGCCGGCAGATGAGGGGAAAGGTTTGAAGCCTCCCTCAACGCCGGAAGCCCCGCTCCTTAGAGCGGGGTATCTTGTAGAGAGATCTTTTCCTCAAGTCTTCGAAGGTCCTCTTTCAATATTACTCCTAATGATATTATTCCCAATGATCGTGAGGAGCTTACCCTTAACATGCTCCCTGACTTCTTCAGCTAGCTTTTTTTCTATATCGCCGGAGATTTTCTCTTTCTTCTCATAAAGAATCAGCACACGGAGGAAATGTTTCTGATCATACTTCTCCAGAGTCTCAAGGAGAATATTTCTTAACTCATCGCTAGATAATATGTTACTCTCACTACTCTCGACCATTGCCGGTAGTTGTTTATCCAATTCGTTGAATAATCCTTTCCAGAAGTAGTGGTCAATGATAACGTAGAGAGAGATCTTAGGCTCCTCTTTACGTTCCTCCTCATCTCCCTTGAGTTTTGAATACTCCTCCTTGAATTTTTTCTCGAGTTCCGCCTCTATGCTCGGGATATTCAAGGCATCGATAGGATCTATTTTAACAGGGTGAGCGAATTCGTGAATTCTCGTCAGTATACGCTCGGGACTGAGAGATGAGCCTCTAATAGTACTCATAGATAATAATTGCTTAATACTCTCAACGAGGATCTTCCCACGCAAGATGAAGGCCGATAAGTACATATCGGTATTAGGATAGGGGACCCTGCTCACTATATCTATATCTATATCCTCATAATGCTCGGTCCTCTTCTCAGCCGCATGGACGATCGATGGAAATACATCTAGAAGCCCTAAAAGATCGTATCCCTTCCTGATATACTCTCTCAATGGATCTCCTATATTTAAGACCTCTGAAGCTGCCGAGAGGATCTTCTTAGTGCTCTCCCTGAGTAGATGATCCGGCTGGAGTATGTACCCTAATATAGCTCTGTTGTAGATGGAAGGGCTCGCTACCTCCTTCCCTATGATCTCCAGGGCCCTCGCCGCGCAGAAGGCTAACCTCAGGAGGAGGGAGTCTCCGAACGCCTTGATCTCGCTCTCATACACGTTCTTGTAAAGCGCATCCCTAAGCTCATTTATATTATTCTTCAATAAATCCCCATCTTTTATCAGTATTATTTCATATGACCCTTCAATCATATTATTGCCGATTTTATATCTAATCTCATGCCGTTTCTTCATGAGACTTTTTAAGAACTTATCTATATCGGAGGAATATTCTTGGAGGATTTTCAGATTTCCTTCCAGATCTTTTAATGAAGACGGCAATCTCGCGTAACCGAATAAATGGAACGTATCCCTTAGTACCCAATCTATCCTGTCTGCATTGACCCCTCCTACCCCCCCAGGCTCTCCCAGAATAGTCTGACCGTAAAGCACTACTTGCCGAAGCTCCGGACCTACGTCCCCTATGAGGAGAGGGTCCTCCGCTATTATCAGAGAGATCGCTTTCTCCAGGTTCCCCAGATCCACATTAAGTTTCTCCGGATCCACATTAAGTTTCTCCGCCACCTTTCGCAGCCCATTCCTTATTTGATCGTTATTCCTGAGCAGATACCAGGCCACAGGTACATCGAGCTTATCTATCCGCGATAACTTCTTGATGTCGGGATCATCCTCCAGGAGACCCATTACATAACCATGAAGCCCGTCCAGAGCGTGTCCCCAGCCGCCATGCCCTATGTCATGTAGGAGCATCCCGAGCTCGATAATGGATTTCTCTCCATTATTTAAAGATAACATATTATTAATTATTAATCTAGCTATGGATAGTACTCCGAGGCTGTGCTCCAGCCTTGTGTGATTCCCTCCCGGATATTTGCTATCAGTGAGGGCCAGTTGCTTTATCTCCGAGAGCCTCTGCACTATCGGGAGGAAGTATATGTAAGATAGGGGTGAGGTTATCTTGACGTTTCCCCAGGTTGGAAGATGTAGGTCCGCTTCAGGGGGCTCTATATCGATCGGGCGCCAGTATTTCAGCTCTAGATTTTGCAAGAGATCGAAAAGATGTTGATGTAACCTTGAGTATAGCAATCAGGACCCTCTAGGCGGAGCGATGCTAACCTTTTCTAGGCAGGACTCTGTTGATCCTCTCTATGTATTCGTCCCAGAGCCTTATCTCCGCGCGCATAGGATCGTTTTCAATATCCTCGACTATCTCAGATAATTTATCTTTAGCGATTATGGTTTCATCATCCCCCATATCTATGTAGCCCAGTTTCTCTAGGAATCTCAGCTCCCCTTTCAACTCCTCTACTGAATCGTTGAGCGCCACACCAGCCTCTTTCCACAATTTGGAGAAAATGAAGTCAATTAAATCATCTATAGATAGTTCATGTCCATTTTCACCTAACTTTTCCCCCTTTAATGGAGCAAGTTTCCCTACAATATAGGCTGTCAGGAGCCACAACCTACATCACCTCCCTCCGGATTAGAGGGGACCCATTAGCTTATAAACATTCACAAGTAACGTTCCATTCTGATGAGAAGGGGAGAAATGAGGATGTAACTACGTTCATATGTTCAAGCTTTTTCTACTTACACAGATCAGGACTTTCAGAAACCTTTCAGCTCCCTGTAGGATGAGTGACTCCAAGTTAATTTGTGAACAGCCCCTACCGATGTTGTGTATGGCTATCCTCAGCCCAAAGATTTATCGTAGCTCATATCCCAAGAATCGGAGCTCTCTAGCATCCTTAGTACTCCCATCTCACTCGCATCCTAAGCAAACCACTAGCGCCCCTCAATCGCATGAGGCTAAGAGGCCCTCTGCTCGCGAACCCTCGGCCGGGAGGAGATGCGCATATAGAGCTCCCATCGGGAATACTAAGTACGCATGACGATACTGAGGATGAGAATGCAGAGTAGCTTCTCTAGCGCTTGAAAAAAGCTTTATATTAAAAATTAATCCGAATTTTTGTGTGAGGAGATATCTACTCATACTGGCTATCCTCATCGCTCTGATCGGAGCTTATTATTTCATCGGAAATCTGATTGATGAGAGTCCGCCTTCAATAATGAACCTGAGCTGGGTTCCTGTAAGGGAGAATTTAGATAAAATTTACGATATTAATGTGACTTTTACTGCTAGGGATGACAAGACCCCCATTTCCTACGCTGAGCTTCGATTCATTCCTGTTGAGTACACATACATGATTGAGAAATATGGGATGAGGCCAGAGGACTATCCTAAGGTGTTTCCTCCTGATAAGGAGAGGGACATCATACTAACACCGGTTGATGGGAAATTCGATAGTCTGGAGGAGAGATTTTCTGTCCCAATAAAAGATATTGTAGGCGGAAGGGAATACAAAATAGTTGTCCTAGTCAGAGATTCAGCTGGAAATGAAAAAAGAGTAGAAGTGAAAACTCCTTATATAAGGCAGTTTGAGAATTTCGGAAAACAGCTGTACGATAAAGGCATAATTGTCGGCGCTTCCTATTACCTGTGGTGGGGGCCGGAGTACTGGGGCCATAATTCCCCGCTTGTACTGCAGCCATTGTTGGGATGGTACAACTCAACGGATCCGATTGTAATAAGCAAACAGATCGACATGTTCACAGGCCACGGTGTCAATGCGCTGTTCGTCTCATGGAGTGGAAGGGATTATGAAAACACATACTACAACGACAGGAGGCTGAAGGATATATTTCTTAAAAATCCATTGATTACAAATATTAAATTTGCCATATTATATGAGACGCATGGAAGATTAATAAAAGGTAGAGATGGACTAGTAGATTTAAATAACGATACAAATAAAAGAATCTTTATGGAGGATTTTGTTTATCTAGCTAAAAACTACTTCTCTCATCCCTCCTACCTAAGAGTGAGGGGAAAACCCGCTATCTACATATATGATACACCAGTTTTCACGCTGAAGACCGAAAATATCGAGGGGATACTGAATGAGATGAGGAATCATGTTGAAAATGCCACAGGGGAGGATATCTACTTAATAAGCTCCGAAGTAAGTAAATGGTTTAATCCTAATGATTTAAATACCCAGAGGAGGTTGAAATTGTTCGATTGCAATTCGGACTGGGCTGCCCAGTACGGCGGTAATCCTGAAATTGAGAAGCTGTTTATGAGCAACTATGATGAGAATGTTTTGACAGTTTATAAAAATTATAGTTATGTTTTGAGGAAATTGGGAAGGGACTTCATGCCGTCTGTAATTCCCGGGTTCAGGGATGTTAGAAGGGAAAGCTATGAAAAGGAACACATTACAGTGGAAAGGGACTTGGAAAGATTTGTTAAAAGGCTGAAGGATGCGTTATCAACTACTAGCAGTAATCTGGTATTAATAAGATTTGATACAGCTAATGACCATCACGAAAACACTCAGATCGAGCCAACTGCCATTGAAGGTTACAGGTTCCTGCAGGCTATATACAAGGTGCTGGAAAACTACCTCAACACAAAAAGTTAAGTTTTTATAACTTAGAATTCTATAAATTGCTTTTAAAAATTTATTAAGAGAGCTTATTGCTCGGCGCATAAAAATCTTTATTTAAGCAATTCATCTGAGCTTGTATGAAGGGAAGGCATCTCATAGTATTAACTCTTTCTTACTATTATTTTGTTTGATTGGGGCTTATTACTTTGCTGAGAGGAGTTTATCGGATAAGAGCCCGCCTTCGATAGTAAATCTCAGCAGGTAATTCATTTGCCTGTCGGTTCATTGAATCCCTCATCTAGCTCCCTTCCAATCTGAAGCCGTACTGATGCCCTCCCTATCTATCATAATCGGATCCCAGCGGGAATTAACTATTTAAATGCTGAGAGCCAATTTTATTTGTGAGCTCACAGCTCAAGAGGAAGTTCCTGGAGCTTCTCAGGAAGGATGAGGAGTTCAGATATGCTGTAGCTGGACTCCTGGGCCTAGAGGAGATTCTGAAAAGGCTCGATAGACATGAAGAGCAACTCGTCAAGCTCAGGGAGGATATGAATAAGTTGAGGGAGGATATGAACAAATTGAGGGAGGATATGAACAGGGGATTCGAGCTCATAGAGAGGAGGATATCGGCTCTGGGGGCGAGATGGGGACTTTAAACCTTTCAATCCTCTTTTCATCGAGACATATATTACGGCTCACGACACCTATTTAACCTTTTCCACAAACCCCTCCGAGCATTATTAAAGCATTATATTGAGAGCCTGAATGTCCTTCGGGATGTTCCA
>Ga0326760_1000652_pt1 | contig 17387 bp, 20 predicted proteins | sample GCREP_S_FD_207668 | JGI IMG/M metagenome (GOLD analysis project Ga0326760, IMG submission 207668) | Hot spring sediment microbial communities from Geyser Creek Basin, Yellowstone National Park, WY, United States - GCR.EP_S | ecosystem: Environmental > Aquatic > Thermal springs > Near-boiling... | reverse complement strand
CTTTATCGTTTTTTATAAAATCTATGCTTGTCATTGTTTATTTTATATTTTTATATTTTTTTTTTACTATTAATACTACAGTACTACTAAGCTTATTTCTCTGGTCTCAAAGTTGGAAATGCGATAACCTCTCTTATCGATTGAACATTTGTCAAAATCATCGTTAACCTATCTATACCAACTCCTAATCCACCAGTAGGAGGCATTCCATACTCTAATGCTCTAATAAAGTCTTCATCCATTTCATGATATTCTAAGCCAACACTTCTTCTTTTTGCTTGCTCTAAAAATCTTTCCCTTTGATCTATTGGATCATTTAATTCAGAAAAAGCGTTTGCAATTTCCATACCAGCAATAAATACTTCAAATCTCTCAACAAAATTCGGATTGTCTCTTTTTTTCTTTGCAAGAGGAGAAATTTCTATTGGATAGTCGTAAACAAATGTTGGTTGAATTAATTTTGGCTGAACTAATTCTTCAAAAAACAAATTGATTAAATCGCCTTTACTAAAATTCTCGCTAACTTCCAATTTTTTCTCTTTTGCTATTTCAATTAATTCTTCTCTACTTAAATTTTCTACGTCTATTCCTTCTTCTTTTACAGCATCAACCATTTTAATTCTCTTCCAAGGTGGTTTTAGGTTTATTTTATGTCCAGCATACTCTATTTCCAATTTACCAATAGCTTTTTCAGCAATGTAAACAATCATTTCTTCGGTTAATTTCATTATATCATTGTAGTCAGCATACGCCCAATAGCATTCCATCATTGTAAATTCTGGGTTGTGTTTTGTGTCTATCCCCTCATTCCTAAAGTCTCTTCCAATCTCGTATACTTTTTCTATCCCACCAACTATCAATCTTTTCAAGTAGAGTTCATCAGAGATTCTCAAATACAAATCCATATCTAATGCATTGTGATGAGTGATGAATGGTCTTGCAAATGCCCCACCATAAATTGGCTGCAAAATTGGAGTTTCTATTTCAACAAATCCTTTGCTTTCCAGAAATTCTCTCATTGCTTTAACAATTTTTGCTCTTGTTAGCAAGATTTCTCTAGCTCTTGGGTTAACAATTAAATCAACATATCTCATTCTGTACCTTAAATCTTCATCTTTCAATCCATACCATTTTGATGGCAAAGGTCTTAAAGATTTTGCAAGTATTTGAAAATCTTCTACCCAAATTGTCAATTCTCCTCTCATTGTCTTGAAAAGAAATCCTTTTACTCCAATAATGTCTCCAATGTCAGTATATTTTTTGAAAATTTGATATTTTTCTTTTAATGTCGATTCATCAAGCCAAATTTGAATTTTTTCTCCATCAAACAAATCTGCAAAGCTTGCTTTGCCATGCTCTCTTATTGCTAAAATTCTTCCAGCGGTAGAAACTTTTTCATTTTCTAGTTTTTCTCCAGCTTTCAATTTTTCATTAAACTTTTCTCTAATCTCTTTTACGCTTTCTTTCTTATCATATTTTGTTATAGCAAAAGGATCTAAGCCAAGTTTTCTTAACTCTTCAAGCTTTTTCAACCTTTCTGCTCTTATTTGCTCTAACGTTTTTTCCATTAGAGTTATTTTTTGCTAAAGTTTAAAACTTTAGATTTTGAGTATTTAAGATGGATAAAGAATTACCAGAAGTTAACATAGGAGTTTTAGGCCACGTAAGCCACGGAAAAACGGTCTTAACACAAGCATTAACAGGTAAGCTTACCTTACAACATTCTGAAGAATTAAAAAGAGGAATAACTATAAAGCTTGGATATGCTGATGCTACAATTTATAAATGTCCTCAATGTGGAAGATATTCTAACAGCAAGAAATGTCCTTTTTGTTTTGCCGATACAGAAATTCAAAGGACTGTTAGTTTTGTTGATTCTCCTGGCCACGAAGTTTTAACAGCAACTGTTCTAACTGGAGCTGGTGTTATAGATGGTGCTTTGCTTGTTATTGCAGCCAATGAAAAATGTCCCCAGCCTCAAACTGTTGAGCATTTGAAAGCTTTGGAAATTGTCGGTATTGATAAAATTGTTATTGTTCAAACAAAAATTGATACTGTAACAAAAGAACAAGCTTTGAAAAACTATCAAGAAATTAAGGAATTTGTGAAAGGAACAATTGCAGAAAACGCTCCAATAATTCCAGTTTCTTCCACTCAAAAAGTTAATATTGATAAAGTTTTTGAAGCCATAGAGAAATGTATACCAACGCCAAAAAGAGATGAAATGAAAAACCCGAAATTTTTAGTTATTAGAAGTTTTGATGTCAACAAGCCAGGAACAGAAATAGATAAAATTGTCGGCGGAGTTCTAGGTGGAAGTATTGTAGAAGGAAAATTAAAGGTTGGTGATAGAATTGAGATTAAGCCTGGAGTAAAAGTAGAAAATAAGTATGTTCCTTTAGAAACAGAGATAGTTAGCTTGAGAAAAGCAGGTAAAGATATAAAGGAGGCAGGTCCTGGTGGGTTGTTAGGAGTGCTAACGAAATTAGACCCTAGTGTAACAAAGGCAGATGCTTGTGCAGGAAGTGTTGTAGGATTAAAAGGAACTTTACCAAAAGAAAGCTATGAAATAAGCTTTGAATATTTTGAGTTTGAGAGAGTTTATGGAAGTAAGGAAATCCAAAAACTACCTCCAATAAAGCAGGAAGAAAAAATATTAATACATTTAGCTAATCAGAGGAGTATAGGGCTAGTAAAAGAGGTAAAGAAGAACTTTATAAATTGCCAGTTGATAATTCCTCTCATTTTTGAAAAGGGTAAAAAGTCGAAAATAGCAATTTCAAGACAGATTGCTGGAAGATGGAGACTAGTTGGCTATGGAATTTTATTGTGAACAGTAAATTACTCCTGATGCTGTAGAGCCATGGGTAGAAGCAACTACTTTGTAAATACCAGCTCCTGGTATTGGATTTCTGTCTATTACACATTCTCCAGTAATCCCGGCACCTACGGAATTTATACAATTTGATTGAGATACAGACGCTCCTGTAGCGTTGTAAGCAACAACCGTTATAGGGCCGCTAGCTGATGTTCCATCATTTCTAATAGCCACAACAAGATGCGTTGAGTTACAATATGAGTTTGAAGGATCAATACTTAAAACGACAGCTGTTCTTGCTGTGAAAACACCACTGATATAAGTATAGGCTAAGCCAACTAGTCCAATTGTTATTACTAGCATTAAAAGCATTGCAACAACATCACTTATTCCTTTCATAAGGTTTTTTTGATCCTTATTTTTAAATATTTTAAATGGTACAGAAAATCTTGTTGGATACGAACTTTCTCATAGACATGCTTAGGTACAGGGCTGAGTTTTCAACTTTTCAGGATATTGAAGGTGGAGTTGAGTTTTTTGTGAGCTCTGAGGTATTAAGAGAAATAAAATCAATTGCGAATAGAAGAACTAGGGTAGGAAGATTAGCATTGATTGCATTAAAGCTAATTGATGAGAGAAAGATTAAAGTTGTTCAATCTTTGAAAAAAACAGTCGATGAAGACTTAGTAGCTTTAGCAAAAACTAAAGGCTTTATTGTTGCTACGAACGATAAAAATTTAAAAGAAAGATTGAAAAGAGAAAATGTAAGAGTTATTTGTCTTAGAAACAAAAAGAAAATAGAGGTGATGTGAATGAATCTAATGCATGATATTGATGCAGGGAGTGAGGAAGAAATAAACGTTGTAGTCGAGAACGTAAAAGGAAGCTCAAATAAAATTGAGTATGACAATGAAAGAGGATGTTTCATGCTAGACCGAGTATTATATTCTCCAGTTTTCTGGCCATTCGATTACGGCTTCATTCCGAGAACTTGGCATGAGGATGAAGATCCTGTAGATGTAGTTCTCTTAACAACGTATCCTACTTTTCCTGGCTGCGTAGTTAAAGCAAGACCAATAGGAGTAATAATAATGGAAGATGAGAAGGGAATTGATGATAAAATCGTTGCAGTTCCTATTAAAGATCCTCGCTTTAAAAACATTAAGTCGATTGATGATTTAAATGAGCATTTGAGAAAGGAAATTCAGGATTTCTTTGAAAGTTATAAAAAATTGGAGCCCGGAAAGTTTGTCAAGTTTAAAGAATGGCAAGGCGTGGAAAAAGCCAAGGAAATAATAAGAAAAGCTAAAGAAGAGTACAAGAAAAAGTTTGGGAGATAAGAATGTACAAAATAGTTAAAATGAAAGAAAGAATTAAGGTTCCACCCGAAGATCTTGGGTTACCTACTGAAGAGGCTGTGAGAAAAGCGATAGAAAAAACGCTAGAAGGAAAGGTTGATACGAAACTTGGTTTGATTTTCCTTTCTCTTGTCTCAGTAGAAGAGATTGAAGAAGGTAAAATTTACCCAACCGATCCACACGTTTATTATCAGGTAACATTTAAAATGCTTGCTTTTAAACCTGAGCTACATGAGCTAGTTATAGGAGAAGTTGTTGACAACACAAATTTTGGTTCCTTTGTTAGAATAGGACCTATTGATGGCTTAGTTCATATTTCTCAACTAATGGATGATTACGTTTCTTTTGACAAGAAGAACTCAGTTTTTTTGGGAAAGCAAAGCAAGAAAACTTTAAAGATTGGAGATAAGGTTTTAGCAAGAATAATATCTATTTCCTGGAAAGAACAGAATAAGATAGGATTGACAATGAGACAACAAGGCCTTGGAGCTTTACACTGGTTAAAGAAAAAGTGATTTTTATGAAAAAATTACAAGCATGTAGAAAGTGTGGCAGATTAACAACAGAAAAAATGTGCTCATATTGCAAATCTACTGACCTGACAACAAGCTGGAAAGGACTACTGATAGTTTTAGATGTTGAAAGTGAAATAGCGAAGATGCTTGGGATAAAAGAAAAGGGTAAATATGCTCTATATGTGGGGTGATGAAATGGAATAATAATTCAGGAGGAAAAATACAACCCGCTCCTCAAACGAAGAGAGGTAAAACTTTTGGTGAAACATGAAAAGGAAGCTACACCATCTAAAGAAACTATAAGGAAATTTTTAAAAGAGAAGTTTGGTGTCGAAGATTCACAAATACATATTGATTTCATTCTTTCAAAAGTTGGATTGCCTGAAAGTCTTGTAAAAGCGAAAATATATGAAGAGAAAAAGGAGGCGAAAAAGTGAAGCATAGTCAACCAAACATAGCGAAGGCACTAAAAAATAAAAGATGTCCAAAGTGTAACAGTATAATGGCAAAGCATGTAAATAGATGGTACTGTGGAAAATGTCACTATACAGAGTTTATAAAAGCTTCCTCGTCCGCTTAAACTAATCGAGAAAATTTAAATGTAAGAAGCAAAGAGAATAATGAAGTTAATAATTTTTGGTCCACCTGGATCAGGAAAAGGAACTTATTCTTCACGTTTAAAGGAAAGGTTCAACCTTGAGAAAATTTCTACTGGAGATATTTTTAGAGAAGAAGTAAAAAAAGGAAGCGAGCTTGGAAAGAAAGTTGAAGAGTATCTTAAAAAAGGTGAATTGGTCCCTGATGATATTGTTATAGAAGTAGTAAAAGAAAGGATAAAAAATTGCGAGAGGTTTATACTTGATGGTTTTCCGCGAACGCTAAAACAGGCTAAAGCCTTAGATAAAATGGTTAAGATAGATGCAATAATAAAAATAAATGCTCATTCTGAAATTTTAATAGAAAAGATTTCAGGTAGGAGGATTTGCTCTAATCCAAAGTGCGACGGAAATTATAACATTGCCGATATCCACAAAACAATAGATGGAATCGAATACATTCTACCACCTTTGCTACCAAAAGAAGATATGAAGTGTGACAAATGTGGTTCTCCCTTGATTCAGAGAGATGATGATAAGCCAGAAGTTATCAAAGAGAGGTTAAGAATTTATGAGGAACAAAGCAAACCGGTTTTAGAATACTATAAAAGGAAGAGAAAAAATAAAATTCCATTTATTGAAGTTTGGATGAATAGACCGCCAGAGCAAGTAGTTGAGAAAATTATTGAAGGGTTAAAAAATTTGGGATTAGTAAGATAACTCTAGATTAAAGAATGAAATCGCATTTTTATCGGTTTCTACTTCTACTTCTTGCAAGCTAATTTTTTTTATTTCTGCGATTTTCTCTGCAACTATTTTAACATCAATAGGCATGCTTTCTTTTCCATTTATTTTCATCCAGGGGGAATCTGTTTCTAGCATTATTCTCTCGAGCGGTAATTTCTTGACTATTCTCTTATGTTTCTTGCTTCTCAATATTATTGGACCAACAGATATTTTCCATTCATTTGCCATTACTTTGTCTATTAGTTTATCTCCGCCAAACATATGCAAATGAACTTTTTGAAAATCGATAGCTTCAAGTATTTTAAAGGCATCTTCATGAGCATCTCTTATGTGAACTGTTATAGGTTTATTAATGGTTTTTGCGAATTCTACTAATTTTTCAAAAAACCACTTTTGCTTTTCTCTTAACTTCTCATCTTTAACCCAAAAATAATCTAGACCAATTTCTCCAATTGAGACAATTTCATCTTTCTTTTCTTTTACGAATTCTTCAAATGCGTCTAGCGTATCTTCCGAAAACTCTTCAATGTATTCGGGGTGTAATCCAATACAAGCGAAGACAAATCCTTCAAATTCTTTTTTCAATTGTAGAGTATAATCAAAATCATTTGGGTGAGGAGAGGATGTTATTACAGCTTTTAGCTCCCTTTTAAAAGATTTGATTAATTCTTTATTGTTTTTAAATTTTTCGTGCTCTAGATGACAGTGAACATCTATCATTTCGAACAATTGGTTGCAAAATTAAAAACTTTTCTCGCTTCGATTAAACTTTCCTCTTTGCCTATATCAGACCATTTTCCTTTAAGTGGATAGATCTTGAAGGGATATTTTTGATTAAAAGACACTATGGCATCAGTTAGATAATATTCTTCACTTTTTTCATTTTGTTTAACTTTATCTACTTCTTCTAAGAATTCTTTTTTCGTTTTAACTAAACCAGCAAATATAAATCCTCTTCCAGTTTCAGTTTTTTCTTTAATTCTCTTTAAATAGCCATTTTCTACAACTATCTTGCCAAAACGAGAAACATCCTCGACTTCATAAACACCAATAGCATTTTCTTCTCGAATGAAATCTTTCAGATCGTCTTCAAAAATTGTGTCTCCATAAACAATAACTATCTCGTTATCTTCAATCAACTGTTTAGCGTAGGTTACAGCAGCTGCAGTACCCCTCTTCTCTCCTTGTTCTATAATTTTCACTCCTTTGTGAAATCTGTTTAGAAAGCCTATTATTTCTTCTTTCAAATATGAAACAACAACAATTATTTTCTCATTAGAAATCCCCAAAGAGTTTAATTTATCTATATGAAAAGTCAACAAAGGAATACCATTTATAGTCATTAGGGGTTTTGGAATTAATTGAGTATAAGGTCTTAACCTTATTCCTTCTCCTGCAGCCAAAATTATTGCTTGCATTTTTCTCACTTCAAATTCATTCTAAATTCAAAACCAAATTTTTTAAATCCTAGTTTTTGATACCATTTGTGAACATTCTCTCTTTCAAACCTGCTTGTTGCTATGATTTTATAACAATTTAATTTTCTTGCAATTTCTATTGCTTTTTTTACTAATTCTGTTCCGATTCCTTTTCCTCTAAAATTTTCATCTACAAACACATCTTCAAGCAAAGCATAAGGTTCTTTATGCAAATCATTTTTAATAAGGTAAATGAAACATCTTCCGATTTCTTTGCCATTCTTTTCAACGAAAATTTTTATTCCCCTTGTTTCAATTGTTTTTTCTTTAAAATTCATTAAATTACCTCCTATAAAACTGTAACAGATTTTGCAAGATTTCTTGGCTTATCTGGATCAAATCCTCTTAAAACAGCTAGCCTATAAGCTAAAAGCTGCATCGGAATTATTTGATAGATTAGAGAAGCTTCTCCATCTTGTGGAACTTTAATCCAAATATCGAAAATTCTCTCATTTTGTTCTGAAACGCCAATTATAAAACCTCCTCTTGCTTTTAACTCTTCGGTGTTTGATAATATTTTCTCTTTTTCTTCTCCAACAAAAACAATGCAAGGGGTATCTTTTTCTATAAGCGCAATTGTTCCATGCTTTATTTCTCCTCCTGGAAAAGCTTCAGCATGTATGTAAGAAATTTCTTTTATTTTTAATGCAGCTTCCAAAGCCGTTACATACTCTAATCCTCTTCCAATCAAAAATACATGTTGCTTATCTTTTAGTAGTTCAGCAACTTTTTCTATATGTTCTCTTCTACTTCTTGAAAGCAAATCAAGAATTTTTGCCTTTATTTCCTCTTTGTTTATTTTTTTATTTGTCAATTTTGAGTGGAGTAAAAGGAAGATTGCTAACTCAGCAATATAAGTTTTTGTAGCAGCAACACTTATTTCAAAACCGGCATTTATTAGCAAAAACTCGTCGCTTTCTCTCGTTAAGCTAGAACCATAAACATTAACTATTGAAAATATCTTTGCTTTTCTTTCTTTTGCTTTTCTTATCGCCTCAAGAACATCTGCAGTCTCTCCAGATTGAGAGACAGCAATTATTAGAGTGTCTTCATCAATGGCATTCAAAAAATTGTTAAATTCTGAAGCAATAATTGGCCTTGTAAAAATGCCAGCTTTAGCTAACAAATAACTTCCTGCTAAACAGGCATGGTAAGAAGTTCCAGCAGCGACGAGAAATATTTTTTTAGCTTTTTTTATCTCCTCGATAAATTTCTTGACTTTTAATTCATCTTGATTGAGTGCTCTCTCGAAAACATCAGCTTCTTCCAGAATTTCCTTAATCATGTAATGGTGAAAATCCTTTTTATCTGTTTCTTCCACGTTAATATCAATTCTTTCGACTTCTCTTTCAACCTTTCCCTCGATTAAATTTTCTATCCTAACTTTTCCTTTTTCTAAAACCACAAAATCGTAGTTGTGTAAAAATATAAGATTTCTGGTGAAAGGAAGCAGAGCATAGATATCGCTTGCTGCGAAACTTTCATTTTCATTTATACCAATTACTAATGGAGAATCTTTTCTTATTCCAATAATCTTTTCTTCGTCTTTGTTAATCACTAAAACAGCAAAGCTACCTTGAAGCATAGAAAAAGCTTTTTTGCACGCATTTTCAAAATCAACTCGTCTACTAAATTCCTCTATTAAATGAGCTATAACTTCGCTATCAGTTTGGCTTTTAAATTCATGCCCTCTCTTTTTCAAAAACTCTTTTATCTCTTGATAATTTTCTATTATCCCATTATGAACTATCGCTATTTTTTCGTTGCAATCTAAATGAGGGTGAGCGTTTCCTTTAGTTACGCTACCATGAGTTGCCCATCTTGTATGCGCGAGCCCAATATTGCTCTCTGGTTCTAGAAAATTTAATTTCTTATGGACTTCATCTATTCTTCCAACATCTTTTTTGATAATAATCTTTCCATCCTTAACAAAAGCAACACCAACGCTATCATAGCCTCTGTATTCCAATCTCTTTATTCCCTTTAAAATAATTTCATTTGCGTTTTTGTTACCAACATAGCCAATTATTCCGCACATTTTACTCATCTATCCAGGGACTACTGTTTTTGTTAAAAGTAAAGCCGCAGTCTTTGCAAAGATATACAAGAGGGAATGTTGATGTCAATTGAATTATATTGTTTGAACCGCACTTTGGGCATTCCATAAAGAAAAAATGTGAGGCTAGGATAAAAATTATTCCTAAAATGAAATTTTTTAAGTAAGACTCTAGCGCTGAGAGTGGGGAAAAATTTTCAAAAGTTCATTAAAAAAATATTTATAACGGTAAAAAATTTCTTTTATGGAGTATTTTATTAAAGCAGAAAGAGACAATGAAGAGGTTTATAAGGCAAAAGAAGTAGAGGTTAAAAAATTAAATGTATTTGGGAGCGAGCTTGCCATTAAAATAATAAAAGAGTTGGCAAAAAAACCTGCTTGTGCAATGGATTTAGCCAGAAGTTTAAATGAACATGAACAGAAAATCTATTATCATTTAAGGAGGTTAGAAAAGGCAGGAATAATTTCTCTTGAAAGAACCGAAATAAGGGCTGGAGCGCTCACGAAAATTTATAAAATCGAGTATCCATATTTAGCAGTTAAACTATTCGATGCCAAACCATTAAAATACTTTGCAAGGCCAAAAGAAATAGAAATTTTACACCCTTTTATTAAAGAGGGAAGGATGAATTCAATAATTGTCGTAAGTTCACCAGATCCTCATGGAAGGTTTGGTGCAGCTTCAAGCGATGGTTATGCTGCTATTGATTTAGCTCTCTTCCTTGGAAGCTTCTTAAAGAAGGTAGAAATAAACTATAGGCTAGATACACAAATAGGGGAGAAAGATTTAAAAGAGAACTTAATTTTAGTCGGTGGTCCTAAAGCAAATATTATTGTTGATAAAATTAACAAGTTTCTACCGATATACTTTGATGAAAAGAATGATTGGCAAATAGTGTCAACTTTATCTAAGACTGTGTATAGAGATGAGGATGTTGGTCTGGTAATAAAAATGAGAAATCCATTCGAGCAAAAAAGTTTTGTTTTTCTATTTTGTGGAAAAAGATTTAAAGGAACAAGAGCCGCAACTCTAGCGTTGATAAAACATGCGAAGGAATTAGAAGATGGAAATAAATTTAAAGAGGGAATTGCAAGAGTTGTTAAAGGCGTTGATAAAGATGCTGATGGGATCATTGATGATTGTATTTTTCTTGAGTAGTTTCTGCTAGGGCTATAATTTCTATAGTTGATCCTCTGATTAGTAGTACTCTTCCGCTATCATCCTTTAAATAAACATCTCCAATATCACCATGCCAACTAACGTCAATTCCTAATAAAATCCCCTTATACTCTTCCCCACAGGCTCTAACTCTCACGTAGCTGTTTATCCATTTTCTTATTTCTTTAATAACTCTTCCCATAGTTTTATTTATCAAAGCTTTTAAAACCCTATTTTTTAGCCGATTTCGCCAAAAAAACATGCTCTAATTATTTTCCAAGCTTTCCCTTTCATTACTGTCCGATAATTTTTACTCGTTACTAATATCTTTTTTCATCAATAAGCGTTGTTTTATTTTTAATTTCATTAACAATTAACAATCTTTCTTGCACTTTTCAAGCTTGCTAATTGATCCTTAAGATGCTTTATTCTCTTTTCGACTCATCAATTTCTTTTACTAACCCTCCTTTTCTCCTTCCAAAGGTTTATGTCAATAGAAAGGTCAAAGTGTTGAGTAGGGTAATTGATAAAAAGAAGAGCTTCAATCTCTTCTTTACTCGCTTATTAACTTGTTTAGACACTTAAATCTTTCTTTTAGGAAAGAAGTTTGGTAACATTTAAAGGAAGTTAAATGTTCGAAAATCCCTTCTAGCCCGGGAGGGGATTCGAACCCCTGTAGACCGGTATATGCCTCTCATTTAATCAAAATACCAGCCTGCAGCCGGTTGCCTCGCCACTCGGCCACCCGGGCTGATATTGATATTAGTGTTAGAGTTAAATAAGGTTACTAAATCGAAATACCCATACTATAAGTTCTTCTTAAGCTTGAGCTAATTTTGCTCCTTTTCTCTTCATTTTCAAAACCCATGTTTAGTTTGTTAATAATTCTCTCAAAGAATTCTTTACTTTTGTAGTTTTTCCTTTTTTTCTTTAAATTCATCATATCCCTAATTTCGCAAATTCTGAGGATTCCCTCTTTTGTAAGATGTTTAAACTCTTTAACTAGCTGAATTGCTTCTTTCCATAAGATAAAATCCTTTTTTCGTGACGTGAGAAACTTCTTCTCATCTATTACAGATAAAAACTTTTCCAGATTTTTTATTCCTCTTACAACAAATACTGCTTTCTTTCCTATCCTACTTTCACCAGCACCAATTTCCTCTTTTAGCATTTTTAGAATCTCTGCGTCTTCGCTTCTAAGAGTAAGTGTGAAAATGGGCTGAACAAAAATCCTTCCGTTTCTTATTCCCATGTTTATATAGAAATTTCCCTTTACTTCTATTAGACAAAGAAACCATTCTCTCATGAAATTTATTTATCCTTTCAGAAAAATATTTAAATAGTTTTCAGCACAAAAATTTAAAAGCGATATAGATTACCAGTAGGTGATAACTATGGCAAAAAAAGAAATTGAAAAAACACAACTTCAAAGGAAATCTACTTTGAGTTGTCCTGAATGTGGAAGTACAAATGTTATTGAGGATCCTGTTAGGGGGGAGCTTGTCTGTCAAAAATGTGGTTATGTAATTAGCGAAAGCCTTGTAGATACTTCTCAAGATTGGAGAGCTTTTGATAGTGAACAAATGACAAGAAGAGCAAGAGGAGGAGCTCCATTAACTTTTAGCAAGCATGATTTGGGATTAACAACAGAAATAGGAAAAGGAGTGTTGGAGCTTTATAAGGTTGCTCCATCAAAAAGAGCTCAGTACTATAGAATGACAAAATGGCACAAAAGGTTAATAAGAAGCAAGGATAGAAATCTTTCTTACGCTTTATCTGAACTTCAAAGGGTTGTTTCTTTTCTAGGTTTATCAAGAGCGATTCATGAAAAAATTGCAAAATATTATAATGAAGCTGTTAATAAGGGATTGATAAGAGGGAGAAGTATAGAGGCTGTTATTGCAGCCTTAACATATGCTGTCACAAGGGAAATGAATTCTCCAAGAACTTTAGAAGAAATCTTAGAAGTGTGTAATGTGAGTAAAAGAGAGGTAGGAAGGACTTATAGATATTTGGCTAGAGAGCTAGGAATAAGAATATTACCTGCAGATCCAGCAAGTTTTATCCCTCGATTTTGTAGCATTTTAGGATTAAGCGATAAAGTTCAAGCAAAAGCTTTAGAAATTTTGAAAAAAGCCAAGAAGGCTGGAATAAGTAGTGGAAAAGGACCTACGGGGATTGCAGCAGCTGTTATATATATTGCTAGCGTACTTTTGGGAGAAAGGAGAACTCAAAGGGAGATTGCAGATACGCTCGGTATTACTGAAGTAACTATAAGGAATAGATTCAAAGAAATTATAAGCAAGCTTGGAATAGAGAGCGAGATCAAAGAGAAAGAAAAGGAGTTAGTAGGAGAAGAGTGATTTATCTCTAGTAAAATTTATAGCAATAGGAGTTTAAGAAATAGGATGGAGCTGCTAAAGTACGTTAACCCAAAAACTAGAGAAGGAAAGATAGTGATTGCCATACTAGTAATATTGCTAGTAGTTCTTAGTCTTTACCTGAGCAAGATGATAAAGTTTTGAGTTCCTTTTCTTTTCTTTTTTGATGTAAAAAAACTAGAGATAAATTAAAAAGAAAAGAGAGAGCAAAAAGGAAGGAAAGTTTTTATTGAGTTTGTTGAGTTTGAGTTTCTTCCTTCTTTTCCTCTTCTTTCTTCTTCTTCTTTGCCATATCTATTCACCTCGTATGTTCAATTAGCAAGGGTGTATTTAAAGTTAACCCTCCATCTGAAGAACAACAATAACGTATTGAAAAAGAAGCTAAAAAGTCAAACTTTGTAATTACTCTTCAGTACTACTCCTCTATATTGTGCATTGCTTTCAATTCTTTTTCAAACATTCGAATTTCTTCAGGAATGCTTATCTTTATAGGATCCTTGAGGCTTAATCCTTTTCTCTTTTTTTCTTTCCATACAAGAGAATTAAATTCTATAAGTTTTTCTGTATAACTTGAGAGATCTTCAATTTCGATTCTTTCATCAAAAACCTGAAGATGGATACTTTTAGTTCCGTACATTTTTAACCAGATGTATTCTGTAATAAATGGTATTATGGGTGCTAGGAGCTTTAGCACAATTTTCATGACTTTATGTAAAGTGTACCAAGCCGCTTTTTGCTCTTCTTCATTGAATCCTTCACCATAAGCTCTTTTCTTGCTCATTTCTATATAATGGTTGGCAAACAAATTCCAAAGAAACTCTCTAACTTCTGTAGCTGGAATGAAGAAATTAAAAGACTTGTAACCATCTAAACACTTATCATAAGTCTTCTTTAACTCGCTCAAGATCCATTTATCGCTCGGTAAAAGCTTACTTTCATCGAAATCTTCAACTAGTGGAAATTGAGAAACGTATCTTGCAATATTCCAAAGCTTTGTTATAAATTTGGAAGCATTTTCCACTCTTTTTTCACTAGCTCTAAAATCAAAACCTAAGCTAGATTCGCTAGCTCCCCAGAACCTAAAAGCATCAGCTCCATATTTTTGGATTAATGGAACAGGATCAATAACATTCCCCTTACTCTTGCTCATTTTTTCTCCCTTTTCATCAACACAATACCCAGTAATCCAGGCTTTTTGAAAAGCTCTTTTACCGGTTAGCTGGTAGCATCTAAGCAAAGTGTAATATAGCCAGGTTCTAACTATATCTTTTCCTTGAGGTCTGATTGTTGCTGGAAAGACTTTCTTGAAAAATTCTTCATCTTTCATAAACCTAGAGATAAATAAAGGAGTTATGCTTGAATCAAACCAAGTGTCGAAAGTTCTTGTTTCCCCTATAAATTCTGTAGAACCACAGGCTTCACATTTTTCAAAAGGAGCTTTCTCTTTCCAAGGCCTATAGTATTTTCCTGGCTTAGGGACATGAGGCTTACCACACTTTTTACAATACCAAATAGGTATTTCAGTAGCATAATACCTTCTTCTCGAAATTGGCCAGTCTTTTGTTATCGAATTTATCCAATTTATCAACAATTGTCTATGGAATTCTGGTAAGAATTCAAGCTCATTAGCAATTTTTAACATTTCATCCTTAAACTCCAATTGCTTTAGATAAATCTCTTGCATCGGTATTATCTCTATAGGATTGTGGCTTCTTTCACAAGTTGGTGTTCTATGCATTATTTGTTCAATTTTAACAATCAATCCAGCTTGTTTCAAATCTTCAATGATTTTTTCCCTTGCTTCTTCAACTTTCAAGCCAGCGTATTTTCCAGCTGCGTTCGTCATTCTTCCATCTTCATCTATAGCTATTATCTCCTTTAACCCAAGCTCTCTGAAAAGCATAACATCATTATAATCGCCATAACTGCAAACCATTTCTATTCCACTTCCAAATTCAGATTTTACAATTGGATGAGCTAAAATTGGGACTTCCCTTCCATAAATTGGAACTATCGCCTTTTTACCAACCAAATGCTTGTATCTTTCGTCTTCCGCATTAATCAAAACAGCCTGACAAGAGCATAAAAGTTCTGGTCTTGTAGTCGCTATAACTATTTCTTCATTGTCACTCGTTCTAAACTTTATATAAACAAGTTTTGTTGGCACTTCTTCATAAACAACTTCTGCATCAGCGATAGTAGTCTTACAAACGGGGCAATAATTGTTAGGCCTAGTATCAAAGTAGATTAAACCTCTATTCCAAAGTTCTATGAAAGTTGCTTGAGTTAATTTTCTATATTCTTCGCTATCAGTTTGATAATAATTGTCAAAGTCACCAGAGAGACCTAAGCTTTTCATTATCTCTAGCATTTCTGCTTCCAATTCATCTAAAGCTTGCTTGCAGTATTTTAAAAACTCCTCTCTCGGCATTTTATGTAAACTTATATTGAACCTCTTTTCTGCGTATCTTTCAACACCTATTCCATTCCTATCCATTCCTATCGGAAAATAGACAGAATAGCCGAGCATTCTCGCTGCTCTAGCAATCATGTCTATTTGAGAATAGTGAGACGCAGCGCCAACGTGCCATGGCTTCCCCGAAGGGTAAGGAGGCGGAGTATCTATTGAAAAAATTTTTTCTGCATTTGGATCAAACTTGTAGATATTCTTTTCTTGCCAGAGTTTCCAAATTTCTTTTTCATGAGAAATACTCCATCTTGTTTCTTGAAGTTTTGGTTCGAATTTCGTAGAAGAATTGTTAGATTGAAAAGTATTAAAATCTTCGCTAGAATTGTACCCAACGTTCACCATTCATTAATTATTTTAAGAAAGAAAGTTTATAAAACTTTTAAACGATGCGGAACAAAGATATAAAAAGTCAGCTGCAGTGCACCAATTTTTAAATGGGAAATTCTCCTAAGAAAATCTCATAAAAAGGATACACTGTTAATTCTGTAACTGTTGTGACTAATGATAAGCACGTTTTAAGAGCAAGAGGAATATTTGGAAGTGATTTAGATGGCAAAAATTAAATATGTGGTAGTTAGAGGTAAGAGAGTTGAAGATTTTATCCGTGAACTCTTTGTAATTCCGCCTACCTGCTTGGCATAGACAAGATTTTAGCAAGAAAATACAGATAAGCTAACTTTTTTTAATGATGATAATTAAAACGATTAACAACGCAATTGAAACTATTGCTGCAATAATAGAAGATGAAGTAGCGAGAATGAATCTTCCAATAATTGTGGTTGGAAATATTGCGGTGGAAGGAGAAAGAGCTGCTTGCGGCCTTACAATATATGCTTCCAGATTTTTTAATTCGATGAATAAACCGTAAATTGCCACTAAACTAAAGATAGATATTAGTAATGCTATGGAAGATAGCATCAATGAAATTCTAGTAATGCTTTCTCTTTTCATTTTATCACTTCTTTTTTTTAAATATTTAAACATCCAATCAAAATACAAAACCAATAAGAAACAGAGAAATTCGACGTTTCAAATATTAACATTTTCAAATGCAAGTGAGATGTTGTAAGGTTAATCATAACTTATTGTTTCACACGTGCGAAAGAAAAGCCTTGTCATAAAATACTCATAAGGTTGTTATAAGATCTAACAATCAATTTGTTCTTTAGTTGTGTTGCTTTGTTACACTTCTTAATGAAAAAAATTCAAAATAGCTGAACAGCTCACTTTTGCTCTAATTTTAACATACATATTTTCTCCCAGTTTTTCTCACTAATCATTCTAAAGTTCGTGTCTGCTTCTTAAATTTTTAATTAACCTACTCAACTTTTTCTACTTCTCCTTTTGGTGAAATTATTATTGGTCTAGATTCAACCAAAGCTCTTGCAATTTTCTCTCTTGCACTCTCTAATAAACGCCAAACCGTTCCTCTAGAAGTATTCATCCTTTTTGCAATTTCTTCTTGCGTTAATTTTTCTAAATCGCTAAGTCTAAGAGCTTCAAATTCAGGGTAAGTTAATTCAATTGGTTCTGAATTTAACATTGGCCTTGGAATGAATTCTTTGGTTTTTGGCAAAGCTGAAATATACAAGTAGTTAAAAGGTCTTCCTGGTCCCATTCTTCTACAGCACCATCTCCATCTCGGCATATTTTTTATTGAGAATAAAGCTTTAAATACTTGCAAATGCACATAATTATTATGTGCAAAAGCACAAAAATTGGAGGTGAGATAAATGTTTTGGGGAAGAGGGTATAGATGGATGTTTTGGCTAACAGGAATGCTAGGATGGATGAGAGCAGGAGTTTTAC
>Ga0326760_1000650_pt1 | contig 17396 bp, 21 predicted proteins | sample GCREP_S_FD_207668 | JGI IMG/M metagenome (GOLD analysis project Ga0326760, IMG submission 207668) | Hot spring sediment microbial communities from Geyser Creek Basin, Yellowstone National Park, WY, United States - GCR.EP_S | ecosystem: Environmental > Aquatic > Thermal springs > Near-boiling... | reverse complement strand
CAATGATTAAGTATATCTTTTAAGATCTTTGTCTATGTCTATATACTCCTTAAGATCTTTATATTTTTTCTCAAGACTTTTAATAATCTCTGATAATACACCATATTTCTCAGCATCTGCTCCTAATTTAATAAGTTTTTCTTTAAGTTCTTGAAAACTTTTCTCAGCATAACTCTGATATTTTATCAATTCTACAATTTTATCATCAATTTCAGCTATAAGTTTAGCTATTTCTAAAGTCTTTTTCTCTAGATGCTCTGAATATTCTTTAGCATCATCTAACAATCTCTTAAGTTTATCAACAACTTTTGTCACAGAAGAAGCTATAATCTTCTCATTACTAAGGATTCTTTCGAAAAAATCTCTGCAACATCTAACGAAACGTCTAGTTTCAAAACAAGATCATTAGGATTTTTAATCTCGCCAGATCTTAGTAGCTCAATCGCTTTAGCCTGGATCTCGATAGAGACAGCCTCTCTCTCAGCTTCTTCAATAATCTTTTTATCAATTTCTTCTCTAACAGCTTTATGAATATCTCTCATGCTCATTGCTAAAAGCTCAGCAATCTTTTTATACGCTACTCCAAACTCTTGATGAAGAATTCTAGCGAGAACCTTTTTATGTTCAGAACGAATATATAATGGATTGATCCCTATGGCTTTCGCAAAATTCTCACGAGACAGTCTTTTGATCTCTTCTCTGCCTATGCTTTTTAAAAATATCCTTATCTTTGAGACAAGAGAATTAAAATTATACGACATATTATGTATCACCTCTCTAATACCATATTATACCAGAGGAAGGTATTAAATTTAAGCTGAAGACAAAAATATGATACCATGGAAAAAGAGAAGATATAGTCTCGGAAAAAAGATATTATATTAGAAAGATAATATGGTAATAAAAAGATACATAGACAAATTCATGCCCATATAAAGTTGCGATAAAAAATATTGCAAGAAAAAGTCTACAAAATATTTTTACAATATCTATAGACATTTACCATAATACCATTTAATGACAATACCATAAAACCTCAGCCTCTGAAATTTATGAGAATAGCTACCTTTCTAATCAAAACTTCTCATCCTCTGATCTTTATTAATAAAGTTTGAAGAAGAATTAGTTATCTAAAGATCGCTTTATAAAAGATTAGGATGTGAGAATGAGAGAAAAATAAAAAGTGTATAAACAGGCTATTGATCGAAAGAATATTCTGTTTGTTGAGAAAACATCGCCTCAAACCTTTTTATGTCTGCAAAGATCTTTTGTATATTATTGTTGTGTATAGGTTTTGGAGGGTTTTAATAGGTTTTTCTTTTTATTCTGTTTATTATTATTGTTCCAATGTTCTCTCTTTTCATGAGGTATTTTAAAATGTTTAATAATGTTGATCTGAACAGTGGGTCTCTAAAGACCTTGTCTATATACGCGTCTAACAATGTTGTCATATCAATTCTGTATGGCGTCTCTGCCAATCCTCTTCTCACTAGGCTGCATATCTCTATTGTTTTCTCAACTGATTTCTCTATATCAAGCTCATATGCTATATCCCACACTTTTTTGTTCATCCATCTCCATATTGTTAAACAATCTATCAAAAGAACCATATGTTCCTTAGAACCATATGTTCCTTATATATTGCGTGAGCTGCTGACACGGCTGTCTCAGCCTCAATGCTCAATGCTCTCGCCACAGCATTGTCTATCATGATCTCCTCAGAGTATTCTTTGAGCAGCTTCTCACCATCTGAATATATGATCCATGCGAATGAAGGCTGTGTATACAGGTCTATTATGAAGCCTTTTCTAGCTAGAGTTATTGTGTAAGGCTCATAAACTATCACCTCGAATCCTTTCTCACGTAGAAGCCTAGCTGCTTTATAAATATCTTTTGAACCAATTATTATATCAAGATCTACAGATATGCGATCCATAGGCTCTCTAAATTTATGATATGATAAGATAATATAACTCAAAGACGTTAAAGCTGATCAACACTTTGGATTGTCTGATCTAGGCTCAGAAGATCCTATTAAATATCGAAAATCATTTATTTATATTATTATATTAATTAGAACATAAAGTTATATTCTTTGGGTGTGGGTAGTTAAGTTATAGAGTGAAAATATGTGTGAAAGAGGTCAGAGGAAGATGTGCGTTTGGTTATAAGCCTGGAGATTGCTTTGTTGTCGAAAGATTTTATCTATCTGATATAGGAAGAGGATTATGTATCCACGTTTTTGCCTCTGTGTTTACTCTCTTAATGCATTTTCTATAAGGTGGCATAGCGAAATTTCTTTGGGTACTGAGGATATTCAAAATTTTAGGTCTATATCTCTGTTTTTTGTTTGATGAAATAGGTTTATAGGTTTAGAATCCTTTGTTATTTATTTTAAGTTTTTTATGTTCTTTACTTTTTTGACGGAGGTCGCGTAGAATCTATATATTTTATCGTTATCTTCTAAGGCTCCTGTAAGATCTATGAGTAATGTGTTGGTATATGGTTGTTGGGCAAGTCTAATGTATTCATTATATTTAACCGTTACTATAGCTATGTCTACATCTTTTAATTGTTCATAGCTGTATATCATGTTAACATTTTTGAGAAGATTTTTAGCTTTATTAAGTGCTTCGCTATTAACATCATGTATATACACTTCTGCTCCTTTAGATAAGAGTCTCATGATCAATTGTATAGATTGTGAATCCTTTATATTTGAAGATCCTGGTTTATAAGCTATGCCTAGAACTGCTATCTTTTTATTTTGAAGCTCTCCAAGCATATACTCTATCTCTTCAACTATTCTATCTATCAACATCTCGTTATGTTCATGTATATATCTTATGAATTTAATGCCTCTTTTCTTTTCTACGAAATGAGCAAAAGCCAAGACGTCTTTCACGAGACATGGTCCGCCGTATGGCATTCCAGGCATTATATGACTTCTTCCAATCCTAGGATCTAGACCTGCTATCTCCATAACCTTCCAGGCGTCACAATTCTCGATCTCTTTACAAACTAACCCGATTATGTTGCTATATAAAATCTTTAATGCTAAGAATATGTTTGATGCATATTTGATCAGCTCAGCTTCCTCAGGCGATACAACAAATATTGGGACGTCGAGACCTACTCTATGATAAAATTCTCTAAATAACTCAACAACATAATTGGAGGATTTGTCATCAATACCGCCTACAACTACTCTGGAGGGTCTGAGCACATCCTCGAGAGCTTTATCAGATCTTAAAAACTCAGGATTATAAACAATGCCCACACGATCTGGTACGGAGAGTCTCAAGATCTCTCTAGCATAATCAGCCAGTTTTCGCGTAGTCCCTGGCAGGACCGTAGATTTAAACACGATCACTCGATAACTATACTTAAGATCTTTCCAAAACCTCAGCTAAGCTTTTTAAAGCAGATAGAATTTGAGACAGATCTTGAGAAGCATCAGGGTTTGTAGGAGTATTCACAGCTATAAACACTATGTCAGCATCTTTTAAAATATCATAATCCTCAGACACTACCAATGATTCTTCCAAGGCTTTTGACACGACCTCTCTAGGAAAATCTTCGACCAAACCAGTTTTTATAGCTCTAATTCTTTCACTATCTATGTCAACGCCAAAAACTTTAAATCCATAGAGAGAAAACGCTATAGCATATGCCAAACCTACATAACCAAGCCCTATGACACCTACATAAGGATCATGTCTGCTCACAGCATAGACACCTCTTTTCTTTTGGATATAAATATATAATGAAATTTCTTTCAGATCTAGGCTCTATAATCTTGAGATCATATCCTAGTCTCTTTAACATTTTTAATACATTGATCTCATCATGCTCATCAAATGTTCTGTGAACCTCAAACACGATAAACGGTCTAAACCTTTCAATAGTCTTTATAGCGCCTTTAACAACTTCAAGTCCAAAACCTTCTACATCAATCTTTATAATAATGATAGAATCATCTTTAATATTCAAGCTCTCAACAACAGAGTCTATACTCGTGACCTCGACAACAATATTAAAAAGCTTCAACTCGTTTCTCAGATATTTCGTAAAGGATTATAAGATAAAGTAAATATAGCACTATCTTGTACAGAGCCGGCGGCTTTATCTATAATAACAACTTTATCATTAATATCATGAAGATCTATATTATATCTCAGAAGAATTAAATTAAGTGGATTAGGCTCGAAAGCAATTGCTCTCCAACCATGCCTAGTTGCAAGAAGAGTGTAGAATCCAACATAAGACCCGACATCGATAAAAACACCTTGTCCCAACACCTTCAATAAACACTTAAGCAGGCTCGAAGGCTTTTCTTCATACCTCCAAGCATAAGCATAATACCTTGAAGCATCTACCAGTATCGCTTTAACACTATGGTTGAAAACCATGAACACATCCCAGGATCTAAACTCGTGATATTTATGCACTAGGATTCTTCCAGCAAGGCGAATAATGCATCTCCTCACCGGCCTTACAAATAGGACAGACTTCAAGTAATACACTAAGCCTTCGAGAAAATGTTCTCTACGTTTATCTATCATTGTTGAACCGCGCTCCCAAGGAGTTTAACTAATTTCTTTGCCTTTTATCAGACGTTTAATTATGTTAATGAGCTTATAATAGGTAGCAAATAGTGGTAAGGAATTGAAGTCCTTACCGATACTTGTAATGATACTATGAAATCTTAGTAGCAAACCTTGTTCTAGTGCTCTCCACTCGGACAAGCTAAGTTTACTTTTCTCAAGTTTGGCGAAGGCAAGCAAAGTTATGATATCCCTTGAATAATCATATACCCATCTTAAACTGTCGGTACTTCGTATAGCTGATCTATGCCCTGCATGTAGCCTATAAAGCACGTAGGAGTCTCGTATAAATACTGGTGTACATTCCTTAAACGCCAATAAAGCAATAAGCCAGTCTTCGCGAATAAAAGGAATTATACCCTTCGGCAATCTATCTATTGTTGCAAGTACTTCTCTTACACATTCATTCTGCATACATATAGAGCTAGTCCCTACGTAATCGCCCTTTAATAAATTAAGAATGTCGATAGGGTTTTCAAGAATTTTCGAAGTTCCTCTAAGGTGTTTAGTTGCATCATCTATAAAATAGATTTTTGTAAAACCAAATGCTTTAGGATAATTCCTCAACATAGAAACCGCCTTCTTCATGTGTTCTTTAGGGTAGAGATCATCATAATCTAATAGGAAAATGTATGTGCCTTGTGCTCTCTTCAAACAATGAACTAGTGCTTCAGGTGCTGTCATATGCTCATGCTCTATTACGTGGATAAGCTCAGGATGTTTCAAAGAAAATTGCTTTAGAATGGAGTATGTATTATCCTGAGATCCTCTGTCATAACATACTAATATATCACCTATTACCTCTTCTTCTAATGCATTTAAATTTTCAAGTACAGATTGGAGAGCCTCACTTATATATTTTTCGGCACTGTAAGCCCGAATTACCACAGTTATTATACTTGGTGATGACACTAATTATCCCCCACACTTATCTTAAACTTTTCCTTGATTAATTAATGAGTCGATGAAAGATATGTTTAAATTATTGCAATACGATTGTTTATAAATACAGGAGGTTCACAACAACTAAATTAAACTCTTCCAAACACTCCATAGGTTTTTTCCGTCAATATTCTTACTTTGTACATATACAAAAGTTGTAAGCATACCAAGGAACTTCAAGTTCACAGAATCTGAATCATATTTTGGCTAAGATTAATGTTGAAGAATACGAGACACATGTGTTAAGAGATGCTGAGAAAGCCTAAAGCGGAGGATTTGATTGAGCATTTCATGATAGAGGTTCTCAAAGATCAAGCATCTGCAGATGATCTTGCAGAATACTTGAAGAGATTTGACCATAATGTTAATAAGCTGTTGGATTTAATCATGTAAAGGATTTTGAATACCTAAAACTAAAGCACCAAGCACATTCTCAAGTTTTTCACACTTCTTTTATTGCCTGCTCAAACTTATCTCCTACCTTATCCCAGGTCCACTGTTTAGCTGTTTCAATACCGCGCTCAATTAGTTTCTCTCTAAGCTTGTCATCCTTAAGTATCTTTAGCACAGCATCTGCCACAGCCTTTGGGTCTCCCGGTGGAACGATAAGAGCATTATAGCCATCCACAGCATAATCCCTAATGCCACCACAATCAGTTGTAACAACAGGAACGCCACAAGCCATTGCCTCTAAAGGCGGTAACCCAAAACTTTCCTTATATGATGTGAAGATGAATATATTAGTGGTAGAGTACAATTTTGCTATCATTTCACTATTAACATCTTTGAATAATGTATATGTGAACTCTGGTTTTGCCTCTCTAAAAAACTGCTCTACAGCATTACCCTCGCTAACAAGAATTGCGTGTATAGGTATCTCCTTATTGATTATGTTCAAAGCTTTTAACGCAATATCACCTCCCTTCAACCTGGCTCTCCTAATAATAGCCATAATTATAGGTTTACCCCGAGAATCAACTGCTTTAGCGCGTCTAGGGTAGAAAGTAGTTGTATCTACACCAACGCCCGTAACTGTCACCTTAGCATCCTTATTGTAGCTAAGAATAAAGTTCCTGGTATACGTCGAGTTTGCTAAGAAGTGAAATTGTAACAAGAATGTGAGTTCGATAAACCTTAAGCCGTATTCACCATCAACTTCACGAACAAGCTCTGGAGAATCTTGTACAAAATAGGGCTTTTTATTGGCATTACTAAGCCAAACAGAAAGTGCTGAAGGGTAAAACGTCGCTATAGCTACATCTGCTCTGAACTTATTTAATTCTTCAGCAAGACCTCTAACGAGATCTGCTCTAAATCCGAGCAATCTTGCAAATCCATCAACATCAAAATAATTCGCTACACCAACGCTCGCAGTTCCATATTTTAATAACTTATATATTCTGATCAAAGGCTTAACAAGACGTATGAAGCTAGGCGCCTTAACATAGTGTACAGGTACCTTAACATTAAACCATGAATGGTCGCCTCCTAAAGCGATAATCATTACATTATACCCCCTACCACTCAGCCTATTCGCAACTTCAAAAATAGCTCTATTACCTCCTGCAATACTGGTTCCATATACTGCAAAGATCACCTTCGCCATGATTAATGCACCTAGGGTCACCACCGTATAATAAAAGCCGCAACTAAAATAAAATATATCAGTAAGAATAAACACTTACATAGCAGACGCCTAAGAAGTTGATAAATATTTCTATCTTTCTCGCCAAATACTTTGGCTAAAATAAAGTAAAATGCCCATACTGGTATAAGTATTAAATGCGATACTCCAATTGCGATGAAAATTTTAAATGCATAACTGATAAAGTTCATTGCGCATGTATAAGCGAACAATGCGATCATTGCCAAGTGGGGTGAAAACAGCAGTAATGTTGTGAAAGGTTTGTTGCGTAAAGAATGTAACATAAATGGCAGCATGTTAATAACTGAGCTCCTGTTCAGAAATTCGTTGAAATAAATATTTTCAAGACTACTCCTTAAAACGGTGTAGCCAATAAAAATTAGCCCCCATGATAGAAAGATCGTGAATACATATACATCATAAGCTCCAAGCCAAACAATGCTAAGTAGATATGAGAAAGTAAACATTTTCATGATTTGTTGCAACGTAAATGAAAGATGCTTCATAACGGAACGCTTTTTAGAAAGCGATTCAACGAGAGACAAAAAGAGAAATATCGAAGTTAAGGTAATTACGAAATAAGTATTCACATTGTACTCCTTGAGAAGGCTTAAAGAGATAGTAGCCAAAGCAACGTAATATAATGTTTGAAGAGCAAACCCCTCAAGCCGCCTCCCGATGAATTGAATAAACCTGAACCTGTAAAACGAGTATTTTCCTAGATCACGTGAAAGCGCCCTATCATCATAGTAGTTAACAAAATCATTTACAGCATACGTAATAGCATATAAGTAATGAGTGCATAGCATAATAACAACTAACGTACTTAACGATATATTTATAGGATGTATATCCATAAGTATAAGAAAGCTCATTTGATATATAGAATATACCAAGAAATTTATCAGATTCTGTAGAAAGGCGTCGAACCTAAACAAGACGAAATTTATGCATACCATAAGTACATCGTTAATTGTATTATGATCTTTAAGCTTCATATCATAACCTCTATCTCCATAAACACCTTAATGCATGTGGATTAATGATTTTTAACCTCTGATCTTTTTTGGTAAGTTCGATTATTTCTTTCTCTGGCGAATCATCAATGATTATTACCCTGCTTATATCCCCAAAGTTGAGAAATGCCTTTATTACCATATGCTTGTGTCCATATAAATCGCGGATTCTATAGAATTTTTTATTGCGATATATGATTTCACTAGGGTAAACCTTTTTGAAGCCAAGATCATAGAAACAATTCGCTATAGGCGAAATACTTGCAGTAAGCAATACTGTCAGATGGGTTTCGCGAACTTTGGATAAAAGCTTAAGTATTTGCTCGTTAAGCAGTAAGCTGTTACCTATCAGCATCTTGACATATTTATGTGCAAGTGTGTCAATTAACTCTTTATCCAGGTTCCTTAAGCATACCCTTAACTTCAAGTATTTTGAGAAATCAATCCCGGTTTTAAATAATCTGAAGAGCACTAAGGTAAATATTTGAGCAAAGATTAGAAGTGGTTTCATCAATAACAATGATCTCCGACAACCCAGAAACTCGAGGAAATGTGAGGTTGTTTCAACATTTACTATAGTGTGATCAAGATCTATAATATATACCATTTTAAATACGTTTTTCTTCATTGAAGCGATACACCTAGATAAGTATTATTAACAACATCACTTAAAGAGAGATCACCATGCATGATGTATGCGTAGATGAGTCTTGAAATATTTAGTGAACATACTAGTTAATAAGTAAAAAGAAGTTGACACGCCTCTTGCACTTCTATTAATACACGCTAGTAATGTTAAAACAGTTGATTTATGTATGTTCCTTAAGTTTGAAGTAAAATCCACAAAAGTATTTAAGAATATAAATATTAATGCCGCTAATAATGTCACGTAGACGATAGGATATCTAGAGATTAGTAAGGTTAAGAAGAAAGCCATCAGACAAGGTAGGAAAAGTGATGAGATTATATACTTAAGTTTTAATTTAAACGGAAGAGCTCTCAAGAATTTATACCAAGATGAGCCATCCTTTATACTTAAATGTCCTCTAAGCACTTTCAAGTAAGTTGTCATGGTTATATTATAATTTTCAGCTTCTTTTCGACCTTCAAGTCTTAAGAGATGCCTCTTCTTCCTAACTTTTTCATGTTTCGCGATTACGTCACCTAGCATCACACATTCATATCCAGCTCTCCATATGCGAGCGGCAAACTCCATATCTTCGTCTACCGAGAATGGAGGTCCCATAGACTCGTCATAAAGTCCAGCTTTTTCTATTACTTCACGTCTTACCATAGCTGAGGCGGTACAAGTAGTAATTTCTCTAATTTGTCCGAAATCAACTTCATATCGCCATCTGGTGATGATATCGGGAAGATCTTCTTCAAGCAAAAGCTGAATACAACCTACATTGGGATTGGATTCTAAGAAAGAGACCATACTGCTTATAGCATTAGGCGGTAAAACAACATCGCTGTCCAGTATTACAATATATTTATCTCTCGCATGTTTTATACCGTCATTTCTAGCTTTTGAGACCCCATAGTTTCTATCGTGAACAATAAGCTTAAAATCATAGAATTTACCACCATGCTCTTCCATAAACCTCTTTACTTTGTTCACCGTCCCATCTATAGAATGGCCGTCAACCACTATAACCTCGATAAGCTTTAGTGGATAATCTTGCTGAAGTAGAGAATTTAAGACGTCATCTATTGTTGCTTCACTATTATACGTTGAAATAGTTATTGTGACAAGAGGTCTTCTAGTGCCTTCTCTCATATTTTGCTCCTCCCTAGGCAAGATTTCACTTGGATCACCTTTATATCTCATTCGAAATCTTTACTAAGGGCTTCTCCTAAAGTTTTCACCTATAGCCCTTACCAAGTCATGATCCATCTCCATCCATTAAAAACTATACTCTCATTAATAATCTCTTCATAGTCAATATATCCAGCGTATTTAACGAAAAGTCTTCCTCCAGAAAAGTCCCAGTAGGATCTTGCATTTATGACTCCTGGTATTAGAAACCTTTCAGTTAATAAAACGTTTATGTGATGATAAGGGTAACCGTAATACAATATGTCTGGGGTGAAATAGAGATTTAACATGGCTCCTTCCCTGCCATAGAATACATTGATAACATATTCTGGATCAACATAATGTACTAAGTAGCTACTTAAAATGAAGTTTTCTATTCTAGGCCATCTTCCGCCGGTAAAGACATTATATTGCTCAATCATAGCATTGGGAGACAAAATACTGGCTAAACACATAATGCCAAGCATTATTACAAGCATATTTTTCCACTTAGAATATGAAGAGTTCTTAGTAATGTTACTGAGGTAAACGATGCTTTGAAGAGAGCTCAATACAATTCCTGGCACAGCTAGGTATCTGGAAAAAGAAGATACTATATTTGTAATGGCACCTGCTACTATAAGGAGTAAGCTAGCACCCATCACGAATACGGCAATCTTGTCTCCTTTTCTTTTCATCACTAGTTTTATTAATTCTATGAGGAATATGGCGCCAATAAATCCTATAAAACCTGCAAAAGAGAAAAGTGTTGACTTAGGTGGTGGATTTGGGCTTCCTTCATAGGTCATTACATCTATTGGTTGCTCGATGGAAAGCAACGTTATTAAACCTTTAAGAAGGATGTCGATTAGTGTTTTAGCTCCTAAAGACACTCCTGTAAACACTAGCTTAGTGAGAAATAAGATCAAGCTGATTATGGCAGAGGAGTATATGGCGCTGTTAATCCTTATTTTAACGGGGTTATAAGTTGATATTGCTAGAGATACGGCTAGCAGGTAAGCAGGTATCATAATAGCCATGGGATGAGCTAATATAGCGGAAGCGGTGAAGATTGTAAGGCTAATCAGTGTGGCGTAGTCCGTTCTAGCATTCATATAAATATTTTTAGAGACAAGCATTATAGTGAATGCGCTGAGCGCTAGAGAAAAGTTTGTGGGAGGAGTCGACATGCCTATTAAAAGGGCATAAGGATGGATGGACATTAACAAAATTGCAATGCTCCATCCTTTAATAGAATCGTTGAACAAGCTCTTCGCAAACCCAAGCATATAAATCACTACAGAAAATGATAGAGCACTATACATTAAGGTTGTAATAACGGCGTCGTAAGGATTGTTTATTCCTAGGACACGTAATAAGAAGACCTTAACTACAGCATCTACAGGAGCAAGGTCATACCACCCAGCATGACGCGAGAAAACCCAACGACCCTCATAATAAATCTGTAAGGTATCTACAGTAGTCTCAGCTGCTTCAACACCATTTAATAAAACTTTACTTGAGAAAAAGAGCGCGTACAAAAATGTTGAAGCCATAAAGAGAAGAGTAAGTAAGAAGTGTCTTGACCTCTTTAGCATAGTAGGAGTCAAGATGACCGTGAAGACTAAGGTGCATACGTAGAGCGCGAGACCCAAAATCACTACTGTATCTACTTTGTACCAATATACACTAGAACTCACTCCAGTAATCATTAGCAGGACTGCCCATAAATACATAGCTGAAACAATAAAAGCACCACGCCTATATGTGAAAGTATTTTGCTTTATGTAATTAAAGTATTCATGTCTAATCTTACGTAAAATCGATAATGTTAAAAAGAATATTACAGCAGCAGATACTACTAACATTGCTATATTCGGTATTCCACCTAATCCTAAGATTCTGTCCATAAGTCTAAACATGTCTTCAACATGCATCGTTCAACAACTCTGACAAGCTATAAATTCCATAAAATATGGCATTTGAGTAAATAATTTTCCGTGCATGTTATGCAACTCCTTCTGATCAAGAGTATCTTCATAACCTATACCTGTTTACACATTCATTTACAAAGCTTGCCTAGACATAGCCGTAATGTTTCTTTTCCATGTTTTCATTGATGCCCCTCTATTATGACTCAGTCACAAAGGTTTTATACTGCTTCTTGCTTCTTTGAATCTAATGCTTGCTGAAAGTTTTGGACATGAAGAATCTCAATCATGCTACCAGGATTTGTTCTAGGAAAATTGCCATGTTATATTCCTAACATCTATTCCCTTACGAAGAGAAAGTTTTTACCATGACGAGACTTCAACTTAAAACCTAATCGTTTTAATGTGCGTATAGCTGGTAGGTCTTCGCCTAGCAATTCTATGAATAGAATCTTTGTTTTCTTCAACGAACTTATCATCCCAGGCAAAGCCTTCAATACGTACCCCTCAATATCGATCTTTAGCAGATGAATCTCATCAATGCCCAAACGTTCTAACATTATGTTATCGAGGGTGTCAGCACTCACATCAATACCAATGAGCTTCTCCGCTTCGCCTGAAGCAGGTTGAAGTCTTGCTGTTCCAGCACCTATACACTTGCCTCGTATGGGAACAAACATTTTACTTTCCTTTCTCCTTTCGGCTAAAGCTTTATTGACTAGGATTACCTTAGCTTTGCGTTTATGAGCATTTAATGCGACATTTATTTGAAGGGCTTTGAAGTTTATTGGCAAGGGCTCTATGGCTACAACGAGGTCTGCTGTATTCATTGCTCTAACTGTGTATGTCCCTATGTAGGCACCTACATCAACTACGACGCCTTTTGCGTGAGGCTTAAACCAATTCTCAAGCTCGTAAACCTCCTCACAGCATATGGCATAGAGGTCAGAAGTCCTAGGCCTTGCATAGAATAGAAAGCCGTCCCAAGTCCTTACAATAACACCTTTCCTCATGTAGCAATCAAAATTGCTTCCAGACCCTCTCAACCTATCTGAGACCCACATGACAAAGCCCTGCAACAGCTCGTAATACCCACTAAGGGATAGAGGTTGGATATTAAATGCGTAAGAGGAGGTCTTGGCAATATAATTTGCTGAGCTATGCCAAAGCAAGGTTATGTTCTTAACCTCGTAGCACGGCTTTGTATGCTCTCTTCAGAAGAATTGCGTTCTTATTATATCTTTGATGTATTCCATTAAACCAGTAGTGAGTTCGCCTATCTACGCCTTTAGTAGGTCTTGGGCTAGTGCGTACCACTTCTTTCCGAACTTATCAGGTTTTACCTTACCCTTACGGTACAGCTTCCACGCTAATCCTAGTGCTACGTATTTCGCAACCTCATTTAGTACTACCCTAGTTTGCGTTAGGGTATCGTAGCTCAGCACATGCGTGTACTGCTTTAGGAAGCTCTCGGTATGGATATTAAGAGGTCGGGGTTGCCAAGGTATATCAGCGGTGCGTATTTGTAGAAGCTTTTCCACCCAAGACCAGCATTACGAACAGCCTCCTTAAGCGCTGCTCCTCGCTTCAAAAGCTCTCTAACCTCCATAATCTTAACTATCGTCTTCACAGATGGTTTAACACCGAATAACCTCTCCCAAGCCTCAATAACATCGTAGATGCACCTCCGGCTCGCCTCAGACCGAGGCTCTGAACTACTCACTTCCAGCTCACCTCAATTAAGGAAATAAGTGCTTCCCAGCAAATAAGTGTAGCGGCTAACACCGAGACAGGGTGTGATAGAGGTGAGCGTAAGGTGAGACGCGAATATGTTTTATGCTCACTAGACGCTCTCCTGTCACATCTTTCGCTCACCTCCATTATCACCATCTCTCTTGCATCCGTATTGCTGGTTCTCGAGCCTTCATCGAGACAACTGCTATTAGTTGTCATAGGCTTGGCCTTAGCTTTACTATGGGGTGTGCTAAGAGCCTTAAGATGTTCAGCTTTGTAGGCTTCTTTAAAAATAATCCTCACTAAGTCCTCGAAGCTTGAGATCCTTAGGTACTCCTTTGGATCAGCATCAATATATGTTAAGTCGTTTACTATTAACTAGTACGCCTTTACTACTTCGAATCCTGTTTCTCTAAGTATTAACACCACCTTTCTTATCATACACTCCTTCGTATAAGTACTAATACATCAAGCTAAATAACTAACGATTATGAATAATCTTACAATTAACAGCATTTAGCAAGTATTTTTAATCATTATAATAATATCTGTATAAAATTATTAATTTAATATTTTAGGTATTATGCTATTTTCCTTGCTAATATTAAGAATCTCCGTGAAAGTGATGACGTAGAAAATATTTTGTCTATTAAATTTAAATTTATTAATAAATTTTGCCTGGTGTAGAGAGGCTTTGCTATAACTATTTCAAAGCCGTTATCCGCGAGATATTCTTTAAATGCCTTGAATGTTGCTATCTTCACGTGTCCAGCAACTCTATCTCCGTATGGCGGTGCAACGCCGAAAAGCTTCCTTTTAGATATCTCCAAGTCCCTTGGTTGATAGCCTAGCAATAGTGCTAATCTATTTACCCAGCTACCTAGGTTAGGCATTGAAACTAGGAAGTAACCTCCATCAACAAGCACATTCCTCACATTCTCTAGGACTTCATCCCAGCATGTAACATGCTCCAAGGAGCCAAAGCTCGTAACAAGCTGAATCCTCTCATCAATGTTTATCGGCTTACAGAAGTCGTGATTCACTACTATGACCTCCTTTGCGAATGACCTACCTTTTATCTTATTTAGAAAAGACAGTCTCTGCTCATCGCTATCAACGGCATACACCTTTTCAACACCAATAAAATCTGCTATAACAAGTGTTAATATTCCATAACCACATCCAAGATCCATCAAACTCTTTATACCCTTATCCCTAAGACGCTTTAGCACAGGCTTAAGCATATCTATAGCTGATAAAGTATATGATGAGCTTGCGATGTTTTCATCTTTGAGAAGATCCTCATAGCGCTTAACTACATTATTCATAGCGTTATCACGGTTATATGAATTCTTCCAGCTCTTCACTTTTATCAGCTCTTCATTTTTATTAGACCTTGAGGCTAAATATTAAAAATGCAATGTCTGCAAGTATAAGGCTTCAAGATATTAACCAGCACAGTTAGAGATCCATACAGTTTTTGGTTAAGTCATCAAGATCAAATCTAAGTATACAACATCTAAGTTCACATTCAAGGAATAGCATTTTCTCATAACTAAGTCTAATAAAGAATCCAAACCGTATATTCCTTAAACCATCTCCTGGCCTCTCTCAACACCTCTGTAACATTCAGCTTAAAACCTCGACCACACAATCAAGCTTCTTTAAGCCCTCTGTTAAGAGAGCGACAAACCTATTGACACCATCCAAATGTGTTATATACTCCCTCCTAACCAAAACTATCATCATACTTCTGCCGCCTCACCAATACAGCATGCATAGACATTTTTGTATCACTTCGTTCCATGTTTTTATCTGTGCTTTTTCTACTACGACCAGGTCTTTTACTAATGACCTTGCTTATGCTTCTAGGTTTTCTGGTATTTCTTTTGATACTATTGCTGGTGTTCCTATGGCTTGCGCCTCTGCTGTGAATATGCTGAATGTTTCGTGTCTGCCTGGGTTTGCTGCATACCTTGCTCTTGATACTAGCACACTTTGTTACTGTTCTTCTTTCTTAATTTCCTCAAGGAGTTTTCTAGCTGTTGTTCTCACAGCCTCTCTCGAGCCCATTGCTGGCATGAACCCCAGCCTCTTTATCTTGTCTATTTTTAGTGCTATCCTCTTTACGTCCCCCGGCCACCCAACTCCGTGTAGCACTGGCTTGTATACTTTTTTCACACTGCTTAAGCCCATCGCTTTGATTACTTCGTCTGCTACCTCGTCTACAGTTATCCAGCCCTCGGAGGCTACGTTGTACACTTCGTAGCTTGCTTCTGTCCTTCTCCACGCAATGATTGTTGCTTCTACCGCGTCCTCTATGTATATGTAGCTCCTAACCTGCTTGCCATCCCCAAGGATCTCCAGCTCCGTTGAATTCCTAAGCAACTTGTTCATAAAGTCCCACACCACCCCGTGCCTAAGCCTCGGCCCTATAACGTTTGCATAGCGCAGAACTACTGCTTTTATTCCGTAAAGCTTTGTGTACGCATGTATTAGTGCTTCACATGATGCTTTGCTTGCTCCATATACTGAGACAGGTTTTATAGGAGCATTCTCATCAACAGGTATCTCATCAGGCTCTCCATATACTGAGCTTGATGATGCAAAAACAATCTCTCTAACATCCCTTTTTCTCATAGCCTCCAAAAGATTGAATGTTGCAACAATATTCTCATTAAAATGTGTCTCAGGATCTATACTGCTTACTCTAACCTCAGGATTAGCCGCAAAATGAAAAACTATATCAACATTCTCCACAGATCTTAACGCTGTCTGAGGATCTTTTAAATCGCCGATCAAAAGCTCTATAGCATTCGAATCAGTATGTCTCCTGAGATTCTCAGTTCTGCCACTACTCAGGTTATCAACCACTCTAACCTTATAGCCCTCGTCAACAAGTCTATCAACAATATGACTACCTATGAAGCCTGCTCCACCTGTGACCAGCATCTTCATATTTGATCACTATAAAGTTTTTTAATATATTCTTGAGCAACTTCACTCCATGTAGGAACCAAGCTTTTATCCTCTTCAGGAGCTTTTCTTAAGAAGCTATATATCTCATCAGCCAGCGTATTAAGGTCTTCCGTCAGATCAATTATAAGAGTACGTTTTCTATCTCTGAAATTAAGTCCCCAAGGTCTAGCGACAACAGTTGGGACGCCGATAGCATTAGCCTCATTAATACTTTGTGGATAAGACTCTTTCTCAGATAACAATCCGAAAAACATTGAGTGAGAAAGATATTTTATATATTCTTCGAAAGGTTTGAAATCGCTGATCTCATAGTATATTCCAAGATCTTTTAGAGACTTCTTCAGCCTCTCTCTATAAGATCCTTTGCCGAAAATCTTTAACATAAGATCGAGACCGTATCTTTTGTTAAGGATCTTAACAATTTTAGCGAGAAGATCAATATTTTTATATCTTTCAATCCTGCCACTATAAAAAACATAATTCTCAGGATCCCATTTTAAATCTCTTATCCATTCTTCAACACCATTCTCAATTGGAACAGCCTTAACCCCAAAATCTCTCTCGATAATCTCAGCTTCAAACTTTGAGACACTATGAACAACACAATTCCTTAACAAATTTTTAACATATCTTCTCCAAAAGATCCATAGAAATCTTCTGAAAAACGTGTGGCCAGAACCGTGATAATAAGGTGTCACAACAATCTTAACACTAAGATCCTTCAAAATATTCAATGAATACATA
>Ga0326760_1000649_pt1 | contig 17402 bp, 21 predicted proteins | sample GCREP_S_FD_207668 | JGI IMG/M metagenome (GOLD analysis project Ga0326760, IMG submission 207668) | Hot spring sediment microbial communities from Geyser Creek Basin, Yellowstone National Park, WY, United States - GCR.EP_S | ecosystem: Environmental > Aquatic > Thermal springs > Near-boiling... | reverse complement strand
GGCTGTAGAGATTTACAAGGAATTGAAATCTGTGCTGAAGAACAAGTACGGCGCCTTGGCTGTTAATGTAGGGGATGAGGGAGGTTTTGCTCCGCCAATGAAATTAGTAAGAGAAGCTGTAGAAGCCCTTATAACTGCTATAAAGAACTGTGGATATGATCAAGAGAAACAGGTTAGAATATCGTTGGATGCGGCAGCTTCGCAATTCTTCGATGAAAGTAAGAATAGGTATAAAGTAGATGGAAAAGAGCTTAGTAGAGAAGAACTTTTAGAGTATTGGAGAAGTTTAGCAGAGGAATTCAATTTACTGAGCATAGAAGATCCGTTTAACGAAAACGATTTCGAAGCTTATGCAGAGCTTAGGAGGTTAACTAAGGATAAGCTTATAGTTGTTGGAGACGATCTAACAGTTACAAACGTTACTAGACTGAAAGAGGCAGTATCTAAGAACTCTGTATCAGGGATCATAGTTAAACCAAACCAAGTCGGAACCTTATCAGAAACTTTAGAATTCATAGAGTTCGCGAAACAGAATGGCATCATAACGATTGTTAGTCATAGAAGTGGTGAAAGCGAAGATACTTCGATAGCTCATATAGCTGTCGCGGTCGGGGGGCCTTTCATAAAAACAGGTGCACCAGCTAGAGGTGAGAGGACAGCTAAATACAATGAGTTGTTACGGATAGAGAAAATATTAGGGATCCAAGCTAGCTACGCAGGGAAACTCTTCTATAGGTAGATAGTCAGCCACGGATTCATACATCACCTATCAGCAGCGCCTCGGCATCATCATGTTTTCTGGTAAGATACCACAGATATTAACTTCTTTTTAAAATTAAAGTTTATGAGTTGCAAGCTTATAATTAGTAAATAGTTCTCAGGTGTTAGAGAGATATGGTAACAAACTTACCTGCGGAAGCTAAAGCTAAGTTCATTAAATATATGGAGGCAAAAACACCTGAAGAAAAGCTGAAAGCATTGGAGGAGTTCCTGTCAGCTGTTCCTAAGCATAAAGGAACAGAGAATTTAGTTAGATGGATAAGACGTAGAATGGCTGAGCTTAGGGAGGAGGTAGAGGAGAGAAAGAAGAAGAAGTCAGGAGGTGGTGGAGGCACTTATTCATTCTTTGTCGAGAAAGAAGGTGCTGCTCAAGTAGTTATCCTAGGTTTAACAAAGGTTGGTAAAAGCTCTTTTCTCAAAACTTTAACTAATGCCAATGTAGAGATATCGGATGTTCCATATACGACTAAATACCCTGTTGTAGGAATGCTGAAATATGAAGATGTACAGTTCCAGCTTGTTGAATCTCCAGCTATAATACCTGGGGGAGGTGGATGGAATACCAAGATAATCGGGTTAGCAAAGAATAGCGATGGATTAATAATAATGCTAGATGCATCAAGAGATCCAGCAGAAGAATTCATATTTATAAGAAACTTCTTGGAGGATCATGGGCTCTACGTAGTTAAACCGAAGGGTTACATATCTATAGAGAGAAGCTATAGTGGAGGGATAAGGTTTATATACTATGGAAAACTGCTGTGTACAGAGGATGAAGTGATAAAGTTGTTGAACAACTATAGAATATACCACGCAATAGTCAAGGTTTACGGTGAAGTAGATCTAGATTCTGTTGAGAAATCTCTATTCGAGTCCATAGTATATAAACCGAGTATAGTAATAATAAACAAAATGGATGTTGATGGAGCTGAACAAAATTATAAGAAAGCTCTCGAAGTAATACCGAGAGAAATACCAGTAGTATCTGTATCAGTACATAAGAGAAGAGGTCTAGATAACATTGGCGAGCTGATTTTCAAGACACTAGACTTGATTAGAGTATATACCAAACCTCCAACAGGTAAACCATCTAATAAACCTCTAGTAGTTAAAAAAGGTGTAACAGTTCTAGAGGTAGCTAAGATGATACATAAAGATCTCTACGAAAACTTTTTATATGCAAGGATATGGGGGCCTTCGGCAAAATATCCAGGGCAAAGAGTAGGGTCTAACCATGTTCTCGAGGATAAAGATATAGTTGAGATTAATGTCAAGAGATGACGCTTCTCAGATCCAAGGTAGTTATAACTATATCGTTATGGCTTAACGTTATACAAATAGAGTTTCCACGGGTATAGCAATTCCTTTGCTAATTAAGTTCAGAAAATTACAATTTATATCCCTGGGCCAGCTTCTTAAAGTATCTGTGGTGAGAACTCGATGACCATCAAGAAATTGATACTAGTAACAGCAAGCTACCTGCCTCAACATAAGCATTTTAAGAAGTTAGCTGAAGATTTAGCGAAAGAATTAAACATTGAGCTAGAAGTTAAAGAAGAAGACTACGAGTTCGTCAATATATATGGGGAGAAAGATGAATTCGGTATGGCATGGCTTCCCCAGCTATTTGCAGAGATAAACAGTAATATTATTCCGATACTAACAAGGTTCCCTATAAATGAGAAAACTCTTGATTACGACTACGAGAAGGCGAAGAAAGAGGTAGAGGAGAAGTTAAAGCTGTAAAACGTAGAGATAAAAAATCTTAGAATATTTTTAACTACTCTTCTTCAAACTCCTCTTCTTCGACTTCAACTTTTTCTGGAGAAGTAATGCTTTCAGCTAATTCGATGATACTCGAAGCTGTTGCATCGTCAATGTAGGGAGCTACGACGAAGACCTTAGAATCTCTAATGCCATCTTCAACCCATTCATTCTCGTAACTCACAACATATATAGGAATCTCGAAAACTGCTTTATCTCCTACACGTCTCAAATTAAACTGTGAGTATAATTCGTATTGCTCTTTTTTCAGAGGAAGCTGTACACCAACCTCATGTTTATGTTTCACAACTACTAGATCAGAACGGCGGGGATCCCAAAAATTCAACGCTTTAACTACCACCTCTTTAAGTACGTTCTCTAGCTTACCCTCTATAACTTGTTTCTCTTTAACCTTACCTTCTTCAGATTGTACTATCAGTATTTTCAAAGATCTCTACCCTATCAACTAATAAGCATATCGTAAAACTCAATGTCTCTGAAACAATATAAACTTATATAGAGCTTCTCAAAATCTTAAAGCAGTTGATCTTACTGAATAAAATAAGATAGATATTAAGAGGTATTTATACATAGGGGGCATTTATTTGTATCGATAGTTAGGATCTTACTTAAATGAAACTCTTTTTTAGGTAATACATTTTTAATAAAACCTATGGTGTGGAGTAAAGAATATGGTGAACTTATGGCTTTAAGCGATGTAATAACAATATTTAACAAGGTAACTAATGCAATTCATGGTGGGTTCCAAGGGGCCTCAAGTGTTTTCGCATGGATAGGTGTAATCTTAATAGCGATGGTATTGCTGTATTATGCTGTGTATGGTATAGTGAAGATGATCAAATTGTTCCTGAATTTAAAAATTAAATACCTAGGGATGATCATATTTATGCTGGGGATAGTATTTATAGTGCTTGCTATGATATTGCCCTAGTAATGATAACTCTCTTACTAGAAACAGTTTTTCTGAATGCCTTACTTTGATAATGTTTGAAGTCTCAATTACTATAGATCATAGTGTTTATAGCATCATTTTAAAAGTAGTGTAGGTGATATTGTATTAGATGTAGCTCTTTAAGTTGATGATGTAGGTTAAAAGCTCTGACTACGTGATGAAGGCCCAGATGCTGATTATTTCTAAATTAACAACATCTTCAATCTGTAGGAACATTGAATACTGTTAGAAGTATTAGATTATAAAGTATTTGAGCTAAACTACTTGATAAATCTAAGGCAAAAATGATACCCTTACCCACCTTAATGATAGCGGGTATTCCATCGATTAATAGCATATCTTGTCTATAAACCTCTAGTTTTCTATCAATATTCACCGGGTTTAGCACTATATCCTCAGCTTTCTCTATAAAGTTTCTAAGAGTATCGATAACATTTTTGAGAAACGATGTTAAAGGATCTCGTGAAGTAACTACATCAATATTCTTTCCGACAATTTTTTCACTATGTGAAACCTCTACAAATCCTCCATTCAAGATCTTTAAACCTAGTTCAAGATTAACTTGAGGTTTGTCTAAGCATATATATGGAGAACCTTTCACTGAGTCAGCTGAGAGGCTAAGGTATGAAGCTTTAGGGTTTTTACACGATACATATACTACGTAAGGATTTACTATTCCAACCTTAGCCCAGGATCCTTCTGCAACTCTGTAAGATCTCTTAATCAGGTCCTTATTTATCACTGTATTGCAGACTATACTCGTAAACATTGGGAACGTCATCACGATTTTGATGTTCCCCATCTTTACAGTAATGGGTGTAGGCTCCAATAAAAGATAGACAGTTACATTTCGAGATAAACTAAACACTTGCTGTGTATAGAGATTCATCTGTAGTACAAGGTTAGGTAAACTTTCTATGTCTTTCCACAGTGGAAGAGGCATGATATAGCAATTTTCTCTGAGCCACATGATTAGTATCGAGATATAGCTAGTTCTATAAACTATAAAAACTTTTGAATATCGAACACAAGTAGGTACTACGAAGTTTTAGGTGAAGTTATGAGTAAAGTGAGTAAAGCTAGTAAAACCTTTAAAGCATGTATAAAATGTAGAGCTCTTGTAAAACCTGAGGAAGAGAAGTGCCCTATATGCGGTTCAAATGAATTTACGTTTGAATGGAGCGGTATAGTAATTGTTTTAGATTCGGAGAAATCTGAAGTAGCAAAAATGCTTAATATTAAGACACCTGGTAGATATGCATTAAAAATCGGTGTGTAACGCTGTATACCGAGTTGTTGGGGGTTGGTATGCATATAGCTGAGCTAGAAAGTAAACTAGGTCGTAAAGGTACTACAGTAAAAATAGATGAGAACTTAAGCCTTACAGTAGTTGAGGAGGAAATCAATAAACTTCTTGGGAGACTAGAAGTCGATGTATACATAGAGCACATAACATCGAGTACACCATCAAAGGCTACTATAAGAAACGCTATAGCGAATATATATGGAGTACCTCTAGATCTTGTAGTTGTTAAAAAAATATCAACAGAATATGGTATCGGAGCTTCTAAAGCTCATATCCATATATATGCAGATCAAAGTTTTATGAAGAAGGTAGAGCTTAGACATATCTTGAAAAGAAACGAGATACAGTTATAAAGAGTGAGTCTGTATGTCTAAAGAGAAGAAGAGGTTTAGATCGCAACTATATGAATACGATTACGCGTCAGGGAAGATAAGGCTGAAGAATAAGCTGTGTCCTCGATGCGGCTCTGTAATGGCGTTCCATAAGGTTGGAAGACCTCGTTGGCATTGTGGAAAATGTAATTATACACTGTTTGTAGAGGAAAAGATGTCGTGATTATTTTAGGAATAGAGTCAACAGCACACACATTTGGTGTAGGGATTGTTAGAGATAGTGAAGAAAATTTTGTGTTAGCCGATGTAAGAACTAAATATGAGCCTAAAGAAGGTGGGATACATCCAAGAGAAGCATCTAGATTTTTTGCAGAAAAAGGTCCTGAAACCTTAAGAATAGCTCTAGGAGAAGCAGGGATTAATCCAAAAGAACTTAACGCTATTGCTGTTGCTCTAGGACCCGGCATGGGTCCTTGCCTAAGGGTTGGAGCGACAATAGCTAGAACGATTGCGTCCTACTTAGGTAAACCTTTAGTACCTGTTAATCATGCTGTTGCTCATATAGAGATAGGGTTGAAGATAACTAAACTGAAAGATCCCGTAGTTGTATACTTATCAGGAGGTAATACTGCTATAGTAGCTCTCGTAAATAAACGCTATAGAGTATTCGGAGAAACACTAGATATCGCTTTGGGAAATCTTCTTGATTCATTTGCTCGCGACGTAGGATTAGCACCACCATATGTTGTCAACGGTATGCATGTAGTAGACATATGTGCAGAAAAAGGTTCTAGAATTCTCAACAATTTCCCGTACGTTGTCAGAGGTCAGGATGTATCATTCTCAGGACTCTACACAGCTGCTATGAAGGCTTTCAAGAAAGGAGTAGATATACATGATATATGTCTAACCCTTAGAGAAATAGCTTACAATAGTGTACTCGAAGTAGCTGCGAGAGCTCTTATGCATACCAAGAAAAGGGAGATCATGGTGGTAGGTGGGGTAGCTGCAAGCCCTGTGCTAAGAGAAAAACTAGAGATGTTAGCTAAACGATATGGGGCAGAGTTAGGGGTTGTACCACCAAACTATGCTGTAGATAACGGCATTATGATTGCCTGGACGGGTCTTCTAATGTATAAATCAGGGATAACTATTGAGCCTAGGAGAGCTGTAGTGAATCAGCGATGGCGTGTTGACGAGGTTGATATTGTTTGGAGGTAGATACAGAGCTTATCAAGGTTCTAGAGGAGTTCTTAAACGAAAAAGTAGTTATTGCTTATGCTAGTGGTTTCGAGGAGAAGAAGTTGTTAAGAGGTTTAGAGTTCCTTAGTATGGGAGCTGAAGCAATTATAGCTAAATGTCTATTCTTAGATATAGATGCTGTAATTAAATGGAGATTCCCTAAACCCTATATGCCTGCAGAACTAGATAGAGAATTTAGAAGGAATAGAACTATTACGGAAGTAAAAGCGTTGATAAAAGCTTTATCTCTCGGTATCAATGTTCCGATACCTCTATATACAGAACCTGATGAAGGTTTACTGATAATGACTTATATCGATGGCTTTGTACTAAGAGATATCATCGATAGAATCAGCTTAGACAAAGTATGTGAAATATGTAGAAATGTTGGTGTATATACTGCTAAACTTCACGAAAACTCTATAGTTCACGGAGATGTAACAACCAGCAATGTTATGCTAGATAAGGTAACGGGGAAGATATACTTAATAGACTTTGGGTTGACGAATTTCGTGAAAAGGATTGAGGATCAAGCCATAGATGTACACATATTTTTCAGATCTATTGAAAGTGCTCATCATAATGTTGAAGACATAGCTAAGAAATGCTTTATCGAAGGTTATAGATCTGTTAAAGGTAGCTATACAGATAAGGTTTTGAGAATCGTGGATAATATACGTAAGATGGGTAGATATGTTGCAGAGAGGAAAATTAAAAGTGTTTGGGTGATGCAATGATCAGGCTCTACTTTGTAACAAACAATAAACATAAAGTAGCAGAAGCACAGAAGATACTTAGCAAATATTCTGTAGAACTAGAACCTATAGATATAAAGAAAGTAGAGCTACAAAGTGAATCGCTAGAAGATATAGCTAGGTACGCAGCAATAGAGGCTTATAAGATCATCGCAAAACCTGTTGTAGTTGAAGACTCAGGTTTATTCATTGATGCTTTAAACGGTTTTCCTGGACCGTATAGTAGCTATGTGTATAAAACTTTAGGTTTAAAGAGAATTTTGAAGTTACTTGAAGGTGAAGAAAATAGAAGAGCGCGTTTCATAGCTGTTGTAGCTTTAGCTCTAAGCTGTGAAGATGTATATCTATTCAAAGGTGTTGTAGAAGGTGTGATAGCCCACGAGATACGGGGTGGGAAAGGATTTGGATTCGATCCTATATTCATACCTATAGAAGGAGATGGTAGAACTTTTGCTGAAATGAATTCCGAAGAGAAGAACATTATTTCGCATAGGGGAAGAGCTTTCGAAGCATTAGGTAGATGGATTTCAGCAAACAGAGATAAACTTATATACATTCTGTAACCATATAGAGCAACGAAATCTAGGGAAAACCTATGGCAGGTAAAAGGAGGGATAAAGGACAATCGCATTCAATAAGACCTGTGAGGGTAGGACCTCCTAAGTGGGTAAAGTATAGCCTTGAAGAGATAGGAGCTTTAGCAGCTGAACTAGCGAGGCTAGGTTATATGCCTTCTATGATAGGTGTGATCTTAAGAGATCAGTATGGGATACCGTTAGTAAAAAGTATAACTGGTATGAAGCTTACGAAATTATTAGAGAAATTCGGGGTTAAATATCCAGTACCTGAGGATCTGCTTAGATTAATGGCTAGAGCTGTAAACCTTAGGAGGCATATCCGCGAACATCCGAAGGATACAGCAAGTAAACGTGGTCTAATAGAGATAGAGTCCAAGATAAAAGCTTTAATAAAGTACTACAAGAGGGAAGGGAAACTACCACCGGACTTTGAATACGATCCTGTGAAAGCAGAAATCTTGGTGTCGCAGTACCTAGGGAAAGGAGTTCTAACAACAGAAGTACAGCAACAGCAGCAAACAGCTCAATAACTCTACACAATTTTAACAGTATAATACTAGGGTTTAGATGAGCGGCGCACAGTACATAAATATCGTTTCTTTTATAAAGAGCGTTAAGAGATTATACACTGTTTTCTCAATAGATCTAGACTCCATTATAGCGTCTTCGTTGCTTATGAGGATTGCTTTGGAAGAAGGTGTAGAGATATACTCAGCTCCTTTTTACGATGCCTCGAAACCTTATGAACCTGGTTCAGTAGTTCTACTGGTTAAAGTACTTCAAAGAACTCCTGTTAGCGGTGTAAGAACTGTTCAGCTAGAAGAGCTCGTGGGTAAGGATCCTAAGATCATATCTTCTGTAACTATGCACCTTGTTAAAGAGCTTAAGAAGCAGATAATTATATCGAGATATATAGATATACTGTCGATAATATCTATGCTTTCGCTTAGCAGAAGTTCGATCTACGATAGAAATTTGGTAGAGGTTCATAAAAATCTGCTTGATGAAGCAATAGATAAAACATTGTTCTCGTTTATAGACACCCTCAGATTCTTTGGGTATCCGAAGAGAGATATCGTTGAATCTATCACAAAAACAGTAGATCCGTACATTGTTGGAGTATCTCTTGATTACGAAGGTGCGCGAAAAATTCTAGAAACAGTTGGGGGCTCTATATCAATCGATGAAGCTAAATCGAAGCTTATAGAAATAATATCCTCGAAATTATCGTCGTACTGCAGATCATGCGAACCTCTTGTAGGGTCCAAGATTGTGCTTAAGGAGACTTCCTATCTCATCGATGATGTATATGAAGCCACGTATGCTTTGTATAGTTACATAGATGTTCAAGGTGTAGAACCATCTCTTTACCTATGTTTAGATAGTAGAGTTATAGGTATAGCTGGAGGAGTTTTCGATTACGTATCTAAATATATAAAGGATGTGGTTGATGGAGTGATAGAGGGGGCAGGGATTAAAAGAATGATTATTAAAGGCGTAAAAATAGGTACAGTAGATATATCAACAGCAAGCCGTATACCGCCTCTCTATACTGTGCATAAGATATTAAGAGCTGTAGGGTTTACGGAAGATATTACGCTTTTCACCGATGGCAAAGAATGGTTCTTACCTTTACCATTCATAGCCCCTCGATGGCCTTACGATAAAGAGTTGCTCATAGAGAAAGGTTATGCTGTATTTAAGTCTGTTCAGGATGTAGGTGAGGTATTCAAATGATATTCGAGATAACGTTAAGAATACCTACTAAATCGGAGAAGATATGTAGAAGTATTCTAGAAGCCTTAGAACCTGATAACGCTACAGTTCCCCAAGGTATTACTATAGCTATGAGATGTGAAGACCCGGAAATAGTGGTTATAGTTAAAGCAGAGGATGTAAATATTCTAACCTTTAGAAATACCATAGACGATATACTAGTGCACATAAATATTGGCTTAAGAAGTTTATCCGTACTCGATGAAGGGGGTACAGCTAACAAGATTTTTAAGCTATCCCAATATAGTTACTAAGCCAGCGGTGTGGCTAAGCTATGTCATCGAAAGTTGCTAGGTTTAGGTTAACAGGTAGAGAGAGATGGAGACTTAAGAAATGGTATACAGTGGTAACACCTCCAGCATTTGGATCAATCCCTGTAACTTCAACTCCTAGCGATGAGCCTTGGAAACTGCTTGGGAGAGTAGTAGAGGTAACGTTGTACGACTTAACAGGCGATATTACCCAAGTACATGTACATCTATACCTCCAGATACACAAAGTGGATCCAGATAGGCAGGAAGCCTACACAATATTCAAAGGTCATGAACTCGCGAGAGACTACATAAGGAGTCTAACCCGTAGGAAGAGTAGTAAGATAACAGCAATCTTAAACATAACTACTAAGGATGGTTACGTGTTGAGACCCACAATCATGGCTTGGACGACGTACAGATGCAAAACAAGTCAAAGACATGCTATAAGGAAGATTATGATGGAGATAGTGTCAAAGATAGCCTCTGAGAAAACATTTGATGAATTCGTGATAGGGATGGTGTTAGGGGAATTTAATCAAGAGATTTTCAACCAAGCGAAGAAGATATACCCGATAAGGAAAGTAGAATTCGTAAAATCAAAACTACTATATATACCGACAAGCGAAGGTCTTAAAAAAGCTGTTATAGTACCTAAGCCGGGGATGCTAGAAGCTGTTTTCGGGGCTTAATCACATTTTTAGAATTCTTAACAGCTATCTTATCGGCTATTCAGTTATTTGGTGATGTTCTTCAGGTACTCCTACGCTAAGCATATATCCCTGTTTCATTGTGGCAACTTGTTAGGTGTTCATAGTGATAGGTGTAGTACTGGCTGCTGGTAAAGGTAGTAGGTTAAGACCTTTAACAGAGACAAGACCTAAAGTACTTATCCCAATACTTGGAAAACCTGTTATTCAACTTCATTTAGAGCTTATGAAAAGATTAGGTGTAGAGAAAGTTGTTGTAGTGGTTTCTTACCTCAAGGAGCAAGTTATTGAGAAAACTAAAGAGGTATCTGAAATGATTGGAGTTGAAGTTGAGTTCGTAGACCAAGTTAAAGAGCTTGGAACAGGTCACGCTCTTAAAACTGTTATTGAGAAGGTTGAGGACGATATGGTTGTATCGTATGGAGATCTCTACATAGATCTAGAACTTGTTGCCAATACGTTGCTTAACGTTGTACATAGAAAAGATAACTATGTTGTAGGAGTTGATGTAGAGGATGTATCTAACTATGGAAAGCTTATTCTCGAAGATGATATAGTCATAGGTATTCAGGAGAAACCTAGTGAAAGAGTTCCAGGAGTTATTAACGGGGGTATATATATCATAAAGAAGAATGTAGCTAAGCTTGTAAACGAGATAGAAGTATCACCTCGGGGGGAATACGAGTTAACAGATATTGTATCGATAGCTCGTAGCAAAGGATACGTATTCAAAATTGTTAAGATAAGTAGAGATTCTTGGCAAGACATAGGCTATCCATGGGATCTATTAAAAGCTGTAAAATTAGAGTTATCGAGGATAAAGGGAAAGATTATTAAAGGGGATGTAGAGAATCTTGTTACAGTGAAAGGGCCTGTAGTAATAGAGGAGGGAGCCGTAGTTAAGGGAGCTACATACATAGAGGGGCCAGTATACATAGGGAAAGAAGTTTCTATAGGCCCTAACAGCTACCTCAGACCTTTCACAGCTATAGGTGAGAAAACCCATATAGGGTTCTCGGTTGAGGTAAAAGAAAGCATAGTATTAGAGAATACTCATGCTGCACATCTAACCTACATAGGGGATAGCATCATAGGTGAGAATGTTAACCTAGGGGCGGGAACAATCATAGCAAACCTTAGATTTGATAATAAAACCGTGAAAATGACTATAGAAGGAAAAAGGATAGACACAGGAAGAAGGAAAATGGGGGCAGTGATAGGAGGATACGTAAAGACAGGAGTAAATGTATCGGTAATGCCCGGGGTGAAGATAGGTTCGCATTCCATCATATATCCAGGGGTAGTAGTATATAGAGATGTACCACCGAACACAATAGTAGATAGAGATTGGAAATAGAGTAAGAACACTAACGCTTATTTAGTTCTACACAAAACATTTCAAACTAAGGAGCGGCGGTCGTCTAGCCTGGTCTAGGACGCCGGCCTGCCAAGCCGGAGATCCCGGGTTCAAATCCCGGCCGCCGCACCAAGTAATTGATCTATGAAGAGAATAACTATTCATCTCTTTAATCATCTACATCATATTTGAAATTCTATATAATGAATTGATATAGTAGTGCATTAAATGTCAATAATTCTATGAGTTTTAGCTGTAAAAATTTTAAACATATTTTTGATTTAATTAATTGACTAAGACTTAACTCACGATTTTATTTCAAAGTAAAACACTTTATGTGGTACTTCATTAAATTATTACAGTTTAAATTTTCTAAAAAGTTTTGAAATAATGGAGTTTATATTGTTGAGAGGATGTCTCTTAAATTCTTGAGGGATTTCTTTATAGATTCTATTGGTGGTTTGTAGGGATATGTTTCCTGCTCGATTATAATCCATTGGGTACCTCCATAATCCTTTAGCGTTTTTAATATATCCAGCCATTTTACATCGCCTTCCCCTATAACTACATCGTATCCTTTTACTTTTGAGTAATCTTTTGCATGTATTGTTAAAGCTCTTCCTCTATACCTCTTAATGATATCTATTATATCATCAGTAGTAAGACCGGCTCTAAGTGCGTGACCAATGTCTATCTGCATTATAACTTCTTCGGATGTTCTACTAAATATTAAATTCCATGGATATTCGCCTTCAATTGGTGTAAATTCTACAACATGATTGTGGTACCCTATCCTCATACCGTACTGCCTAAGTTTTTTAGCAAGGTTGTTTAGAGTTTCTGCAAACTTAATCCAATCATTTTTTGTTTTCACCATTTCTTTAGGAAGACCTGGTATGATGAGGTATCTGTTTCCAAGAGTTGTATTAAACGATATAGTTTTATCTATCTCTAGTTCACTAAAAGCTTGTATAGGGATATGGGCTCCAGCAATTTCAAGTCCAAGTTTTTGTAAAACATCTCTCAATTCGTTTGGATCCTTTCCATAGAATCCAGCAAATTCTACACCTTCGAAACCTAGATCAGCAACATCTTTAAGTACTTCGTAGAATCTTTTTGGAAGTTCATCTCTTAAGGAATATAGTTGTAGAGCTATATGAAGAGGCATTTCCTTCACCTTGTCACAGTGTCTAATCTTAAATCTTTAAAATTAAAATAAGTTTTCCTCATGAAACTTAAGATTAAATACGTGAGGAATCTGTAATATGAAACTTAATTAGAGGATCATCGATATGAAGACCTAGTTAAAGCAACTACATTACGAATATGAGAAGATTACTTTTTCTACAGAAAAACTTATTACTTAAACCATAGCATTAATGTCATGGATTAATTATGAGCCAAGGGAAAGTTATTAAGATAGGTTTTGTTGGTGCAGGTGGTATAGCTAGACACCATGCAAAATATTATAAAAATATATCGTTTGTAAAGCTTGAAGCTGTAGCTGATATCGATATTGAAAAAGCGAAGGAGTTTGCTAAGATGTTTGGAATTTCTGAGGAAAACGTATTTAAAGATTATGTGGATATGTTTGATAAAGTACAATTAGATGGTGTAAGTATTTGCACTCCGCATAAAGTTCATGCTGAGCCAACGATATATGCTCTCAAGAAAGGTATTCATGTACTTGTTGAGAAACCTATGGCAGCTACGGCTTCAGAAGCTTTAGAAATGCTTAGAGCAGCTATAAAGTATAGAAGGATATTATTTGTAGGTTTCCAGAACAGATTTTCACCAGAAATTATAGCAGCTAGAAGATTTGCTGAAGTAGGTCTTCTTAAAGGTTTCTATTACGGGGAACTGTGGAGGGTAGACAGAGAAGGAGGAATATACCACCATCTTCAACATTCATAAGTAAGGAGATAGCTGGTGGAGGAGTTCTTCTGGATCTAGGATGTTACGCTATTGATAACGCTATGTATATACTTGGTTATCCTGAGGTTGTGAAAGTTAGTGGTCATATATATACAGCGTTAGGAAAAAGTAGAGAAGCGGCATCAGTATTAAGTATATGGGGTCAGGTAAGCCCATGGTTTGGTCCATGGGATGTAGAGAAATTCGATGTTGAAGATTTTGCTATAGGTAGAATTGTGTTTAAGAACGGTGGGGTTCTATGGCTTAAAGTTGCATGGGCTATGCATAACGATGACTTAGGTAGGCCATTCTTCCTAGGTATAAGAGGAGGAATAAAGCTTTATCCTCTTGAAATTTTTAGAGATGAAAATGGTTTTATGACTACAACAACAGTTGTACTACCACAGAAAGATGTGTGGATCGATAAAATAGGGAAATTTGTTGAAGCTATTAGAAAAAGTTTAGAGAATCCTGTAGATCCGATAAAGGATAGTCCTATAGATCCGAGAGAAAATGTATATGAAATGATAATACTAGACGCAATATATCAATCGGCTTATAAAGGTGGTGAAGAAGTTAAGGTACAGATATACGATGAGGTTAAACCTGTAATAAATAATACCATAATTTCTATGGATTGAGCGGATCTGTTATGAAGTTAAAGATAGGTTTTGCAGGATTTGCACATGTTCACGCTCCTGGGCATGCAGAATACCTAAGATCTAGAAACGATGTTGAGGTTATCGGAATATTTGATGAAAATAGAGATAGAGGTTTATACTATGCTAATAAATATGGTTTTGAATACATAGAATCTTTAGAAAAACTTGTAGGAAAAAGACCAGATTTAGTTGTTATAGATAGTGAAACTGTAAGGCATCTAGAATATGTTAAGATACTTGCTGAAAACAATATTCATATATTCTGTGAGAAACCTATTGGAGTAGATATTCGAATGGCTAAAGAAATAAAGAATATTGTAGAAAAACATGGGATTCTCTTTACAACAGGATTTGGGCTTAGATTCAACCCTGATATACAGAAGCTTAAAGAGATAATACAAAACAATGAAATTGGCGAAATCTACACCATTAGAGTGAGAATAGCACATTCAGGTGCCATCGATAAATGGTTTAAAGATTGGAGTCTTTGGTTTACAATAAAAGAACTTGCTGGAGGTGGAGGACTACTTGATTTAGGTATTCACGCAGCTGACCTACTGAGATACATATTAAATGATGAAGCTGTGGAAGTTCAAGGAGTTAATCTAAATTTAACAAAGGTATACAATATAGATGATTTTGGTATAGCAATAATCACTTTTTCAAAACAAACAATAGCAGTATTAGAAAGTGGCTGGGTACAAGTAGCAGAAAATCCTTCAATATCTCCGGAAATACATGTATATGGAAGTAGGGGAACAGCTCTAAAAACCTTCATGGGAACTATATACTATTCACGAGATAAAAATGCATGGATTAAACCAAACCCTCCACAAACAGCAATTAAACATCCTTTAGAAGACATAATAGAAGCTATAAAAACAGGTAGAAAACCCACTGTAACAGTTGATGATGCAGTTAAAGCTCAAGAAATAATAGAAGCTGTATACATAAGTAGTAGGGAGAGGAGATCGGTAAAACTTCCTCTCCCATAATAGAGATAAAGAATAGCGCAATTTGTTGTAAAACTATTTCTGATAAGAAAGATGTTCAATAATTGTACTTTAATCAATTTTATACAATAAATAGTGTTAAAGTTGTTCGCTTATCTAATAAATATACTAAAATTGGAATGAATAGATTGTTTAAACATCATAAAGTATAATAAATGTTGAATACGGTAGAGGAAGTATTACAATAACTTAATGGTAGTATATTCTTAAATCACGTAGAGTATAGAAGCACTAGTATTGAATCTATTCTTCAATTTTAACTCTAATACAAATTCTTCTACGGTATTCACGGGGAAAACTATGTATTAAGTGTGATGAAGATTATCATAGTTAAGCAAGGTATTAATCTTATAGAGGCTAAATTTTGCTAAGCTTTGAGAATGTTAAAAGCTCTCCTAATTGTACCATATATTAGAATTATCTAGGTGTAATGAAGGGTAGGAATATAAACAGTACTACAGAAAATCTATTGTGATAGAATTTCTTATGAGTGATCTTTAATGAGTAGAAGAAGCGGGGTTTCAGCTCTCCTTGGAGCTATAAGAATAGTTCTAGGTAACCCTATTATTAGGGTAATTCTACGTTTAGGTTTGAAGAAAGCTTGTTGTTTTATTAAATCTGATAGGGATACTTATTTTGAGGATGGTAGAAGCTTGATTTATTATGCATTAATGAGTTTAGAAGGAGCAACACTTTGGTGTTCATTAACTTCGAGATTCTTTATAGACTTTATGAAGTTAATTGTAGAGTTTGGTGTAAAAATGCTTGGAGGGGATATTGATGAGGTTAGAGAGATTCTTAAAGTTCCAGGTATTAAAAGAGGTATAGAGGCTGTTCTTAAGGGGATAGCATTATATGGTGTAACCGTACCTCAGAGAATGCCAGCACCTTTTATGGTGGTATGGGATTTTACTAACATGTGCAACCTTCGTTGTTTACATTGCTATAGAGTTGCAGGTAATTCTTTACCAAATGAGCTTACATTTCATGAGAAATTAAAACTTATTGATGAACTTGATAGAGCTGGTGTAGCTGCTGTTGCTTTGAGTGGTGGTGAACCTACTATTCATCCTGACTATCTGATAGTGGTCAAGGCTTTAGCGCGAAGAGAGTTCTACGTTGCTACAGCAACGAATGGCTGGAGATTTGCAGATTTTGATGAGCTGAAGAAAGCTGTTGAAGCGGGGCTAAACTACGTTGAGGTTTCTGTAGATTCTGCCAACCCTAGAAAACATGATGAGTTTCGAGGTGTGGAAGGATCGTGGCAGAAAGCTGTAAAAGCTCTTGAAAACTCTGTAAAGCTAGGGCTTAGCCATGCAATGGCTGTGACGATAACGAAGTACAATATTGATGAGGTTGACGATATCCTTGACCTAGCTGAAAGTATTGGGGTTAAGAGGGTTGTGTTCTTCAACTTTATCCCCACCGGGAGAGGGAAGGAGATAGTTGACATGGATCTAGATCCTTTTGAGAGAGAAGAGTTTATGAGGAAAATTTACAAGGAAATGAGGAGGAGAAAGATAGAGATATTCACAACAGCTCCTCAGTATGGCAGGGTAGTTATTCAGATGAGTAGAGGTAAAGAGGTTGCACCAACGCATTTCGTTGTTAGAGGAGACCCGGTGGTTACAGCTATAGCGGAATTCGTTGGGGGTTGTGGAGCTGGAAGAATATATGCAGCAATACTCCCAGAAGGAAGTATCACACCTTGTGTATTCCTACCTATACCTATAGGTAATGTAAGGGAGAAACCTTTCTGGGAAATCTGGGAGAAAAATCAATTATTCCAAGCGCTTCGAAACAAAGATAATTTAGGAGGTTTTTGTAGAGTATGTCCTTATAGAACCGTTTGTGGAGGTTGTAGAGCTAGAGCTTTTGGATATTTTGGCGATCCACTAGCTCCAGACCCAGGATGTATCTACAACTACCGATTTTGGAAATATTTGAAGAATTCTAGATAAATACAACAACTAAACAATATTAGAGCTA
>Ga0326760_1000647_pt1 | contig 17415 bp, 19 predicted proteins | sample GCREP_S_FD_207668 | JGI IMG/M metagenome (GOLD analysis project Ga0326760, IMG submission 207668) | Hot spring sediment microbial communities from Geyser Creek Basin, Yellowstone National Park, WY, United States - GCR.EP_S | ecosystem: Environmental > Aquatic > Thermal springs > Near-boiling... | reverse complement strand
CCCCCCATCTGCCCCAGCTGATAGAAAGCTCCGCCTGGAACGAAGAAGCCGACCTCGCCAAGGCCTACATCTTCCACATGTCTCACGCATACGGGAGAGGCGCACACGGCGTAGAGACGAGGGAGCAGTTCAAGGCTTTGCTGAAAGAGGTGGAGGTAGTTTCGCAGGTGCGCGACTCCCACCTACACGACATCGTAGACCTCGACCACTACTACGAGTTTTTAGGCGGCCTCGCCAAGTCTGTAGAGGTTGTTAGGGGGAGGAAGCCGGAGATCTTAGTGGCAGACACCACTGGGGAGTACATCGAGGTGGAGGACGTATCCGCCTCTATAAAGAGGGGACTTATTACGCGTCTTCTAAACCCCAAATGGATTGAGGAGATGCTCAAGGCGGGGTACCACGGCGCTCAACACATCGCCGAGAGGGTAGACAACCTCATGGGCTTATCGGCAACGACGGGAAAGGTGGAGGAGTGGATGTGGAGGAGGGTGTTCCACCGCTACGTCGCGGAGGAGAAATACAGAGAATGGCTGAGGCGCGTAAACCCCTACGCCCTGCACTCTATCGCGTCGCGGATCCACGAGGCTTATAGACGCGGCTACTGGAAGCCGACAGACGAAGAGCTGAAGCTTCTAGAGGAGGTCATCACGTCGCTAGAGAGGGAGCTTGAATAGTGGTGATCCTATATCGGTAGTACAAAGACAGATGCGGCTTGTCTCCCCTTTCCAGCAACGGCGCACACCCTCCGTCACATTACAAAGGTGAGGTGCAGTATATGGCTAGAGGTAGTGTAAAGATCGCGCTTATCTCCACCAAGACCTCCCTCAGAACGCTGTTTGAGGCCGCCAAGGCAGTTGAAAGGGAGGCCGGCGTTGCAATACACCTCGACGTCATTTACGTGCACGACCTGGGCAAGCTAGACCCCCACGATGTGAAGTCCAGAGTCGCCGGCGCCGACGTGTTGCTCGTGGACATAAGAAGCGACGTGCCCAGACACGTCGAGGAGGCAATTCTCAGCTCCCGCGCCAGGATCGTGGTGCCGCTGGTCGGCGGGACGGTCGCGCTTGCCTATCTCAAGCTGGGGGGCCTGTCGGGCGAGGCCATTGTGAGGAGGATGAGGCCCCTCGACTTTGACGCCGATAGGTTCGACGCGGGCAGGGTGTTCAGGATGCTGAATGTCGCTGAGAGGGTCACGAGCGCGCTGCCGGTCGGCGCGCTGAGGGACTGGAGGAACTACATATGGCTCACGAGGTACTGGACGTACTGGGGCAGGAAGAATCTTGAGAACATGCTCAAGCTGATACTCTCGGAGTACCTCGGCGTGAGGGCGCACTACGACGAGCCCAGGAGGGAATACGAGCATTGTGTGCTGTTGCCAGACGGGATCTGCGCTGAGGGCGCCGTTACGCCGAGGAGACCTGCCGTTGCGCTCTTCCTCTACGGCGGCATGCACTTCGAGCAGTGCCTGCCCGTGGCCAGGGCGCTAAGGGAGGAGCTCGGCAGGCTGGGCATTGACACAGTCCTCGTGGTCGGCGGCGTCGCCGAGGGCTTGCTGAGGCAGCTGGAGACGCTCCGGAGGTACACAGTAGCCGGGGGCAGGACGCTCGTCGATGCCGTTGTGAACTTACAGTGGTTCGTCATAAACGGGGGGCCCTATGGGGGCGATGTGGAGCCGACGCGCAAGCTACTCACGGAGGCCGGCTGCCTGCTCTTTAACGGCCTAATCGCCTACATGAGGAGGTACTCCGACTGGAGGGCGGACCCGAGGGGCCTGTCGCCGATTGAGGTCGTGGCCGGCGTCGCACTGCCAGAAATTGACGGCGCTATCGAGCCGATCATCTCGGCGACGCTCGACGACACGGAGTATACCGACATTGTCGTGCTCGAGGAGAGGACGAGGAGGAAGGCCGCGAGGATTGCCAGGTGGGTCGGGCTGCGGTACAGGCCGAGGGCGGAGAGGAGGGTGGCCGTGATAATCTACAACTACCCGCCCGGCGAGGAAAATGTAGGTAGCGCCGCCTACCTCGACGTCTTCGCCAGCCTGGAGGCGCTCCTAGGGGCCCTCGCGCGCGCCGGGTACCGCGTTGAGCAGAAATCTAAGGACGAGCTCGTGGCGCTCGTCAGGGGATATCTCGTCAACTCGCCGAGATGGCATCTGCACGGCGCAACGGCCCCGAGGCTCCCGCTCGGCGAGTACACAAAGTATTACAGCGCGTTACCTGGCGAGCTCAGAGACGCCGTTGAGAGACTGTGGGGCCCGCCGCCGGGCGAGATAAACGTCGACGAGAGCATGAACTTCGTGATTCCCGGCGTCGTCCTGGGGAACGTCTTCATCGGGGTCCAGCCCGCAAGGGGCTTCCACGAGGACCCGAGCAAGCTGTACCACTCCAAGGACGTCCCGCCTCACCACCAGTACATAGCATTTTACTACTGGGTCAGGGAGGTGTTCAGGGCAGACGTGATAGTCCACCTAGGCACGCACGGGACTCTCGAGCTACTCCCGGGCAAGGAGGTCGCACTCTCCGAGACGTGCTGGCCCGACGCGCTCATAGGCGACGTGCCCCACGTGTACGTCTATCACGTCACGAACCCCTCGGAGATGACGATAGCCAAGAGGAGGGGGTACGCCTATGTGATAACTCACGGCACCCCGCCGTTTGCAAACGCCGAGCTCTACGGCGAGTACGCCGAGCTCGAAGAGCTGGTGCGCGAGTACGAGGAGGAGAGAGACGCAGAGAAGAAAGACGCCTTGGCCGCGCTGATACGGGAGAAGTGCGAGAAGATGCACCTAAAGTGCGACAGCGTGGAGACGCTCCATGCCTACCTCTACGAGATGAAGAAGAGCGCAATTCCCAGGGGCCTCCACGTGCTGGGCAGGACGTGGAGCGACGAGGAGATCATCGACTACCTCCTCTTCGTGCTGAAGAGAGACGGAGACGTCAAGTCGCTGGCAAGAACGCTCGTCGAGGATTGGGGCTATGACTATGACGCTCTGCTCTCGAACCCTGGCGGGCTTTCCGGCGGCGCAATGGGTTCCGAGATCCTCGAGCGCGCGGAGAAAGCGGCGAGGGAGATGATAGAGCTTGTCGTGCGCGGCGGGGACCCGGAGAGAGTCGCCAGGAGGTTCGTGAAGAGGAAGGAGCTGAGAAAGGACGCGCTCGAGGCCCTCGAATACGCGAGGGACCTTTACGGCAGGATAAGGAGGAGCGACGAGCTGGGGGCCGTCATTAAGGTGCTCGACGGGCTTTACGTCGAGCCGAGAGTTGCCGGGGATCCCGTGAGAACGCCGGAGGTCTTTCCCACCGGCTCTCATGGCTACGCCTTCGACCCTAGGCTCATACCGAGCAGAGCGGCGTACCTAAAGGGCGTGAAGATTGCGGAGGAGCTCATCAAAAGGTACAGAGAGAGACACGGCAGATATCCCGAGTCCATAGGCCTCGTCCTGTGGGGCTTCGAGACGGCGCAAACCAGGGGCGAGACCGTCGGCGCGATACTGCAGCTGCTGGGCGTGAGACTGATTAGAGACAGAGGGCCATGGGCGCCCAGGCTCGAGGTCATACCGCTGGAACAGCTCGGCAGGCCGAGAGTCGACGTCGCGGTGACGATATGCGGCTTCTTCAGAGACATGTTCCCTAATCTAGTCAGCCTGATAGGACAGGCGGTTAAGCTCGTCGCGCGGCTCGACGAGCCGCCGGAGGCGAACTACGTGAGAAAGCACTGCCTCGCGCTGAGAGAGAAATTCGGCGAGGAGGTGGCCGCGGCGAGGGTGTTCGGCCCCAAGCCAGGCACTTACGGCACGAGGCTGCCGGAGCTCGTAGAGTCGTCAAGCTGGTCTGCCGAGGAGGAGCTCGCCAGGGCTTACCTCGAGGACGTGGGGTACGCCTACACGGACAGCCTACACGCTACTGAGGCAGGCGGCGCGCTCGCGGAGGTGCTGAAGACAGTCGACCTCGTCGCGCAAGTCAGGAGCACAACAGAATATGACATAGGCGACCTCGACCACTACTACGAGTTCCTCGGCGGGCTTAGGAGGGCGGTCGAGCTGGTCTCCGGCAGGAGGGTTGAGGCGCTGTGGATTGACACCACAGGCGCGAGAGACGTCGTGAGGAGCGCAGAGGAGTCCGTCGAGCTTTGGGCGAGGGCGAGACTGCTCAACCCGAGGTGGATAAACGCCATGCTTGAACACGGATACGACGGCGCCAGGGAGGTGATGAAGCGGGTGGAGTACCTGCTGGGCCACGCGGCGCTCACGAAGGCAGTCGCCGAGTGGATATGGAGCGAGGTGGAGAGGACTTACCTTATGAACGCCGAGGTCAGGGAGAGGATTAAGAAATACAACCCGTGGGCTCTGCACAGGATAGCGAGCGTGCTGCACGAGGCCTACAGGCGCGGCTACTGGAGGCCGACGAGAGAGGAGCTCGAGTTCCTCGAGGGGCTCATCGTAGAGCTCGAGAGGGAGCTGGAGTGAGCGTTGCCCTCACGGGCCCAGGTCTATGTCGTGCTGCACGCCGCCGTACGGATGCGCCGTCACTATGAAGTAGCACTTGCCGGTCTTTGCCACTACTATGCGTAGCGTTTTGCCGCGGAACTTCACGATAGCGCTTCTTCGCTCTTTCTCCACGCCTCTCCACCTCTCCGGAACCGGTTGCGGTCTCCCCCTACTGTATATCTCTTCGATGCGCGAGATAACCGCGCCGATGAATTCGCGGCCCACGTACCTCACAATGTCCCGCTCGTGTTTAGCCACCGTGTGCCTTGACAGCTGAACGCCACAGTGGCTCAGCCCCCCGCCGTGCGCCACGCAGTGACTGCCTGCAGCACGACGCACGGCTCTCCCAATGCCGTTATGAGGTCGTCTGCGATGCCGACAGCCACGGGCTCCACGAAAATTTCAATTGTCTCGCCGCTGTCAGTCCTGAGAGTCGCGCTTGCAATGCGCCTGACGTTAAAGCGCGCGGGGCGGTACGGTGTGTTTGGACCGCAGATGCCGCGCACTCCATGCGGGGGTCTCGCGAACCTTGTGACGATGCTTATGCCGACAGCAATGTTATAGCCCCTTTCAATTCTCGCAACGCGCACGTCGGATATGAAGTACTTCACGAGAACTCTCTCCTCTACATCTATTTCGCCGGGCTCGCTGCGCTCGATTGTCACGTCAACGGGCTCTACCATATCTCGGCGCCTGCCTGGCGGAGCGCGGTCTCGGGATCGGCGTCCCACGACTCCGCCTCAAGGTCAACCGCCCACACCCCGCGGTCGTCGGCGAACACAACGAAAGTGCCGCGCCCGACCAGCACGTACTTCGGCTCGCCGTCTCTCAACCTTATTGACAGCACGTCCGCCCTCGTGTCGTATATTATCTCCACGCGGTGGACTGCGAAGCTCCCGACAGCACCGCTGTTTGTCGCCAACACGACGGGACCGGCAGTGCTACTCCCAGCTGTCACTGCCCGGGGTGCTGCCGACGTGACGATTACTGCGAGGGCCACACTGTCTTGTGGTTCAAAGTTTAAAGTTTTAAACCTGGTAGCAGGCAGCCACGTTATGCATTTAATTGTAATATAAACTTAAAAAATCAGTTTCTGGCTTTGACATGTCAAGAGAGATAACACAGTACTTCTATCTTGCGATGCTTCCGGCAGTAATTCCAGTAGTGGCGGCCAGAGCTGGCGGCGAGACAAGCGCAATGCCCGTCGAGGCACTTCCGGCATCTTTCGATCCGCCCATGCTTGCCATGTTTATCTCGCCTGAGCGCAAGACCTACAGGTTACTGAGAGAGAGCGGCTACTTCACCGTGAACTATATCGACTACTCAAAGGTGGATACGCTGGCGTTGTTAGGCGCGGCGTCCTCGAGGTTCTTACCGGACAAGCTAGAGAGGGCAGGGCTTAGGCTGGTCGAGGCCAGGAAGGTGCCCACGGTAGCGCTGGCAGACGCCGCCGCCGTTATTGAGTGCTCGCTTAAGGGGGTTATAGACGTGGGGGGAGATCACGACATAGTCATAGGACGCGTTGAGGCTGCATTCGCCTCTGACGACTTCAGAGAGGGTGGATGGGCCTACGAGAGGTATAAGCCGGTTCTCTACCTGGGCATAGGAGTGTCGGGACAGCGGATTACGCTCAGGTTCTCAAGTATTGGCGCTGCGAAAGAGCTTGAGTACGGCGCAGGCGCCCAGCATGCTGTGGCGGAGCGGGGAAATGTCTATAAACTAGTCAAAGATTCAATAAATGAAATTGCAAAGAGGATAGGGAAAAGCCCTGAGGACGCTGCGTATATAATGCTTGATGCGTTAAAAGGAATATTGGCAAAGCGCTGGAAAGGCTAGTCCCTCCTGGCCGGCACGAGGCTGCTATTAGCCCTCCGGCTTTTTGTTACGCTGGCCGTGGTGGGAGCACTGGTTGGCAGACTCTCTATTGAGGCGGGACGGTTTTTAACGGCGCGGCCGCTGCCGCGAACAAGATTAATAAAGCCCGCCGCGCGGCGGGGCGCGTGGCGTCCGGGCAGGCACAGCCGCAAGAACCGCAGCTTAGGCTCAACATAGCGTCAATAAGGGACAACAAGCTGCTGGGCAGGAGGGAGCTCGTCGTGGAGCTGCTTCACGCGGGAGCGCCGACTCCGGCGAGGCAGACGGTGAGGGAGTGCGTGGCGAGACAGCTCGGCGTTAGTCCGTCCGCGGTGTTTATCAGGAGGGTTAAAACGGAGTACGGGATCGGCAGGTCCACCGCCGAGATACACGTTTACGACAATCCCGATATCGCCAAGAGGGTGGAGCCGCTGTATGTAATTGCCAGGAACTTAGGCGAGGAGGGCAGGAAGCTGCTTGAGGAGGCGAGGAAGATGCGGGAGGCGCGCCGCGAGGGGAGGCGCAAAAAGAAAAAAGGGAAGCAGAAGTGAGCCGCCGTGAGCAAGGCCCCGGCGCAGGAGAAAGGCAAGAGACTGCCGCGCGCGGCGACCTGGTACGAGTACGACTACCAGAGGGGCACTATAAGATTCAAGAACAAGCTCTGCTCCAGGTGCGGCTCCGTCATGGCGTTCCACAGGGAGCCCGCGCCGCGGTGGCACTGCGGCAAGTGTGACTTCACGCACTTCGTGAAGGGAGGCGCCTAATTGGCGCGGCCACTGCATGGTCCTTGTAATTGGCATTGAGTCCACCGCCCACACTTTAAGCATCGGCGTGGTTAGGGACGGCGAGATTGTAGGCCAGGCAGGCAGGATTTACGCGCCGCCGGCCGGGTCTGGAATACACCCGAGAGAGGCAGCCGAGCACCACGCGAGGCACGCGCCGGCCGTGCTCAGAGAGCTCCTGGGGAGGCACGGCGTCAGGCTGTCTGAGATTAGTGCGGTGGCCTACGCCGCGGGGCCCGGGCTGGGGCCTGCGCTGAGAGTCGGCGCCGTGCTGGCGCGCGCGCTGGCAATAAAGCTCGGCGTGCCGCTCGTGCCGGTTCATCACGGCGTTGCCCACATAGAAATTGCGAGGTACGCGACGTCGGCGTGCGACCCGCTAGTCCTGCTGATATCGGGGGGTCACACGGCAATCGTCGGGTACTCGGGCGGGCGCTACAGAGTATTCGGCGAGACTCTGGACGTTGCAATAGGCAACGCCATTGACACATTCGCGCGCGAGGCGAGCCTCGGCTTCCCGGGCGTGCCCGCAGTAGAAAGGTGTGCCGAGCGCGCGAGCGAGATCGTCCCGTTCCCCATGCCGATCGTCGGGCAAGACGTGTCTTACGCGGGTCTCGTCACCTACGCGCTACAGGCCGTGAAGCGCGGGGTCCCGCTGCCTGTTGTCTGCAGGTCTCTCATCGAGACCGCGTACTACATGCTAGCCGAGGTGACCGAGCGCGCGATAGCGTTCACGAGAAAGCGCGAGCTTGTAGTGGCCGGCGGCGTTGCCAGGAGCAGGAGGCTCAGAGAAATACTCGACGCGATAGGCAGGGAGCACGGGGTTGACGTGAAGATAGTGCCGGACGAGTACGCCGGCGACAACGGGGCGATGATCGCGCTGACGGGGTACTACGCCTACGCGCGCGGAATTCACGCGCCTCCCGAGGAGAGCTTTGTGAGACAGAGGTGGAGGCTGGACGAGGTTGACGCGCCGTGGTTCCACGATGTATGTCTTCGCTTCCGGCCGTGAGGCTCGCGCCGGGATCTCAAGAGAGGGATTGATAGAGCTCCCTGTACGTGTCCAGAATCTTGCGGCTTAGCGCTATCTGCTCCTCCCAGTATCCCTCTACCTTTGTCCTGTAGCGCCTGAGGAACTCGCTGTAGAGCCGGTGCGGGGGCGCCGGCTCGAGACCCCAGAGCGGCGTGCCCGGGAGCGGGATGTAGTAATGAATGCGCACGCGCGCGCCCATTGCTATCAGCCTCTCCATCTCTCTAATGTTCTCGAGCACGTCCTCCTCGGTCTCGCCTGGAAGGCCCCCTATAACGTCGACGACGGGCTTGAAGCCGGCTGCAGTAGAGACCCTCACGGCCTCCTCAACGGAGGCGGCGTCGTGATCTCTCCTGATCGCCTTGAGGAGCCTCTCTGACGCTGTCTGGAGGCCGAAGGCAATGCGCCTGTTCGCGACATACGGCTTAATCGCGCCCAGCACGTCCCTCGTGACGGTCTCCGGCCTTGTCTCCGAGGGAAACGTGCCCAGGTAGGGAGCCCCGCCCGCATCTCTGACTGCTCTCAGCAGCCTCACGAGCGCGTCGATATTTGGCGTCCTGCCGTCCTCGGAGCCGTAGAGGAAGCCCACAGGCGCTATGAACCTGATCTCCCGGCGCCCCGCGGCCACGTAGGCCCGCACCATCTCGGCCGCGCTCTCGACAGGCCTGTACCTGACGGGGCCGCGGGCCCACGTGCTGCAGAACGCGCACCTGAAGCTGCACGACCTCATGATCTCTATGGGCGGGTATATGCCGAGGGACGCGCTGTAGGTCCTCTGGGTGAGCTCGGCGTACACGCGCCTGCCTGCCCTGACGCGCCCTCCCTCCATCACTAGCGTGTTCGGCGGCACCTCGTCAGTCCGCCCGAGCTCCCTCTCTATAATTGCCGGGAGCGCGACCTCGCCGTCGCCGACGACCACGTACTTGACCCCGAGCCTCAGGAGGGACGCGGGGTCGCTGATTGCGTGGGGCCCCCCGGCGACCACGGGATACCTCCTCGCCACCTCCGCCACCTCCCGCCAGTACTCGGCAAACGTCAGCGTCGAGAGGCTGTACAGCACGAGGAACCTCTCTCCCCTCCGGGCGAGCTCCGCCGCGTCTCTCAGCGGGTCGCGCGCGGGGAGGACCTTGTGTCTGTCCTCTACGGGCGCCACTGCGTACGCCATGCCGTTGTTCGGCCCCTCGAACAGCCTGGCGAGCAATATCATCGCACTGGCAGCCCGCGCGCGTTAAAGAGCTAAACTAGTCTCTCCGCCTCCTCTCGCGTCAGCATGAACACGTCGACCAGCCACTTCAGCAGGTCCTCCCTGTGGCGCGCCCGGAACGCCGCGTCAGCGGCCTTCAGCTCCTTCAGCGAGCATATCTTGACGCTCCCGCCGAAAAAGCACCTCTCGTCCGCGAGGGCCAGCCTCTCCGCCGCCTCTGCGCTCCACCTCTCGCGTATCACGGCCGCGAGCGCCGTCACGGCCATCATGTACGCGTCGTGCGCCCTGTACGCCGAGCCGTAGGGGTTGAAGTAGGCGTGAACCTCGCCGGCCGGCCCAGTCTTCGTCGCCTGGTAGTAGAAGTGGTCGCTGCACGAGAGCTCTCTCCACATTCTAAGCACGTCGCCGCCGAGGGCTCTGGCATACGGGTACAGCCACTTCAGGAGCTTGAAGGCATTCTGCTGCAGCTCGTTGCCAAGCCACGCCGAGAGGTCCCTTTCGTCGGCCCAGCTAATCGTGCCCCATGGAGGCACGTCGAGCACGTCCCTCGGCGGGTTGCGCCACGCGGCCTCGGACACTGTCGCGAGCGTCAGCCTGGGCCTCCTTGCGATCTCCCGCGGGAGCCACGCCAGGAACTCGTGAATTCCAGACTCCGGCCAGTGGTGCTCCCCGAACGTCTCGTAGTCCACGGCTATCAGGACGACATCGCCGGGGGTCGCCTCTAGCCACGCCGCGTACTTGTCGGCAGTCAGCGGCCACTGGTCCCACCACCGCGCGCCGAACCTAAAGCCCACGTCATCGCTGAGCCGGTAGTTCCTCAGGAGGACTCTCGCGTCGCAGCCCCAGGCCCTGTACACGTAATTCGGCGATCTCCACCCCAGCACTCTCTCTACGCCTTCTGCCAGCACGGTCTTAAAGCCGAGAGAGTAAAGCGCGCGCGCTACGTCATTGTTGTATATAAACTCGGTGTTCTCGGCCGCGCGGGGCTTGTAGCCGAGGAGCTCCTCGACGGTCTCTGCTTGCATTTTCACCTGCCCCTCGAACTCCTCCCTGTCCACGAACCACGCGAGGCTGTGGTAGTACGTCTGGGCGACAAACTCGGCAGCCTCGCGGGAGGCGAGCTCGCGGAGCATCTCGAGCACGTCGGGTGCCTGCCTGCGGAACTGCTCGAGCGCCATCCCGCTGATGCTGAACGTCACCCTAAATCCCGGGATCTCGCGGGCCGCGTTAACTAGGATTCTCGTCGCCCTCCTGTAAGCCTTGTTTGCGACTCTCTCGAAAATGGCGTGGTCTAGCTCGCCGTAGAAGATCTCGCGCTCCTCTGGCACTCTCGGCATGACGCGGTGGAGATCCGGCCTTATGCGGCGCGGCTGGTGTACCTCAAAGAATAGTACTACGTCCACGGCGCGGCGGGCTGTCACGCGCATAAATCATTTTCTGGCGCCCGGCGGCAAGCCTGCAAGAGGGCTGGAGCAGATGCGGGAGCCGCCGCTGGCAGAGAGGGCGCGGCTCACCGGCCGGGGACTTGCGTGCTGATGTGAGCAATAGTTTTATGCCCGCCCGCCCGGCGCGGGGCCGTGATCGTGTCCGTGACGCCGGAGCTGGCGCTCGACTTCATGAGGGGCTACGCCGGCGGTCTGGGCGTGCTCGAGGGCGACAAGTTTTACGCCGCTGCGAGGCTCAATATCCCCTACACGGTGATAACGCTGTACTACCCGCAGGGCTACGTGACGTACAGAGAGGAGGGCGGGGAGCTCGTCCCGGCGCCCGAGGAGAACCCGCTGGATGAGAGGCTTGTATACGCCGGCGGCTCGGAGCTTCAGCTCGGGGGAGGTAGAGTGCTCGCATCTTACTACGCCTACAGGCAGGGCAGCGCGACGGCAGTCTTCATAAAAGTCGAGGGGCCTGAATGGGCCGTCAGGGCGGCAGGCCGGCTGTATCTGGAGGGGTCTGAGCGCGATAGGTTCTACAAGTATTTAATACTCGCGAGGGGGGCCGTTAATTACATCGAGCAATTTGTCGGCTGGGACAGCGTCAAGTACCTCGACCTGCAGGAGTCATACGCGGCGTTCGTGCTGCTCTTCAGGCGCCACCCGCGCGCCAGGCTAGTCATACACACCCCGGCTCCCTGGTGCTTTCCCGCGTTCCACAAGAAGCTGTTCAGCGACGAGTTCGGCTTTGACACGGCGATGGATCCGGTCGTCGCGGCAGAGCTTGGGCTTGCAATGAGCTCCGAGGGGGTCACCGTGTCGAAGAAGATGATGAGAGTTGTCTGCAGGATATTCCCCCACCACTGTTTCAAGTTCAGAGCCGTGACAAACGCCGTGGAGATACCGCGGTGGGAGCACCCGAGGGTCTCGGGAGTCAAGAGCGCGGACGAGCTGAGAGCAGCGAGAAAAGAGGTCAAGAGGGAGGCGCTGAGGGCACTCGGAGCGGGCGCCGAGGGCAAGGTTGTCATCTCGTGGGCCCGCCGAGTGACCCAGTACAAGAGGCCTCACTTTGTGGCGCAGCTCATCGAGGAGCTTAAGAGCGACGCCGTGTTCATACTCGGCGGGCGCGCGCACCCGCACGACAAGTTCGGCCTCCACATGATGAAGAAGTTCAAGGAGCTCGCGAGATCTAGGAGCAACGTGTACTACTTTCCTGACCTCACAGTAGACACGGCCAGGAGGGTAATATGGGCGTCGGACATCTGGCTCTTCACGCCGTTCAGCGGCTGGGAGGCCTCCGGCACGTCCTTCATGAAGGCCGGCATTAACGGCGTGCCGTCAGTAGCCTCGAGAGACGGGGCCGCGGTCGAGGCTATCAGGGACGGCTTCAACGGCTGGCTCTTCGGCGACAACAGGGACGTGCTGCTGCCGCTGGATAGCCCCGAGGTGGAGCTGAGGGAGTACGATGACTTCAAGCGCAAGGTCGAGGAGGCGCTCGACGCATACAGCAGCAGCAGGTATTGGGAGGTTGCGTATAACGCGTACGCCACGTTCCGGGAGTACTTCTCGATGGACAGAGCGTTCCGCGAGTACGGCTACCTGGAGCGGTACTTTCAATCCTTCTTTTGAGATTCAGGGCCCTCTGGCCGCGCCTCCCCGCGCCCTTTTAAGCATTTCTGCCGCGATCGAGAGCTCTGTCGCGGCGCGCGCCCGGGCCCAGGCCTGCTGGCGGAGAGCGCCGCTAGCGGGGGCGCAGAGCCGGCCAAAGGCGTGCGCTTGGTGTTCGCCAGTCTCAACGCCCCTCGCGGCGGCACCGGCTCCCGGCGTGCGTGCCGGAGCTCGCCTAGGCCCCGCCGCGCTGCCCCTCTCCGCCCTCCGAGGACAGAGCCTCGTCTACTAGCAGCGCAGCGTACTGCGTGAGAGAGTCCTTGAGGGCCTGGTCATCCAGCTGGAGCGCCGTGGCGATAACAAACTGCGCAAGCACGAGCTTTCTATCCTCTGGCGGGAGTGCGTTGAGTGCGCTTGCGAAAACCACTGACGCGAGGCCGACTGCCTCGTCCACTCTGAGTTCCGCGCTTGAAAGCATGCCTACTACTCTGTCCTCGGCTTTGTAAATAGCATACATTGCTGTGAGAGTCAGGAAGTCGAGACTTGAGAGTTGTGCCTCATCGACCCACTGTTCTATTCTGTCCGGTCCCTCCAGCATGCACTTTATAAATTCCTCGAGCCTCTCGCGGGGTATTCTGAGCACTCTCTCGGCGTCTGTTACGAACCTCTCAATCCAGCTCATGGAGACGCGTGGGCCGGATAAAAAGACCGCAGCGCGCGCAAAATGCCGGGGAGGTCGCAGCGGAATAGGTGGCTCGGCGCGTGCCTGTCGTCCGTCGAGCCGAAGCCCGGCACGTACTCGCAGCTGCCAGCGAGAAGTCCTGCGAGCTCGCTCTCAGCGAGCGGCGTTATGATGGCGTAAAGCGACTTGCAGTTGAGGTAGTCGACGTGCCAGCGCCTTGATGCAGGCCGCGCTAGGTGTCTCGCCAGCCTCTTAAGACAGGAGAGGCCACAAGAGCCGACATACGCGTAGATGCCGGCGCGTATCTTAAACGCCGTGCTGGCCGTGACTGCCACGTGGTCCGGGCACTCAAGAAACAAGACGTAGCTGGGAGCGCGCGGGCGCCCCCCTTCAACTCCCCTCCGCACTCCGGGAGCCGGAGGTCCCGGGAGGCCTGGCGCGTCCCGGGGGCTCGGCGGCGGAGTGGCGCGGCTAGGCAGGTTGTACCTAGGCGGTTTGAGGGCGGCAATGCTGTAACGCGGCAGCCTATCCGTGCGCCAGAGTGCCGGCAGAATTAATAAGGATTTCAGGGAGGAAAAAGAGCGGGATTGGAACTTTGCGGCCTGGAGCAGCTCGTCAAAGCGCTTCACTGCCCGCATGATGGACGCTTCATCCCTGCTCGCCTCTAGGCCGCACCTCGGGCAGCTAACGCGCCTCTCTGGCGGCTCCTGCATTTTCGCGCCGGCTTGACGATAAACCTCGCCGCATTTTTCGCAAAGCAGACTCCACGCCGCTTCTCGCCCGCTCGGCGGTCCACGTGCGGAACTCCTCCTGCACCCTCAAAAGCGCAGCGACTTTCTGCCGCGCCTAGGGCGACATTCTTCACGAAACAGCGCGAATTTGCAGGAATGGAAGCCAGAGGCCTTGCGCTGCTCCAGGGGCCTGTTTCCTGTTTACAGAGGTCTGTGCCGGGGGTCCTGATGCAGGGGCTCTAATGGCGCTGGTCACGCTTTTGCAAACCGCGCGCTGCGGCTTTTGGCCTAGCCCGCTCCCTTTCTCTCCCCCTCTGAATCGGGAACTCTGCGCCGGGGCGCGCCCCGCGGCGCGCGGCTTAAAAGCGGCTGGCTCCAGGAGGGCTCATGGGGGGAGAGCGGCGAGAGCCGTGACGGGGCTGGCGCTGGCAGTAACCGAGGTGTTCTACTCGCTGCAGGGAGAGGGCATCACGGCAGGCACGCCGGCAGTTTTTATCAGACTGCGGGGGTGCAACCTGCGCTGCAGGTACTGCGACACGAAGCACGCCTGGGAACGGGGAGAGGAGGTCCCGATAGAGCGTCTGCTAGGAGGGGTTCTGGAACACAGGAAGGCGCTTGAGAGGGGGGCGCACCTAGTGGTGACCGGTGGGGAGCCGCTGCTGCAGCAGGAGGGGCTCGCGAAGCTCCTCCGCGCGCTCAAGTCGCACGTGCCCGGGCTGTGCGTTGAAGTTGAGACAAACGCAACGCTGATGCCCCGCGCCGAGCTGGACGAGGTAGTGGACCAGTATAACGTGTCCCCGAAGCTCAGCAACTCGGACGTGCCCGAGAGTCTCAGGATCAGGGAGGGCGTGCTTGAGTTCTTTGCGCGCAGCAGCAAGGCGTACTTCAAGTTCGCCGTTGCTGACGAGCGCGACGTGCTAGAGATACTAACGCACCCCGCTCTGCGCAGGACGGTCACGGCGTCGAGGGAGCGCGTGATGCTCATGCCCCTCGCCGCGACGAGAGAGGAGTACGCGAGAGCGGCTCCCGCCGTGGCGGCGCTGTGCCTTAAGTACGGATTTCGCTTCTCGCCGAGGCTTCAGATAGAGCTCGGGCTCAAGTAACACGGAAGGCCGCGGCGCGGCTCTCCAGGCGTGCCCTGCCTCCCCGCATCCCGGCGTGCTGAGTGTGTTTGGGTGCTACCTAGCCACGCTGAATGCTACGGCCAGGATGCTCTATGGCATGGCTAGGGATGGATTACTACCTGGGTGTAACGCTTATTGCAAAGAGTATGAGGCCCGCCTCGCCAAGATAATGCCCAATCAATGCATACAGATTCGGGCCCATGCCATCGTCCTCATTAACGAAATTCTGAATGGCACTTTGTGAGTAGCCTATGTTGAGTATTATGGCGTAGGTTACGAATATGTATAGTATCCCCATGAATACCGTGGCCCACAGCGTGCTCGTGGGTACATTCTTCCTGGGATTCCTAACCTCCTCGGAAATCTGTGTACTAACCTCGAAATTGCAAAAACCAAACCGCCCGATAGGGCCATCAGGACCCCGCCAGGGCTCGTTTGGTAGGTTCCCTGTAGCGTGAATGGCAACGGCGAGAGCTTGCTCATGTTCGCCGCGAAGGACAGAGCAATGAATAACAGCAATATCGCTATCTCGATACTCGTCAACGAAGCCTCCGTTCTAATGCTTGGCCTGATTCCGAGCACGGCTGGTACTAGGGCGAGGACTATGGGTATTGAGAGTAGGTATAAGGGAGTAGGTATAATGGGTTTATGAGGTACCCGGTGACTGCGTATATACCCTCCGCACCGAGGTATGCGAAAGCTATGGCCACAGAGCCAACACCGATTATTACTGTAGAACACCGTATAAATAATGCCGTTGAAGAACCCAACCCTGGAGTTCAGGGTGTTGGTAACGTAAGCGTAGAAACTCGCCGCATGCGGGTACCTACGCGTCATTACGAAGATTGAGTAAACAATAGCCAACACACCAAGCAGCGTCAACAGCATTGCCAGGGGCGCGGCGGCAAACGCAGAACCCATTATAAGGGCAGCCCCACTAGCAACGCTATAAGCCGGCGCCTGCCCAGCCAATGAGTTATACAGCGAACCAAGGAACCCAGCGGCATTCCTCCTAAGCTCCCTACTAACGACCCGAGTCACGCAAGCCCTTGCGTGCCCGGGGTATTACAATAAGCAAGTAATTATTATCGCTTCTTCGTCAATGGCGCCCATCATTACCGCCGAGTCCCTATCCGTAGTTGCTTTTCTTTTCACCAATGAGTAAGCCGCTGGTTCATGAATGTTCAGTTAAGTAGCAATCTGAGTGTTGGCGTATTTGGTTAAAGTTAAAACTGATAGAAAGCATCTTTAGGACGAATTCAAAAATTGATTTATCGAAAGCCTTAAAAATGATTGTGATACGAAGCAGTATTGTGGGACATGTATGGGTAAATGTAAGGATAGGTAATGAGGATAGATCGAGAATGATTGAAACGAGGGCGCTCGTAGATACTGGGGCAGCGTTGACCGTCGTGCCGAGGAGTATAGCCAATGAATTAGGGCTTAGGGTCACCGCTAAATCAGGGGTAATGACTGGCGCAGGCGTTATTGAGGTTGATAGGTCCAGGGCATTCATCGAGCTCGAGGGCAGGTCGGAAATAGTCCCTGTGGTGATTTCAGACGTAATCGATAAGGTCCTCATCGGCGTAACAACACTGGAGATACTCGAGCTTGAGGTAGACCCGGTGACTGGGAGGCTCAGGGAGGGAAGGCTACTTCTTTATTGATTACCTACGTATTGCAGGTCCGGTAGTGAGTATTGGTTTGCCTACTTTATGAGGTCCATGCTCATGTCGATTGACTTGTAACTATGCGTCAGGGCCCCCATCGACACGACATCGACGTACCTAGCGTACTCAACCACATTATCCTCATTGATGCCTCCGGACGCCTCGAGGACAACCCTATCCCTCAAGCCCCTCCTCACCAATTCCTCATGCACCTTAGCCACATCGCTAGGTTTCATGTTGTCCAGCATTATTATGTCGACACCCAACTCCGCAGCCTTAATGGCATCCTCCACTGTTTCTACCTCAACCTCAATCTTCACCGTGAAGGGAGACCTCTCTCTAGCCAGCATTATCGCCTTCTCGAGACCTCCAACGGCCCTTATGTGGTTGTCCTTTATCAACACGGCATCGCTGAGGCTGAACCTGTGAGGGTCGCCGCCGCCAATGGCCACGGCCTTCTTCTCTAGGTATCTAAGGAATGGCGTCGTTTTCCTCGTGGCGGCCACCCTGACCCTTGGGTTCACACTCCTGGCCCTCTCGAGTATCCTCCTCGTCATCGTGGCTATGCCCGAGGCCCTCATGAGCACGTTCAAAACAACCCTCTCGACCTTGAGTAAATCGGGTTTTTGACCCCTAAATTATCAACACGCAATCACCTGCCTTAGCCACATCGCCATCGCCCCTTAGTACCGTGAATTCTAGCCCGAGTAACCTAAGGAACTCGGTCACCTCCTCCATACCGGCTATTACGCAGTCCTCCTTAACCCTGACACAGGCCTCCCCATATTTGTTAGGCACGATTACGCTTGTTAGG
>Ga0326760_1000644_pt1 | contig 17441 bp, 19 predicted proteins | sample GCREP_S_FD_207668 | JGI IMG/M metagenome (GOLD analysis project Ga0326760, IMG submission 207668) | Hot spring sediment microbial communities from Geyser Creek Basin, Yellowstone National Park, WY, United States - GCR.EP_S | ecosystem: Environmental > Aquatic > Thermal springs > Near-boiling... | reverse complement strand
AACCCTTTGACCCCTAATTCTAAGCACTTCAGCTAAGTAGCGCATAACAGTAGATTTGCCTACACCTACAGGACCAAGAAAAGCAACTAATACACCACTCCTAGATCTCAACAAGCAGACCACGCATCGGCCATCAGCTTAGTATCGACATAAAGGAGTCTGTTATTTCTCGCTCTATCCTTCCCTTATCAAACAACTCGCTAGCTTTCTCCCTAAGCTTTACCCCAATACTCATAACTTCATCCTTCGATAACGACACAAGGCTCTCTATCTTGCTAATGAATTCCTCAACACTCCCAGGCTTAAACAAAAACCCCTCTGCAGCAGTACCCTCAACAACTTCAGGTACACCACCAACTCTTGACGCTACCGGTATTGTTCCGATAAGCATTGCTTCCACTATGACATAAGGTAGCGGCTCTTCTGATATTGATGGGTAGAGTAGAGCCCATGCGTGCTCATGCAGCTTTAGAAACTCATTATGTGGAAGCTTATCCAAGGGTATCAACTTTCCATTTACTTCTCTAGCTAGTTTCACTACAAATGCTTTCTCTCTTGGAGAAGCTTTTCCAAGTATAATGTAAGCCTTAGCCTCGTACTTTCTCAAGATTTTTGCAAGTGCTTTGAGAAGCGTCTGGAACCCCTTTATGTAGCTTGCTCCTCCAGCATATACCAGTATAGGTTTCTCACCAAGTCTCTTACTTATTGTTGGTATTGGTGGAGGTGGATTGTATACAACTTCAGCTTTGTTCCCAACCTCGGGTATGTGCCTCGATATTATTTCGCATTGTTTGCACGATGCACAAATGATTTTATCTGCTAGTATTGTTGCAAGCCTGTTGATGTAGTTTATGTAGTGCCCAAAACTTGTTATCAAGGCCCTTAATAAGCTCTTGTGCTCCCCGAGCTCAACAACGATATCTGTTGCTGCATCTGGTTCTCTACTGGCTAAAACTATTGATGTGTATGTCAGGAGCTGGTAGTTGTGTAGGTGGAGAACAACCTTTGCCCTTGGATTAAGAGCCTTTACAGCTATCGCTAGGGGTATGAGGGTGTGCGAAGGTATGTAAACAATATTCGCCTCCTCAATAAGGTTTCTAACCCAACCAATACCCATAAACGTCTTGATCCATTCAATAGGTTTGTACCTAGATTCTAGAGCACCCCAATGAATGTACCTAGAACGTTTGAGGATATCGGGTTCAGGGTTCCTAGTACCAGAAACTATTGTTACATTAAAGTACTTCGATAGAATATCCTTAACTATGAGGTATGTAGCAAGCTCAGCACCACCACCTCCAGGCCAGAAAAGCTTTGTGAGCACAAGGATCCTCGGCTTCATAGCCTTAGCATCCACAGAAGCCTCTTCAATACATATAAAGCTCCTTTAACCCTATCCAAATAAGCCTTATATGGTGTTAAGAACGGTTTTCTCCTAAATGCCTCCTCCACATCCCTAGAATCAAACAACAATAGCTCTTTACCAGTAGTAGCAACAACCTTACCCTTCCATGTAACAGCGTTTACAAGGGGATTGTACTTTGTAGAGGTAGGGTCTATGTGTAGAGGATACCAGTGAAGCAAGTCCTTTGATGCTAGAATAGCTGTTGGATACCCCAAGCAACCGATGTAGTAATCGCCGAACCTTGTTATGGATGCGAACTGGGCATGTCGATAACCATCAGCCTTCAGGAATACAAACCCCCACTCATCCTCATTAACATCATATATAGCTACACCACCCCTTACAATACCACTATCAAAACCAAATATCCACCTACTCCTCTCGATAAGTACAGGCACGAACTGCCACGGACCTTTGTATAGAGGTCTCCAGCTAGACCCACAATCAGTTGAGATAGCAACTCTAACAATGTTTCCATCACCAAGCGTACTAATTAATGCGCCTCTTTCTTTATCGAATGCTATACAGTGAAAATGCCTTGATAGAGGGTCGATGTCTTTATTTGCGATAATCCTTCTGAAGCTCTTAAGATCTTTGGAAACATAGATGCCTGTAGGGGATTCTCCATATTCTTGGATAAACACTGTACCACAGGCCTCAATACCATGCCAAAACCAGTTGCCTGCTAAGGCTTTCAGAACAGTAGTACCCTCACTTTCCCTGAGCACATAAAGAGCGTTGTCAACAGAGATCAATAAAGCTTCTTGCAACCCTTGAACGAATAAGCAAAGCTTTCCCTGGGGTAGCATGGTTAATGGCTCGAAAAAGCCATTTCTAACTCTGGCGACAATACAAGCGCGGTCTCTCGTTAAAGTTACGTAGATCTCGTCTTTAACTACTTTAACGCTACTTACCTTATTATAGAGAGTAAACATAATAAATCTAAAACCTAAGATAGTAATTACTTTGAGAGCCCGCTCTGGAACGCTGTATTGAAATTAATCTTATAATTCTCGCTATAGCTCTTGTAATGCTATCGTGACATCTTTTAGGTACAAGAATTAGCAACCTTTTAATATATCCAAGCATGTAATTTTGTATTCCGAGGCTTCAAAATCTACGTAGTGTAAGAAATTTACCAACGGATCTTCTCTCTTCGTCAAGTGCTTCAACTCATTCCAATAGTGTGCCCGGATGAAGCTAGTAGTGTAAACGTACCTCCCTTCTAACTTTTTAGATCTCGTTAAAATATGTTGTTTAAGTAACCGGAAATACTTCGAAAGATCTCCAACTTGAAAACCTACGGCATTAGGATTTAAATTACAGAGATACAACTCTGTGATAGTTCGAGCACACTTCTCACAATAACCGCAGTTCCACAAGGTGCCTTCCTCAAAGCAGGATCTTATCATTAAATCCACACCTCTCATCTTCAATTCCTTCTCTTTTTCAGCGATAACCCTAACCTTATCTATTCGGGATAGATTCTTATCATCACTTACTACACTCGAGCCTGCAACACGAATATTATCAATTATTAAAGAAGTGTCAGACCAAGGATATAGGAGATTCTTTGGAAGACCTGGTGACATCCGAAGATCTTTTCGAAGAGCGAATAATATTGGTGCAGTAAGACTAGGTGTAGCAATCCCGGCTGCCACTCCTCCCCACCAATCATTACCATACATTTTATGTCTGAAGAACGCATCTAGTCTTGCCACGTCTATAGGATTATAAAATACAATGAAGTAATAGTCCAACTTTAATTTCTTGCTAAGATTAATTATATAATCTGCTAGCTTCCTCCAGCGATAGATATCATATAATGGAATATCAACCCCCCATATGGTAATTATACATGGCCTGCGATCGAGGGAGTTTAAGAGTAGGGCCGTGCTATCAACCCCCCCCCGCTGAATAATATACAAAAACCGTTCGGTTTAACATTATTCTTAACAATATTGAAGACCGTCAGTTTAGACTTTGAAATAGGAAGATAAGGGTAAAACACTCTGATAATCTTCTTTAACTTGACTAAAGAGAGATAGAAATCAAGATCTAGTTCATCAACAACAATTTCATCACCTAAGGTCATCGCTAACGGATAAAGAACCCCTATAATGGGGACATTTATTATAGAATTAGGAACTTCCGAAATTTCTATGGAAGCATATGTTAAGAATGCTTTCCTACCATGTAAGAAAAATCTTATCTTACCTTTAGCATCAATCAAAAACTCCACTGTGTGGCGGGACCTCCTATAGGACTTTATCTTAAGTACCATACTCCACACATTCAACAAACTTAAGATTAGGGTTTATGAGTTTAAGACCTTTCAGCTTTAATGCATAATAATCGTCAGGATATATGGCTATAGCCGGTATTCCTAAACTTGCTGAAGCTAGGAGAAGATGATAACTAATACCGATAACTTCGGCGCAATTGGTATATAGCTCTCTAAGAACATCAAGATATGATCTAGGTTCATAAAGAGTCGCTTTAATAAATCGCTCTAATAGGCTTCGCACTAATTTATTAGCAACCGTTAATTCTGAGGGCTCCATGACTATCACCATTATTTCTCCTTTAAATTTAAGTGCTTCACTCATCAGAAGTCCTAAAAGAGTTTCCTGAGTACATGGAGGCCATTCTCTCACATGAATGCAAAGTTTCTCTCTTCTTACGTAGCGTAAATCTTTTACTAAATACCTATAGTAGGCAAGGAAACCTACGTCTTTAAACCAGCGGATCCTCGCTTTTACTTCTCTTGTAAGCTTAAACAACTTCGATACGTAAACATAGTTGTAGTAATCCCTGCAATAGATGATATCTACGAGTCTTAATATAATTTTCATCAGAACTATACCTAGGGGTCGTGTGAAGGGACCTATTGTTTGCGGCAAAATTATGCACCTAGTACGATATAGCTTTGCTATAAGGCTGAAGAGTATAATGGGTACCATTGTACTCTTATACCATTTGTCTTGAATAAACCCGCCTCCTGAGATTACAAGTAGCCTTGTATTTCTGAGTGTTAGGATTATTTTACTGAGTGTACCTAGCATATTGTCACTCGCTTCACTTATGTACCTAATGATACTTGAAGGTAGCAAACTCATTGTTATGTAAATTATTATAAAGGCTATGTAAGCTAGGTCTCTAAAGATTTTATTCTTAGGTACTTTAAAGGTTTGGAACACGTCAGTAATGTCGGGTAGGGCCTCTAAACCAGCTATAATGGCATGTTTATGAAGTCCAGGTACTATCAACGTTAACTTAGTTTTATGTTTATCGCTGACTTTGCGTAGGACAATGATTTGTAACGCGTTGATGGCCTTATCGCCTAAGTTTCTGTGTTCCGAGTCTAGCCTTAAGACGATCATCTTAGCTATTCCTCTCCTCATATCGTTTAAGTGTCGCTATGTATATGGCTTTCTCTCTTCTCATCACCGAATGCAGGCTAAACCGCTTAGCACATTCCCTTGCTAAAGAACTGAGATTATGGTAATGAGAGCTAGTATGAGATAGCATGTTAATAACTTTTGATGCAAATCCCTCTATATTTCCGGGTTTTTCAAAGAAAACTGCTGGGCAGTCATTCCATACGGAGCGCAACTCTGGAATATCGGATGTAATTACAGGTAACCCGGCCATTAGGGCCTCAGCTATGGCGATGGGAGAAGCTTCGTGTCTTGTAGGGAGTATGAAGATCTTACTTTTACTGAGCAATTCTATCTTTTCCTCTTCACTTACAAATCCTTTAACTACAATATTGCCCTCCAGCCCAAGAGCTCTAATCATTTGATTTAGCTTCTCTAGAACAGTAGTAGAGACCCCTCCGCAGGTTACTAATCTGGCGCTAGGTATGACGTCTACAACTCTTCTCCATATTTTAATCAAATCGAAAACACCTTTTCTCTCATCATGATATCCTATGAATATACAGTCATACTCTTTAGTTTTATTCTTGGCAAACTCCCCTTTCGAATGGGAGGGCGCGTTAAATGAGGTGTAAATGCCCTCGTTTTTACCTATAAGAGCTCTTAATAACTCTGCTGAATACCGGTCAACTAATATTAAGTCACAATGTCTTAATATGAGAAGGTACATAGTAGAACCTATGCTATAGAATATCGCCTTCAGCGGACCATACTTTTGCCTAAAGTGAACGTAGCTACATGAGAGAAAACGGCGTTGTATATCTTTACCCCCTCTTCTACAGACCCCATAAATCTCCTTTACCCAAGCAGGCATCAATTGAATTGTAATGATACAAGGACGACGCTTAATTACTGATAGTAAGTATGCCATGAAAACCCAATGGTAGATAGCATCGGGAGCGTGAATGATATCAACCTCGCCCTTTACCTTAAGTATTAACCTTATTACTGTCTTTACTAGAGCTATGAACCAAAGCGTAAGATAACGTACTTTGCTTGACATTCTTCCCTGCAAAGACTGTGCTACAATTGATGTTTCACTTGTACATACATTTTCAAACACGTTCTTTAACTCAATACCTGTATACTTTAGTATCTGCTCTTTGTAAGCCCTAAGATCATAACCCGTACACAGAACATACTCTACGCCCCAGTTCCGTCCGCTTGTGAGAAGACCGAGTATCCTCCTATAGTTCCCTGCCTGAAGGTCTGGCTTTATATCTGGCATTACCAGTAGAACCTTTACTTGGGTCTTCACAGGATTAGCACCCAAGAAGGTCTATGTTAAAAATCTATGAGCTTCCTGGCAAGATTAGCTTTAATGGGATGGCAGCATACGAGCGAGTAAGGTTTATCATCATTATACATTATACTTATGTAGAGGTGAACAGATGTAGTCAAAGCTACGAAGAAATAAGATTACGTCATTGTACTCTTCTGGGTAATGATTTACATCAATTGAAAATATAGGTTTAAACATGCTTATGGCAGTGTCAACTCCCTTTAGAACTGCTAGTTCTGCACCTTCAACATCTAATTTGATGAGATCTAGATGTTTAATTAGACCTCTTTTAACTAACGAATCTAGCTTCATGCATGGAATATTAACTTGCTTGTAGCCCTTCTCTAAAACGTAGAATGCATTGATGGATGCTTGGACAGATATAGTGTATATCTTTATCCCCTAGAGCCGGCCTGAATAACGTAACATTATTTAACTTGCTCATTCTAACTGCCATCCTTAGATGCTCAAAATTACTTCTCTCAGGTTCAAAACTATAGATATGTCCTGTAGGTTCGACTAGCAACCCTGCAAGAACCGTATACCAGCCTCTATAAGCACCTACATCAGCAACAAAGAAACCCCTATTTGGAAGTAAAGCTGTACAACCCCAAATCTCCCTAGCACCTCCCAGAAACGGAGTTATTCCTATCAGGTTTCTCAGCGATTTATATCTTAAATAGACAAAGTTAAACTGCCTCCTTTGTCACCTTCAACATCTCCCTAGCTTGTACTTTAGAGCTGAAAAATCTATCCCATATGCTTTTAACTCTTTGTTGAAGCTCATCCAAGGTAGTATCTTGTTTCAGAAGGTCTTTGATTATCTCAGGATATCTATCGTAATCATTAGATACGATTACAGCATCTTTCAATACAGGATGGAGTTCTAACGCGATACTATTTGTGAGTATGGGTTTCTTATAGAACAGAGCCTCCAGTAGCCTGTTGCTTACGGATCTGTAAAAGACGGGTGTTATGACGATTAGGGCGTTTTTATAGAGATGTTCAAGAACGTCATCATTATAAATTTTGCCCGTGAGGTATAGATTTCTCGGAATATTAAGTATGCGAAAAACTTGTTTTAGTTCAGCTATAGAGGTTCCCACTATAACCACCTTAACGTCTGGTAGTCGCTTAGAAAGAAAAAGCATTATCCTGAGTAAATTCCACTCTACTGTCCTAGCAACATCCTTTTCTCTTCCAATAGTGACTATGCTGAGAACATAGTTAGCTCCTATTTGTTCTATCATAGAACGTACGTTATTAGCGGTATCGTTGTATCCATGTCTGTAAACGGTAGCGTAGGTTGGATAGATCAGCCTTATTTTTTTAAGGGTGAATTTCTTGAGAAATTTCGTAGTCGAATTATCCATTGTTACAAGTGCTCTGGAACTATAAACCTGGAATAGTGTATGTAAGATACTAAAGGGAAATCGAGCTATTTCAGAATAATTCCCTCCGTAAAGAAGATGATCAATCAGCTTGTTAGCTCTTATCCCCCATACCCGTAGTATAAGTGGGATATCATAAAGTTCTGCCATGTACCTACCTATATAGTAAGGGACTGAAGGTGTGGATATCACTACATCTGGATCGTACTGTGAAATCGCCTCAGGTATTAAGCTCTTTACGTGGGATAAAGTTTGAAACAGCTTAGGATGAGGTATTTCAAGGAACTTTACCTTAAGACATGCGTAGTCGAGGCACGTCTTCCTCCAGGATAGAGGCTCGTACTTTGATCCTACATGAAAGTATATCACGTCATATCCAAGTAGGGCTAAAGATGCCGCGCAGCCAAGCTCATGTCTGATCTCGCTACCCACGAATAATAACTTCATGGTAGATTACCTTGTTCCAAGCATTAACTACCCTAACAGGCATATCACTATTTTACTAGAGTCGGCATAGATAAGAGCTCTAGCACTCTCTGTTGTGTATGCTAACGTTTGAGCATATACTTCAGCTGGATTTGCACGGAAAGTTCTCCATATGAAATTAAACGTGCCTCTTAAGGGGATTAGATCCTGCATTATTATCACTATTTGGCATCTTCCAAAGTCTTTTCTTAAAGGTTCAAACCATATCGTTCCATAATTCTCGTAGATATATTTGGTGAGGTTGACATCCTTCTCATTGATGAGAAACGTTAAGATACTATCGGAACATAGTTTAACATCGCTGTCTTTTAGCATAGATATGATTCTGCTTAGCGAATTTAGTTGCTCATATGCTAAATATCTTGGATAGCCGAGATATTGATAGACGGATCTCTCATGAAGCAGATATAACGCCTGGTATCCACTTTGACCTAAAGTAAGACTGCCCCCTAGAGAACTTAGTAGGATTAGCGTAACCACAGGAATCCATAAAAGTTTTGAGCTAATGTTTTTAAACGTCCCCAAGCTTTCAAGAGCATAAATTGTTGATATGAGAACTATAGGAGACGCTAATGACATCGCGCGAAGCGATGCTAGAAAACCCATTGCAACATATGTCATAATACCTATGAGCAACATTACATAATTGAATAATATATACATTGGAGGAACCGGTGAACGCTTTCTTACCTTTAGGTGAAGGAAGAAACCTACAAATGGTAAAGCCAAGTACGACCAAAAATTTAAAATGTACAAGGTCCTAAGAAGAGTTTCCTCAGGAGGTCTTACCACTGGGTCAAGAGGTATTCCAACATCACTAACAGCCCCTACGTTAAGCGTTCTTAGTATGTGAGCTATAATGTTCCAGTCATATCCCAATGAGTATCGAAGCATCTTGTCAAAAGCACCCATATAGGTAGTTATAATCGATGAAGCAAGGATTAGGAGGCTAGAAGATGCAAATTTATAGTTGCCATTCTTATATTTAATGATGCCATAGATGAAGAATACTCCTACCAGCACAAGGCTCGAGAACAAACCAACTCCATTATGTATAGCCGTACTCGCAGTTGCGATAATTAGAGATATGAGAGGAGCTCTCATTAGGAGATAAGCATAGGTCATAGCAATCGCTAAAGCTACCGCTAAAGATCGAGGAATAGGATGTGTCATATCAAAAACTACAGGTACAGAAGACAACGTGAAAAGTAGGGCCAAACAGAGACTCTGCAATTTTACATTAAATCTCTTAGCTAGCGAAACGAAAGTTAATAGCAAAAACAGGTACATGATAGGCATCATAATATGGTAGGTTACGGAAATAGGTATATCGAGAACAACGGAAACTATACATACCAATAGATGCCAACCTATAGCGTGTTGAACATGTGAATCATATAATGATAGAGGCAGATCCTTGTTTAAGAATGACACACTTGCCATGTAGTACTCAATCCAATCACCGCTCTTAGGATACACGGGTGAAAAATCGTACGAAAAACTCTCAGATAATGAAACTATCAACATATAAAGTGTTAGAAGCAATAAAATGTTTCTTTGAGATGCGCGCTGTGAGGATTTCATATGAACGATAATTGCCATAATGATTAAAATTGATATTAAAGAGGCTCCGTACATCGCCTTTGGAAGCATTTCTATTAAGGACAATATTGAAATCGTAGCTAGTAAAGAAGCCAAGAGCGTTAGTCTCATCAATTTCTACCCATAGCTAAACTTAAAGAATTAGCTGTAGCATTCTTCGTATCATCTCTATAGCCTTCCCTCTCAACTCCTTTGTAGCATCAGCTAAAATCTCGGTCTCGCGACCTAGCTTCCTCAAACCATTAACTAAGATAGCAATAAACCCATCAACACGATTTAAATAAGTTATGTATTTCCTTAAATTCAACGCTATACCTTATACGCCCACTTCTTCAAGTAGTCTTCTCTGTTGTTCTTATTGCTTCTCTTGAGTTCGTTGTTTGTTCGAATCCTAGTTTCTCTATCTTGTCGATTCTTAAGGCTATTTTCTTCACGTCTCCTGGTCACCCAACCCCATTTTATATATTTTCCTCACGTTGCTTAACCCCACTGCTTTGATTACTTCGTCTGATACTTCGTTTACTATGCAGCTAAGCATAACCTTTAGTACTGCATCTAGGGGGCTAAATCGTAGTGCGAGCCATGGATAGACCACCTGAAGTACCCGTTGAGGTATACGTTTATCACGTCCGACATTACCTCGTGCTTCTCAATTCCGTTAACGACGTACTTAGCTACGAAGGTGAAGAGCACTAGTGTAACTAGTACGAGTAGTCCCTATGGGTAGAGCTAGGTATACTACTATCGGTACTAGTACGATTGCTGCAATAGATACCTCAAAGTAGTGGAAGGTCCGCGCCGAGGTAACGGCGCTGACTACTAGGAGGATCACGTTGAGGTAGGTCAGAGCGGTTACAACACGTACCCTAAAACCCCGCACAACCCCCCATCGCTGGGACTGGGGTGCTCCTACCTCTAACACCTACAGCTATGAGGGCTAGGGTTGGGGCTAGGTTAAATACAAACCCTAAGAACAAGTACGTTATGAGGGGGAGTTCCCGAGGCCCTAGCCATACGTCTACCTCGCGGAGTAGCTTATCGAGGATTATCATGGAGTGAGGTACCCTCACCTAGGGTCTCAACCCACCGAGCTTCGATAGCCCCGGAGGCCCTACCCCTATCTACGTAGAGAACTCCGTACCTGAAGCTAGGCTTCTTAGTAGCATCGGTCGTAGCTCCTGCTCCAGTATGTCCATGGCTATCTCATGTATCCATACCTTCAGCAGCGCCCGCGCTAGCTCTAGCCACCCCCTCCCGAAGTCCCCGGACCTCACCCCACCCCTAGGTAAGCCCGCGCTAGCTAGGTCTAGGGCCACATACTTAGCTAGCTCCCCTAGGACAGACCTCAGCAACTCAAGGACGTCTAGGCTAAGTACCCTGGTGTACTGCCTTAGGTAACCCCTAGGTAGGGGTAGCGGTAGCTTAGGGTCACCTAGGTACAGGCACGGGGCGTACCTGTAGTAGCTCCTCCAGCCGAGCCCGGCAGCCCTAATGGCCCTCCTGATGGGTACCCCATCCACGAGGAGCTCGCGTAGTCTCCAGAGCTTGACCAGGGTCTCGGGGGACGGTCTAAAACCCACCAGCTCCTCGCATGAGTCTGCTACCTCCTCCATCAGCCTCCAGAGCTCGTGGTACGTCACTGGACTACCAGTGGGGCTCCCGCTCGAACGCGAACTGAAGTCCATTCTGCTCACCCTACGCTCACCCACACAGAGACGGGGCTACCAGAACCCTTAAGAACGGTAGCGCCGCACCGTGGAGGTGCGCCGAGGTGAGCGGTGCGGTGAGCGTGGGGTGAGCGCTCACCGGTTGCTCACCCACAGGAGCCCGACGGCTATCATCACCACCTAGTCGGGATCCTCGGAGGAGGCCCACCCCTCTTTACACCCACTACGACTATGAGTTGCCTCAGGCTAGGCCTGAGCCTTACCAGGGGGTAGGCTAGGGCCCTCAGGACGTTAAGCTTGGTAGGTCTCCTAATTGCAACCCCAACTAGGTCCGCGAAGTTGGAGACCCTGAGGTAGTCCTCGGGTCCGGCATCTATGTAGGTTAGGTCCTCCACCAGCGAGTAGTAGGCCTCAACAACCTCGAACCCAGCCTCCCTAACTACCTCCACTACCTCCCCTAGGGTGTACTCCCTCACGTGGTACCTGAACATAGGCTGTTTACCTAGTAATAGCCTTAGTCTTCTGAATAGCGAAGCTATGTTCGGCGTTGTAAGTACTAGCACTCCTCCCAGCTTCAAAGCCCTGTTTATCTTGCTCAGGACTAGGGGCACGTAGTAGTGTAGATGCTCCAGAACCTCTGTAAACACAGCGCAGTCAGCGTTGCCAACGCCTAACTTGTCTCTCTCTCAAGATCGCACCTAACAACATTAACATCGCAAGCCTCAGCAATTCTCATATAGGGCTCTGGATCGATATCGAAGGCAACAACATCGTAGCCCATCCTCTTAAGAGCACAGGAGATTATGAAGGGCTGCGCACCGAGATCCAAGATTGTTGAGCCCTGCCCACAGTACTCCTCAATAAGTTTCAGAACCTCTAACCTCCTACCAAACTCAAGGTAGTAGCTGTGAACAGCTCTTGAATCACCTAATCTCTCAACAATTTCTTTGATGCTTAACAAAACCTCTCTAGCATTCATAGAAGCTCACTAACAATATTAATGTACTTTTTAGCTATCTCTACATAGTCGAACTGCTTAACGAATTCAAGGCCATTTCTAGATAGCTTTAGCCGCGGCTCTTCATCTGTTAACAGCTTCTCCAAGGCGTTTGCATAGTCCTGGGGGTTAAAGCTGTTAACCCTAATACCATATGAAGTTATTGATAACAACCTCTTCTGGCACGGCATTTGAGACTACTACGGGGGTTCCGCAAGCCATGGCTTCCAGAGCTACATAAGAAAAGCCTTCGTATTTTGATGGTAGGATTAATGCTTTTGCCTTGCATAGTAATTCCAGCTTCTCTTTTTCGGTTACGCCAAATGCGTATTCAACAGCATCGGTTCTTGGGAGTTGTACGGGCGAGCCTATCATGACCAATTTAATAATATAGCCTCGCTCTCTTAAAATTCTAATGGCTTCTAAGCTAACCTGAGGATTTTTAACAGGTCTTGTACCGATATGTACAACAATGTTTTCACGTTCATCTGGCCTTCGAGGCTTATATGCATCTAGTTTCAGGGGTATAGGAATGACTTTGCAGGAGAGTTTAAGAGCTGTATATAGTTCTTGTCGCGTCTTTGTACTAACGCAGATAACTTTGTCATACATAACTTTTAAGATAGTCTTACCAAGTAAAGAATAAAACCTATTTGATGCAAGTAATGGTCCTAGATCATGTATTACAGCTACCTTAGGCTTAAACCTAAGAGGCATAATACCATTTACAATGGCAGCATCAAATTCGCTTTCTTTAAGCATTGCTGATCCTTTGAAGAACCAGTCAAGAGCTATCCTAACCCACGGATCACCCTCACAAGGCTCTTCACGAAGCGTGTGAATAGGTATCGCTATGTCTAGACCATGAATCTCCTTAAACCACTCCTCTAGCCTCTCCCTGTCAACACCTCTATAGCACCAACTAAAGACCTCTACCTCGTGACCGAGCCTCTTCAAGCCCTCTGCTAAGAGAGCGATGAACCTGTTGACGCCGTCAAGATGCGTTATGTACTCTCTTCTAATTAAGGCTATTTTCATGCTTCTGCTATCTTATTGGCACAACTTGTTTAGATATAGCTGGAGTATCTCACTCCACGTTCTTATTGATGCTTTTTCTACTATGACTAGGTCCTTAGTGAAGGGCTTTACCTGTGCTTCTAGGTTTTCTGCTATTTCTTTTGATACTATTGCTGGTATTCCCATGGCTAGTGCTTCTGCTGTGAATATGCTGAATGCTTCGTGTTTGCTTGGGTTTATCGCGTACCTCGCTCTCGATACTAGCTCCAAGTATTTTTCTCTCGGTTGCAGCTCTAGAAACTCCACACCACCTCTATACACCTTGTTCGCGTACCTCATCAGCTTTTCTCTGTACGGCCCTTTGCCGATGATTATTAGCTTTAGGTTTAGCTCCTTGGCAACATCTACTGCTAACTCCAGCCTCTTGTACTTCTCTACCCTCCCAGCATAAACCATGTAATTGCTACTCTGACCCTTCCACCTATAGCTAAGAACGCCCTCATCCACGCCATTCGGTATAACAACTATCTTGCTTCTAGCTTCTGGGTAGTGACTTGCTAGTATTGATGCTTCTCTCTTGCTAACCGCGTGAACAGTGCTAGCCTTCTTCAACAGTTCTGCTACTCTCCTTCTCCAAAAGGTCCAGAGAACCCTTCTCACAAAGGTATGCCCAGCTCCGTGGTAGTGCGGAGTAACAACGATTCTTGGAGAGGCACTGCTATTTGCTATTACTAGCCCTGCATAAACCGTGAAGATGCTGTGAACACTGTGAACATGAACAACATCTACATGCCTGGCTAGCTCCTTCAAGAGCTTCTCCAGCTCGCTTCTCCTCCTAGGAATGTGGTAAGCGTCTTCTGGGCTTATTGTCGGCCATCTAATGACTCTGACGTTGTTTATCTCTTCTTCTCGTGGTTTATCTATTTCTGGTTCTCCTGTTATTACTGTTACTTCGTGACCTACTTTGACCAGTCTTTCTGATATTGATTTGACTACGTATTCTAGTCCTCCTATTCGTGGATAGTAGTGTGTTGCTATTTGTAGTATCCTCATTGTGTTGTGATTCCCCGGTCTACTGCTTTCTATCTTTGTATAGGGATTTGAGTATCTGTTTTAGTTTTTCTGTGCTGTTTTGCCATAGCCTTGCTTTTAGTATTTGCCTCGCCTCTGGATCCACAACCTTCTCTCTCTGCTTATTTGCAAGCTCTATTGCTTTTGCGTAGTCCTCTGCAGTTCTCACTACATGTATCTTCCTTATGTGTTTGTACGCAATGATTTCTGGTATGGGTGTTGCTGCAACTGGTGTTCCCTGCGAGAGGTACTCCCATAGCTTGTTTGGTGCTGCGTAGAATGCTGTTGGGTTCTCCACGTCAAATGGTATTGTTGCTAAATCCATTGCTGCAACGTATTTGGGTACATCTGTGTGTGATACGAAGTCTAGCCATGTTGTAGCATCCTCAACCTTATACGCTTCTAACCATTTCCTAACCTTTTGGGGATACCCCGACTGCAGGTGTTTGCCTATTAGCAGAAGCTTTGCTGGTAAGTCTCTTTCTCTAGCTATTGCAATGCCTTTTATTAGAGGTTCCATGTCTAGCCAGAACTCTATGCTCCCTACATACCCCACAACAATGTCTTCATCACTGAAACCAAGCTTCTTCCTAACCTCCTCACCATTGTACTTCTCTAGAAAATACTCTGAAATACCGTTAGGAACTATGTAGACCTTCTCAGCACCTACACGCCTAGAATACATAGCCAATGCTATTCCTGGGACAGTCACAATTGAGGTGCTCTTTATTAGAAGCCTTGTCATAACTTCAAAGAATCCCTTAAGTATTGACCCCGTAACGCTCTTAACGTCTGCTAAGTAGCCTGTAGCCGATGTTGGGTAGTAGTCTTGGAGATCAAAACTGTAGGCACTCTTCTCTCCATAAGCCTCCTGATAACCTCATATGTTAGTGGGGGTAGGAGGTTCCCTGCGAATACAATGTCTATTGATTCCTCTCTAACAATCCTTAGAATCTCACGGGTATAGCTAAACACGTTGGCTAAGTAGTAAAGCCCTGTCTTGCTAATCCTAAGCTCTAGCGGAATCTCATGAACTATACACCTTGTTGAAAGCTTTGGTTTACCAAATATGTTGAACCTTATGACATGAACTTCGAACTCCTTCCCATCGTGTATCCTCTCAAAGAGGTGATTGTGTCTCTGAGGAAATGGGTGTCCAAGGTAATCACTGCTAGGTATAAGCAGAACCCTTATCGGCTTTTCAACCATTGCCTCAACCTCGATAGCGATGCTTTTACCAGGAACCACCTAGCCTTTGAGGAGTCAAGCGTGGGTAGACCACTATCATCGTACATTGCTATGAGATCTAAAGAGTTGTCTTGTGGTAGGGATTCTACAAGAGCGTGTACTATATATGGATCTTCACGTATATCGCTTGTCTCCACAGCTATCTTATCCCTAGACTCATTGAGGATCTTGGCTATTCTCTCACCTGCTTTCCCATCACCTATGAGATTGTTACAGCCTCTCCTCTTAGCAATCTCGCCTCTACGCTCAATCATGTTGAGTGCTATGGGAACAACCTTCTCCGGCTCAACACCGGCAACGATGTTTGTTCCAGCCAAAACCGTTTCAGGTCTCTCGGTATTGTACCTGAGCGTTACCGTCGGCACCCCAAGTATGCATGCCTCCTCCTGAACACCGCCACTGTCCGTCAACACGACAGACGCGTTCCTTAGCATTCCGAGGAACTGGAAGTAGCCGAGAGGCTTGGTCAGGATCACGTGGCTTCTCAGATCATCTAGTAAGTTGTGTTGCTGTAGCCTGTTTACGGTCCTTGGATGCGCGGGGAAAACTACGGGCATGTGCTTGGAGAGCTCCCTGAGGATCTTAACAACGCTCCTAAGCCTCCACTCAACATCAGTATTCTCCTGCCTATGGACGACGACCAGAACGAACCTCTCTGGCTCTACACCTAGCTCCTTCATTACCTTCTCTCCCTTCTCGGAGGCCACAGCTTCGTACCCATACACAACATCAACAATAGTATTGCCGGTAACAAACACCTTCCTCAACGGGACACCGCTATGCATAAGGTTAACAGCCGCTAGATAGCTAGGGGCGAAGTTTAGCTCTGCAACGGCATCAGCAACAACCCTGTTGACCTCCTCAGGCATCGTACGATCCCAACTACGAAGACCAGCCTCAACATGGGCGAAAGGAACGAACACCTTGGTGGATGCTAAGGCGGCTGCGAGAACCGTGTTCGTATCTCCCTGAGCAACAACAATGGAGGGATTAAACCTCCTAATAGCACTCTCAACACCAACCATAATCTTAGCTGTTTGCTCAGCATGAGAGCCGCCCCTAACATCCAAATCGAGAGCAGGCTCGGGCAAACCAAGTTGCTCAAAGAAGACCCTACTCAACTCGTAATCGTAGTGCTGACCACTCCAAACAAAAGTATAGTCGACACCCAAACGATCCAGCCACCAAATAACAGGGGCGAGCTTAATAGCCTCCGGCCTAGTACCAGCAACAACCATCACAGGACCCTTACCCATAGCGCAAACCCTGTATCAAGTAACCTAAGGACGTTATCAAACACTTTACAATGCTTTATCGTTACTCGACTACAGTCCCCTAATAGCTTTTAGAGCACCATCAATGCTCGGCTCTCCAGCAACAACAACTTCGTGACCTGCTCCAGCGAGTCTCTCAGCAACTGATTTAACAACGTACTCTACGCCACCTATGTGTGGGTAGTAGGATGGCGCTATGAACAGTATCCTCATTGCATATCTTTTAGAGTAGGTGTGTCTTGGACTCCTTAAGCTTTCCTGTGGCTGGGTCTACTTCGAGGCTTAGGGTTTCGGGGGCTGCTGCACCTATGAGTGCAACATCTATGTCGTCTGATACGAGTATGTGTGTATACGCCTTTCTACCCATGACCTCTACGACGCCTATGCACTCATCAAGCTCTGCAACTCCTTTAGCTGTCGCAACTCTCCTCCTACCTATCACAGGTAGCTGAAGCTCTTCAGCAACTCTTCTAGGAACTACGCTGTATGTCACACCTGTATCTATAAAGGCTTTAACGGTCGTGGCTTTACCTGTGAAAGGGTTTCTAATAATGGTGTCTA
>Ga0326760_1000643_pt1 | contig 17448 bp, 9 predicted proteins | sample GCREP_S_FD_207668 | JGI IMG/M metagenome (GOLD analysis project Ga0326760, IMG submission 207668) | Hot spring sediment microbial communities from Geyser Creek Basin, Yellowstone National Park, WY, United States - GCR.EP_S | ecosystem: Environmental > Aquatic > Thermal springs > Near-boiling... | reverse complement strand
ATGGCCGACGTGTTGGGCGTGTTGGAGAGACGTCAAGCCCCCAAGGAGCTTGAGGAGGCGGTCAAGTCGCTGGTGGAGGCCAGGGCGAGGCTACGCCAGGAGAAGCAGTACGCGCTGGCCGACTACATAAGGCAGAGGCTCGCCCAAATCGGCGTGGAGCTCCACGACTTCGGGCCCAGGACGTACTACACCTACAGGCGGCGCCAAAGTTTTTAAGGCGGAGGGCGGATAATACGTGGCACTGACGCCGGAGGAGAAGAGGCGCTTTCTCAAAGCGCTGGAGGAAGACAAGGAGTTCAAAATGGCGGTAGCCGGCACGATAGGCCTAGGCGAAATACTGGAGGAGCTGAAAAGACTCCGAGAGGACTTCGAGAAATGGATTAAGATAGAAAAGAAAAGATGGGAAACCGCAAACAAGAGGTTTGCCCACATCGAAACATACCTGGGGGCTATCGCTGAGGCTCAGTTCAGCCGGTACGTCTGGGAGGAGCTGAGGGCGGAGATAGAAGGGCGGGGGGAGGCCGTGCTTAGACGGGAGAGGAACGTGGATCTAGACGGGGTCGACATAGACCTGCTGGTGGAGACCGACAGGCATGTATACGTCGTAGAGGTGAAGACGAGGCCGAAGATAGCCGACGTGGGGGCTCTCCTCGCGAAATGCGACGTGGCGCAACAGAAGCTAGGCAAGTCAGGGATCCCCGTACTCACCGGCGTCATGATAGGCAGAGAGGTGGAAGCCTACGCCAGAGGCAAGGGGGTGAGGATGATGAAGTTCTAATGCCAAAGAACCTGGATGTAGAGAAGCCGAGAGACTCGGGGGCTATAGAGGAGCTGGAAACAGCCGAGGCGCTTCTAGCCGAGGGGCTGGTTAGAAACGCGGCTGGAAGGCCTTCCAGGCGCTGAAGGGGTTTCCTACCTGGCGCTGAAAAACGCGGCTTTGCAACTACATATTGATACAACGGCCCAGACCAAGGGCATAAGAAGCAAGATGCCAAACGACGAAACAGCCACGTGCCTCATAGCCACATTCATAGCGAAGCTAAAAGCGACGATACCAACGTCTTTCGATCCAGCTCAGGTATACGGGTTAAACGCATCCAAGCTACCAAGTGAGTGGGCTCACAATCTTGAGTCTCAATCTAGGCACGGCTCACAAAACAAAGTCACGCGATATAATGCTCTATACTGCTGGCGGGCTTCGGCTAAATGCCTCTTCTGAGGACTGCTAGGAAGAGGCCCCCTAGGGCGCCGAGAACTACGGGCTCCACGCGGCGGAGCGCCTCGGCGGCGTCTACGTTCGGCTCCTTGCCTGTTGCGAGGGCTCTCTCCACCAGGAACCGCGCCGCAAGCGTAAACGGGGTGGGGAACTCCGAGTAGAGTCCGGAGATTTTATCCACGAGGGCCCAGTCGCCAGTCGCCACGGCCCTCTCCACTAGGTAGCGGAAGTACGGCCTGGCGTCGGCTGGGAGCACGTCCACCGTCTTGTTGGCTGCCGCATAGCTCTCCGGCGGCACGGCGAAGCCCACAAACGAGGTCTTGTTCACGACACCCATGTACTCCACGTATATGGTGAAGTTCACCAGGCCGACCCTGTCGAAGTCGCCCACGACACGCACCCGCCCATCCACGGGGGAGCCGCCCAGAAGGGCACGCCCGGAGACGCCGCGTAGGGGGAATATCGGCAACCCCCTCAGCCTGCCCAGCTCGACGTATCTCACCTCAGCCGTCAAAGAAGCCCACGCCACCTCGGCCACGGCCTCGGTCACGTTGGTGCGGGCGCGTAGCTTAAGGACACAAGGCCTCTCGGATGTGAACACCAACGAGCTGTTAAGCCTCACGAAGGTCTTGTTGGCGGCACAGCCAGCGGCGTCAACCACGACGCCTACGCCCAGGGGAGGCTCCACGCGCCCCTCCACACCCACCACGACGGGGAGACCCACGGGCACCTTCGGCGGAGCGCGTATCGTGAGGTTGACGACGCGGTAAGCCACCGCCCACGTGTAGTTCACATACGGTCCAAGAACAATAGACAAGTTGTAAATCCCCGGCTCGGCAAACCTCGGCAGATCCATGCGGATCCTGGCGCCGCCTGGCTCCACATACACAGACCTAGAGAAGGGCCCCACCTGCAACGTGGAGTTCACGTATAGGCCGGGGGACGCCGCGATCTCCACCTCTATAGACGTCGGGACCCCCACCTCCACGACGACTGGCTTAGCCCAAAGAATCAACTTCGGCCTCTCCACTTCGACGTAGCCGAACCCGTAATCAACCACGGCAACGCCGCCTCTTGCCTCCACTGCAACGTCGAAGGAGGCCTCCCCCACGACTCCGCGCCCCAACACGACGTAGGTGTAGTTAGGCGGGGCCGTCACCGTAAGCGTCACCTCAGCCGCCTCGCGGCCCCCCTGCACGAGCCACCGCTTAAGCCGGGCCTCTGCCCGCGGCGGGGGAGCGCTGAGAGGCAACGTCAGCCTTCCAAACGATGTATCTACGGCGAAATTAAGCGTGGGGCTGAAGGGAGCCCTCCACTCGACCGAGGTGATGTTAGATGCGCAACTCCCCCTCTTTACGTTAAGAGTGATGGCTCCAGAACCTACACCAACAACGTAGCGGGCATCCGTAGAAGGCCCACAAACCTTCAACGTTACGTTGAATAGTCCGTAAAACTCGCTAGGCGAAACCACGCCCTTGATGAGCGTTACCGATATCTCAGGCCGCGGCAGTGAGACCGTCAGATTGTAACGCTCCCCAAGCGAAACATATCTAATGGTGTATGTGTCGTTGTAGCGATACGACAACACCACGAGGTTTGGTTGCAGGGAGGCTACATTTACATTTTCAAACCTCACCTCCACGTCGCCCGCAACCTCCACGTTATGACGTATCTCAGCTAATAGAGAAACCACGCCGTCTTTAACCACGGCGCTGACGGGCATCACATCTGTCCTTACAGACGGCGCGTTGATAACAACGGCGGTAAGGAGCCTGCCCACAGACACCTCAACACGACGAGATTCACCTGGCCGCAAAGCCACGGTTTTGTTAAACACACCGCCGCCGTACTCCCCAACTCTATTTCCATCAACCTTCACAGTTCCACGAAGCCGAGCCCACGTGGGCATCCCAACCACGGAGATAGAGAGCGTGTAAACAAGCGCGGCCCCCTCAAGTCGCGGATTTGAAACAGTCACGTTAAGGGCGGGCCTTGGTATAGACACCACGCCCGCGACATATCCGTTGTAATACAGGGAGACGTTGGCGGGGAGGTCATTCACCGTGTAGTTGATGTCTTGACCGAACCTTGCAGTTAATGTGCCGCTCCAGCTGTCGAGGTCGAAGTAGAGGAAGTACGACGGTTTGTGTATGTCAACATCGGCGGACAGCAGGCCGCAGAACACCCTAGCCCCCTCCGGCGGCTGACCATCTGCTTGAAACTCCAGCCTGAAGGTGGCGTTGCCCCTCGGCAGAAACACGTCCACCGGCTTAAACCTGAGCCCGGAGCCGTTTAAGACGCAGCGGAGGGCCAGCGGGTTTTGGTTGTAGATAGTGACGTTGAGCGCGCCGCGGCCGCCTCTGTCTAGGTAGAGCGCGGGGGGCGCCACGGCCATGGCTGGGCGGGATAGGTTTAGGTATACGTAGGCCCACGAGCCGCCGTATTCAAGCGCCAGGACGTACCGCTTGAAGGCGCCGGTGAAGTTGTACACGCCGTAGCCGTCTACAAACTGCACCGAGGTGCCGTTGACCTTGACGACGCCGCTTACCCGTGCGAAGTTGTACTCCGCGTACAGCCTAACGGAGATTCTGCCCCCTCCCTCAAACACGCCATCCACCACCCTGGCCTGGAGAGAGCTGAAGTAGAAGACGAGGGTGGGCTGGAGGGTCTGGCTAGAGTTGTTGACAACGGCCACAAGGAGGGTGCTGTTGGTCACCACCACGTCTCTGTCCAGCGCTACGTTAGACGCCAAGCGCCACGTGCCCGCCCCCTCCGCGGAGATCCTCAACACGCCGCCCCGCGGCACAGACACGTTGTAGTAAACAGCCGTGTAGCCGGGCAGATCCGGGTACTTACGGACGGCGCCCGGCGCCACCTCCACCACCTCTACCTCCGGCCTATACGTCACGCCGCCCAGCGAAACGCCCTTAGCAAGCTCCAACAAAAACTTTACATAAAGCGACGCGGCGCCTTGACGCGTCGAAAACGCCGTCAAAACGCTACTCCAGTTGCTACTTCTCTCGAGATACCACGCAACCACGGCGCTGTATTTATACCAATCATACAACCGGTCGCTACCAAGCGCAAAGGGATTTACCCTATACAGTCTCTCTTGGAAATACATCGGGGGGAAGTAGTAAACCCCGGTGGCGACCGATGCCATGGCCTCAGGCACAGCCTCGTCGACCCACAAGTCCTGCAGATAGTGTTTATAGTATTCAAAAAAGACGTGGCCCACCTCGTGGTACACGAGCCTGGGCGTGTACTGCGGCTTAAACACGATCCTTACTATGCATCTGTCGCCGATCTCGGTGTGTCCGGCATAGGCGTTGGAGGAGTCTATCAATACTTGGTACTTAGCCCCTTGGCAGGGAAGGGCTGGCTTGAGGCCCTTGCTTACGTAGAAGCTGTAGGCCTCCTCCAGGTACTTAGCCAGGGTCTGGTCGTCGGGCGTCACGACGAAGTGCTCGGTCTCCAAGGCGTAGACGGCCACCGCCAAGAGCACCAGCACCAGAACCCAACGCACGTTCCTCAACGGCTCGGTAAATATAAATATGAGCTACAAAACACCTCCATGAACAAAACGGCGATCGGGTTGATAGCCCTGGGCATCGCCCTTATAGCCGCCTACCTGGCTCTGCAACAGCCGCCGGCGCCCCCCGGCGGCGTAGCGACCACTCACACCACTCCCGTTACCACTCCTACGACCACCAAGGCCACCGCCACCTCCCAGCCGCCGACCACCACCGCGGAGAAGCCAGAGACAAAGACGCAGACTGCGACGTCCACGTCTACGGCTCAGCCGCCGCGCGTGGTGTACGCCCCCTCCATAGAGGTGGCGGTTGAGGCGCCCGGGGTGATAAACACGACGAGGCTCCCCATCTACATAAATTATACTATTGTCATTAAAAACACGGGCAACGGCACAGGCGTGGCCGTGGTGGGGGGCGTTCCGTATGAGGTCGCCCCCGGGCAGGTGGTGAGGATAGCCGCGAACAAAACAGCTGAGCGGGCCGGCGAACATTCGGTGGAGGCCGTGGTCAACGGGACTAGGCACGTGAAGGCAGTCAGGGTGTACTACTACGCGCCCTGCCTCCATGCGGAGCCCGTGTATATAAACGCGACGAAGCTCCCGGCAAACCTCACCGTGACGGTGAGGATCAGCAACCTGGGCAACCTAACGGCGTGGGTGGGAGGGGCGGCCGTGGCGCCGGGCGAGACCAAGGCAATAAACACGACGATCTCGGTGGAGGCGGCCGGCACCTACGTCGTGGATATGGGCGGCGTGGAGGTGCCGGTTACTGTACGCTACTACGCGGCGGCGTTCGACTGGAGGGTGGGAGGCCCCTCTGAGGCGGAGGCGCTACCCGGCGAGACCTACGCCGCGTGGCTCTGGATAAAAAACACCGGAAACGCCACAGCCACCCTATCCATAGACGGCAGGACCTTCGCGCTGGCCCCCGGCGAGGCGCTCAACATTACCAAGACAATCACGGTAGGCGCCGCGGGCGTATATAACGTGGAGTTCAGAGTGGCGGGGAGCCTCAACGCCACTCTGCGCCACGCCATACGGGTGAAGGTGGTGGCGCCCAAGGTCGAGATCGTGCTGTGGAGCCCCGAGCTCAGGCGGGGATGGCCGCCTCCCAACGGGACAGATTCCACATCGCTCTCGGCGGTGAGCAAGACGGTGGCTTTGACGTGGGGCTATGTAATCACTACAAACGCCACCAGGAGGACCGTGACGCTCGCCGTCGAGGGCCCAGGCGGCGTCGACTACTACAGGCTGGCGCCAGGCGCCGCCGCCTCCAAGAACTACACAGAGACCGTACAGGTCCCAGGGGAGAAGACGCTGGAGATAAAAGTCAACTCAACCACATACAAGCTGAAGGTCTCCCTAACGCTGACGCCGCCCAAAATAACGGTAAAAGACATCTCTAGAATCGAGTTTACAGACAGCAGAAGTCTACTAGGCCTGAAGCTAAGGTGCGGGGGAGTAGAGACCTCCCTCGACATATTGAGGGTGACAGGCACCCTTACCTACACCCCTACGGGCAGAGCCGTGTCGGGACAGATAACGGTGAGGTCGGTGCTCGGCACAAACACAGGCGACTACAGCGGAAAAATCGAAGGCGGGAGCGGCTCGCTGTCTCTCAACGTGGCAGGCCACAACATATACGTGGAGTTCACCACCTCGCCGCTGAAGGTAACAAGGGTGCTTGTGGACGGCGCTCCGTATAGTTGCGACGTCCCCACAGAGCTCGTGCCGCCTATATTCTACAGAGAGAAGCCGACAGCCACAGACGAGCCAGCTACGCAGTACGTCTTCCGCCTCCTCTCCGCCTTCGCCAGAGGAGACAGCGACAAGCCCCAGTCCATCACATGGAACGGGGACTACGTCGAGGCCGTCGACAGAGGGGGAAACACCCTCAGGGTATACCTCGGGGAGGGGGAGATAAGGATCGAGGGACCCCTAACCGCCGCCATCGTTATATCTCAATAGAAGAGAAAAATTTTTAAACGACCCACATTCGATGAGTTATGCACAACCAAACAAAAACAATCCTAGCACTCCTAGCACTAACCGCCCTCGCGGCGGTGGCCTACGCCCAATCCGAGCGCGGGCCTGGAGAGGCCCTGCCCTCCGCCTTCGACGTGATAATGCAGATAAACGACGCAAGGGCGGCGGCCGGCTTCGGGCCTAACTATACCCTGTGTAAGCCATGGGAGAAGAGCCTGGGGAACTTCCCGCCGTACAAATTCGCCGCCGGCAAGAACTTCACATTAATTATCCGCGAGACCGCGCGTAGCCCCCAGTACCCAAATGTGTTCCAGGACTATAGGGTCTCTGCTGTGGCCAACGCCACGGGCTTCGTCACCTTCAACATAAACGTCCCCGCTGGTGTGAACGTAACTAAGCCGACCGACTGGTACGTGGCCATTGTGGTTGAGTGGCCAAGGCCGGGCTACTACTTCCTCATTTACAACCAGACCTTCAAAGGCGTTGCGTTTATTGACGTCATCGGCAACCTCAGCGGCAGGCCGGAGCTCGCTGGCACTAACATCTACACGGGTCCCTGGGGCGTAATACGTGTGAAAAACGGCGCTGGCAGATTCGGCAACCTGTCTTCCAGCGTGATCCACACCTTCTACGTGGGCGTAAACACGCTGGGCAAGCCCTTCAGCCTAACCTTCACAAGAACTGTCACAATCGGCGGAACCACCATAACCCTCGACGACAACGTAGGCCCGGCCAGGGGTCCCACGAACTACGTGAAGGGGTTTGACCCCAAGATAACTAGCGTGTTCGGACCCTTCACATACCTAGCTACATATGTGTCATCCTTCGGCACAGCTGGTAAGGACGACCTTAAGGTAGACACCTCACAAGTCTACTACAACCACTACGTCTATATTTCAATTGAGGGCTCCAGAGGCGTGGTTATACAGAGCAAAAACGATAAATTTAACGTCACCTACACCGATCCTACACGCAAATATAATCTGACTCATGTCGCGATTACGCTTAACATGACTACTGGTGCCACGGTGCCGATGTCCTGCGGTTTAGTGATATGGAACATAAACATGTACACTGTGAACATCACAGGCTTGCTTGACCTGAAGGGCAACCCTATCTTCAATCCTGAGCACTTCAGGTTCAAGATCCAGATGAAAGTGGGCGACAACTGGGTCACCCTCGACAGGGCGCAGGGGAGTTGGAAGCTAAGCGCCGTGGGCGTTGCGGGCGCGGCATTAGGCGCCTGGGGCGTTCTGAAGGCGTTGTGTAATTTTGATTCTCTCTCCGAATTAGTGGACAACCCCACCCTCTTATTGGACTGCATCAGAGGAATGAACGTGTCAGATATCAACGTGATGTCAGCTTTCAGGAGGGCGGTGTTAAGATTCTACGATACAGTTACGTTGGCAAGACTCGGAGGACAGCTCCAGCTGACTAACAACGACGCAAGGGTGTCTACGGCAGACTTGACAACGAAGCTTGTGGTTGAGTACTCTTACACCGCCGGGCAGGATACGGTGAAGGCGATTGTGCTTGAGGTCGCTCTGGCGGAGCCGGCTAACTTCCAAGGCGTTTTGAACGTATCGGTGTTGCCTGTTCAGATCAGGCTATGGAGGTGGAGCAACTACTCTCTGCCACCTACGCCGCGTAATGTAACCAATCCGCGGGAGTACTTCTACACAGATCCGCTTGACTTGGCATCGTTAAGGTTCGTGGTGGAGGGCGATACTATGTATGTAAATAGGATGGCTTACGACGGTGCCATCTCCTACGACCCCTGGCTGGGCCAGGTGGTTTGGACTCTGCCGCCGTATCAGCCGATACCCGGCGTGGTTGGTAACGTCAGGGCCTCCTTATTAACGCTGTTTAACGCCAGCGGCTATCTGCCGATGCCGCCTCTCGTCGGCAACCTCACGAGAGGCGGCAAGATCCAGTACTTCAACTACACTGATGTCGCCAGAAGGGCTGACTTCTTCAAGCAATTTATGATTGGACTGGTCGGTAGCTATTCCTACAAGTTCAGAATATACAGCGGCGACACGCGTGTTGGCACCGCTAATATAGTGGCGTACTACCCGGTGATAAACTCAAGCGGGTTGATGTTCCACAGCAAGGCTGACGAGACGTTGCAGGCCGAATATGGCGATAAGAAAAAAACCGACATGTACGCGGTTCGGGTCGTTGAGCCGGTTATTAGGATCTTTGATAGGGAGGTTAAGTTCTATGATAGAGAGCATGTGATCCACATTGCGATTGCAAGGGTGTTTCAGAACATCTTAATGAGGGACGCCTGTGGGAACCCGGTAGTTGGCATCAGAGCTGGGTTGGCTGGCGCCAGTATTTCGCTTGTGATGAACATCGACGGCAGGAATGTTACAATAGCCAGGTTGCCTGTGGGTAGTGAGGTCCCCGTGGATATAATGGTGCCCATCGACGAGTGGGGTGAGCCGCAACTTGACCTAAGTGGCGATTTCATAAGCGCGTACGCAGTGCTTAACTACTTCGGCTATACGCTCTACCCGGTAGACGACCTGTCAAAGATACCAGCTAACAAGTCGATAGAGTTCAGGATACCGGTTAAGTTCGGCGTGGTGCGTAAGCCGGTGCTGTATCTGCCCATTGCGCCGCTGAACTTCAGAGTCAGGAGCCAGGTAGTGTCTGATGACTACGATCCGTTGGAGGATCCGTTGGCAGGCTTTGTGGTTAGGGTGTTCAGCACCGGCGGCACAGAGATTGCGCGTAGCATCTCGAACAAGGACGGATACGCATACGCGCCGAGTGTACCCATCGGCGTTCCGATAAGAGTGCAGGTGAGGACTATTGTGCCCAGCTCTGACCGGCGGTGGTCTTACACCTATGAGCAAATAAGTAGGAGCAATGACTACGCCTCGTATGCCAAGTTCATGGGCATTCCGCCTTCTAAGGACGTCTACACCTTGGGTACCCGCGGCGCCATAGACAGCGGGCTGGTGGTGTACGACTCCAGGCGGTTGCTGGACGCCTCCAACGCTACGAAGTACATCTGTGCCAGGGACGCCATAGATCTACCTGTCGAGGTCTACGACCTAGTGGTTAGGGTCTTCGACAAGACTGGCAAGTATCTGCTAAGGAGCCAGCCGGTGTTCTTCGGGCCGTATCCGCAAGCCACTAGGCCGTTCTTGCTAAACGTGACGCTTGTGCTTGCGGATGACTACAGCCCGTATGACAGAGCCTCGATATGGAGAGACTACTCCGTCCGCGACTTCAAGGTACTGACGGACTTCCGCGCCATAGGCATAACCGGCATGCGTAGCATCTACCTCGGTCTCGCTTCGAGGTACCTTGACGACGCCAAGAGGGCTCTTGGCTGTCCTCACTACACGGCCGCCAACTACTCACGTGCTATCAATTCCTACGCGTTGGCTACTATGGCTGGCTTCGTGGCTAATGCCTCGACGGACAGATACGCCGCTGTATTTCTGCTAACTTCGCAACAGCCCAAGGACGTTATTGATCTTTGCAAGATGAAGCCGTCAGAAGCCGGCACGGCCGAGATCGCTAGGCTGTTTATGAAGGGCCAGAGGTTTAGGTTTGTGGTGTGGTACATGGGTCAGAAGGTGTTTGACGACTATGTGACCATTACCGGGCCGCTTGTCGACATCAAGGCTGACGTGTACCCGATTAACGTCACTACTTACACCAAGAGTATGAGGTTGCCGGTTGACACCTTCGTCGGCTTCACGCTGACCGACGTCTACGTCGGCCTTGCCCTGAACAAGACCGATGGGATGTTTGTCAACAAGACGCTGGTGCCGCAGTTGATCTCGCCGTTCACATCCGTATATGGCACGTACTCGCTGGCTTATCTACTGGTCAACGAGCTTGTCAAGAATACGAGCAACCCGTTCAACATCAATGTTACTGCTTTCGTTGGTGGCGAACCGAGTCGTGCATGGTACTATGGCCGCTATAAGCCTGTTACGTTCGGCGGCGACTTTGTGTATCTGCCCAACATAGTTGTCCTCCGCAACGCCACCACTCCGAAGTACCAGTTCACGGTCCTCAACAACGACACCAAAACCACCATGACGTACAGAACGCTTAGAGAGGAAAACAGCACCAGCGGCTCTCTACAAGTACCTGCTGGCCAGGTGTTGCGGATTACTCTTAGAGGTGCGCAGATTGTGCCGGATCCGGCTAACAATGCCACTTATCTAAAACTGACGTCTTACAACGGCACTGAGGACAATGTCGTTGTCCAGCCGCAGTTAACGATCTCCGGTGACCTAGTGATTGTCGATGGCAGATATATTAAGGACTATCTAGCTACCATCGACGCGAACTACACAATAGTGCTGAGTGTTAACGCAAGTTGTGGCTCGATAAGTGTTGCCCCAGCCCCAGGTGACATCGCCGTTGACATCACCGTAAATGCTGGCCGTTGCACAGCGTCCGTCGGCTATGTTGCTACATACAGGTCATACAACTACGGTACAATCATTGTGACTTCTGCGCCGAGTAGCGAATATGCTGTGAGCTTTGACAGGTGGTTCCTAGTACCTTATGACTCGGTCTTGGGACGGTACAACGTGCTTTACCACGCCTCGGGCGTGGTTAATAGAACTGCTGTGTTGTGGGTACTGAGCCACAACGGTACAACGACGAAGTGCGCTACGCTGAAAGACGTGACGCGGGTTGACGAGGATGATAAATACACCTACGAGCTCATGCTGAGGGGCGTGGAGGTCGTTAACTACCGTACGTTGGAGGTGGTTCTGCCGTGGAAGACTGCAGGCGGCGGCAAGGCTATCGTGAACATAACGGCATACAATATAACAAGTAACGGTAAAGCCGTGCTTCTAGGCTTCAGGGTTTACAACCTTACGGATATGCTAGCTGGCTCAAGAGGCACTAGGGTTGTTGTCACGTTGCCGCTGAACTTCGGGAAGGTTGTTGCCAACGCCTACAACATAACGACGAAGAAGTGGACGATTAAGTACGTGATCGAGTTCCAGATGTACGACCCGAGAGATCGCCCCATCAGCGTCTGTGCCACTAAGCTGGTGCCTCTCGCAGCCAACTATACGACCGTTTCGATGTATGAATGCGGAGTGTCACCTGCCCCCGGCGTGCCTGAGCGCATTGACCCGACGACAGTTGTGTATGCTATTAACAGAACAGCGTCGATTCTAAATGGCTTTGACAGATCCTACGACGCCTACGGCGGCTTCGGCACTCCGATTACCTACGTGGTGAGGTCTGGCGAGATAGCGCTTCTCCCGTCTTGGTACCACAAGACCGCGGTCGCCGGTTCCCGCATTGCCAGGATATGGATAATTGCGGCCAGCGACGACCCGTCCAGGGGCCCGGCTCTCGGCACTAAGTATTACGCATCGACGGTTAAGGACGACAAGGTGAGCATCAACATATACAAGTTCGAGAAGTATCTGGTGGTGAACTACGTGCCTAACGTCTGCCCGGCCGGCTGGACGACGCAGACGTTCCTAGACGAGTTCGACGGCTCCGGCAGAATCATCGGCCTCGGCTTCGGCACCTCCGGCACCAGTGCGCTGGTGTTGAGCAGCTACACCAAGGTGCAGATGTGGAACTCCACCGCCATGTGGCTCGCCGGCGGCGTGTTCAGACTGCCCACGGTGGCGCTTGGCGCCTTAACTGTGCAGAACACCGCCGACTTCCCGATTGTGGTGGGCTCGCTGACCGTTAAGTACCGCGACGACAAGTACTCCATACCCATGTCGCCGTTCCGCGTCGACTCCGGCAAGACCGGCACTGCGTTGCTCAACGGCTACGGCTTCGGCAGAACCTACATGTTCAACGTCACGGACGTGTGGGCGTTTAAACTGGTGCAGCCTAACTATGAGTACAACGTAGGTGCGTACCACGCCGGCCTCTACGACGCCGCTAGGCACTTCGGCCTAGGCGAGGTTGATGTGACTAAGTACCTGAGGCCGCTTGAGTCTAAGTACTATGTGCAGAACGTGCTGTACGCCAGCCACGCCGAGACCTCCGACTGGACCTTTAAGATACTAAACGGCAAGATTACGGAGATCACCAGAGGTAGGTGGGGCGACTTGACTGTGAGGAGCAACGACACCGACTACAAGTACGTGTTCAGCTTCCCGACTCTGCCGCTGAGGGAGATACGTGACTGGAACGACAGGCCGCTTGCCAACCAGACCATTGCGCTGTTTGACAGAAGCGGGAGACTGTACGCCGTAGTGTACAGCGACAGCCGCGGTAGGCTGGTGTATCCGTTGCCAGACATATCTGCCATAGGCCAGGCCAACGTGGTGAGGGTGGCTTGGTACAACGGCTACTTGGTGGAGTTGCTGAGAGGCAGGCCGGAGTTCACCATATGGATCTACGACCAGCTGATCTCCAGAGACGTGACCGAGCTGGGCGACGCCTCGGCCACTAGCAAGATAAGAACCTACGTCTATCCGCTGACGATGACGGTAAAGGACGACGCAGGTAGGCCGTTGACCAACATGTACGTGAGAGTGGTTGACACGTCGACTGTCGGCCAGCTTGTGAATGCCGTGAATGTAACCGGCGCCGACGGCGGCGCGCAGGTGATTGACCTGCGGATATCTAAGTACTCCAGCGGCGTGTTGTCGCAGGTGCCCGGCACAAGCTACTACTACTACGTCTACGACCCGTCTGGCGCCTTAGTGGCTACTGGTAAGTTTGAGTTAACACGCGGCGCCTCTGTGCCCGCAACGGGTTGGAACGTCTTAGCCACTGTCAGATACGCCACTGAGATACCTGTGAAGAACAGCGCCACCCGCGGCTTCATACTTATAAAGGGCGTTGAGTTCCTCAACGGCACCAGGAAAGATGTGAGGATTCCGTTTACTGTGTCTGGCGGCGTGATGACGCTTGGAGGCAAGGTGCCGGTGTCTGTGGAGTATCCGGTGGATATCTACGTGACTCATGTAACGCTTAGAGGCCAGGAGGTTCCGGTGAAGGGCGGGCAGTACCTAGTGTTTAGCGGCAAGACGACCGACCTACTGTCCGGTTTGGACTTCGCCGAGCTTGGATTAACTGGCTTAGTGACGATCCAAGCCGTCGACGCCGCCGGTACGCCGAGGTCTGATTGGACCGTCCAGGTGTTGTACGGCAACATCACTGCGGCTCAGGGCCAGGGCCAGTTGCAGGCGGTGTTGCCTAGGACGGATGTGTTGGGCGACGCCTACAAGATCAAAGTAATTACTAACGCCGTTACTCCTGAAGGCAAGGCCCTGGTTAAGGAGCAGACGCTTACGCTGAACCAGAAGGCCCTTGCTCTGCAGATACCGGTCTCCACCGTCAAGGTGACTCTCCAAGCTGTGGACGGCTTCGGCGCAGTCCGCAACGACTGGCCGGTGGTAATTGAAAACGTGGCGACTGGCATGGGCCAGCTCACCACTGAGCTCGTTGAGGGCCAGCAGTACGTGGCTAGGGTGACGGCCCTCGGCTTCACCAACACCACCACCTTCGTGGCCAGGGGCCCGCAGATGGTTATGCGCGTCAAGATACCCACAGCCAAGATAGAGGCGCAAGTCGTTGACGGCTTCGGTGTTGTGCGGAATGAGTGGAGCGTTCAGATTGTTGGCGTGGTTAGTGGCCAGGGCAAGGTCGGGCCTGTTGAGGTGTTGGGCGGTCAGCAGTACACAGTGAAGACTGCGGTATTTGGCAAGGAGTTCAGCCAGACAGTCAACGTGCCGGTCGGTCAGACTGTGACCGCCACGGTGCAGGTTCCCACCGCGAAACTCAGCGTGACTGCAGTCGACGACGACAAGAGACCAATTGACAACTATGTTTCCTCGGTTGAGTTGACCGGCCCACTGAATTTGATGTACTCCAAGCCGCCGAAGGACGTAGAGGTGCTCGCCGGCACCTACAACATTAAAGTTGTCGCTCTGGGCAAGGAGGCTCCGGGCTCTGTGACGCTGAATCCTGGCGACACTAAGAACATACAGATAGTTGTGCCGGGCACGGCCGGCCTTGACTTCTTGGGATCCAGAATACCGCTACCGACGCTGGTGCTGTACGCCATATTGTTGCTGGTGATAATTCTCATATTGGCGATATTGATAATTGAGTACAACAACTGGAGGAGGAGGCGGTTGATGCAGATATTGGCGCCGCCGAAGTAAAACCCCTCTTTTTCCGTAATATCTCCTCACTTTTTTTAACTTCTCTTTTTGTTTTTCTATGTCTCTTGGTGCTGTGTTGGTGTCTCACGTCCGTTCTGCCATGGTTGCTAAGCTCAGGGGGTTTCCCCTCCCCGTGTCTCATCCAGTTCTTTCTGGGCTGAGGAGTGGGGTGTTTGTCACAGTGGAGGCCGTGGTCCGCTCCGGCGGTTTTGAGAGGCGTGAGGTCCGGGGGTCTTTAGGCATTGTAGAGCCTTTTAGAGATTTGGCTTTTGACACCGCCAAGATCGCCGCCGAGCTTGTCTTGTCTATTCCTAGATTTACGGAGTTTGACCTCCGGAGGTCTGTGATCGAAGTTACTCTTGTGGAGGGGCTCCGGGAGTGGGACGGCTCCTTGGACGGCTTCGAGTGGGGACGTGAAGGCGTCTACGTCGTCGCTGGGCAGAGGCGGCTTGTTGTGTTGCCGCAGACGATGATAGAGAGACGTATATTAGGCGATGCTCTTCTACGCTACGTCGAGTCTATGGTGGGGACTCCCGAGAAGATGTATAGGTTCTACACGCGTATCTACTACGAACTTCACCCGGAGGGGGAGGTAATCGAGAGGGAGCTGTGGAGGTCTCGTGTTATTAAGCAATTTTTTGAAGTTGTGCGATAGGTTTATATAGAGACGCGCCTTTTTAAGCAATGTACATAGAGTTGTTTGTCGTGGCTGGCCAGAGCGTGGAGCTGGAGAACGCCCTTAAGAAGGTTGTGGAGGACTTAAGGGGGCAGGTCCAGAGGCCTGACAAGGTGCGGCTGGCAACTGTGAAGATACGCCCCGACGCGGTGGATCAAGTATTGAGGCTTCTGGGGGAGCCTCCTGAGAAGATTCCTCCCCACTACAGGTCGTTGGTGAATATGTTGAAGAAATACGGCATCTCTAGATTTCCCGCTGTAGTCGTCGACGGCGTCAAGGTAGGTGAAGGAGACGTAAGTCTTGAGGACGTCCTCCGCGCGGTGCAGGACAGAGCAAAGACGGAGTTCCCCGAATTAACCACCTTAGAGTTGGTACCTCCCAAACCCACGCCTGCCCCGATTCAGCCGGTAATAAGCGAACCCCCGCCTCCTCCCCCGCCTTCCGTACCTGAGGTGCGTCCTCTTGAGCCGCCGGTTGTTGAGCAGAAGACAACCGTAGAACCTCGGCTACCTCCTCCTCCGCCTCCTCCACCTCCACCTCCTCCTCCGCCGTCGGTTGCCCCTAGGCAGATTACGGCGGTTGTTAGGCTTGTGCTGGGGCGTCCTGATAATTGTGGGGAGTGTGCATATTTCGGCGCCGTAACTTCTCGGTGTTTCTTGTTTGGCTTTGCTGTGGCTAACCCCGCCGCTCCGCCCTGTAAGCAATATGTTAGAAGTGGAGGTTAAACACAGGGCGGATCTTTTTTTAGTTAGGCAGCGGCTTAAGGCTCTTGGTTTTTCTCTTGTCTCCCGCCAGGAGGAGGTGGACCTCTATTTTCAACATCCATGTAGAGACTTCGCGGCGACTGACGAGGCTTTGAGGGTTAGGATTGTGGGCGGTAGGGCTTATGTCACGTATAAGGGGCCGCGGATGGGGGCGGGGGCTAAGACTAGAGTTGAGATCTCCGCCGAGGCTGGTTTAGATGTTGTTGAGGTGTTTAGGAGGCTGGGGTTTGTCCCCGTGGCTGAGATTAGGAAGAAGCGGGAGTATTACACAGGCGGCGGGTTTTCTGTATCGCTTGATTGGGTCGACGGCCTCGGCGAGTTTGTGGAAGTTGAGAAAGTGGTGGCTGAGGAGGGGGAGGTGCCCCAGGCGGTGGAGGAGGTGAGGCGTCTCGCCGCGGCGTTGGGACTCGGCGAGGAGGTTAAGGAAACCTACCTAGAGCTCTTCCTCAACACTTATAAACAAGGTGGCCGGTAGGACGTGTTGTTTGGGGAATTGGTAAAGGCCTTTGCCGCCATCGAGGCAACTACGCAGAGGACCGTCATGGTTAAGCTCCTCGTCTCGTTGTTTAAAAAGGCGAGGCCTGAGGAGATAGACAAAATTATATATTTCATACTAGGCGACTTGAGGTCTCCGTGGGAGGGCGTTGAGCTCGGCGTGGCCGAGAAGCTTTGCCTAAGGGCTGTTTCAAAGGCCACCGGCGTATCCCTAGCCGAGTTGGAGTCGTGGTACAAGAAGAGCGGCGATGTGGGCGAGGCGGCGAGGCGCGCTCTGTCGTTGAGCAGGAGGCCGGGTCTCCTCGCCTTCGGCCAGCAGAGGCCTTTGGAGGTCTCTGAGGTCTACGACACCTTGTTGAAGGTGGCGCAGGCCGCTGGCGAGGGGGCGCAGGATTTAAAGGTGTCTCTTCTTTCGTCGCTTTTCGCCCGCGCCTCTCCGGAGGAGGGGAAGTACATAGCTAGGTTTGTAGTGGGGAAGTTGAGACTCGGTGTCGCGGACATGACGCTTATTGACGCCCTTTCTGAGGCCTTCGGCGTAGATAAAGAGGCTCTTGAGCGGGCCTACCACGTATACCCCGACTTGGGCAGACTTGCGCGCCACGTTGCTGAGGGCAAACCGCTTGAAGAAGTGAAGATCACCC
>Ga0326760_1000642_pt1 | contig 17463 bp, 12 predicted proteins | sample GCREP_S_FD_207668 | JGI IMG/M metagenome (GOLD analysis project Ga0326760, IMG submission 207668) | Hot spring sediment microbial communities from Geyser Creek Basin, Yellowstone National Park, WY, United States - GCR.EP_S | ecosystem: Environmental > Aquatic > Thermal springs > Near-boiling... | reverse complement strand
TGGCTTCACACAAGTATTCCTAACACTCTCAAACGCCGTAATAGCTACGAGAATAGCGGTAAATGAAAGATTTTCAAGGAAGATAAAGGATGGACAACTAGCTTTAAACATGGGTTTAATGAATCTTTTAGCAGCATTCTTCGGATGCATACCACTATGTCATGGTGCAGGAGGGTTCATGGCCCAATACTTCTATGGAGCGAGGACTGGCGGTGCAATGGTAATGGAAGGTTTAATAGAAATAATCTCAGCAATATTCTTCTCAGCAACTGTCATGTGGATCTTCTCAAATTTCCCACTGGCAATAGTTGGTGCAATGCTAATCCCAGTATCCATAGAACTAGGGAAAGAAGTCCTGAAATTAAAGAAACACATCGAATTAATCATAGCCCTACTCGTAGCAATAACATCCTACCTAACAAACTTAACCATAGGCTTCATCCTTGGAACCACCACCTATTACATATTAAAAAGACACACAACCCCGCAACTTCTCAACTAATTTGCGAAGCTGCAAAAGGGTTAAAGACAAATATTAAACAATTTTAATTTTATTGAACAATTTCAAAGTTCAACTTTTGCATTAATTGATCATAAGAATATTCCTCATCTTTGCTTATCTGCTCGAATCCATACTTAATCAATAAGATGTTGCGATTTGTCTTTATGTTTTTCTTGGAAAATTCCTTCGCTATCAGTATGCCTCCCCTACACTCATTCCCAAACTCTCTTACATAACTTTTAAGTTGCTCCAGCTCACTTCTTCCCGCCTTACCCGTTTTTACTTCAACTAGAAGATATATATTTGAACCTTGAGGATGCTTTAACTTGATGAAAACATCCACAAAACCTTCAGGTAAAGCCTTCTCCCCCAAAATCTCAAATTCACTTTCCGGCAAACTTATATTAAAATGGCCTAATATCTCCCCTAAAACATTCCTCACCTTTTTCCTAACGAGAGATTGCAAGATGAGTTCTTGAAAGTAAAATCTCCAAGGATCCTTCTGCCTCCCTCTATCGAAGACTATCTTTGGAACAAAAGTCTTCCCACCCAACTCCAACCTCTCCCCACTCCTATCACATATACTCCCCATATTAGAAACATTGTAAAAAGTAACAGCATCTGCTTGAAAATGAGTCTTCCTATAACCTCCCCTCAAAAGCAGGTTCTCCGCAACATAAGAAAATTCAGGTCTAACCATAGGCTCACATAACTCCCTCTCCTGCCTCAAATGCAACCTAAAAGGGAAATAGTAAGTTCTCCTAGACACCTTAAAAGTAATGGGAGGCCATGGCGGTAACCTATCCGCATCCTCATAAGCTTCCTTCCTAACAACTTTATAAAGATTGTATACCCTTGCACCATACAAAAATGAAACATAATCCCCCTCTTCAATATCCAGAAAAGTCCACAAACCATTAATACTATTAGTGAAACCAGCCAAAGCATACCTCATACACAAATCAAGATTCTGCCTACTCGACACCGAAATCAAAAAGTAATCTGGCATCCAAATAGCCCCCAATCTTTAACTTCACAATTTCAAATTTAAAAATAAACACTCAATATCTACCCTATTTTTAGGAGAATTCATAGCTACCAAGAAAACAATGAATTAACCACTTAAATACTTTCCTTTAAATAGTCAAAGCATTAAGCTCCATACGTGGTAATATGCCATACTAGCATTTTGGATAAAATCTTAAAAATAAACAATCAACAATATTAATAATGGAAACTCATCGAAGGGACTGTTTTTATGGAAGAAAAGGCTGAGACAAAATATTGGTGGATAAAGGACCTAATCGATTCAGAAACTAAGGCTATGGGAACATATTTAGCTTTACTCTACTTGTTGACGAAAAGAGGGTCTAAAGATTTTGATATTAAGCCATCGATGGCCTCAATAATGAATGAGAATGAAGTAAAGCAATTGTTCACCGCCTACTTTGATGGTAGGGAAGCAGATGCTGGACAAGCTTTAGAAGCTGCCAAACTATTTATTGATCGTCTTTTTGAGTACGAGAATGTCCTCAAATCCGCCAAAAGAAATAAGATTCTCTGCGAAATAGAGACTGAATTTTGTGGGAACTTCGTAAAGGCCTTCAAGAAATACATTAAACTTAACAGAATTCCTATAGAATGGGTAAAAGAAGCTGGAGAAATTCTCTTAGATGTTCGTACTCAACGCTATGGAAAATCTCTAACACCAGCTGGAACTTTCTGCACATTATATATGTCGCTGATGTATAGAATCAAGGAGCATCACAGATTCGGGGAGTGGACAATTGATAAACTTCTCTCTTACTTAGTCAGTAGTGGATTAGCGGTAGCTATGCCACCTGAGTACATCTTCCCAGCACCTTGCCTCTCAGACGAAGTAATAGAGCCAATTATGAAACTCATCGGAAAATTCCCCTTTGAATCGAAGATGTCCACCCCCTATCCTTCCAAGCTCGAAATCCTTAAAGTTGAACCTTCCAGGGAGATCCTGGAGGGGATAGTGGCCTCAGTTTTCAAAGACTTGGGCTTTGAAGTTTCCACAAATGTAAGGAAGGAGTCTAGACAAGGTAGTCCAATAGAAGTGGACGTTTGGGCTTGGAAGAGAATTGCTGGAGCTAAAGTTTCGATCTATGTTTCTTGCAAGAACTGGAACAAAGCGATTGATAGGCCATTAATAGATGAGGAAATTGGAAGAGTTCTAAACTTGAGGGAGCTACCTCATCTCAAGGTGATAATAGCTAAGGAACTAACTATCCCAGCAAAAGAAGTTGCCGAAGCTAATGGCTTCATCATCATAGAATTAGGAAGGAAAGCAGAAGCCAATGACGTAAAAGAAATATACGAACTCGTATTCAAAACCTTAAACGAGTTGTTCACGTCAGCAACACCATCAAAGCTCAGGGAAATAACTTAAGTTTTAAGAGAAATGCAGATTATGTAACATTATTTAGCTTAAGGAACGTTTAACATATGTTATTAGCTCTAGCTCCCCAGAACCTCCTGGGTATACGTTGTCTACAACATCTATACCACAATTTGATAGCTGTTTCTTTACTTGTTGAGGTACTAGTTTCAATGAAGCTATCACTATGTGTTCAGGTTTAAATATTTCCGCATATGGCTTTATCTGGCTTTCCACATCCCCCTCCCAAAACGTATAATCAAAATTTTTGCACTCAATAACAAGTTTAATGGCTGGTTTCTGGATGAATTCCCCCACATTTTTAGCGTACGTGAACACTATGTCGGGTCTTAATCTAAGATACTCCGTTAAACCCTTCTTTCTAAGCTCTACAGCCCTCTTAATCATGTCCTTTATTTGTTGTGAGCTCTCAGATGATCTCCAAATAATACCGCCGAACATACTATTGGGGTTCAAATCAAATTCATACCACATCGCATAATTCACAACCATCGCTACTGGAGCGCAAGAGCCTTGTTCAAATACTAAGTCTACTAACGATTTTTCAGATGAAAATTCCTTTAAAATCCTTATAATAATCCATATTTGGTGAATTTGCTTAGTAAGCACAGTAAGAGACATGGACCTAGCCCTTTTGCTGTAAGGTATCATGAAGGATAATGGATATTTAAGATCATTTTTTATATGAATATTGATGGGATCCGTAGCCAAAATTTGACCCCCCTTATCAATAATCTCCCTCCTAACATAGTTCAACATAGGTCTATAGTACTTGTTCCATTCGTTCAGAAATCGTCTTTCCTCCGCATCCAAGTATGCTAGCTCATAGTCATTTATGATAGTGATCGACTTTTCTTGACTTCTTCGCATACGCCAATTCAACGGCAAGTCTTCAGCAGGGAATACTGAAATATAACCAAACAACCCATCTATAAAGGAAGCAACTTCAAGCACGTTCCTATTCCTAATCATACCAAGATCTACATAATATAGACACATATCATGTGCTTTGCTCTTCTTCAGCGCATAATGTGATATGTGAACAAGCCTATTACCATCGATAATAAAGTGATAAAACGCTCTTTTACTAAGGCCCTCATGAAACTCTAGTACCTTAATTGTTTGAGGCTCCATTTAAACATCTCCACATAAGAATCTTTTTTTACCATATATAGACTATCATTTCTCAACGCTATTAAAGTGAAATGTGGGTAACATGAGCAATTATGATTCAATTGAAAACTTTATAGATTATGCAAATAAAGATGCATAATTATAACAGGGTCCTTCAAGTTTATTCGATCTTTACAGCTGTTATAAATTTTTGATGATTTACACGTGTAGAATTGATGATGACCTACACATGTAAAGTTATGAGAATTTACATGTGTAAAGTAATCGATCATGAAATACCATAGTCCAAACATGGCTTAAAATACTTTACATATGTAAACTTAATGTAACTTATCACTCAAGACTCAGCCATATATGTGTAAAACCTAGTCTACATCCGTAAAATCAATCATAAATTCACATAACAGGTCCTCCTCCAGCTTCCTCACGATATGTTCATGTGATTATTGTGGTCTAAGCTTCCTTATTATGTCCCTTAGCTCTATAACTTCTAATGGGCATTCAGGCCAATCGTGCTCCCAGCACACTATGATATCACATTTCGATGGATCATGTCCATGCTGTTTAAAATTACTACTTTTATATTCAAACTCTATTCTAACCCTCTGCCAAGCATTACCCACCTTACGCCTCCCCACCATGTCTGGGAATCCTGGTGGACTAGACTCATATATTATGCCCAAATCATCCATAACCCTTGCGAAAAGCAGAATTACACCAGCCTCATTGAGGGGTGCATAAACCATACCCCTAAAGTTAATGGGCTCCCCAGTAATATCAGCCCCCTCAACAACAACAGGTTTAATTGAGGGCTGGACAATTGCCTCCTTACGTTCAAAAGGCCACGTCACATCCTCAAACTCCACACCATAAGTCTCAGACAACCATTTTATGAAGAAGTGTATAACCCTACTATCCGTCCTATTAAGCTTACTCCCCTTCCTATTCTCAACATCTAAAGTGATGAGCGCCACCTTCTCAGAATGATCAGCAATAAGCTGCTCAGCAGGACCCGTAGTTGAAGGGGAAAGGAAAATAACCCCATAAACCTTAACCCCCTTTGCAGCTCTAGACATCTTCGACAATAAAATATCTAAATCACTTTCAACAACATATGTTGGAACGGTATATGAGCGATCTCTCAAACTATAAAAGACCAGTTCATTAGCCCCCTCTATCATCCACTTATCCTCTTGAAACTGCCAACCCAACCTATACGCTTCCCCCTTAAACCTATTAAAAATATCATAAAGCGGAATCCCCAAATAAACCCCCAATAAAAAGGTTACAGCCCTTTAATTATTTAATTTTTCTAAGTAAGTATTTGAACTAAGCAGAAGCAATTTAGCGTACATTAATGAAAGAAAGTGCAACCAACTGCTCTATGCTTTTTAACAATTAGTTGCTAAAGATCTTATAGACAAAAGTTAATAAAGCCATGTTCTTAATGAAAACTTTAAAAAATTGCTGAAGATTTCGGGAAATTTATGATGAAAAAGAAGTGAAGTAAAGTAAGTTTCTATTATATTGGTTACGAGTAGGAGATTTACTTATTTTAATTTAGTTGGTTAGTCTATTCTTTTCAGTCCTTTAAAGGATGTCTTCAGGGTTAACATCATTTAATGATATAATCACATAATAGAAAATCTGTTCATAATATATTTCACGAAGCAATCATTTCTTTTTAAATGTATAAATACTGTAATTATCCTTCTGGTTATTTTCAACAAGTTCAAAATTGGCATCACTAATAGCTTTAACGCAAGAATCAAGAATTTCCTTATTCTCTTCATGTAAAATTACTGTAAGATACCTGTTTGGTTTCAACATATGATAAATATTCCTTGCTACCTCATTAAGCATTTCAAAGTACTTTTCTAATGTTTTCCCTTGGTTTAGGTTAACAACAAGTTCATCTTTGAAACAAAGTTCTCGTTTTAACCAAGAGGTATAAAACATGCTGAGTTCTAAAAACTGTGCATCATCCATGTGGGGTGGGTCTATTATTACATAATCTACTGAGGATTTAGGTAATCTTACTTTTCTGGAGTCCGCTATTAGAAAAGTTACATCAACTTTACCATTCATTAAGTCCTTCAAGCTTCCAGGATTAAATTTTCTCCTATTCTTTAAAAATTTAATAATTTGATTAGCTGCGTTTTCAAATACAACATATGGATTTTTGATTATGAATTTCCTTGGAATCCAATAGCTATTAATGGGCCATGTTCCTCCAGACATTCGACACATCTTACTGCTTCTAATTAAAGTTGCCATAAATGTTAGTTGTAGACATCGTTTTACATCTTTTTTTGTTTTTATTTTTAAAATATCATGCCAAAATGTTGACAATATAGCAAGTGACCTATCTATGAAAAATTCGTGAACATGAGAAACATCCCTTTTTTTAAGAAATGGTTTTCCATCTTTATATTTAAGTTCATTTTTTGGATACCAATAAAATGGCTCAATTGGCCCCTCTATTACCCATATATTTCCATTATTACTGCTAAATTCGATTTCAGTACGTCCACATTCGCATGGTTTTACTAACTTAGCATAAATTGGCATTTCATTTTCTTTGATGATACCTTGTCTAATTAACCATTTAACAGCATTTGACAATGATCGGGTGCTCGTATCTTTGTTTAGTTTGCATAATTCATCATGAGTGATTGCACCTTTTTCCTGAATAATTTTGAAGATTTCATACTTTTTATCATTTAACTGGATGAAAGCATTAGTAGCACTCCTATAGATTCTAGTGAAATTAATGAGTTTAGCTTCCGTTTCTCTTCCACATATACACTTAACATAAAAAAGTTTTCGAGCTTCTATGTTAACCTTTTTTCCTTTAATTTTGATAGGTACAATTTTTCTTGAAAGAATTGTTTGAACTGCTTGTTTATATTCATCGAGGTCGCAACCTTCCATAAGGGAGTGCGCTATTAATTCAGCAAAAGGGTTTAAATCTACGTATAAAGCTCTTCTTCCTAATTCTAAAGCAGTTTGAACAAAAACTCCGCTTCCACCAAATAAATCAGCTACTATTTCCCCATGTTTAGAGTATTTCTCAATGTAATATTGTGCCAATTCGCGAGGTTTTCGACCCCAGTATCTAATAATCAAGTTCATGTTTGACATGAATTGTCGCCCCTATAATTTTTATAATTCAGATGCTATATTCCAAAGCTCATTAAACTTTAATATCGATTCTTTAATTACGTTTGGTTCAGATACTACGGCATAACTTTCAATATTTTCATAAAGTCCTGATAATGTAAGGTTTGCAGAACCTATAATTAAGAAGTCATTGTCTATGACTATCATTTTTGCATGAACAAATTTATCTTTAAGAATCTTTACTTTAACTTCCTTTATCTTGGCGTCTCGGAATAATTGAATAGCCTTTTTGTGAGTTTCAACTGTAGTGTCGGATGATGTTATTATCAAAAAATCTATTCCACGTGTTTTAGCAATTTTGCATATAGCTTCCGCAACTTCTTGAGATATCCAAGGCGATACTATCCTAACTGTTTTTCGTGCGTAAGTTAAATAATTAAAAAGTTGTCTCGCTTCACCAATTTCTATTGAGATGGTGGGTATCGTTGTAGATCGTCTGGCACGTGGCTTAAAAGTTCCTAATATTTCATTTAAGAATGCTGTTAAAAGTAATTTACTCGTAGAAAACAATTGTTCATATGGACTTTCATGACAGTTAGTCTCTAATCTAACACAATGGTAGCATCCATCCCAACATAGAGGTGTAGAAGCAAGAATGTCATCCATGTATGCTGAAACTTCTTCTTTATCAAGAAGCTTGCTTGTCTGAGGATCATCTTTGCTTAATATATATCGTGAAAATTCCACTGGTACCGTTATTCCATAAGAAGTTTGAAAAGTTCTATTATATTCATTGACTCGATTCCATATAACCTTCACATCTTCACTAGCTTCGCTTACAGAAACATATGACAAGCATGATTTGGAACATTGTAAAAGAATATCAGAAATTCGCTTTGCTAAATCCCTTACGTAATCTGGCCCTATTTTACTGACATGGGTTAAGAAAGACTCTGTAAGACCCAATCCCCCCTCAGCATTTTCAAATAAAAAGATTCTATACTTATCATCATTTCCCGGGATAGTTGTATAAAAGTAAATAAGATTATCCGGAGATGTCTGTAAGAAAGAAACCACCTCTTGATGTAAAAGATGCGCAAAACTATGTAAAAGGACCTTGATAGCAAATTTTACTAATTCGTCTGTAACTTTTCCTGAAGTTAGTTCTTTTTCATACTTAGAAAGCTTAGCATCCTTCTTAGAACGTATAACATTCCAGAAGAAAGAGGTGACTCTTTTTAAATCATTAACATCATAATTTGCTTGAATATAAAACTTTGTGAAAATCCATCTGAAAACCTCTTCATTTTTGTTAAGTAAGTTTCTTATGAAATTATTGAGCCACTCTGCTTTAATTGCAAATGATATTGATTTTGTTCGTATACGATAACCTGGCGCTTCTTTAAGTTTTATCATGGGTGAATATGTAAAATAGCTTGACATAAATATTACAGAGTCAATATATACCTTAGCATAAAGGTTATCGATTTTTTCAATAGTAAGATCAGGCTTTCTAAGTGCGATTATTGTTTGCACACCTTCAAATCTGTCAACTTTCACAGTAACCCTAGGGTATACTTTTACCACACCATAAAAGGATTTCGGTCCTTTCCAAAATCTTTTCCCTTCACAAGCATCCCATAACCAGCAATCACGTCTTCTACAAATTGAATTTGGTGATATATAATAGCCCATTCTGCAATAGTAAACACCATCTACGATTCTATTGTTAATATCTAATCTGAAATTATGTTCTCCATATATATAGACTAAATCTTTTAATTCATTAACTTTCGTTAATCGAATATCATCAGGTGTAATCACTTTAACTCCATCATCATAAAATGTGAGTGAATCAATGTTACACCATCTTTCACTTATATTATGCTTTCTGGTGGAAGGCAGTAAAAGGATGTAATAGTCTTCTTTTGTCCCTCTTAACTTAAATGGAGTATAAGAATAAAGGAGATTATCAATTGGTTTTGTTTTCCAATATTCATCTTCCTCTAAACCTCCTACTTTAACAGAATGTAAAGGTTTTTCAAGCAAAGCATTTAATGAAAATCCGAAGTCTCTTAAGATTGAGATTATGTCTACATGTTCTCTGCTACTTAAAGTCTCATGAAGTGCAAAAATTGGAACAGCAAATATAATGACAGAATTTTTTGATATTTCATCTAAATGTATTAGTACACCATTTTTCCCTAGCAGATCATTAATTGCAATATTTACTTTTGCTATTTTCATATTTTGTTCAAGACTTAATTTCCCCGAAAGATACAAGCTACTCCTTTTTCCTTCAAGATCTTCAAGTTTGCTTTGAACGTCTTCTTGGATATTTTTAAATTTCATTATAAGATCTTGAAGCTTTTTGATTCTCATGTCAGGAATCATCATATAATCAACCCCGTAACTCTTCTAATACTGAAAGTATTTCATGAAGGATTTCTTGTAACTCAGAAATTTTCTGTTGACATTCAGCTAATTCTTTAATCGAGATTTCAGGTAATAAATCATTTATATTTTTCTTTATTTCCTCAAGTTTTCTCAACCCTTCTGTAATTTTATCTTTGGCACCTTCCAATCTTTTTAAACCATCTTCGATATCTTGGAAGTCTAATTGTAAATATTGCGTTTGAATTTGTTGAATTTTCCCTATCATCAAATTTAAAATATCTTCAAAAATCTTTTGTATATGTGGTTCCCTACTAATAAAGCTGAGATAGTTTAGTATAAGATAAGTATTCTTTTTGATTTCTAGAATCATACCTGTAAGAGATTGCAAAACATCAGAAACTGTTGACCATAATGGTTTAATTTCTGTAGTATAGTCTAAATAGGTAGGATATCTTTGTAAAGCAAGTACATCTAAAAGGGAAAAAATAACATGCTGCTTCTTAATTTCCTCATTTTTCCATGCGATTGGTATCTCTATTTGAGGTTTAATTAACTTTAAATATTCATCGCCTATCACGTACCGAATCTGACTTGGAGAGTTTGTTACTACCAATATACCTAGTGCTACTCTTAAAACTTCATTGCTCCTTCCTGCTCTGCCAACTCTTTGTACATAACTTTCTGAGGCAATAGGTACTTTATATTGAACTACGGCTGCTACATCACTGATATCTATACCAAGTTCAAGTGTTGAAGTTGAAAATAAAAATCCAGAATCTTTTCTTTTAAATCTATCTTCTACTTGAATTCTTTCCTCTGGTCGTAGTTCTCCATAGTGAAAGTCAAATATCTTGGCGAGGGAAGCAGAATCGATATTAGAAATTGATCGGGTAATAGTTTTCCAGCTAAACGGATTTGTTATGTCACTTACTATTGGAACTTTCTTTGGATTGATATGATCATTATGTTCCTGTCTTTCAGTCACGATTGTTCTAACTACGAAATCGTACAATCGTTCAACTTCCGATACATTGTCAATAAATAGTATTCCTTTTTTCTTGTTGCAATACCCCCATACTGCTAATAATAAGGCAAGTTCTTCTACAAGTGACTCAGCTGATCGAAGCGGATTTGGAGCTAAGATTAAATCTATAGTTAATTTTTTAAATCTTCTTTTGCTTTGCTTTAAAACTTCATCGTAAGGTTCATAATATATTCCATTAGAAAGTCCAAGAAGTTTTGAAACAAAATTTTTAGGCTCGTAAATTGTGGCAGAGGAAACTATGAAACGTATATCACTTCTAAGAATTAATTGAAATCTTGCCATAATTCTTTTCAATAACCAGTGGAAATGCCCTCCTAATTCCTCTCTATATACATGAGCCTCATCTATTACTATCCATTTCAAAGAGGGCCCTAGCATATCCTGAGCAGGCACAGTCATTAAGCGCCTATTTAAAGCAAAAACGTTAGAGAAAACTATATCTGGACAAGAAGACCATATATCTTCCTTCGTTCCAATAATTTCATTATATACTTTCCCACATTTATCACAGACTATGTTTACTTTGTCATTCCTTAATTCGTATCGTAATGTTCCATTACAGTTGTTGATAATACATTTTATTCCTCTGAATGAATTTCTTTCTTTAACTTCTTTTGAACTTGAACTTCTGGGAGTGTCTCCATCATCAATTCCTATAGTCACCTGGCGTAAACCTTTATTTGAAAGTAGTGTATTTAAAGCTATAATAATTTTCAGAAACTTTAATAATTGATCGTTTGCTAAAGCCTTCCTAGGATAAAGAATTATAGCTTTAGTACCTTTAATCTCTAAAGTTTTAAGAATATAAACTAAAAGTACTAAATAGAAGACGAGCGATTTTCCACTTGCTGTAGGAGAAACAAGTAAGTAACACTTATGATCTTCAGTAAGAATTTTCTTAAGATAATAAAATTGATGAAATGCAAGTCCTTGATAGCCGGAGTTACGTAATGCACTTATCAGTAGATCAACTAGATCTTTTGGTAGCTCAGTAATTTGATATAATTCTTCAAGACTTCTTTCAGTAAATGAGGGGATAAATTCTTCACGAGGTCTACATAATCTAAATTCCAACGGAATTTTTCTGCTCCAAACTGCTGTTTTCAAATTAACAATTCTATAAATTAAATCCATATGCATTGTTCTAAACGTCGAATCTGGATATTGAATTAAAAGATTTTGCATCATTAGCTCATTTAGGGTAAGTCCATAAGATGAGAGAAATTTATTTATCTCCTGAATTGTAAGACGTGAATTGGGGTCCTCGAATATAAAGTTGCACTTTTCAAGTTTTGCATATTCAGCAAGTATAATGTCATGATAACATGAAATGAGCAACTCCATCGAACTCATTTTTCAACAATTAATTTTATATTTTATAATATAAAAGATTTATTATGCTAACTCTTTCCTTTACGGTTAAGGGGCTCTCTAATGTCTATTTTTGAGGAAAACCGCTTGATTGATCTGCTTTGCAAATTCGATGCAAACATTACGTTGAGTTATCTAAAAAACCTTAGAAAATTTGAATATGAAGCTCATACTCTCATAGGTAATCTTGAACCGATACGAGATGCTAGTTTACCTGATCCGATTGCTTTTAGAATAAAATTTTCTGAGCCATTGCTTGTAATGCTTTCTCATCCTCTTTGCAGAATGCATAAAAAAGTTCATTATCCAATTGAATTTGAAGAGGAACGATTCTATGTGACACAACTTGGTATGCTTCCCGTCTATTTTATAGATTTAAACGTGATTACACTCATTAAGTTTTGGGGCGAAGCTGCGGAACAAGTATCTCAACAAGCTTTAATGAATTCTTTAACAAGAGAGTTATCATGTATGAGATTGTCTCCAACTAACAGAAATGATATAATTTATTCTACAATGAATTTCATTATTCCATATGGTGCAGAGCTTAGAAAAGCCCCAGAAAATGTAGATGAAAAAGCGTCTTCTTACTTTAAATATTCACTTTGGTTAAGTCCAAAACAAGGATTTTCCTTTTCAACGCATATTTTACATACAAAGGCATCAATAAAATACTTACTAAAAGTTGCTAAAACTCTTTGTTTAATTGATGAAATTAATGGATATACTAAATTTCAAATTTTAAATAATAAAGCAATTAAAGCTCATAAAGTTACTATTCGAGTGCTTAGTGAAAAAAATGACATTTTCTTCTTTAAAAAACGTAAAGTTTACATACCTGAGGATGTATTAAGTGATTTATTAGCTCAAGATAAAATTAGCCTTAAACAATCATTTCTTAATGCCATAATCCTAGAAGTCAAAAGAAAAACGGATTCATTTGAGCTTTTGAGTGTACTTTCAGATATAGGAGCCTCCTCTTTTGAACTTGTACAAACTTTAATGTCTTTCGTGTTAATGAGGATTTTTAATTCAAACGATAAAATTGCTTATATATGCAACGTCGATGAATTAAGGAGAAGCCTTTATAATATCATGAATCAAATACGAGAATACATAATACTCCCAATTACAATTTCAGATAAAGTAGAAAAAGAAAATTTATTCGAATTGGCTTTCGATTCTCTTCATCCAATATTTATTAGGGGGGAGAATAAAATCTATTATTTACATCCAGCATTATTTAATTTTCTACAAAATTATCCAGAATTCTCGCTTGAGAAAAATAATGAAAAAGAAATTATTAAATTCTTAGATTTCCTAGAAGAAAAAATTAACAATAAAAATGTCAAATACGTGGAACTTTATGTTGATGAAATTTTAGATGCATTTCACGGTAAAAATAAGAAAGAAGAACTATTAGCCAAATTATCTAAACTAACACAAATAATTAGGATAGCAAAACTTTTACAAAAGTGCTTTTAAAATACTTAGGAAATGGTTCTATGTTATATATGAAATGAAAACTAAAGATAAACTGATTTACAATAAAATTCATTAAATATGTACACGACATAGTTTAGTGCATCTTTAAGCATTAAAATGGGGAAGTACGATCGGGCTGGATGAAGTTAGCTCAATATTTTTAGCTCTTTTTAAGTAACTGCTTAGTAAATTGTTTGTATACTTTTATTTATAGTCTTTTTTTGACATGCTTGTTAGGAGCTCCTTATGGGACTTTAGGCTGATGTACATGTTGTGTAATTCTTCGCAACCTAAGATTTTTACTCTGTCTTTTATTCTTGCGAAAGAACTTTTAATTTTGGCTTTACGTCCTTTAAAGGAAAATTTTATATGCATTTAATGCCTGGTAAAAACCTGGTATTTAAAATGAAAAGAGTGGCTTCAACTAAGTTGATGAGTAAGTTCATAGTTACTGTACCTAAGGCTGTTAGGGAAATGTTGGATCTTAAACCTGGCGATTATATAGATTGGTTTATAGAGGGTGATAGGATAATTATAACTAAGGGTGAGAGGAAATTTGAAGAAGATAAGTGAGTTCATAGCTTCTGGTGAGGAGGATTGGAGTTTTGCTGGTGAGGATACGAAATATCTTACGCATGGATTTCATCCATATCCTGCTAGAATGATGCCTCTTATAGCGAAGAAGGTCATAGAAACTTATGCATTAAGGGAAGATGATTTCGTATTGGATCCTTTCTGTGGATCTGGCACTGTGCTAGTAGAGTCTGTTGTTCATAATAGGAATGCCGTGGGATTTGATATTAATCCCCTAGCAGTTTTAATTGCAAAAGCCAAGACGACACCTATAGATCCTAGAAAGCTACGTGAAAAGATAGGTGAAATGCTCAGAGAAATCATGTTAGACAAGTCCAGCTATCCTGAGCCTAAAGGCATACCAAACTTATACTATTGGTTTAAGCCTGAAGTTGTGAAAGCATTATCAAAGATCCTTCATTACATAAAGAAGATCGAGGATGAAGATATGTACAACTTCTTTGCAACCGCATTCTCTTATACTGTTTGGAAGGTCAGCAATACTAGGAAGGGTGAGTATAAATTGTATAGGATGCCTGAAGAAGAACTCGCTAGGTGGAATCCTGACGTTTTCTTCATTTTCAAGGAAACTCTCATTGAGAATTTGAAGGGAATGGAGGAGTTTTATAGGGCTGTTCAAGGTAAGTCTGCAAAGGCAACAATATACCTTAAAGATTTTAGGGAGAGCATATTAGAAGATGCGATTACATTAGTCCTTACATCTCCACCATATGGAGATAGTAGAACCACAGTAGCATATGAGCAATTCTCCAGATATCCAGCTCTATGGCTAGGTCTTAGGAGAGTTCTTGACATGGATGTAGAGTCCATAGGGGGTGTGAGAAGGAAGGGCAATGTGGCAAAATTAGGGTCAAAAACTTTAGAAGAAGTATTTAATGAGGTGTATGAGAGGGACCCTGAAAGAGCATGGGATCTCTATAGCTATTTCCATGATATGGATATAGCCATGCAAAAGTTGACTAAAGCTCTAAGGAAGGGGAGGAGCCACGTCGTTTTTGTTATAGGGAGTAGAACTATGAGGAGAGTTAAGGTTCCAACAGACAAAATATTGGTGGAAATGGCTGAGAAGTATATGCTTGAACACGAAAAGACAATTTATAGGAGGATACCAAGCAAGAGACTCCCATGGAAGAATGCTCCAGAAAACATTCCCGGTATGAAGGGCGAAACTATAGGTTCAGAGTCCATTATAATATGGAGATACTAATGTGAGCTCATTAGGAAAGTTGTCAAATCCTTAGGCAATTGGAAAAGAGGTTTAAAGACTACATTATACTTTTCCTTTAAGTAGTTTAAATGATCTTTAAGTTTATCATAAAGCTCATCAGGAAGATAAACTCTTTTCATTCCTCTTTCAGCCATATCTTCAGCTTTATCTGGTGTAAAATCAGGATCTGGTTTAATTAAGACAAAAGCACTATTCGGAAACTTGAATATGTCTATGTCTTCAGCCCATCTTTCCCTCAATGTTCTCTTAACGGCTAATACGAAAACCCTATTAACGCCTTCCTTAAATGCCTTATTGCTTGGAATAACTATGTCAGGTCTATAACCCTTATATTTAAACTTTGCAACTTCACACTTAATGCCTAGTGCTCCTAGAACTTTACTTAGTATGATTTGCGATGATGATCCAGCCCTAGCTCTCCTAGTATTCGCTATACTTGTAATTAAGCTATTATCGATAATAGCATTTATTGCATCAATAATACCCTTGGAAATCAAATTTTTACTCTTTAAATAGCCTTCTACAGCCATCTTCTCATAACTTTTATAGATTTCTTCAGCTTCCTCTTCAATTTCATTGATTATGTCCGAAAAGTTTTCAGGTTTAATAAGCTTCTCAAGACTTTCCTTCTTATATTTCTTTACAACTTTATCTATTGCCTCATCAATTATCTTATCAACCTTGGGTATTCTCAATTTGGGCAATACATGCACCAAGAACTACTATTTTCTTACAACTATAAAACTTATATCATTGTAAATTAATTAAATATAACATACTAATGGAAACTCGTACTCCAAATGATTTCAACAATCCACTTTTAAATATAAGGGGAGATAAAATAGAAATGTTGCAAGCGCTTTGAGTGGCTTTATTCAAAACATTAGAATGAAAAAATAAATTGTATAAAGTGTAAGTTATATGTATGCTTTACATTTACCAACCCCTTTTCTCCAGTTCTGTCGCACCGTGGTTTAGATCGCAACTCTCAATAAGGTGATAAGCCATTGCGCGTAGGCTTTCATTGCTTATAGCCAATCTTAATAATACGCATGTCAACCCTTCAAGGTGGATTTTCCTTGCTTCAGCCAGCTTTTTTAGATCCGCTTTAATTTTATCTGTAACCCAAATAGTATCAGCCACAAACACCACCACTTATGATAATGGTTTAAACAATTTTATAAGCACTCCTAAAAATATTCATTTTTAATTTTTAATTTTATAATGAATGGAGGACTAAAATGTGATGGATGATTTAGATTTTTGTTATGTTGTGCGTGTTATGGATGAGGCTTATGAGCGTTTGTGTGATGTTTATTTGGGTACTTCTGTTCTTGGTTCTGTTAGGCTTTATTCTGCTAGGGATTCTGTTGATAGGGAGTTTTGGGCTTTGTTTTGTGCTTTGATAGATTTTCAGATGCCTGTTGTCAGTGTTTTGAATCCTATGCTTATTGGTTTGGTTAAGCATATTGAGAAGAGGAATTTGTCATTCCTAGACTTGATATATTATGCTAAACTTGCTGAGAATATTCTTAAGGGGTTTGAGTGGCATTCTCCGAGAGGTTCTAGAATTGGCTTTACACATAGGTTTGTGAAGATTGGCGATATAATTGGCTTATTTGCCGCTTTTAAAAGAGTTCATGAAGTTTATGGTTCTCTTGGAAACCTTGTCAGGGAATTGTATGCTAGGCATAAGTGGGATTCTGAGCCTATGGAGGGGGTTTTGAGGGGCTTGCTTGGGGTAATGCAGAATTATGGTGGATGCCCACCACTAATACCCAAGGGTGTAGATTCACCTTTGAAGAGGTTTAACTTATTCTTTAGGTGGCTTGTTAGACCGTATCCTGATATGGGTTTGTGGAGCTTCATTGATAAGAGGCATTTAATAGTCTCATTGGATTTGGGTTTGCAGAGAGTTCTCACAAGGGCTTTTCAGTTGAAAGTAGCATTGAATTGGCGTGGAGTCTTGGAGGCAACTAAATTTCTGAGGGGGATAAACCCTGAAGACCCAACAAAATACGATTACGTACTCTCAAGGGTTTCAATAATGGGGTATTGTGCAAAGAATTTGGCTAGATCACAATGCTACCTATGCCCACTAATAAACATATGCAAATCATCAAAGTTGCCGAGGATTATTGAAGCTAAGCCATTAACAT
>Ga0326760_1000641_pt1 | contig 17470 bp, 20 predicted proteins | sample GCREP_S_FD_207668 | JGI IMG/M metagenome (GOLD analysis project Ga0326760, IMG submission 207668) | Hot spring sediment microbial communities from Geyser Creek Basin, Yellowstone National Park, WY, United States - GCR.EP_S | ecosystem: Environmental > Aquatic > Thermal springs > Near-boiling... | reverse complement strand
CCAGGTTGCCCCTACTCCATGACTCTGCTTCGAATAGTTGAGGAAAGCATTAAGCAAGCGATCCCGGAGGTGGAGGAAGTTAAGGTTGAGCTGATAAATTATCCACCTTGGACTCCAGCCGATATGACTGAAGAGGGTAGGGAGCTCTTCAAGAGGAATTACGGTTACGATATAATGGAGAGCTTCATAGAGAGGTATGGGAGCATTGAGAACTACTATCAGCTAGTCCGCAAGTATCTGGGGATGGAGGAAGACGTTTAACATTTTTACGTAACTCGCTGGCTCATTGATCAGCTAAAGCTTATAAGTATCCCCCTAGTGGTGTATGAGAGGGGTGTCCTCCCATTAGGGTGGCAGTTTTAGGAGCTGGTTCAGTTGGAAAGGCGATAATATACGATCTCTATGAGAGGGTGACGGGATCCAACCTCCTGGTAGTGGACGCGAACCCTTCGAATCTAGAGGCAGCATCTAAAATAGCGGGTAAAGCGGAGTTTAAGAGAGTGGAGTTGAGGGATGTAGACGATTTTTACAGGATAATGAAGGATGTGGACATAGCTGTTAATTCCCTCCCAGGGAGGTTCGGGAAGCTCTCTTGGGTGGCCTCTATAAAGGCCAAGACAGATTTAGTCGATGTATCTTACTCTGAGGACGATCCGATGTACTATCACGTCCAAGCAGGTGAGGCGGGCGTGACCATAGTCCCCGACGCCGGTGTCGCCCCCGGGCTCAGCAATATGATGGCTGGGAGGGCTTACGCTCAACTCGAGGAAGTGAGGGAACTCAAGATATATGTTGGGGGTATCCCTGAGAGGCCGATCCCCCCTCTAGGCTATTTAGTGACTTGGAGCCCCGAGGACCTAATAGAGGAATACATTAGAGATGCTAGATTGATCGAGAACGGATCTCTGATGAAGAAACCAGCTCTGAGCGATCTAGAGAGGTTATACGTACCTGAAGTAGGGGAATTAGAAGCTTTCCTGACGGATGGGTTGAGGACCATGTTGAGGACATTGAAGGGAGTTGAGTTCATGGCGGAGAAGACGCTAAGATGGCCGGGGCACGCGGAGAAGATAGAGCTCCTGAGGACACTGGGCTACTTCAGTAAGGAGCCGATATCGAGTAATGATAGCATATCTCCAGCTCAGTTGACTGCTAAGTTATTCAAGGAGAGGCTCAAGGGAGATTCCAAAGACTTAGTCATTTTGATAGTGCAAGCTAAGGGTAGGAGGAGCCCCAGCAACATGGAGATAGAGTACAGGATGGTAGATAGATACGATGAGACCACTGGTTTGACAGCGCTCTCTAGGACTACTGCCTTCTTCGCGACAGGTATAGTTAAGTTGATCGCTGAGGGCTCTATCCCAGGCCCTGGCGTGCTACCTCCTGAAGTTATCGGGATGGATGAGAACCTCTTCGCCCTCATGGCAGAATGGCTCTCCTGGAGGGGTATCAGGATAGTTGAGAGAGTGACGGAGTCCAGGGTGATACCCCCATCTACCTAATCCTCACTCTTTTTGCTGAAGCCCAAAGCTTCCCTTCAGAGATAGTTATAGAGCCGCCGTTAATTTGATTGTATGGTTAGTTGTGATATGAGCGAGATAGCGAGGGTATATGACGAGATCGCGGAAAGTTACTTTCACCTCAGATCGAGACCTTGGCCTGAGGTTGAACTCGTAGACTCAGGACCCGTCCTCGATTTAGGATGCGGAAGCGGTAGAAATGCTTCTTACCTAATGAAGAGAGGTTTTGAGGTGATATGCGCTGATATATCTTTGGGGATGCTCAATGTAGCCTCTAGGATTTTTTCAGGGGAGAGAGTCCAATGCAATGCAGCTTTCCTACCCTTCAGAGACGGATCCTTCTCTACAGTACTTTACATAGCTACATTACATCATCTCGAGGACGATCTCCGCTTGAGATCTCTTATGGAAGTCAGGAGGGTCTTGAAGGATGGTGGGAAGGCGATAATATCTGTTTGGGCTCTTTTTCAACCTAGATTCTTCAAAAAATTCCCTGAAATGTTCTTGAATTTTATAAAAGGTGGGAATTTCCGCGATGTCTACGTACCTTGGAGGAAGGGGGAGAGGGTCTTCATGCGTTATTATCACTTATTCACGAGATCGGAGTTCCTCTCCCTCCTGAGGAAGGCGGGATTCTCTGAGATTAAGTACCATAAGAGGAGCTTTAGATCGAGATTCTTCGCTGAGAATCACGTAGCGGTAGTGAGGAAGTGATTAATAATTGTGATGAGTCAGTGGATAGGTGACAGCTTGGAGAGGATTAAGTTAGGGTTGGAGCCGTTAGATGCTTTAATACCAGATGGAATGATCAGAGGGAGTCTCATTGGCATCTTCGGTGAGACTGGAACTGGGAAAAGCGTCATACTGAACGAATTAGCTTACAGGTTCTTACAAAGAGGAGAAGATGTCCTCTTCGTCTTACTCGAGGACCTACCTTTCTCCAGGATCTTGAGCTTCGATGCCCTAGGTTTCGATATCAGGAGATACTTAGAGGAGGGGAAGCTCAAGTTCTTGGATTGCTTCTCCTACAGGCTGAGGGGCTTCGATATCGAGATAGAGCCCTACCTCGAGGAGAGCGTGATAGAGGCTGAGGATCCTAGGAACCCTGAGAGCGTGTGGGAGGAGATATTCAGCAGAGCTAAGGAAATTAAGGGAAGAGGAGTAGTCCTAATAGATTCTATGACAGAATTCCTCACGATAGCTCCTGATGCTTCAATACTCCTAGATCTCATGAAGACAGCTAAAGCTTTACTCTGCAGGTACTACGGGATCCCCATCATATACAGCTTTCACTTCGGATTCTACGATGACTTCAGGTTCCAGATAGAGGTCTTCTCGGATGGTGTAATAGACCTCAGGTTCAATCCGGAGGTAGTGAATAACGCTCTAGTCAAGCAGATCAGGGTCAGGAGGATGAGTGGATCAAAGCACAGGACAGAATGGTTGACTTTCGAAGTTGAGAGTGGGAAGGGGATCGTCTTGGTGAAGTGATATGAGGAGCTCACTATCCGCTGCTAAATCTATCTTGAGATCTAGGGGATTCGAGATAAGAGCTGAGCTAGTACCAGTGAGAGTAGGGGGATATGAGATAAGCGATGTCGACTTAATAGTTGAGAAAGGAAGAGAGCTTTACGCTGTTGAAGTGAAGAATGGGAAGCTTGATGTGGGTGGAGTTAGGCAAGCTTATGTTAATGCTCTCCTCCTGAACTTAAAGCCTCTTATAGTTTGCAGGGGGTTCTCTGACGCTGCCGCTGAGGCTCTAGCTAAGGAGCTCGGAATAGAGGTCATAGCCCTCGATGACTTAATGATATCTGACCCAGAGGAGTTGAGGTGGATCGTGAGGGAGGAAGTTAGATCCGCGTTGATGGAAGTACTACCATCTATCTTATACCCATCTGAATTGGACGAGAGGGATATCGAGATATTGAGAGCTATAGCTAGATCTTCTGACTTCTTAGAAGCAGCTTCTATACTCGGGATCACCCCAGATAAGCTCGGAAGTCTCTTAAAGGATATGAGAAGCAAGGGTAAGATCCCGAAGTGGGCTAAGGATTACGTCCAAGTTAAGGGATGGGCTGAGTTAATCACATCGAGGAGTTAAGTTTATCTCCCCGTACTTCCGGAAGATTGGATGAAGTCGAGATCCCTCATCTTCCTGCTGATAGCTATCCTACTGATAGCTCTAATTTTATGGGGTCTTGGCGGATCTAGGCGTGGGGGGAAGGTTATGGGGAACTTCACCCTGAGGTCTGTTTTCAACAATAATGAGACTATACCTAAGAAGTACACTTGCGACGGTGATGACATATCCCCGCCACTGAGTTGGGAGGGGAAGCCGGAGGGGACTGTCAGTTACGTCCTCATAGTAGACGATCCAGACGCTCCTGCGGGCACCTTCACTCACTGGGTCCTCTACAACATACCGGGAGACCTCAACTCCCTCCCCGAGGGAGTGCCCCGGGGGAAGGAGGTCAAGTATGGGTATCAGGGGAGGAACGATTTCGGGGCATACGGTTACGGTGGTCCTTGCCCTCCGAGAGGGAAACCTCACAGGTATTTCTTCAAGTTATACGCTCTCGATACGAAATTGGATCTGCCGCCCGGAGCTAAAAGAGGGGATGTTGAGAGAGCGATGAAGGGGCATGTCATAGGGGAGGCTCAACTAATCGGCCTCTACGGGAGGGGCTAGTCCCTCAACCTATCCACTATTTTTTCCACGACTTGCTCCGTCCTGAAGTCACCTCCCAGATCTGGAGTGAGTATCCTGTCCATTATCACGGAGTCTATTGCTTCCCTTATCTTTTCCCCTCTCTTAGGGCTCCTTCCTCTCTCCCAAAGCCAATCCAGCATCATTGAGGCTGCTATTATCATCCCTATGGGATTTGCTATCCCCTTCCCAGCTATATCCTCTCCAGTACCATGGATGGGCTCGAATGCTGCGAAATCCTCACCTATTTGAGCTGAACCGCAGAGCCCTATGCTTCCCACTACTCCCGCTGCTACATCGGATAGTATGTCCCCATAGAGGTTAGGGGCGACCATCACATCGAAAGCGTTATCCAGTTTGACCAATTTATAGCCGGCCGCATCCACTATTTCATCATCAGCACTCAGATCGAACTTAGATGCCACTCTATAGAAGGCATCTAGGAAGAGGCCATCCGTCCTCTTGAGTACGTTCCTCTTATGTATGGCGGTCACCCTCCTCCTCCCCTCCCTCTTAGCTAGATTGAATGCGAATTCTGAGATCCTCTCAGCACCCCTTTTAGTTATGACTCTCATCGCTATAGCCCTATCCTCATCCTCCACTTCCCATCCGTAGTAAAGGCACTCCAGATTCTCCCTCACTAATATCGTGTCGATCCTCCTAATCGAGATACCCTCGTAGCTCTTGAAGGGCCTCACGTTCGCGTATAGCTTGAACTCCCTCCTCAGAAGTGTGTTGACACTAGGATAACTTGGGCCCTTCGTTGGAGTAGCTACTGGACCCTTGAGAAGTGAATCGCATCCTCTTATTTTTTCAATAGCATTATCCTCAATTGGCTTTCCTTCTTCAATGAAATAAGATTTTCCGGCTTTTATCTCAATGAAATCTGCTTCAATATACCTCTCGAGTAGGGATAGAGTTGCCCCCATTATCTCAGGTCCGACACCATCCCCCTTTATCACCGCTATCCTCATCCCTATCACTCCCAGGGGAACTTACCCCTCTTCCTGAAGTACTCCACGATGCCGCCCTCCTCGAATATCTCCAGTATCTCCCTGGGGAAAGATTTGAAAGTGAAGACGAGGGATTTTGTGATATTCTCTATCTTCCCCTCCTCAAGATACACTTTGACTATATCCCATTGATCGGCTTCTATCTCAGCCTCTATCACCGGCAGACCTACGTTCACAGCATTCCTGTAGAATATCCTAGCGAAGCTAGAGGCTATTACAGCCCCTATGCATGGCCCGCATGTGGGAGGGCCTACCGTACAACCGAACTCCAGGAGCGATCTCATAAGGCCGGAATCGATGAGTTTCATCTGAACCTCCTTAGATGCTGGTACCGCTATGCATCTAACCCCTTCCTTCAACTTCCTCCCCCTCATTATCCTAGAGGCCAATAGGAAGTCCTCGAACCTCCCCCTGAGCACGAGCCTATGAACACTAAGTCCACTTCCTCCCCCTCGACTTCCTCAACTGGGGCTACGCGATCCACGCTATTAGGGAGGGAGACGTTGGGCTTTATCTCCCCAGCTGAGAATTCATAGAATGCCGAGTAATTAGCTTCCTCATCCGGCCATATACCCTCGAAATGGCCCACCCTTTCCTTCAGCCATTCTGAGGTCCTCCCATCCGTCGGTATCATAGCTACCTTAGCTCCCATCTCGGCGCTCATATTAGTTAGGACCATCTTGGAGTCGAGGCTCATAGCCTCCACTGCAGATCCCAAGAATTCAACAGCTTTGTAATTCGCTCCATCGCTACCCAGCTTCCCTATGACCTCTAGGATCACATCCTTCGCTGTGACATAGTTCTTCAGAGTGCCATCTACCTTAACTGCGATACTCTCAGGTACTTTGAGCCAGATCTTCCCAGTTAGCATCGCTATAGCAGCGTCTGTACTTCCCACTCCGGTAGCGAAAGCTCCTAGGGCTCCTAGAGTCACTGTATGACTATCCGCCCCTATGACTAGATCCCAGGGCTTAACTAATCCCCTCTCCGGGATCACTTGATGACAGATCCCCTCCCCTACATCGAAGATCCTCACGCCCCATCTGGAGGAGAAGTCCCTCATCCTCCTGTGATTAGCGGCAGCATCCACATTGGGGGGCGGAGATGCATGGTCTATCGCGAATATAGCTCTGCTCCTCAGTTCCCTCAGCCCTAGCTCCTCGATCATCTCTATAGTTAAAGGCGCCGTCCCGTCATGGGCGTAAACTAGATCGACGTCCGCGACTATATGCTCCCCGGGATATGCTCTCCTGCCAGCCTTCTTCGATAATACCTTCTCGGACATAGTCATCGGCATAACTCACTCACCTCAGAGAGCTCCGGGAAGTACTTCTTGAGGAGGGAGAGAGCTTCCTCTTCACTCAATGGCTCAGTCCTCCCTTCTTCGAAGATCTTGAGCATCTCCCTATAGGCTAGCTCCACTCTGGGATCCTCCTTCAGGCTCTCCCATTCCTCGATATTGAGCTTCCTCGCCAGCCAGTAGATTATCCCAGACCTCCCGGAGTAGGGTGAGATCTCAATCGAATAGGGCCTCCCGATGATAGCTGGATCGAACGGAAGGTATATAGCTGGATTCTTCAGCAAACCATCTATATGAATCCCCGCTTTAGTTTTGAACGCATTTTCCCCGAGTATGGGATAGAATTCCGGTATCCTGAATCCCATCTCACTGAATACATCTATTATTTTACTCAATGCCTTGAGATTGAGCTTCCTCTCTCCTGATAGTTGTGAGTGCATTATAGCTATAGCTTCGAGAGGGCAGTTGCCCGCTCTCTCCCCTATGCCCATGAGCGTGCAGTTCGATATAGAGGCACCGTAGAGCCAAGCAGCCAGATGGTTCGCTACAACTAGGTGAAAATCGTTGTGACCATGGAACTCGATCTGCTCGCTTCTCAATCCCATCTCCTCTATAAGAACTCTTATGAGCCTGGGAACCCCTCTAGGAAGGGGAGATTCCGGAAAGGGGAGGGCTAGGCCCAAGGTATCCGAGATCTTGAAGCTCACCTCCCCTCCTTCCCTCTCCGAGATCCTCAAGATTTCCTCTATGAATGGGAGGACGAAGCCGTAAATATCTGATCTAGTTATGTCCTCCATAGCTACCTTGAGCCTCAATCCCATCCTCAAGCCCTCCCTTATCGCTGATAAGAACTTCTCCCTGGCTTCAGTCCTGCTCATCTTTAGCTTGTAGTGGATATGGTAATCGGAGACTGAAGTGAGGAGCACCGTAGTATCTAGGCCGCACTCCTTCACGAGCTTCAGATCCTCAATTCTCGCCCTGACCCACCCTATAGGATTTGGCGTAGTCCCGAAATCCCTGAGGACCTTTATTACTTCCCTATCCTTCGGTGTGTATGGAAATAGTTCTATATCCCTTATGACCCCGCTCCCACTGTCTAGCTCTGATAGGATAGAGTATATCTTGATGCACTCATCCTTGCTGAATGGCCTGCTCCCCTGCTGACCGTCCCTCAGAGTAGTATCTGTTATCACTAGGTCATGTGAGGGGAGCCTCCTAGCTAACCTAGGTATATCCAGCTCGGGGAAGAACCACTCGTACCATCTCAATTCTCATCCCCCTCACAGTTCAAGAGATCGATGTTACATAGACGTATAACGTGAATCGATTCGATAGTTTTGGGATACGGGATTAGGAATTATATATAAGCATTTCGTTCAGCAGATGCGAAAAATATACGAAGATCGAACCAATCTAAATCATAGCGATCTTTCTATTACGATTTTCGTACAACCTCGGGATCTGGGTAGCGCACGGGATACCGACGGAGCACTTGCCGCAAGCATCAGCTTCCCCTAGAATTGGCCATTTTTCAGAGAAAGAGAGTAATCTCTCATAACATTTCCCCTTCATCGACTTCCAATCGTTTAAAGCCCCTATAGGGCATCTCCTCAAGCAAGCATCGCAACTGTAACCGAGCTTAGCTAAGCAGTACTCATGCCTGGGCCTCTCCGATCTCTCTATAAGGGCCTCAGTTATGACTGTGCATATTCTAACAGCACAGCCCCTCTCAGTTATGAGTAAGTTGTTCAAGCCGAAGGTCCCCAAGCCGCAGACGTAACCTGCGTGCCTGTGGCTCCAACTCGATCTAAGTTCTACATTATCGAAGTCGTGCGTCGGTCTTAGAGGTAAACTCTTGTAACCTAAATTCTTAAGATAATCCGCTAATTTACAAGAGGCATTCCATAGAATCTCATTAGCAGCAACGTAATCTCTTAACCATTCGAAAGACGGCTCATCCCCGCTGATATTACTTCTTATCGCTTCATCACTTATTGGGAGGGCGAACACCACGACACTCCTCGCCCCACTCAAGAGCTCCTGAGGCGTCTTCATCCAAGGATGCAAGAGCTTTATCTCAGTCCAGAGGGGATCTTCCGCTCCTCCTACTGCTACGGGGGCAGGTAGTCTGAATCTCATCCCTCTGCTCAGGACTTCACTCTCTAAAATAGAGTTTATTAATTTCCTGATATCCTCGAGCTTGAGCATCCGGGTATCACGCTTGAGTGCTTCCGGGAGCCTGAGCAACACCTCCGGCGCCTCTCCTGAGCAGTAATGCTAATATGAGGACCAGCAGGAGGAAAGCTATAGCTATCAGCAGATAGTCCGTAGCTGCGAGACCCCTCTCAACTGTCAAAGTAACGGTCTCTCTCTTCGTTTCAGTTAAAGTAGTAGATTCGGTGAGCGTAGTCGTCTTAGCCTCAGCTTGAACACCCTTGACGATCACCCTGAAATTAGTAGATGCCGATAACCCATCTATAGTCGCGACGAGAGATGCTGAATAATTCCCTTCCTTAGCATCAGTCAATGTCAAGTTTATTACCCCCAATTGTCCCGGTTTGAGCTTCGGTGGTATGGAATAGCTTATCCCAGTGGGCAGTCCGAGTAGGGAGAGAGTGACATCCTCTATCTCCCCACTGTAAGTGACTAATACAGCTATCTGGGCCTTAGGATATTCTCTCGTCAGTATTACTTCGTAAGGAGCGACAAATACCGATATTTTAGCTTGTTCAATTCCCTTCACAATTACTACAACGCTCCTGCTCTTCAAGAGTGTCTCCCCTTTGTATAACTCGATCCCTATGTTATAGGTCCCCTGTAGCGTGCCCTTGGGTACTGAGATCCACAACTGGACTGTGGAAGTCTCGTAGAACTTCGTCGGGTAGTAACTCAAGTACCAGCCCTGTGGTGCGTAGACCCTGAGCGTTAGGGGATCCGGGCTCTTGCCACCTGGGATGCTTATCGTCACATCTACCTTGACGTTATCCCCTGGTTTCACGACTAGAGTCAGTGGATAAACTATTAAATTTATGTTCTCAGGCCTGGGAGCCTCTAAGACAGTTAGAGTCGCATAAGCTCTGTAGCATGAGCTTCCGCTGCACCCCTCGACTACTACGCTGTAATCCCCTGGGGCCATGCCGGAAGTATCTATGGAGAGCGTCGAGGAGTAGTAAGCGCAGGGCAGCGCTGGACAGTATGAGGGAGGACATGTGGGGCACATGGGATTGGGGGTGAATACATAGGATGTGCAGAGGGGGCATATCAGCTTCAGGTATATCGGGCCCACGAATCCATATGTCGGAGTTGCGTAAACTGTGAAGTTAGCCCTCTCGCCTCTGTAAACGGATAGTCTGGATGGGGATATAGATAAGATGAACTGGGGCTCCGGTGGTAGGACTTCTAGTGTCACTTCCTCGTAAACTGATGCTCCTGTCGTATCCCTTCCCCTAACAGTTATAGTGTAGGTCCCTGGAGGAGTCTTCTCAGAAGTTATCACATTCATTATCGTTGTCTCGACGACTCCTGGCTTGAGAGGATTGTCGAGAAAGCTGACAGAACTATACGGAGGCTCATAGAAGACCGTGAGGTATACATCATTTGAGAAAGCCGGATTAAGCTTTATCAGTCTCACTGTGAAGCTAGCTGTCTCTCCAGCTCTTATCTTAGCGTAAGTCGGCGATATGCTTATGTCGAAATCGACCGCGGAGACCGGGATGAGGCTCAAGGTCAGCAGGGATATCAAGAGGGAGATATGTAAGCTCTTGGGCATCATCGATATGCCGAGCTGGAGGGACTTATAAGTTTGATGCATGAGGAACTCCGATCCGCCTTAAAGTATTTAGATGATAGTCGAATCATACTGAGAGGTAGCTCTCGTACTCAGCATCACTCGGCCACTGGCTAAGTTCCATGACTTCCCTCCTCTTCATCTCCAAGTAACTTTCCAGCGTATCGCTCTCGAATACAGGTTTCAGGTAGGAATTATCGCTTTCTAATTCATCAAGAGCCTCATTTAAACTCCTAGGAAGTCTTTTTAATCCCTCATTTCTCTCATAGACATTGAAGTCAGTCGGATCCCCTGGATCTATCTTCCTCCTTATCCCGTCTATACCAGCCATGAAAGTAGCTGAGAAGGCCAAGTAAGGATTGCAGCTGGGATCCGGTACCCTGAACTCTATCCTCTTCGACATCGGTGATCCTCTCTTGTAAACTGGAATCCTTATGGCAGCGCTCCTATTCCCCCTTCCCCAACTCGCGTAAACAGGGGCCTCGAATCCGGGTAAGAGCCTCCTGTAACTGTTCACAGTGGGCGCGACTATAGCTGTGAGAGAGCCTATATGCTCTATGATGCCCCCTATGAAGTACCTAGCTAATTGACTCAACTCAGCGTATCCATCATTCGGATCGTAGAATAAGTTCCCCTTATCATCCCATAAGCTCATGTGAAAGTGCATACCGCTCCCATTCATCCCAGGGACAGGCTTAGGCATGAATGTCGCTATTAGACCCATTTCCTTAGCTACTTCCCTTATCTCCCTCTTAGCCCTTATTGTGGAGTCAGCTGCCCTCATCAAGCTATCCGCAGCTAATGATACTTCGAGCTGGCCTGTCGAGACCTCATGATGAATAACCTCCGGCTTGAGCTGAGCTCTGGACAGCCTCTCCATTGCCTCTATCTCAAAATCCCTGAGGGGATCGAGGGGTGGCGAGATCATGTAATTCTTCCTACCGTTCCATCTATTCGAGATAGGTTTCAAGTCATCATCCAGGACGAAGAATTCCATCTCGACCCCTAAGTGACCTCTATACCCCTGTGAGATTAGGAATTCCTCGGCCCTCCTCGCGATGAATCTCGGATCTTTAGACGACCTCCTGCTCCCCATCCCCTCCCATATCTCGCAGAGCATCCTGCAGTCCTCCCCTATCACTATCGATGTGTAAGGATCCGGTATTAGGAGGGCATCGCTATCGCTTATGCTCGATATCTTGACACTACTAGCATCGAAGGATCCTGTTCTAGATTCCAGGAACTTCTCAGCTGATAATAAGCAGCTCCTCAGGTAACCGAGTAAGTCTACGTACTCGAGCTCAACTCTCTTGATCCTCCCCTCCGATATCTTAGATATTATTTCCTCTAGCATGAAAATCTGAGATCGCTCACTTAATAAATCCATTACTGCTGAAATGAATGCAAAGGATGAAACTTGAGCGATCCATGATTTCATGCGTCGATCATTCAATAAAGTAGAGGAAGGGATTCCGAGGGTTCCTCATAGCCATCCCTCCAGCCCGCTCGAGATCAAAGATCTCAGTTTCTCGAAGTCCTCCCTTATGAGGGGCTTCAGCCTCGGGTTGTAGAGAGCGGCCGCTGGATGGAGAGTGGGCAGTACTTTCCGGAGGGCCCCGAATACTTCGACCTCGTATACCCTGCCTCTAACTCTCATTATGGAGATCTCCCCTATCCTCCCCAAGAGGACCCCCACGCTGTGCCTCCCCAGTGGAACTAGTATCTCGGGATCTATCAACTCGATCTGAGCTTTGAGATAGGGGAGGCATGCCTCTATCTCCTCGGGCCTTGGATCTCTATTATTTGGGGGTCTGCATTTCACGACGTTCGTTATGAATACATCATGCCTCCTGAGACCTATCGAGCTCAGTAACTCCTCCAGCAGCTTACCCGCAGCCCCAACGAAGGGCCTCCCCATCTCATCCTCGTTCCTTCCCGGAGCTTCTCCAACGAACATTATCCTAGAATTTGGATTTCCCTCCCCGGGGACTGCCCTCTTTCTATTTAAGTGAAGGGGGCACTTCTCACATCTCATTATTTCCTCAGCTAAATCCTCGAGCCTCAAATTCTTACCCTGGCTATCGGTGGCATGGTCCTCTTGTGAGCGCTCTTAGAGTGCATCTCCATCACTCTATCTACATCAGATCCGAACTCCTCCCTGAGGGTATCTATATCCATCCTAAGATCAAATAAGCCATGAAGAATAAGATCTATCCTTTCATAAGGTATTCCTAATTCTTCTTCAGCCATATGGCCCTCCCAAAGCCTCGGGCTGCTCGGTTTCTTAACTATACGCTCTGGTAAACCTAACCACTCTGCCATCCACCTGACTTGCGTCTTGTATAGGTCCCCTATGGGCAGGAGATCAGCTCCCCCATCCCCGTATTTAGTGAAGTATCCTATGAGGATCTCGCTCCTGTCACCGCTCCCAGCGACTAACAAGTTCCTCGAATTGGCTACGTAGTACAGGAGGGACATCCTCACTCTAGCCCTCAAGTTCCCGAGGGCTAGCTTATGATCATGTATGTAAAATTCGGATCTTTTATAGGAATCTATGATATCATCTATATCCCTTCTCCAGTATTTTATTTTGAGAGATTCCGCTAGATCTATAGCGTCCTTAATATCCTCCTCTGGAGTCACCCTAGTATCCGGGAGTATCAGTCCGAATACTCTCTCGCTACCCAGAGCATCGACACAGAGCTTAGTAAGTACTGCTGAATCCACACCCCCGCTTATCCCCAGGACGATGCCTCCCGCTCTTGACCCCGCTACCATTCCCCTGATGAATCCGGATATTATCTCCTTGACTTTCCCCATGTCCAGCTTAAGGGATTCTAGTGTGAGCATATTACTTAACTATCTCCCTTCTTTTTTAATGATGTAAGGAGGCCTGTATTTTAAGAGGCCTAGAATTGTAGAATTAGGTATCTCGGAAGCTGTCGACTATAACTCGCTCCCTGGATCTACAGCTCAGACATTGGAGGAGGAACTTTTTTACGCTCTCATGCATCAAGATACCGGTGCGTAGCGATGAACTGGCTCGGGGTCATCTCCCTCATCCTGTTCCTCTTAACGCTCACATCGACTTGGTGGTGGATGGATTGTTACTTACCTAATGTCGGCGGTTATTTCAAGTACAATGGTAATCCCATAACCTTCGTATGGTCCTCGGGAAATAAGTCCTCTCTCTCATTATCCCTAGATATATTTAAGTGGTTATCTGAGGAGAGAAGGATCCCTCCAGGTGTATCTTACAGGATAGGCATCTCTAAATTCTTCTTAATGTTGTGCACTCTCTTCATCTCTCTATCCCTCCTCTCCACAATTTACGCGATATTCAGTAAGTCCTCAAGGGCTTATTTCATAGCTGCAACACTCATTTTCCTCTCCTTCCTCTTCTACGAGTTCTCCTTCCTCGCTTTAGAGGCTCCTAGGTCCGCTTTCCTCATGTTCCAATCGGATGCGGGGCAGAGTTATGTGAGATGGGGGGAGGGTATTGGGAAATATCTAGCTCTCCTCCTGGCGATAACTCTCATCGCTTCCGGGTTCTTGAACAGTTATCTATATGAGAGGCCGATCCCCAGGAGGAGGCCGAGGAGGGGCAGGGGATACTGGTGATAAGTTCCTTGAGGAGGGAATTAGAGGAAGCTAAAAAGCTAGCAGCTCACGATGAGGGGAGGGCATTGAGTATCATCAGGGAAATATCTATACGCACGATGAAGCTCATAGCCCCTGAATGGGATTGTTCGATAAGCTTAGCTGAGTACTCAGCGACTAGAGGGTATCCTGATTTCTTCCTGGAGATGGCTGATAGGATAGAGGGATCATTCAAGTTCTGCTTAGAGGGATCTCAACTCAACTCTATTATAGCTTCTGCGGCTTTCTTGCTCAAGGTAGCTGAGAGACTGCTTAGAGAAGCGGGGGATGAGGGCCCTTAGATGAACCTTATCCTCTCGGAGCCCGCTATATCAGCGTACACCTCCACGAACCTCTCGAACTTCGTCCCCTTTATCTTCTTCAGTAGGATCTCCTCTATCTGGAAGGTCCCGCTGGGGTCCTTCATCCCTACGGTTATCCTCAGGGGCTTCTCCTCACCCCTCCCTATATCGACCCTCTCTACAGCTAAAGCCGAGAACTTATGGATATCATGACGGCCCAATTGGAAGGGGAGCCTAGCTCTCTCCTTCTCCATATCGCACCCATCGGCTGTAGCCACTATACCAGCTTCTACGCTCGTGGGCTCGAACCTCCCCATGTGACACATTATGGCTTCGTATATCATACTGCCTATTTTAACGGCCTTCGAACTGTCATCGTAAAAATAGGAGAGTATCTCTTCTACGAAGGGTTTAGCGAGGATAACGCTGAGTATCTCATGCTCTTCCCTCATAATAGAGTTCCCTATGTCATGTAGGAAGCTAGCTGTCATTACTATGAGTTTAGAGTCTTCGAGATCACGCCAATCCTCATTAACTACTTCCCCCGATAGTATATCCAGGATCTTCAGGGAGTTCCTAGTGGTTATCATAGCGTGCATCATACCGTGATCGTTGTACTTGAGCCTGTGAACGAGGACTATATTTGACATCTCTAGGAGACCCCTTATCCTAGGATCTCCCTTCAGATACTCAAATATCTTGATGAGCTTCTCAGATTTCAAGAATTCGCATATCTCCTCCTCCAATTCAGGAATCATTTCCGGACTCCCAATCTCCTCAGGGCCTCCAATATCATCTCCTTCGGGGGAAAGCTGTAGACATTACCTTTCCACTTATACAACCTCGTGCAAGCAGCTCTGTAAATCCCTTTATCCTCGAAGTTAGGATCCACATCCGCACCGTTTATCCTCACAGTCGGTACCCCGAGGACTTTATGCTCCACAGCTTCATCATCGCTCACTAAGACTATCTCCTCTATCTCATAGGATACGCCGGCCTCTGTTAGCGTCTCCCTCAATTCCTTGAGGAACTCATCAGCCGGGCATTCCGGGGTATAGTATACGGATACCTTTACGCTCATACGATCAATGAGCCAATACCCTTTTTTATCTTTCCGGTGATGGATGGTGAAGTGGCATGATGCCCTCCCATATGTATGAGGATCCTCTCGCTTCCCTGAGACCATCTGAGAATACTGAGAGATTCTTGGCCCATTTGATAGATTTAATTGTGATAACTATAATTCAGATGCCATTAATTGTCCTTTTGCTCTTGCAGCAGAGCTTGATGAACATCGTAATAACATCATCGATCGCTACTTTAACTTTCATTCTGTACTTCACACTGCTAGAGGGCATCTTCTCCACGACGATAGGGAAGAGAGCCCTCGATCTCAAAGTGATATCCTTGAATGGGATGTGCAACCTCTCCCTGAGGGAATCTTTCCTAAGGAACTCTTTCAGGCTAGCGGACATCTTAGCTCTCTACTTACCTCTGTTCTTGATCAAGGGAGGGAGGAGGATCGGGGATCTGCTAGCTAATACAGCTGTTGTCTCAAAGAAATTCGTCAGGATAGAGATCCCTCTCCCCGGATCTGGACTGAGGAGAGAGATAGGGGAGAGCATAGTTAAGGCTGTGGCCCTTGAGCTTGGGGATACGGAGATTAAGCCTCAGGGGATCCCCAGGGCTGAAATGAGGGAGTATGTAGCTGAGATCCTGGGGGAGAGGGAGGAGCTGATAGATAGAGTAGCGTACTTCATATCGAACCCCTCTCTGCAGCTCAAGACATTGGGAGCTGAGGGCATCGCTAGGGTATATGAGAGGGCATCGGAGCTCTGCTCAGGGGAATGCAGTGAGATATTGAGGAACAGGGCTAGGATAATAAGGGCACTTTACAAAAAAGCTGAGAAAAGCGGTAAGATTAGATTCTCCTGGGGGAGTAGTTTCAAGAGGTCGTCCCCTTACTTCCTGCTATCTGTAGCTATCTTCCTGATCTCATCCATCCTGGCTTACTATCTGAAGCCTGAGTGGATGGAGAGCTTGATCAAGGAGATATTCGGGAAGGATGTGATACCGAGTGAGGAGAGCCCTCTGACGATATCTATCGTGATATTCCTGAACAACCTCAGGGTAGTCCTAGCCACCCTCGGCTTAGCTCCCTTGCTCTTCATGCCTTTCCTCACCCTAACGGTAAACGGCTTCTTAGTCGGGTTCGTCCTGTCGATCTCGAGAGACCCCGTTGAGGCCTTACTCCTCATACTCCCCCATGGTGTGCCGGAGCTCTCTTCAATATTCATCTCTACTGCAGTGGGCATCAGGATCTCCAAGCATATGTTAGATAGTAAGAAGTGGCCCCGGGCTAGGGAAGCTGCTATGGAGTCCGTTGACCTCATAATTCTCTCATTTATCCTCCTCCTCTACGCAGCATTCGTTGAGGGTTTCGTAACTAGATGGATCTCGAAATACCCCGCTTTCGATATTGCCTTCTCAATAGCTGAAGCTATAATCATATACTTGATCATCAGATCCTCTCCAAGTTCCTCACGAGATCGGACTTCGTGATTATCCCCACTATACTTCCATTCTCTTGTATCAGGACCGCTTGGTAGTAGAGGAGCGCCTCCTTTATCAGTGCGACAGAAGTATCCGGGGGGAATATTGGAAAAGGGCTCCCCATGACTTCCTCCACTAGCGTCTCCATCGATATAGAGCCTATCCTGTTTATTATCGCTTCCTCCGTCAATGAACCTACAACCTTCCCATTCGAAATCACCGGAAGTTGAGATATACCGTGCTCCTCCATGAGAGATATCGCTTTCCTCAAGCTATCCTTGGGGGAGACGCTTATGACAGGGGAACTCATTATCTCCCTAGCTCTAGAGAGTCCTTTCTTTTCCCTCACGAGTTCCAGAGCTCTGATTATCCTCAAAGCTACATCGTAATTCGGGACCATCTGACCATTCTCCACCTTCGAAATGAGGGATTGGCTCACTCCGGCCATTTTCGCTAGCTCCCTCTGGCTTATCCCGAGCAATTTCCTTTCCTTCCCGATGGAACTCAGATCTCTCAGCATATTCCTATTGGAATCATTTATTATTTAAACTTTTAAATCGGTGATTCTCGCCCCTACTATGTCAGATTTCTCGCCTATCGAGGTCCCAATATATATGACAGCTACTTTCCAGAATCCTCTACCTTCAGG
>Ga0326760_1000640_pt1 | contig 17478 bp, 18 predicted proteins | sample GCREP_S_FD_207668 | JGI IMG/M metagenome (GOLD analysis project Ga0326760, IMG submission 207668) | Hot spring sediment microbial communities from Geyser Creek Basin, Yellowstone National Park, WY, United States - GCR.EP_S | ecosystem: Environmental > Aquatic > Thermal springs > Near-boiling... | reverse complement strand
GGCCTGGGCGGATATCTCAAATTCTGCAAACTCAGATCCCTTTCTAGCAATCCCCTAATTGATACGGTAGCCCTAAATATTCCAGGGCTCCTGTGTAAGTTCGTTATCTTCTCGTAGACCTCGGGATGATAACTATCCTTATCAAGGAATGTGTCCAATCTCTCAACGGATGTGACTATCCCCAATATCTTCACCTTCTCCCCATCCATCTCCTCAGATTCTATTATCACGAACTCACCCAAAGAAACCGGTTCTTCGCTCGTAAATATCACCTCGTCCGGTTTTAAGATCCCAACGCAATAACCCAACCTCTTCATCTCAATTTCATCATATAAAAAGTGCCATCAAACGTCTTGCTCCCCTCTTCCCCAACCTTCCCCTTTATATTGTTCCTATCCTTTATCAAACCAAAACCCGTAAGGGTGTAAGAAGTAAACGAAGCTTCCGATATCCTGAAATAAACCGTATCATTTCTTATAAAACCCTCAAACTTCCCTCCCCCTTCAAATTCCCCAAATAGGGAATCCCCCTTTTGCGTAAGGTTCAAGGTTCCAAAACCCGTCCTCCATTTTCCGCTTAAATCCGTCTTTCCTTCGCAAGCAACCATCAAAAGGAGAAAGGGTAAATATCGCATAGATAATATTTTACAGTGGTAGAATTGTGAGCTTGGGTTTCCTCCTTTCGCTACTCGTTGCCATTTTGGAATCCTTCAAGGATATCTACTCAAAGGATATTTTAAGGGATTACAGCCCCCTTCTCCTTATGACCAACATGAAGATTTTGGCATCCTTATTCCTCCTCCCCTTTGCGTTACTTCACCCCCAAATTTCCGATTATCGTACATTTTTATTGGTTTATCCAATAAACGTTATCATAAATTTTTTCGCATTTTACTTGTATTTTTCCGCCATAAGGGTTTCCCCATTATCCCTTTCCCTACCCATGCTTAGCTTCTCCCCCGTCTTGCTTCTTTTCACATCAAGGGTTATGTTGGGGGAGGAGCTTTCGGGTATGGGGATTTTGGGGGTTTTTATGGTGTTTACGGGTTCGTATATTTTAAATGTTTCAAAGATCAGGGCGGGTTTGCTTGAGCCAATTAAGGCGATCTTCAAGGAAAGGGGAAGCGTTTATATTCTCATCGTGGTCCTCATATGGAGCATTACAGCTAACCTTGATAAGATGGGAGTTAGTTCGTCTTCCCCAATCTTTTGGTCCTTCTCCATGAGCCTAGGTTTGGGAGTATTGGGTTTTTTAGCCTTAAAGCTTAGGATGTCCTTTAACTTCCCCTTTCTTTACTTATCCTTGGCGGATACCCTATCCACCCTCTTTCAAATGATCGCAATTTCCCTCATTCCCGTCCCTTATGTGATAAGCATAAAGAGGCTGAGCGTTTTATTTTCCTCCCTTTGGGGGATAATTTTCTTTGGTGAGGAGGCAAACTTGATGGGGATACTCTTTATGATCTTGGGAGGGATCATAATATATTACCACCTATAAACTATTCCGAAATTCACGATGTGGGCATTGAAGGTGTATTTACCGGGCAAATAATGGGACTTGTAGGAATATGAAGATCCGGGTTTTATCTCCCTGTCGGGCGCAAAGGTATAGGTATACGCGAAGTTAAGGGTGATGTAATCGGATAGATTGTAGCCGAAACCCCCCGCCACCCCTACCCTCTTGCCAAGATCGGGTATAAGGGGGTTAAAGGTGGAATCGGGTATTGGGGATTGATCGTAAGCAAGGCCCGTCCTGAAAATAAACTTCTCACCAAGATAAAGCTCCACACCTACCCCTACCTCGTAAGTATCCTTCCAATGGAAATAAAGGGTATCGGAACTTATTTGATTGTAAAGGATCACAAGGTCCTCCATATTCATAACGACTTTATCCAGGACCCTCCAGAAGACGTAATTGAATCCGAATTGAAGGGCGAAAGCCTTTACGGGCCTAACCGAGAAACCTATACCCAAATCCGGCGGTAGAGGTAAGGATGTCTTTCCCGTTCCATCCCCCTTGAAGATATAACCGCTTACTAAGGTGGCAGCTTCGGGAGCGTTTTCCGCTATGTAATCGTTCCTCGGGGTGAAAAGCTGAAGCTTTATATCACCATCCACCTTCATGGGCGTGTATGCCCTACCCGTTATAGCGAACCTGAAGACCTCACCGAAAAATGCGGTAAGTCCAAAGCTTCCTCCAAGGGCATACCCCCTACCCTCTATTCTCGTGTCAATGGGCCAGAGCCTGTACTCTATGGGGAGTCCCGCGGCGCTAGGATTTATCTCCGCTGGATCCTGCAAGGTCACCCTCCTCACATATATCTTACCTACAACCGGACCCCCCGCTAAACCCCACCTAAACATCCCAAACTCCTTTCCAAAACCAAACCAGGTCGCCACAATTTTTACATCCGATTCCCAGTCTATCTTCGGGTATTCGGGTTTTTTCCAGTTCGGATCATAAGAGTTATAAAAGTTTATAGGCGGATCGTAAAGGTCCCAAGAAGTTCCCATACCGAATGGTACAAAGATCCCGAAAGCCCAAGTGAAGAGATCCCCGTACCTCGTAAAGCCAGCGGAGGGTATATTTATTAAACCCTTCTGGTTGTATGCCAGATTATCCTTCAGTCTCGGGTATGCCCCATCGTATCCCGCTATGTTCGTGTTCATCTGGTAAGTTGAGGTTCCGTAGAAGTTGAAAAGATCAAATGAGAAGGAGTTGCGCTGATCCGCGAGGAGGGATGGGTTCCAGAAGACCGCCGACCAGTCGCCAACTAGGGTGTAATTCACGCCCCCCACTCCGAAGGAGGGGGTTCCAAAAGCCAAGCGGAAGCCGGAAGCAATGAGTACGCTTATCATTTTCTCCTCCTTCCAAAGAAGTAAAAAATGTTTCCCAAAAGTATAAAGAACAAAATTACCCAATGCCCGAAGGTTTGGGACATCATCCCTATGGTCGCCAAACCCTTTGTATTTACTAACTTTTCGTAATCCGCCGCTCCCCTAAGGCCACCTATCAAACCCTTTATCTGCCCCGCCTGCCAATAAGGGTAAAGCCCCGGGGCTATAACCGCGGTGGAACCCACTATAATGGGAACTCCATATCTGGCTCCGGTTATCTGAATCCAGGAATCTGCGGTTGCCCCCGCGGCAAAATCCACAACAAGATCAAAATCCTTGACCGTCTTAACATCCTTCAAAAACTCTATTTCCGTTATTGGAGTTCCCTTTACATCCGAGCCAAAGACGGACTTGAAATCCACCCCTATGTTCGTTAAAACCGCCGAGATCCCAGGCCTAAATCCCAACATTACCCAATCCTTCCCGTACTCCTTACCCATCTGCTTGGAAACGGTATTCATCGCATCGTTCCCCATAAGGATCCCCTCAAACCTCCAAAGGGTCATAACCGCTATTTTACAATCCTTCCTGAAGAGCTGGCGTGCCATCGCCATAACCATAGGATGAGTTTCCGGCATAGATGATGGACCATAATCTATTGAGAATATCACCCTACAACCTTGAGGGAGGCTCTCAACAAACTCGTAAGCATGCTTTATTTCGGGGGATGGTTCCGGTGTTTTAAAGGGGATATTTGGAAAAACGAAGGGTAAAGCGAGGGCGACGAATAAAACCGCATAAAGTATTTGTCTCTCCATGTGCGGGTATTATAAAGGGGGAGAATTCGGCGTTAAAATTTATGTATGATGGGATGGTTGGGTATTTCAAATGGGGCATACTGGGATTATACCCTAAGTGGAATAATGTACGGGAGCGGTTCGGAGAGGGATAGCGTATTTTTGGTAATAAACGTTCCGGGTCTCATAGGAAGGTGCGTATTTTGGGGATTTGTACCTTGGGCGAGTTTTAGGGTGAGGGTAAGTTCCTTCTTCGGCTCATCCACCGACACCGCATTTTTGTATTTAAGAACAGACAACATATACTCGACAGGAAGACTTATGATAATGAAATATAGTCCGGCGGTTGGGGATAATTGGGAGGCTTGGGATACGTGTTTTTTCCCAATAAATATTAAAATACCAGTTGGGGATATAGACGGTGATGGATCCTTTGATACGATCTGGGCTAGGCCTTCAAGGGCTAGGGTGGAGAACATATCTGGTGGGGTTTATGAGGTTTCTATCTCCCCTTTAAGGTACGGGATAAAGCTCACATCACTATCTTCCTTTTTTGACTCAATTATTGTATGGGAGTATTACAGGTTCAAGTTTGTGCCATATTTCGGAAAGGTTGAGGAGCACCTTGATAGCCAAAGGTGGAAATACTACCGGATGGGGACACCCCTTGAGGTTCCCGTCAGGGATCTTTACCATAAGGTTATAACCACCGCAATAAGCGAGGAAATAAGGGATGTTGAATTGGGGGAGAAGGGGGTTTATACTGCGGACGGTAGATATGTTGGAAAGTTCGTACCGAACAGAAGGGGAATATATTTTGTAATATCGGGCAACAAAAAGAGGAAAGTTATAGTCAAATAATCACCCTTATAATATCCAAGTATGATGTGGTTAATATCCTTGCCTGTTGCGCCTATGTATGGGATATGGAGGGGTAGTATAAATACCCCCCAAGTAAGGACATCTTACAAGCCCTTCTCCCTCGACTGGCTCGGCGTAGTGGAAGGTAGATACTGGGATTACACGATAACGGGTATCCTATACGGAAACGGAACCGAAAGGGATAGCGTATTCATCGTGGGAGTCATAGGACCTACCGACTTCCCTTACTGCACCTTCTCCAGCCCCCTTCCCGGGGCGAACTACCAACGCTTTATGAATACGGACTCCACCGGTCCCCAAACCGATACAGGCTTCATATACTTCCGTCAGGGCTACGATGACCTCTACGGGGAGGATGGGCTTATGGTTATGAAGTACAACCCCTCGCTTGGAAATAACTGGGAAGCATGGGACACCTGCCTAATAAGGCTGAACACGAGGTATCCACTAGGCGACATTGACGGGGACGCTATAGTAGACTCCTTATGGGTTAAATCTTCAACGGCTAGGGTTGCGAGCATATCCGGACCTAGCTACTTTATAACTATATCCCCCTTGAGGTACGCGGTTTGGAGCTCCTTACTTTCGTCTTACAACATAGATTCCATCGTGGTTTGGGACTATTACCGCTTTGTGTTCAACGAGACCTTCGGGAAGGTGGAAGAACACCTTGACAGTAGTAGGATAAGGTACTATATGTTTGGTTTTCCAATATTGGATACCGCCTTTAGGAACTTATATCACAAAGTTGCGACCACTTCAATAAGCGAAGTTTCCAAAGAGGTAATATCCGGCGAGGTTAGGGTTTATACCGCGGATGGTAGGTACGTTGGGAAGTTCGTCCCGAACAGGAAGGGGATCTATTTTGTGGTTTCAAATAGAACGCGGAAGGTTATAGTAAGATAAAAGGGAGGGGGGCGAAAGCCCCCCTTTTTTTATTTCAAGACCATCTTCACCACAACATATCCCAAAAATAGTCCAACTATCCCCATAATCCCAGCCAAAGTTTGAGGTGCGGGAACCGGCAATTTAAGCAATGCGAAAATAGCCCCGGTTATAAAACCCGTTAAAAAGGCGAGGATTATTTCTTTCAGGAGAGCCCCCTCCTTATAGCTTCATCTATCGCGGACCAGAAGGGATCCACCCTCGGGTGCTCAAGGGGCCTCTGTCCATACTCATCCACCAGCCACATACCCTTTTCCCTCGGTAAAAACTCCCCCACTATCTCCGCCGGTATCCCCTTTTCTCTAAGTCTCCTTACTACCTCATCCGCCTTATCTCCAACCGCGGAAATTATTAGGGTTCCCTCGCTTATCGCGGAATAAGGTTCAATGTTGAAAAGTTTGCAAATTTCAAGGACACCTTCATAAACGGGTATTTTGTCCTTGTAAAGGATCACACCCACGTTTGAAGCTTGAGCCATCTCATAAACTCCCCCCAATATACCGCACTCCGTTGCATCATGCATAGCCCTAACCCCCTCTTCCCTATATCCAACAGAAACCGCGGTTAAGGCATCATCAACCGTACTCATCTTATAAAATAATTCCCTACCCTTCTCCGCTATCTCGCTCCCGAGATTTTCCGCTATGTAATTCGGGAACAAGTTCGCGAAAATTCCAACGGTTTCCACCGCGGGCCCTTTGGTAATTATCAATGCATCGCCGGGTTGGGCCATCTTTGGCGTTAAAAACTTGTCCTCGTCCCCTATGGCTATGAAGGTCGCCCCTCCCACCATTGGGTAATCCGTTCCGGGATATCTTGCGGTGTGCCCCGCGACCACCATAGCTCCGTACTTCTTACTTTCCTCGTCCCAAACCCTCCATATTATTTCAAACTCCTCCTCGGTTATGCTCATTGGAAGGTTGAAATCTACGGAAATGTAGGCGGGTGGGAAGCCGGAGGTTGTAACATCGGAAGCCAATATGTGCCAAGCGAACCACGCCGCCTTTTCCCAACCGTAAGCGGGTAGGATATACACAGGGTCGGTGGTTAGGATCATCACCTTTCCGTTCCCGATCCTTACGACTCCCGCATCTACTCCGTGCTGGGGAGGTACGATGACCTCCTCCCTTTTTGCCCCAAGCCTCGGAAATATATAATTGTCAAAAAATTCGGGTGAAATCTTGCCAATGGTTGGAAATTTTACCTTCATAGGTTAGGTATTTTAACGGGGTAAAGGCAACCTTAAAATTCCCAACCTTGTGAGGAGATATTTTGTACTATTTGCGCTACTGCTCTCTTGCTCAACATTTAGAAGGGGCGAGAAAATAAACATAGTTATTCCCGAAGAATCCTTTAAAGCGGGGATTGAGCTATTTGAGAGGGGGAAATATAACGAGGCAATAAAGAAATTTAAGGAGGTTTTATACGTCACCGGTTATGGGGATCTTGCGAATAAAAGCCAATACTACATCTCCCTATCTTACTTCAAACTTAAAGATTACGATCAGGCGATCTTGGAGTTCAGGACGCTTTTGGAAAATTATACGGGTTTGGGGGATACCCTTAAAGCAAGCGCCCTTTTGTACCTCGCAAGAGCCTATAACGAGAAACACAAGAACCTCTACCTTGACATATCCGAGATTGATATGGGACTATATTACGCCCAGAGACTCAAGGGAATGGGGATATTCTCCGATTCCGCGGAGAAAGTAATATCAGAGATCCTTTACAAAAAAGCTACAAAACTCTTGCTTGAAGCGGACGTTTATAGGAAGCTGAAGGTTGATAGATCTTGGAGGTTGTACCTTGAAGAATTTTTAAGACTTTACCCAGATGACCCGAGGGTGGATTCCGTAAAAGCGCTCTTAAACTCCCAATGAGGGTGGGACTTTTCGGCGGGAGGTTTGACCCTCCTCACTTTGGACATCTTCTCCTTGCCAGGGACCTTGTGGAAAAAGGAATATTGGATGAGGTTAGGTTCTTGGTAAATTACCATCCCCCGCACAAGGAGGTTTTGGCTTCTTACTTTCACAGGGTTAGAATGGTGGAGATCTTAATAGGTGGGGAGAGGGGATTAAGGGTGGACACCTTCGAAGGAGAATTGGGAATTTCACCGTCTTACACATACCATGTTCTGAGAGCTTATAGGGAGAAATTTAAGTTTGGGGAGCTTTATTTTATACTTGGAGCCGATCAGATGGCGGAAATAAAAAGTTGGAAAAATTACTTTGAGCTCCCAAAACTCGCAAAGTTCTTGGTCCTTTCAAGGGGGGACATAAATATCCCGGAGGAAATAAAAAGGTTGTTTAACCCAATTTTGGTAAAGCATAGGTTAATAGAGATATCCTCTTCGGAGATAAGGGGGAGATTGAAGGAGGGATTGAGCATAAAGGGTTTAACCGCGGAGGGTGTAATAGATTACATAACGGTTAACGGTCTGTACGTTGGGGGTTCGAATTACGAGGTTTTCGTTGATGGGGGATCAAAGGGAAACCCAGGGGTTATGAAATACGCCTTTGTTGTTAGGTTGGATGGAAGGGAGATTTACAAGGAATTCGGGGAAATGGGGTATGGAACGAACAACGAAGCGGAATACAATGCCCTACTTAAAGCTCTAAAGTGGCTTAAGGAGAACCGGATTTTGGGCGCAAAGATTTATATGGACTCCCAGCTTGTGGTAAACCAGATTAAAGGATCATACAGCGTTAAGGCGGAAAACCTCAGGGAATTAAAGAACCTCTGTGAAAACCTCTTAAATGAGACATCCGCAAAGATTGAACATATTGACAGGAGGATGAACATAGCGGACAAATTTACAAGGTTATAATTCCCATATGATTGACATAATTGCCTTGGTTTTTATAGGTTTTTCTGTCTTTCAAGGATTTAGATCAAAAACTGGAACCCAGCTTTGGGCCCTCATCGCCCTCCTTGCGGGTGTTGTAATTGCCTCAAATTTAGCCCCAAATTTTACCCATTATTTAACGTTCATTTTTGATAAAAATCTTAGATACGCAGTTACCTTTGTGATAATTTTCATCGTGGTGCATCAGGGAATACAGTTCATAGCCCAGATTTTTAAGCTTAACTTCTCCCTAGGACCCTTTGACCCCATAGGCGGTTCGCTCTTTGCCCTCCTTGAATCTGCCCTGTTTGTCGGAATAATAGCCTTAGCCCTTATGAATATCCACGAAATCAGGCTCCTCATTGAAGACTCCAAAATAGTTTTCAAACTTGCTAAGATCGCGCAGAGTGTTATATTAGCGCTGGGTGGTAAGCTCTAATGTTTGGGAAGAAGAAGGATTTCTCAAGTACGGAACTTTACTTGGGGAAAAGGGCAAGGTTTTTCGGAAATATTTTTGTTGAGGGTAGCGCGGTGGTTGAAGGGGAGATAGAGTGCGAAGAAATGGAAATAAGGGGTGAGGTATTTTTGGGAAAGTCCGGAAAAATAAAGGCAAAGAATATAAGGGTTGGAAGTTTAATTTCTCAGGGGGAGATAAATACGGAAAAAATTACGGGTGAAAGGGTGGAATTTAAGGCGGGGGCGAAATTTGTTGGGGATATTGAGTGCAAGATCCTTGTAGTTGAAGAAGGGGCGAAGATAAATGGAAGGATCTACCAAGAACTTCAGGCACAAAATAAAGGTTAGGTACGCCGAGACGGATCAGATGGGTATTGTTCATCACTCAAACTATATAATTTACTTTGAGGAGGCGAGAACCGCCTTTATGGAAAGTATTGGAAGACCTTATCACGAGATGGAAAGGGATGGAATTTTAATTGTTGTGATTGAATCTTATGTTAAATACATAAAACCCGCCCGTTTTGGGGACGAGCTGGAAATTTCCGTTAGGTTTGAGAGGATGGGGGTTAAATTCAGGTTTTACTATGAGGTATTTAGGGGGGAGGAGAAGATAGCGGAGGGATACACGACGCACGTATTCACGGATAGGAATTTTAGGGTTTTGAGGCCCTTTGGATGGGGGTTTCCGTCGTAATACCCACAAAAAACGGGGAGAGGTATATAAAGGATCTCCTTGAATCCCTTAGGGCACAAACCGTAAAACCGGAAATCATAGTGATAGACAGCTCTTCAAGGGATAAAACGCCCGAGATCGCCAAACATTATGCTGATGTGTTTGTTTCAATAAGGGAGGAGGAGTTTAATCACGGATTGACGAGGAATTTGGGAGTTAAGATTTCAAAGGGGGATATAGTGGTTTTCTTCTCGCAGGACGCCCTACCCGAAAACGATAAAACTTTGGAGGTCCTCATAAAACCCATAGAGGAGGGAAAGGTAGTACTATCGTACGCCCGGCACATACCCCCTCCGGGAACAAAGCCCCCAGAGGTGTTCTTTAGATTATTTTCCTATCCACCCAAGTCGGAAATTAGGAGCGCGGAAGATATACCGAAATACGGCCTAAAAACCTTCTCAAACTCAAACGTTTGCTCCGCGTACTTAAAAAGCGCCCTTTTGGAGATAGGGGGTTTTAGGAGGGTGATATTATCCGAGGATCTTTTGGCTTGCGCCATGCTGGTTTTAAGGGGTTATAAGGTTATGTACAACGCCGAAGCGAGAGTTTTCCACGCCCACGATTATCCACCCTTTAAACTTTTCCAAAGGTACTTTTCCATAGGGGTTTTTTATGCGGAAAACTCTTGGTTAAAAAAATACGGGGGAAGGGGGGACACATTAAGGTTTATATTGGAGCAGATGGAGTACCTTTCGGAAAATGCCCCATTTTGGATCCCTTATGCTATCCTCGAGGATTTCCTTAGGGTTCTTGGCTTAATTATGGGACTAAATTATAGGCTTATCCCGAAAAGGTTTTTGGGACATCTTTCGGGATACAAAAGCTACTTTCTGCCTTAAAATTTTCGTCTATGTTTAACCTTGGATTTGCGGAGGTATTAATAATCCTGCTTATAATCCTCATCCTCTTTGGACCTTCGAAGTTACCCGAGCTTGCGAAGGGGATGGGGAACGCCATAAAGGAGTTTAAGAAGGCTATGAGGGAGGATGCGGAGGGGAATAAGGAGGAAAACAAACAGCAATAGATGAGAAGGCTCTTTCTTATTCCCCTATTTCTTTCCTGCGCATCGATTGAGGAGGAAGGTAGGGTAAAAAACGTAATAGAAAGTTTTTCCTCCACTTTCAGGGTTCAACCCCAAAGTTATGTATATCACGAGTTCAACATTTCAAAGGGACAGCACTTTAGGGGCTTTGCCCGGATAATTAAGGGAGACGATATAAGCTTTATCTTTGTTTTGTCGGAGGAAGACTTTAAGGAATTTGAGAGGATCTTTGAGGAGGGTTTGCCCCTTGAGGACGTAAAGGCTAAGATAAAGCTTTTTTCCCAGATAAATACGGAATTTAAATTCACCGCCCAAGAAACGGGAAAATTTTACGTAGTCTTGGGGAATACATCCTTCTTCAAATGGAAAGAGATCCATTTAGAATACGAGGTTTATGAGTACGAATACAGAGATAGGTAGCCTTTTTCTGATATACAGCGGTTGCCCAAACTGCGGAGGTCCAATAACGGATCGTAGGTTGATATTGGGTTTGCCATGCGAAAGGTGTTTGCCCGAAGACGGTGAGGTTTGCGAAAATTTAAAGAAAAGTGGATTTTTGGGGGAGATATGCAAAATAGAGGAAAATCTAGGGGAATTTTCCGAGGTTTTTGAAAAATGCGTGGGTTTTAAACCCTGGTCCCTCCAGAGAACTTGGGCAAAAAGGTACTTAATGAAAAGATCTTTTGCAATAGTGGCCCCTACCGGCGTGGGCAAAACCACCTTTGGTTTGGTTGTTTCAATATTGGCGAAGAAATCTTTATTGATCTTCCCGACGCGGGTTTTGTCGGAGCAGGCTTACGAAAGGATAAGGCATTTTTTGGAAAAGCTGGGGATTGAAAGGAGGGTTTTGGTATATAAGGGTAGAAAAAAAGATAAAGAAATTCTTGAAAGCGGGGATTTTGATATACTACTTGGTACAAACATCTTTCTCCACAAGAACCTTGAGGTTTTAAGTAAAATCCCCTTCACCTTCATCTTCGTGGATGACACGGATTCCTTCCTTAAAAGCTCAAAGAACATTGAGGGTATATTTAAACTTCTTGGGTTTTCCGAAAGGGAAATTTCCTTAGCCCTTAAGGAGAGGAAAACCGAGGAGGATTTAAGGGAACTTGAAAAGATAAGGGAAAGGGAGGGGAAAACCGTCCTAATAATTTCATCCGCTACACTAAAGCCCAAAACGAAGAGGGTGATCCTTTTCAAAAACCTGTTGGGTTTTGATATACAGAGGGCGGTAAGTACGGTCAGGAAGGTGGTTGATAGCGTAAAGTGGGTTGAGGGTATGGATGATGCCATAGCCCAGCTTCCCAGTTTGATAAAGAGGCTTGGGAAGGGTGGTCTCCTTTTTGTTTCCGCAAGGTACGGTAGGGAGAAGGTTGAGGAGGTTTCAAACTATCTAAAAAATGAGGGTTTCAAGGTTTTAAATTACTTAGAGCTTTCACCGTCAAACCTTTATAAGGAGATGGAGAAAGGGGATTTTGATGTGGCAATTGGGTTGGCGAACATAGGGAACCCCTTGGTCAGGGGTATAGACCTGCCTGGAGTGATAAGGTACGCGATTTTTCTTGATGTTCCAAAGTTTATCTTTCCCGTGAAGACGGAAATAAACCCTTCCTCGGTTTATAACCTCCTTGTTTCGGTTTATCCCATCCTTGATAGTGAAGAGAAGATTAAGGCGGGGAATTATATAAGGATCCTTTCAAAGTACAGGGCGATAAAGGACATTGAAAATTATCCAAAAATTAAGGATAGGGTCTTGGAGGCTTATAACTTTATCTCTTCAAAGTTTTCGGACGAGGGTTTTATAAATAAGATAAACGAATCCGACGAGGTTTCCCTCGAGAGGATAAACGGGGAGCTTTATGTGACGGTGGCGGACGCGGCTACTTACATACAGGCAAGTGGTAGAACATCGAGGTTGGTCGCAGGGGGTCTCACGAGGGGTTTAAGCCTTATCCTATATTGGGATAAGAAAGCCTTGAGGAGTCTTGAAAAGAGGTTGATCTACTACTTCCACACCTTTGAAGTTGAACTTAAGGAATTTGAGAGCCTTAACTTGGAGGAGATATTAAGGGAGATAGATGAGGATAGGAGAAGGTTTAGGGAGGGGAAAGGGGGCGGAGGTGATATATTTAAAACTACCCTCGTTGTGGTTGAATCTCCTAACAAGGCGAGGACCATAGCGGGTTTCTTTGGAAAACCCCAAACGAGGATCGTTAAAGGGGCGGTATTTTACGATATCCCATTGGGGGACAGGGTCCTATCCATAACCGCATCCTTGGGACATATACTTGACTTAAAGACGGAGGGTGGGTTTTTTGGGGTTTTGGAGGAGAACGGAAAATTTTTGGGGATTTACGATACAATAAAAAGGTGCAAGAAGACGGGGGAACAGCATACGGAAGTTGAATACTTGAGGAAAGTTTGTGGGGATGAGGAGATATTGGATAAAATTTCAATTATTCAGGCTTTGAGGGGTGTTGCATACGAAGTGGATGAGGTTTTTATCGCTACGGATCCTGACGCCGAAGGGGAAAAGATAGCTTACGACATATACGCCCTCATATCCCCGCTTAATAGAAGGATATATAGGGCGGAATTCCACGAGGTAACTCCCAGGGCGTTCGTTGAGGCTTTAAGGGAAATGAGGGAGTTTAATATTAACAGGGTGAAGGCTCAAATTACGAGGAGGATAGCGGATAGGTGGGTGGGATTTACTTTATCTCAGATACTTTGGAGGGTTTTCAAGCGGAATGATCTTTCCGCTGGTAGGGTACAAACGCCAGTTTTGGGTTGGATAATAGAGAGGAACGAAGAGTTTAAGAAAAAGATATATAAGGTTGTCCTGGACCTTGGGGGAAGGGAGATAGCATTTTTGGTTGAGGATAAAGCTTTAGCGTACGAGATGCAGAGGGAACCGGAGAAAATAAGGGTTATGTGGGGGAAGGAGTGGGAGGAGGAGAAGGGCCCACCACCCCCCTACACCACGGATACTATCCTACAAGACTCCCGCTTACCTGCCGACAAAACCATGGAGATCCTTCAGGAGCTCTTTGAAAAGGGTTTCATTACGTACCATAGGACGGATTCCACCAGGGTTTCAGAATTCGGTAAATACTCCGTTGCAAAACCTATAATAGCGAAGGATTTTGGGGAGGAAATGTTTTATCCCAGGAGCTGGGGGGAAGGGGGAGCCCACGAGTGCATAAGGCCCACAAGACCAATAAGGCCCGACGAGCTTAGGCTTATGATGAGCTTGGGAAGCGTTGAGTTCGAAGATCCAAAGAATACCCTAAGGATATATTCCTTAATCTTCAACAGATTTTTGGTTTCCCAAATGAGGCCAGCAAAGGTTAAATCGGCAGAAATTATAGTCTTGTATGACGGTTTTGCTTATGTTGAGGAGGTGGTGAGGGAGATTTTGCAGGATGGGTATAACCTCGTCCTTCCGAATATAAGGGTTTGGGATGGGGAATTGCAGGTGAAGGGCGTTAATTTCCTAAAGGTTCCCAAGGTTCAACCTTACACTCAGGGGACCTTGATACAGGAGATGAAGAAAAGGGGGCTTGGAAGACCATCCACCTATGCCCAAATAGTTAAAACCCTCCTTGAAAGGGGTTATGTGGTTGAAAAGAAGGGGTATCTATTTCCCACAAAGATGGGTATAGTGGTTTATAAGTTCTTGAGTGGGAAATTCGGGGAATTCATAAGCGAGGAATTTACGAGAAAACTTGAGGAGGAGATGGATATCATAGAGGAGGGGAGAAAGGATTTTGTGGAAACTTTGAGGGAAATTTACGGGATAAAAGACTACTTGCAAGCGTAGAATAAAATCTATGAAAGTAAAAGCGGTTGCCTTCGCGGGACAACCTCTATCCGGTAAAACCTTTGTTTTGGCGAATATACTATATATGGCAAAACGTATCCCAAAACCGGAAACCAAGTTCTTGGATTTTGAACCCGACGAACAGGAAAGGGGCTCCACCACATCCGTTAAGATCTTCTCCCACTTAGAAAAGGATAACCACTTCTACTTCATAGATACACCGGGCTTTGTGGAGTTTATACCGCAAAGCCAAAGGGCGATCAGGATGGCGGACGCGGTGATGATATTTGTAAGGGCGGGTAGCGTATGGGATGCGTCCGTTGAAAGCATCTTCTACACAACCCAAAAGTACAACATACCTTCCGCCTTCGTAATAACACAATACTCAAGCGGAAATTGGCAGGAAACCCTAAAATTCCTTCAGGAACTTGCAGGACCCGATACCAAACCCTTCGCCCCTCCCGGCAGGCCCTTCAACTTGGAAAACCTAACCGAGGATTTCAAGGAAGAGATAATCTCTATGGATGATAAGCTCCTTGAAGAGTTCCTCGAGGGTCATGATATAAGCAAGGAGGAGCTTTTGAACGTTATGGAGAGGGCTTTAAGAACTACCCACATACATCCAGTATTCTTCGTTGAGAACGAGGCGGATATAAGGCACCTCCTCTTCTTCTTGATACACTTTATGCCACCTTACAAGGGGGGAAACAATCGGGGGGCGGTAATATTCAAATCCACGTTTGACCCATCGGTGGGGGAGCAGTTTTACGCGAGATCTTTCGGTGAAATATCAAAGGGTATGGAGCTTTTAAACAAGAGGACGGGAACCAAGGAGAAAATCTCCCACCTTTACGTTCCTTTCGGTAAAGATAGGATAGAGGTTGAGGGGGTTTCAGCCGGTGAATTTATCCTCTTACCCAAGCTTAAGGATGCGCAACTTGGGGATGTCCTTCTGGGTGAGGGGTCGGACTTTGATTTTGAACCCTTTGAGGACGTATTCAAACCTTATGTAGTTGCAGTTAAACCAAAAAGCAGATCCGACGAAGAGAGGATCTCGGAGGCTATGCAGAGGCTTTTGAGGGAGGATCCAACATTTTCCTACGAGTACGACGTTGAGCTTCACCAGCATCTGCTAAAGTGTCAGGGGGCAACCCATGCGAGTTCCATAATCTCCAAACTAAAAAACAAGTTCAACGTTGAGGTTGAGATAACTAAGCCTCGGATCCCCTACAGGGAGACAATAAGGAAGCCCTCGCAGGGTATGGGAAAGTTCGTAAAGCAGACGGGCGGTAGGGGGCAGTACGGAATAGCAATGATAAAAATAGAGCCCCTGCCTAGGGGACAAAATTACGAATTCAAAAACTCCATATTCGGCGGTGCAATACCTAAGGAGTACATACCTTCCGTTGAAGCGGGGATAAAGAAGGCGATGGCGGAGGGGGTTATAGCGGGATATCCGGTAATAGACGTAAAGGTGGAGCTTTACGATGGGAAATATCACCCTGTGGATTCTTCAAACTTTGCCTTTGAGGTTGCGGGAACCCTGGCCTTCAAGGAGGCGGCCGCGGGGGCAGACCCTTACATCCTCGAGCCCATATACAACGTCGAGATCTTCGTTCCGGAAATTTACCTGGGGGATACCATAGGGGAAATAAATTCAAGGAGGGGAAGGGTTTTGGGGTTTGAACCTTACGAGAGGGGATATCAAAAAATAAGCGCCCAAATTCCCCTTGAAAACGTATATGACCTAATAGTGCCCCTCAGGTCAATAACCAAAGGTAGGTGCTGGATAAATTATACCTTTTCGCATTACGAGGAGGCTCCGAGGGATATACAGAACAGGCTTATAGAGGAATATAAGAAATCAAGAGGAGGCGCTTGAGTAATGTCTTAGGGCGAACTTCCAGAATACCCTACTTAACGTCAAAGTGAGAACCGCGACGATTAGGGATATTAGGACAAAATGTGGCCTACCCTTCCCCACCACAAAGCTAGCGGGAACCGTTGTAAGAAAGATCACAGGAACAACGAAGGTAAAGAAAAACCTGTAGATCTCCGGATATGCACTCATCGGATATCTACCCGCCTCCACCAACTGCTTAAGAACGAAGGTTATATTGTATATCTTCACGAACCATATGCTCAAGCTCCCCAAAAAGAACCATATGCTGTAAAGGATGGTGAGGGAGGATATCACGGTAACTATCACAAAGAGGATATCAAGGAGGCTGGCTTTTAATTTGAAAGCGGTGTAAAGAGTTATCGCCAAACCAAAAACCATATTTGGGATCCCCCATACCGAAAAGTTTCTAAAGGATAGGTAAAATTGGCTATCAACGGGTTTTAAAAGGACGAAATCCAAAGTACCCCTCCATACGTACTCAACTATGGTGTTTAAGTTTGCCATCAGGATGGATTGCGAAAAACCCTCAATAAGAACGAAGATCCCCAAAACCACCAAAGCCTCGTCAAAGGACCAACCGCCCAGGGTGTTGGTTATCCCATAAAAGAGCCCGAGTCCAAACAAACTACCCAAGAGGTTTATAAGCGAGCTAATCAGGGCAAAGAGAAAGTTCAGCCTATACTCGGACTCCACCTTAAGCGAGGTTGAAAGCAAAAGGTATAAAAGCTTTAGCGATCGCAAGAAGCTATTATGAGGTGGTTTTTACCACCTTATAATATACAACCCAGGGTCCCGTAGCTCAGGTGGTTAGAGCGCGCGGCTGATAACCGCGAGGTCGGAGGTTCGAATCCTCCCGGGACCATTTTACGGGGCGTGGCGCAGCCTGGTAGCGCGCCCGGTTCGGGACCGGGAGGTCGGAGGTTCAAGTCCTCTCGCCCCGATTTGTCGGGGCGTAGCGCAGCTTGGATAGCGCGCCTGCCTTGGGAGCAGGAGGTCCCCGGTTCAAATCCGGGCGCCCCGACCTTGGGAATCGGGGTGTAGCGCAGCCTGGTAGCGCGCTTCCTTGGGGTGGAAGAGGTCCCGGGTTCAAATCCCGGCACCCCGACTTCTGGGCGCGTAGCTCAGCTGGTTAGAGCGCCGGTCTCACATACCGGAGGTCGGAGGTTCGAGTCCTCCCGCGCCCATTTGTCAAGGATCAAAGATCCATCCCTC
>Ga0326760_1000638_pt1 | contig 17506 bp, 16 predicted proteins | sample GCREP_S_FD_207668 | JGI IMG/M metagenome (GOLD analysis project Ga0326760, IMG submission 207668) | Hot spring sediment microbial communities from Geyser Creek Basin, Yellowstone National Park, WY, United States - GCR.EP_S | ecosystem: Environmental > Aquatic > Thermal springs > Near-boiling... | reverse complement strand
ACACACCAGATCTTTTCAGACCTTCGTCAACAACCTCTGCAGATTTAACATCTGCAATAACAGCGTCTGGAGGAAATAGCTTAGATCTATACTCAATATCTCTTGCAGTCAATGTGGTTGCCGCAGGGACCCCTATGAAGCCTGCTTTCACCACTGAATATGTTGCAATAAAAATCTCTGGAACCAATGGAAGCATTATATACACACGTGACCCCTTAGATAAACCATGTCCTCTTAAAAAGTTTATCAACTGATTAGACTCTCTAACAAGATCCTTATACGAGATATCTCTATGCTCATTAGTATTCAAATTAATCCATCTCACAGCTGTCTGAGACTCTCTCTCAGAAAGATGTATTCCCTCAACAACATCTCTAGCCCAATTAAAATCCTCTATATATTTTATAGAGTTTAATTTATCAAAAACTTCTCTTCTATAAAGCTCTTCTTTATCTCTAGGCTCTTCAGCAGATAATATTCTAATAAAATCTTTATAAATATTTTGAATATATAAAGGGTTCATAACATATCTCCCCTCAGTTGATATATTAAAAAACTTAAAAATTTTAACTAGTATATTAACTAAAAATATTTCACATAATATATACATCAAAATATCACATAAAGCAGATTACATTCAATTGATTTATCAATTTAATAATTTCATAACATAAATTATATAACATAAATTGAAACTTCCAAAGCTCAGCAGTCGATATAGAGCTCGATTAAATCTCCAGGCTTTACATCTAAAGATTTTGATATGAACTTGTCTGATACTATCTCTAAAACATCTTCTTCATGAGATGATCTGAAGGGTCTTATAACTAATATTTCTCCAAGATCTTTCATCTCTCCTCTCCATATATATAATCCTCCTAATATTCTTCCATTATAATGAAAATCTGGGATCATCACAGTATTTTTACATTTGTTAACAAGATCTTTATAACTTATGTTTTGAACCTTTATATTAAATGTTCCTTCAAAAGGATCTTTACCTAAGTACTGTCTGAAAATATTTTTATAAGGTTCTAGTCTCATGAAATATCTTGCTTTATCAAATCCTTTGATATAACGAGCTTTTAACAGGATCCTCAATATAAGCTCCTTTTATAATCATACTCTAAACCTATATATTTTTAAATTCTATTATCAGGAACCTGCACTGGATCAAGAGAATTTAAAATTTTTGAAGCAAGATTATATTATGGATGATTAAGGAGGTGATCTCTGAGTAAAAGATGATGAGGCCCTCGATCTAAAATGATTATAAATCTATGACATCGCCGACAGACGGAAGAGCAACCTCTATACCTGTCTCCTCAACTATTCTTCTTCTAAACTCTTCTCCTACGTCAGGATCTGTGTGAACTATAATGATCTTATGAAGACTCTTAAGACTTTTTATAATGCTCATAAGACCTGAGACTCCTGCATGTGAAGAGAAATCAAACCATTCTACTCTCGCAGATACTTTAGGACCATTTTCTACGAAAACTCCTTTCTCTAAAAGCATTCTACCAGGGGTGTTCTTACCTTGATAACTGACTAAAAATACTGCAGAATTCTTTTTATCGGCGATTCTCTTGAGATAATATAACGCAGGCCCTCCCTTAAGCATTCCAGCACTGGCTATTATGACACAAGGTTCTCTCCATATTTTTCTTCTGATCTCCCAGCTATCTACAGCATTAAATTTTTCCACAGCTTTTTTCAGAAGATCTATTTTATTAATATATTTAGGATAGTTGATCATGACATCAGTTATACTTCTGATCATGCCATCATACCATATTTCAATATCTGAAGCTCTCTCTGCAAATAACATCATGATCTCTTGAGATCTGCCTAGACTGAATGATGGTATCAAAACTGTTCCTCCATCCTCAAGTACTTCTCTAACAGATCTTAAGAGATCATCTTCAACCTCATTTCTATCAGGATGATCAGTGTCTCCATATGTGCCTTCTATAATAAGTACATCAGCATCTATATTAGAAAGATCCGCTGGAGAAGTTAATCTAGTCTCTATAGTGTTCACATCGCCAGTATATAAGATTCTTGTTGAGCCATCATCAAGATAAGTCATAACAGAGCCTGGGAGATGACCTGATCTTTTTAATATCATCTTCCAACTCCCAAGATCAAGATCAGAATCAAATCCTATAGTTCTTGTGTGTAAAAGAAAGTTTTCTATCTCTCTAAACTCAAAAGGCAGATAATAAGATGATATTTTAAAGAAATCTTCAAGCATTATTCTCCCAATATCTTTAGTTATAGAAGTTGTGTAAGCCATAGGTGTTGATGAGATGTATAACAAAGGTGTTGCACCGATATGATCTAGATGTGGATGTGATATTATTACGCCATCAATTTTTGAAGGAGGTATTGTCAGAGGAAACTGTGGTATATCTCTCTCATCAAAAGATACTCCATAATCAAGCTGTATAAATCTCTCGTTTCTCTCAATTGCTATAGCCGCTCTCCCAACCTCTTTTCCTGAGCCAAGTATTCTTATCCTGATCTTTTCCAATCCTACACATCCTTTCTAAAATAGTTTTTCTATTAACAATAAAATCTTGTGAACATAATATTAGATGGAGACAGTCTTGATCCCTTTTAACAGAGATCTTGAGAGACAACTGAGAAGACTGGGAGTAAAGATCTCTAATATAGATAATGTGAAGACAGTACTTATAGAAGCCGGCGACAAAGAGATTGTTTTGGAAGATCCTCAGGTGATGGTCATGGAGTTTAGAGGTCAAAAAATTTATCAGATAATATCTGGTAAAGAAAAGATCATAAGTTTAACAGCTCATCAAGAGACAAAGACATATACAGATGAAGACATAGAGTTTATAATGAGCCAGACAGGCTTGTCTAGAGAAAAAGCTAAAGAACTTTTAGAAAAAGCAGGTGGAGACATAGCTAAGGCACTAATGATCTATGAGGAGGAGAAGAAATAGTCGTTGAAAAAGAAGATTACGTGTATGAGACAAAGATCATAGTTAAAGAGATAGATGAGAGACTCATTGATACTTTATATAGATCTCTTCTTCCAGAGATCATGAATCCTCCTAACACCAAGAGAAGTATTGCAGAGATCTATAGAGAATCAGATGATATAACTATTATAATAAGATCTAAAGATCTTTCGTCACATAGAGCTGCCTTAAATACTTATCTATATCTTTTAAATGCTGTATTAAGCTCAATAAATTTTCTCAAATCTTTTCACATAGATCTTGATAAATAAAGATCTTTGAGATCTTGATCAGAGGTCCGCAATCTTCTCCTCCGGCTTTTCTAAAACTTATAATATAAGTATCGTTCTCTTTTTTTATTTTGATCACATGTTTATTCTGATTTTTTTCTTCTTCGCCAAATAATTCTCTCACGATCTTTATTATGTTTTCACAAGGCTCTTCTATACATTCTGAGAAGTCTATAGAATAGTCTTTTATATAGCCGCAGAACTTGACGTTTCTATCTCTCGTAAGTACGACTCCACGTAGAAATATTTTAGCATATAAGATCATGTCTACATCTTTTTTATCGTCATGTTTTTTCTCACAGATCTTGTATAAAGATATTTTTCCAGGGTTTCCTTTGAATGTTTCTATAATAAGTATTTTATCTGCTTTATGAAGAAGAGCCTCTGCTAATAATCCTTTTAAAGAAAGTTTTCCTCTATTAATTTTATATGTAGAAAAGATCAGTTTAGAAAGATCTTTTGCAAAAGATCTTGTTCTTCTACTAGGTCTTCTACTAGTGGTTATAAGGATCATTTTTTATCTATTTTATTTCTCTGATGCTACACCTGTAACTATTATTGATGCACCTACCTCAGTTGTCGGAGTATATGCTCCTCCAGCCCATACAGCACCACATCTAGGACATCTCCATATGCCTACTGAGATCCTCTCTAACCTTCCAATCTTTCCACAGTATGGGCATCGATACTCTTGGTATCTTCTCTCCATCACAGCTTTCCATCTCTTTCTAATAGAAGATCCGTATCTAGCTCCGAATCTCCCTGCTATTCCAACAACTTTTTTTCTAGGTATTCTACTCACGCTCCAGAGATAATTGAACAAATAATGTATATAAGTTTTAACTTTCTGTTATTTATTATTTTGTTAAACAATATTTTTACAGGGATAATATGGTAGGTCTCTATGATCCTCTTCTATGGCTAGGGATAATAGCTTTAATACTTATTCTAGGTCCTACAAAACTTCCTCAGCTTGCCAGAGCAACTGCAGAAGCTGTTAGAGAATGGAGAAGAGCTTTTGAAGAGGGAGGAGGAAGACAACAGAATATTCCACAGACACAACAGATACAGCCAGCATCATATGCTCAGCCGCAGACGGTTGAGATAGATTATTCTCATCCTATAGTTGCTGCAGCTGTTAGAGAAGGTATTGATGTAAGAGGAAAAACACTTGATCAGATAGCTGAAGAGCTTGCTAAAAAACTTAGAGAAAAGAGTAGTAGACAGTCTATTTAAATCTTTTCTCAGTCATAGTCTAAGACTGGCTTTTATTTTTGGAAGACTCTTCACCACGATAGAATTCTAGCAGGACGCTTAATATCTTTTCTACAGCCGCTATTCTCACTCCAAGATCATTACTTTTAGATCTTATGTCTTTTAATATGTTTTTTATCTCATCAAGATCATTCTGATAATTCTTCATAACAACTGCATATGCATCTACTAAATTATTTATCTTTCTAATATCTTCTGACAACATGTTTATTCTTCTCACAGGCTCTTTAAATACAGGTGTCAATAAAAGTGTGAGAACGATTGATGCGATAAATCCTGCTATTGAAGCTCTTAATATTCTTATATAAACATCCGATAGATTCGGCAACATAATAAAGTATCTATCTAAAAGATCATATGAGAATATTGCGAGCAGAATAGATAAATATATGCTGACAAAGATCCTTAGTCCACTGGCCAAAGATTTCACTCCATATAAACCTTTATAGCAAAATATAAAAGAAATCATTAGAGCAATAGATAGACTTATCATAGCCTGTGAAAGCTTTTAAGTATATGACCAATATTATGAATAAGGTTGTGAAATGCCTCTCACACCAGAGCTTGCAACAATAGTGATCAATAGAGCATTAAAAAAGAAAATCTGTAGAAACTGTGGAGCAATAAATCCTCCCACAGCAGTTAAATGTAGAAGATGTAAAAGTTATAATCTGAGAATGAAAAATGTAGAACCTAAAAGAAGAGTCTGATCGTTAGAAACCTTGTCTCCCGTTTTAACATCCTGAATTAAGACAGATCTAAAAGATCTTATATTCTTGTAAGAAAAGACCTTTTGTAATGTTATAAGATAAAAATTCTCTCTAAACCTGGATCTTCGATTAAAACTTTGTCATTCAAATATTTAAAGTAGGGCCCGTGGCCTAGTCAGGATAAGGCGCCGGCCTGCGGAGCCGGAGAACCCGGGTTCAAATCCCGGCGGGCCCGCTGAGTTAAGCTTATTAACCTCCGAAGTTCACGATTCTACTTGGGGGGTGTGAACTCATGAGTGAACTCATAGGTGATGTAAATGTTTCTTCGGGATGGATTCATAAGGTTAATGTGAGAGGTCTTAGTGATGATGTTAGAAGAGAGATCCTTAGAAGAGTTAAGGAGAAGCTTGGCTTCAACAGAACTGTAGAGATCCTTGATATAGCAAAAGGATCTCTTCATAACTATCTTAACGGTCTCAGAAGGATCCCTGATGATGTGATCTCCAAGGCTCTTCAATATCTTGATGAGAGAGAGTTTAATGAGATTGTGGCAGGCATTGATAGGTTGAAGGCTGTAGGAATCATTAGAGAGGATGGATCTATAGATTACTCATTGATCCTACAGGCCGTGGCGTTAGCATCTAAAGATGAATATCTGAAACAGGCCCTACTAAGGTTTACGATAGAGAATTTCAGAGAGGATCTTAGGAAGATGCTCGGCCTAAGCCTGTCTCAAGTAGTGTTTACATGGAGCCAAGGTTTCGAGGAGTTTCTGCGTGAGAGAAAGAAGAGAAGAAAAATATTAGATCCTGAGACAATAGCTTATTATCGTAATCTTTTTAAGAAACATCTTGAAGGTAAAACTCTTAGTGAGGATCTTATCAATTATGTTATTAATCATAAGAACAAATGGCTTAGAAACGTCTTTAGACACTATATTCAATACCTATACTACATGCGCAAGATATCGCCTGAGACATATGGTTGGGTTATGGAGGTTGTTCCTAGCAGAAGCTATAAGATTGATGTGAGATCCTATCCGATAAATGTCGAGGATCTTATCAAGACCTTATCCATTCTAAAAGATAGTCATGAGCTATATTATCTGGTCTATAGACTTATGCTTGAAGGAGGATTAAGATTATCACACGCTATATACATTATTGAGAGTTTCAATCCTGATGAGATTATTGAGATAAACGGCTTGGATGTTGAGACGTCTAGATTAGTGTGTTTCGAGGATAAAAGCTTCTGTAGATATTACGTGGGTCTTAGAGAGAGTGTTAAACCTTGTGAATGGGCTTACTTCTCTATAGATACTCTGAGGCTACTTAAAGAATATTCAGGGATCAGCGTTAGCAGAAGAGCTTTAACAAAATATGTTAAAAGACGCAATCTATTATTGCCTAAATATGTTAGAAAAATATCTTGGAGACTGATGATCAAAGTCATGTCTAGAGAGGTGGCTCGTTTTATTCAGAGTAGATTTGGTGAATTAAAGGTTTCTGAGGCTAGATACGAGGATCTTCTCGGTGAGGCTGATGATCATTACTCTAAATATCTAGCTTATCTAAAAGAGCTAAGTGTCTGAAAAGATCCCGAGGTTTTTTTGAGAATTTTTTCGCAAGATCAATCAGAAGAGCATGTTGATACATAAGCAATGCCATGATATGAATCTAAAATCATGAGACTTAATGCCGAAAACTAATTGTTTACGACTGAACCGTATGTTATAAAAACGCGAACAGATCAGAGTTCACATGTATCGTTCACATGTGAACTCCGAGAAACAGATCAGAGTTCACGCGAATACAAAATTCACATGTGCCTTGATCTATGTGCCTTGATTCAACAGACAATAGATCAATTCACATGTGTCATGACACATGTGCCTGATTCATGTGAACTCTGATCTGTTCACACTCTCCAAAACACATTCTGTTCACGTTATGAGCAATTAACTTTCAGCAACAAGTAGCATGATTTCTAGATGCAAGTTGTTGCAGACTTCAGTCTTCAGTTGCTTGTATAATCATGTGATTCTCACGCGAAAATTTTTGTTGCTCAGTCGATCGCCGACAGAATCTTTTCATCAAAAAGATCTTGAGAGATCATCCGTAAAAAATGAGAATTCTAATTCATGTGCGAAGTTGTGATAGAAACTATTGCAAGTAGAAGCTTTTTCGAAGATATAGACACTTCCGTGTCTATCAAGTGTCTATAGACACCAGAGTGTCTACAGACACATTTATAGACACCATCATAGACACCATGATAGACACTCAAGACAGCTAAGAACCTAAGTCGCTAAGATCCTAGAAGCGAGTTTTTTCTCTCTTTGGTGTCTATCGAGTGTCTATCATGGTGTCTATGATATCCATATTATAGATACATGATAGACAAATTTTTGTCTATAACCTGTCTCTTATTTTGAAAAAGATCAGAATGTTTTCAGGTACCGTACTTAAGAAAGATCTGAGGACAAGAGATTCTTTCGGGGTATAAAGAAAAATGTTGAAAACCTAAGTAAGATGAGGTCTTCATAGATAAATTCATCTGTAAATCTTCACACATAATAACGCGCGAGGTTAAGCAATTTTTAACATAAGACATAGGGTTACCCTGATCATTTTCATCAGGGTTACCCTTTTGAAATGATGATGACAAGATCTGACCCTCAGATCTATGGCTCCTTAAGATCTGCATCTGTCAGATATTAAGCCAGAGGGTCACCCTGATGAAAGGCTTAGGATAACCCTAATGTATCATTAGATCTTTCTTATCAGGGTAACCCTAATGGGTATCTGATGCGCGCTCATTATCTCTTGTACCACTGATGATGGTAATATTACCGCTAATAGCGGTAATATCACTCGTATTGATGGTAAAAGAGTCGAGCCTCTCAAAAATCTTCTCCTCAAAAGCTACTAGATAAGCTATTATGTTATCGAGAGCTGTGAAGTCAGTTTTTATTCTACATGCGATTTTTATTGTTTTAAAAAATATATTATGGGTCATATATTAACTCATAGGTGATTTCATGATTTATTCAGACCTCTTTTTTATAGAAATGAGAGAGGATGATGAAAATGATTAAATGTCCTTACTGTGGTTATGAGGGGAATTTTAAAATTCTTAAGAAATGGCGTTTCAGATTTTATGATGTTAATATGATGCAATGTCCTAGATGTGATGGAGTATTTAACCATTATACAGGATTGAGACCTAGTGGCGAAAAATCTGAATTTGTGGTCAGGATCAGACCGAAACCTGTGATTAAAAGAAGAGGCGGAAAAGGTGACGCGCAGTGAGTTCTCGTATGTTTTCTCCACAGATAGATATTGATAATGTTGTCACATGTTTTAAAAATGCTGTTATAAGGGCTTCTAATGAAGAAGAAGTTAGAATAGGAGTTTCTCGATGTATTGAAGAAGGTATATTGAAACCTCTTGATATAAAAGAGTATGGAAAATATGAGTATATGCTTGTCTCAGGCGCTAGAGTTGATGCTTTATACGGACATGTCATAGTAGAGTTTAAAGCTCCCGGCAGATTATCTAGTGAAAGCGATATTCAGAGAGCTAAAGAACAAATCATCAGATATATAACGCAAGAAGCTGGTGGCAAAGAAGAGTGGAGAAGATATTTAGGAGTTATTATAAGTGATAAAATAGCTTTTGTAAGATATGATCCTAGGACAAGCACATGGCTTCTCAGAGGTCCTTATGATATTAGAAGAGAAGTTATAATAAAACTTGTAGAAGCTTTAAGAGGTTTAAGAAGAAAACCTCTTGACGCAAGTTTTCTAATAAGAGATTTCGGACCTACATCACAAATCACTAGAGAAACAGTTAAACTATTATATAACAAGCTGTTATCATCAAAAAGTCTTAGAACAAAAACGTTGTTTGAAGACTGGATGAGATTATTTAAACAAGCAACAGGTTATAAACCTGAGGAATTAGAAGAACTTCCTAAATTAGCACGTGAATATGGTTTAACTGGTGATGTAAATTATGATGCTCTTATATTTTCAATACACACTTATTATGCACTTCTGCTGAAGCTTATTGCTGCTGAGATAACATATCTATATGGAGCAGGAAGATTTTACAGATCATATATTTCTGAGCTTGATGATGCTTATGCTAGTGGTGGTGTAGAAAAACTTAGAGACGTTCTTAGAGATCTTGAGAGCGGTGGTGTTTTTAGAAGAATTCTTAGAATAGAAAACTTTTTAGAAGGAGATTATTTCTCATGGTATTTAGATGAGCTTGATCAGAAGATAGGAGAGATTATTGCTGAGCTTGTGAGAAAACTATCTGATTATGAGATTGCTACTCCACAACTAGAGCCTGAGTTTGCCAGAGATCTTCTAAAAAGACTTTATCAAAATCTCGTCCCCAGCGATTTGAGACATAGATTAGGAGAATACTACACACCTGATTGGCTTGCAGATCTTTTGTTAAACGAGGTCGGGCTCAGCCTAGAGAATCTCATGAAATTAGGTGAGAAAGATCCTCTTAAACCTCTGGAGCTGAGAGTTCTCGACCCAGCATGTGGATCAGGAACTTTTTTAGTGTTATATATAAGCAGACTTAGAAGATATGCTGAAGAACATTTTCTACAAGATGTTTTAATAAAATATGTTCTTGACAATGTCGTAGGATACGATCTTAATCCATTGGCAGTTTTGACCGCAAGAGCAAATTATCTTTTAGCAATAGCAGATCTTTTGTCATATATAAGCGGATCTATAGAGATCCCGATATATCTGGCAGACTCTATAATGATAGAAAGAAAAGGAGGATTATATGGAAACTTATATGTTTTAAAAACTGTTGCAGGCGAATTTGAGATCCCTGTAACCATTGTTGAAAAAGGATTGCTACAAAGCATATTAGCCGAGGCGTCTATGGCTCTTGAGAACAAATATGATGTTGAAAGTTTTAAGAAAAGGATTGAGTATATGTATAAGCTGAGTCCTCAAGAACTCAGTGTTCTGGCAGGATTTTATGAAAGATTATACAAGTTAGAGATGGAAGGAAGAAATAGTGTATGGATTGCGATAATAAGAAACGCCTTTGCACCAATACTTAAGGGAAGATTTGACTATGTAGTAGGCAATCCGCCGTGGGTTAACTGGGAGAATCTACCAGAGGAATATAGAGAAGTAAGCAAGGATCTATGGAGATATTATGGTTTAGCTGAGATAAAAGGTAAGATAGGTCTTGGAAAGATTAAACGAGACCTTGCAATGCTTTTCTTAGTAAGATCATTTGATTTGTATCTGAAAGAGAGAGGTAAATTAGGTTTTCTAATGCCTTTTACAGCATTTAAAGTTCAAGCAGGTGCAGGATTTAGAGGTTTCTTAGCTGAAAATACTAAGATCCACGTTATACATGACTTAGTTACATTATATCCATTTGAAGGGGCTACTAATAGAACTTCAGCCATAGTGATCGAGAAGATTTGTGAGATAGATCGCAATAAAATTACAGCCGGGGTAAAAGAGGGCTGCGCAAAACTTGTAGAGAAAGCCTTTGTGGAGAATATAAGTGGCATAAAACATATAATATGGATCAACCAGAGTACAAGACCCATACCTACAGACAAATCCTTAGATGAGGTTTTAAAAGAAACTATAAGATACGAAGCTCTTATGATTCCTATAGAATTTAAAAACCCGAGATCACCTTGGATGCAGACAGCACATGATATGATAGAGGCTGTCAGAAAAGTACTCTCAGGAACTCAATACTATGAAGCGCATGCAGGAGTTTACGTGGGCATCAATCAAGTTTATTACATTCGAATAAAAAGCAGAACGCCCGATGGTAAACTGATAATAACTAATCCGCCAGAGCCTGGGCAGAAAAAGAAAGTTAAACAAATAGAAGCTGTTGTGGAGCCTAACTTTATATATCCATTAATAAGAGGAGAAGATATAAAGAGATGGTATATTGAGTTCAAGGATAGACACATAATAATACCTCATGATCCTAAGACGGCAAAATCGTTGCCGGAGATCGATATGAAAGTGAGATATCCCTTGACATATCAATATTTTAATAACTTTAGGAGGGAGTTAGAGGATAGGTCAATACATAAACTGTGGGGTAAGGGTAACCCCTTCTACTCAGTATATGACATAGGCACATACACATTTGCACCTTATAAAGTTGTATGGAAAAGGATTGCCGGTGCTATTACTGGCAAGGCTGTTAGTTTTGCCTGTGCTGTTGTTGAGCCTGTAGGTGATAAACCTGTGATACCTGATGACAGCACTATACTTGTAGAGACAAAGTCTCCTGAAGAGGCTTATTATGTTGCGGGAGTTTTAAATTCTATCATTGCACGAGCAGTTATAGCTTCGTATACATATGAGCTGAGACAAGAGACTCATATTGTTGATTTTATAAAAATTCCACAGTTCAATCCAGACAATGATTTACATAGAAAAATTGCTGAATTATCTAAAAAAGCTCATGATCTTGCTAAATGTATTCACTCTGTGAGAAAGCCTGATTACTGTAGAGATATTAAAGGTGATGAAGAGCTTAAGAAAGTTGAGGAAGAACTCAATTTAGCTGTAGCTCAGCTTTATCAACTTTCTAAGAAAGATCTTATAGAGTTTAAGAAACTATTTGCGATATTATCAGGTGAAGAGTTGTCTATCGAAGAAGAGGAGGTAGAAATACCTGAAGAGCCTAAGATCACTATTCTTAACACATTAATTCCTCCAGATACCTCATCATATATTGAGATTGATGTTGTAAATCCATCTGACGAAGAGATCATTATATCATATGATTTTCAATGGGGTAAAGGATCTTTCAAAATTAAAGAAGGGTCTCGAAAGATCTCTGTTCCTCCATTGAAGCCCGGTAAATATAGTGGCGTAATAAAATATGTGTGGCGTGGTATTGAGAAAACTATTGATGTAGTAATTGAGGTCTCTGAAGAAACAGGTCCTAAGAGACCTAAAAAGTTGTTATGAGGATTTTTATGAGTATGCTTTTTAATAAGATTAAAAAATGTTTTGGAGATTATGCTGTTGATAAAAGATTAGTATATGAGCTTGAGCTGGCTAAACTTCCTAGATATGTTGCTGAATATCTTATCTCAGAATTTGCAGGCCCTCATGTTGATTGGGAGGTGAGACTTAGAGAATATGTTAGAGAATATTATCATGAGCCTGAGGAGAAGGAGGTTGTGAAACATATACTTACAACTAGAGGTAGTGTAAGTGTTATTGATGAGTTGAGAGTTTTTGTAGATATCAATACAAAAACTCATGTAGGTGTTCTACAGACTCTTGATTTATGGACTGAAGTTCCTGTGAGTATTGTTGAGAAAAATAAAGCGTCTCTAATAACTGGTATGTGGGGTCTCATAACATTAAGAACATTATCAAAACCTATAGAAGTTTTAGATAAAACTGTGAGTGTTGCTGTCATAGATTTCATACCTTTTCAATCGCCTGAGATAGATCCTAAGATTCTTGAGGATGCCAGAAGATGTTTTACATTAGATGAATGGATAGATGTTTTAATAAACACTATAGGTCTAGATCCTAATGTATATAATTCTAGACAAAAGATGTTGTTGTTATCAAGACTTATTCCTGTTATCGAGGGTAATGTGAATATTGCTGAATTTGGTCCTAGACAGACTGGCAAAACATATCTCTACAGACATCTCAGCAATTATATTAGAATAATATCTGGAGGAAATATTACTCCTGCAACACTTTTCTATAATTTGAGAACAAGAGTTCCTGGAGAAATTGCTACCAAAGATCTTGTTGTTTTCGATGAGATCGCCAGAGTGAAATTTCAAAATCCTGATGAGATGATGGGCAAACTTAAAGATTATATGGAGAGCGGTATGTATGAGAGAGGTGATAAAAAAGTTTCTTCAGACTGTTCTCTAGTTTTTATGGGCAATATAAATGTTGAATTGACGCCTGGAGGATATGTTCCTATAGAAGATCTTACTTATGTTCTTCCACAGGCTATGAGAGATTCAGCATTTATAGACAGGATCCACGGGCTTATACCTGGATGGGAGCTTCCTAAAATATCACAATCAAAATATCATTTATCTAAAGGTCTTGGAATAGCATCAGACTACTTTGCAGAAGCACTACATTTTATGAGAAAAGAAAGCTTAACAGGATTAGTATCTCAACATATAGAGTTCTCTGATAATTTCAAGATCAGAGATGAGAAAAGTATCAAAAGAATCATGAGTGGATTATTAAAACTTCTTTTTCCAAATAAAGAATTTGATAAAGAAGATCTTAAGAAAATTGCTGAGATAGCTCTTGAATATAGACAGAGAATTAGAGACTGGCTACATAAGATAGATCCAGGGGAGTTTCCAAGAGAAAAACTATCTATTAAGGTGAGAGCGTGACAAAGATATGCGATATAGTGCCTGGAGACGTGAGACTTGAAATAGATCTAGGCATACAAGGGCCTCCGCCGTATCTACAGATACAGACATGTGGATGGCATAATTATACTGATAGAGACACTCTTCTATTATTTAATATATTCATCAAAATAGAAGAGATAAACATAGGCTCTACAAGTAGTTTCATAATGTTAAAAGCGTCATCGCCTTCGAAAAGAGCATGTAACATTATATCAATTCCATTATCAAATGATTTGATCAGATTTATTGAGGAAGTAAGATCAAAGAAAAATGGGGATATTGAAACAATATTATCAATAAATTGTTATTATATTGGGCTGCCTGTATCGCTACAATATGGCATATATTTATCAACGGCCGGACCTATAAGTTGTGATGAAAGATTTAAAATTGGTTTAACAGATTGGAAAAACGCTTTAGGACTTAAAGATTTCGCACCTATACTTATAAATAGAAATTTTATCAACATACTTGACGAGCTTAGACGTAAATGGGGTTTATTTACTTTAGAAGAAGTTATCACAAGACTTGTTGAGTTATATAGAGGTGTAGAAATAAAAGGTGTCTTTGAATTATTATTCACAGATCCTATGATCAAGACTATAAAAAGTAAACTAAGTTCTCTTACAGAAAGTGGATTATGGAATGAGATAGATGTGATAAGTCTTTACATAGATCATAACGGCGCTGAATATCTTTTAAAACTTAAGAAGAGAGGAGCAAGAATAAGACTTATAACACGAAAAAGTGATAAAAAAGCTCATGAAGATGCTTTAAAATTGCTGAGAGAGAACAATATAGAGATAAGATATAATAATATGGCTCACGCCAGACTTATAATATTTGATGAAGACGTTGTCATAATAACATCTGCAGATCTTGATGTTGAAGGTCTTGATAATCAGAGACAAATTGGGATCTATACTACAGACAAAAACATTATAAGAACATGCAAAACATTTTTCAACAAGCTATGGGAAGAGGCATCCTCATCATAACTTCAGATCTCGTTATTAATATAATACAGATGAGTTTTTGTAATTTTCATTGTCCATAAATTTATGGATTATCGAGATCTGTAAATCAAAGAAGGCTTTTTACAAAGATGCTTGTTTAAGTTGTTGTGCAGATCTTTTAATATTTTCTTCTAGATCCATAGATCTTTTACGCCGTAGATTCAGGCAGTAGGGTTTTCACCGTAGATCTGCACAAACTTATTAAGTAACAAAAATGATCTGTCTAGATCAATAGTGACTAAAAAGAAAGTTAGAACCCCCTACTACTTAGAATCACCGATCAAACTTCATCAAAGTCCCCGATCATTCTCTCCAGGCCCACCGATCGTTTCATTGATCGCTGAAAAAAGATCTCATAGGGATCATTGCTGAAAAAGATCTTTGGAAAATTTATGAAATTATGAAAAAATGAGGAAAAGCTATTTCTTTAATTTTAATCCTCTGAACCATTTAGAGCCTTCTCTCGGATAGGCTTGAAATCTTGACCCTACGATTGTGTAAAATCTGTCTCGGTCGAATGCTTTCAATCCATGTCTCATACACCAATCAACATAGGCGATATAAAGATCTGTTCCTTTAACCACACCTGAGGGGTCTCTCTCTACAACTTTTGATTCTTCTAAAAACTTTAATGCTGAATTTGTCTCTCTCATTAAATAATTGATCATATCTTCATCATTCATCTTCTTGATAACCCAGTTGTTCTTTTCCAACTGTCTTCGGGCCCATAACAAAAATTTAAATGCCTCTCTAGGATCAACATCTAAATCAGGTATAGGTTTAAAATCCTCAGGCTGTTTAATAAGTATTATGCTTAATCTATTTAGAAAAGCTTTTAATGTTTCACCGCCGTATTCACTTAATACAGGCGGGTCGTTCATAGAGAACATCATTGTTTTAATACTTCTGATAGTTACAGCTGATTTATGTTTTCTATGAATAGTTATATAATCTTTTTCGCCAATCAGTCTATTTATCATATCAATATTTCTTAAAACTGTTTCGCCTCTCTCCGAATGAACATTTATCTGTTTTCCTATGAGAGCTTCAAGACCGAATTGATAGGAAGTCAAAGACCTCAGATCTACGTACGAAACTATTGGTTTAATAGGTTTTGTTAATACATATAAAAGCGTCGATTTTCCGCTGTCGCTTGGCCCTATCAGAAAAGCTACGTGTTTAGATCTTTCAGGCCTCAGCCACGTCCCTAAGGAGTGAACAAAATATTCGAAGTTTTCATCATCGAAATGTTTACGCCATAGTTTATAGACCTCATTTTTCTCAATATCATAACTATCGCTTCTAATCTCCTCAAGATCTTTATCAGATATCTTTATGAGAAGCTTATGTCTGAAATAATATTCAGGGGCAGACTCTTTTATTTTAAGCTCTCTTAGGTCTAAGATCCCGTTAGCAAGATTAAGCATATCCCAAGGATCTATCTGCCACCAATATACGATTTTTCCGGTTGAATACGTCGCCTGCTTAACCTCATGAACGAGATTTTTTCTCGAGCTGGCTTTTGTGATGAGAAAGCCTACTATAGGGTTAATGACTTCTTCAGGCTCGTAGAGAACGTTTCGGTGTGCGATATAAGTTGCACTCGTCTGGGAAGGTTCTTCAGGCAAGACCCGCACAATATCGAAAAAATAATCGATCAAATTATATATTACAGAGGCTTTGACCTCTGTTCTCGCCTTCTGGAAATCTTCAATGTCGAGCCCGCTGAGATGTTTCACAAAGACCTCCATGTTATCAATGAGATATTTGATCATTTCCTCAAGATCTTTCTTTTCTTCCTCTATCTCTTCTACGTCTTTTTGATGAGAAGCCCTCAACGATTTCTTCGCTTTGAGTATTGTTTCAAGGAGAGATCTCGCCTCTTCCCTGGTCAGAATTGTGGCGATGCCTAAATTAGGGGAGTCGAGGTCGAATCCTCTGAGGAAACGATCCCTGTCTGTTGACAGAGGGATGGTCATCCCCCTGATGATTAGATCTACGTCTTCAATCAGATCATCGTCAAGCTCTTTTAATATCTCAAACGCTTCTGCAGAAACCCATCGCAGACTAATGACACCACGGTTGCTAGCCCAGGAGACACTTTTTACCACCTCCTCTCTGAGGCCGAGTTTGTCAAGTAGTTCCAGGTCTCGAACATAGATCGCGATTAAATAAGTCTCAAGATTTCTTTCAGTAAAAATATTAGCGCTTCCAAGCCCGATTGCAATCTGTTTAGTTTGATTTAATACTCTAGTGAGCTCATCGATCGAGACTCTCTTTTTGAAATCATATTTTACAAGGGGTCTTCCAAGATCGTCGAGCGGAATGACATTCAAACCCGCGGAGTAAAGTTCTTTGACCATTTTAGTTTGCTGTATAGTGGTGGAACACATGATCTCTTCCTAGATCTAGTCTTTTTCTGATGGGATCATCAGGAGCACTCTCACTTTTTGATTTTTTTGATGCAACACCCTCCAAACGTAATTTCGATTGATCGGTAGATAGATCAGGTAGCGATCTGCTTCTTTTCTTTTTCCTAAGGTCGTCCTCGAAATCTTCAGCTCTCCAGCATCTATTATGTTCCTAGCGATCATGTCAACGATCATATCTGAACTCATTTACTCACCTTCACATAAACCTTTATAATAGTCAACATGTAATTTATTCTGTGGGTGACAAAATGAAAATAGATCCTTATGATATCATGAGGATCCTCTATCGGGCGTCAGCTAAGACTGTCACTCTCTCTATGATTGCCAGAGAGCTTGGTGTTAGAAAACAGAGTG
>Ga0326760_1000637_pt1 | contig 17508 bp, 14 predicted proteins | sample GCREP_S_FD_207668 | JGI IMG/M metagenome (GOLD analysis project Ga0326760, IMG submission 207668) | Hot spring sediment microbial communities from Geyser Creek Basin, Yellowstone National Park, WY, United States - GCR.EP_S | ecosystem: Environmental > Aquatic > Thermal springs > Near-boiling... | reverse complement strand
GTAGGTTCATCAATTAATAACGTGTTCGGTGATGCTATATAGGCTAGAGCTAGTGATAACCTCCTAACCTCACCAACACTTAACGTGTATGGGTTCCTACTACTTAAGTATTTAATTTTAAATTCATTAAGTACTTCATCAACGTCAATACCTTGTCTAAACATATTAACGTATAGGCTTACCTCATCATAGACTGAGTTAGTTGTGAACCAGTATAGAGGTCTTTGAGGTATGTAGAATATAGGCTTACTAACACTTACGTAACCTTTACGGGCCTTAAGGATGTTAGCTAGAATCTTAAGTAGTGTTGACTTACCACTACCATTCCTACCTAAGACGCTGAATACCTCACCACACCTTACAGACATGTTAAGACCTCTGAATACTTCATAACCATCATAATCAAACCATAAGTCCTTAACTACGACGTTATAACCATCAGTACTTACATGAATTACCTTACTAACCTTCCTAACATTACTTACCTCACTACCTAAGTTAACAACTACGTCGACGTAATCCTTAATTAACTCAACCCTATGGTCTACTACTAATACTGTTAATCCAACCTCACTACATAATCTCCTAATACTGGACATCATGTTCACTAATGAGTACTTATCCATATGTGATGTAGGTTCATCAAGTAGTAATAACTTAACACCGCTTAACACAGCTATAGATATTAACAACTTATATAGCTGACCGTCAGATAACTCACTCACATACTTATTACTTAAACCTCTAAACTCATCTAACCACCTACCTAAGACTTCAAACTCATCACGAACTCTAGAACCTAAGAAGAATGTGGTCATGTCTTGAGGTATGTAAGCTATTAAACCCTCCTTAACAGCTTCCTCAGGACTTAAGCTGAAGACCTCGACTAAACCATCAACTCTAAACTTCCTATATATGTTAGGTATTAACCCTGCTAAGACCTTAAGTAATGTTGATTTACCAGAACCTGAAGGCCCTCTAATCAATACTATAGAGTTAGGACTTACTAATAAGTTGAAGTTCTTAATTATGTAATTACCACCTACAGATACTTTTAAATCCTCAACCCTCACAACATACATTAAATCTCAACACCTTTGAAAGTCATTATCTTATGTATGTACTTAGCTAATGTTATAGCTATGACGTGATCCATTAGTAGGTCTTGAGGTATGAATATTAATACACTGGCTATGAAGATGTGTAGTATCTTACTACTTACGTGTACACCTAAGTAGTTGGTGATGTTTTCAACCCATGATAGAATTGCTTGAGAACCTAATGCGTAGTACGTAAATACTATAAACCCTAACGCGTATGTAGGTAGTATAGCTATGAGAGATAGCGTTAGTAGAATTATGAAGTCTAACCTCCCCATAGACTGTAACTCCTTACCAACCATACGTAGGTAAGCCCTAGATAACATACTCATTAAAGGTGCTGAGATTATAAAGCCTAGTATATAACCTCCTGTATACCCTAAGATAACACCTAAACCACCTCTAAACCCTGAAGCCATCGGCAGACCTAAAACTATGAGTATTAAATATAGAGTCATTGAGATGAACGCGTACTTAGGCTTAAGTATCAACCCAGATAAAACAACACCTACATTCTGTAACGTGTATGGTATAGGACCTACTAACACCCTAACCTGTGCTAGTAAGCCTGTCAATACCGCCATAGCGATAGAGATCATCACTGATGGGTAGTTCTTGAACTCCATCATGAAATGATTTCAAGGTGAAGTATTTAAGTATTGATGTTGTGGTTAAGGATCTACATGAAATTATTTTATGGTGATTAAATCATGTGTTTAATAGTTTAGTAGGTGAGCTTACTTTGGAGTAGTTAATGTCTAGTCTTAAGGTTGCTAGGTTATGGAGTAAATTAGATGGTAGTGTTAGGTGTGGGGTTTGTGAGAATAGGTGTGAGATTCGTGACGGTTCTACAGGTATCTGCGGTAATTACGTGAATATTGGAGGTACTCTATACCACTTAGGTTATGGTAGGTTAAGTGCTGTTGAGAGTAGGCCTATAGAGATTAAACCGTTATTTCATTACTGGCCTAATAGTACTGCCTTAACATTCTCTACTTGGGGCTGTAACCTCTACTGCCCTTGGTGTCAGAACTACCACTTAAGTTTTAGGAGGCCTAAGGAATCTGATGAGGTGGTCAGTGTTGATGAGTTGTTGAGGATGGCTAAAGCATTCGGTGATGAGGGTTTCTCAGCAAGTTTTAACGAACCTACAGTGAATTACGACTACATCCTAGACTTAACACCTAAGGCTGTTAAGGAGGGTTTCTACGTGATGATGGTTACTAACGGGTACTTAACTAAGGACTCCTTAGAGGAGTTAGTGTTAGCTGGTGTTGATGGTTGGAGTATAGATGTTAAGGGCTGTCCGCAGATGAAGAAGGCATTACCTAGGGTAGACCATACAGTAGTGTTTAGGAATGCTAGGAGGGTTTTAGACTTAGGAGGTCATGTAGAGATGGTGTACTTAGTAGTTACTAATACTAATGATTTCGATGAATGTGTTGATTGGATAATTAATAATCATTTAAACTTCTTAGGCCCTAAAGTACCGTTACATGTTAATAAGTACTACCCAGCACATATGTGGAGGGAACCTCCAACACCTACTAATGTGTTATTAAGTATTGCTGAGAAGGCTAGGAAGGCAGGTATTGAGTTCGTATATGTTGGTAACCTACACAACCCTGAGTTAGAATCTACTAAATGCCCTAAATGCGGTAAGGTATTGATTGTGAGGAGTGGTTATAGAGTTACTGAGTTCTACCTAGACAGTAGTTGCGGTAGGTTTAGATGTCCTAGATGTGGTTATGAAGTACCTATTAGAGGTCGTTACATACCTCATAAGAAGTACTACTTCTTATGAGGTACTACTGCTGAGGTCTCAACGTAATTATCCCTACCCTCAAAAACCTTCAGTGTTACCCCTACCTCCATACCGAGGGACTTAAACATAGTTACCAACTCATCAAGTATACTCATAGCTATAGCTTCAGCAGTTGCCTGCGGGTACTCTAGAATTACTAACTTAAGTTTGAAAGGCCCCTTAATATCCAACCCCTCCAAATCCTTTTTAGGGACTATTAATGAGTACCTATACCTCTCCACAACATTCTCAACTAACTCCTTAAGCTTTATGAAGTCTATAACCATGAAGTCCTCACGTAACTCACCATCAACACATACAGATACTGTGAATGTGTGGCCGTGGAGTTGTGGTACGTTATTAACTGGTGTGTAGTGTGCGGCTTCGAAACTCACGTTATCAACGCATACCCTCACGTAATCACCTATAATAGACTCTTCAGTATTTAACTTAAGCTTAACTAGATCTTTAGGTGTTTGGGTTGAGTGTTGAGGAGTTATTGGAGTTTTTGAGGAGGTTGAGGTCTGAGGATCCGAGCTATGTCGGGGGTGAGGTATTAGGTTCTATGAGTACTGAACCACCTAAGTACTTATTAGAGGCTTACAAAATCTTCGTAAACACTAACTTAAACGACCCAGTACTATTCAGGAATACGTATAGGCTTGAGTTAGAATGTATTGAGTGGCTCTCTAAGTTAATGTATGGTAGTGGTTATGGATTACTTACCTACGGCGGTACTGAATCAAACTTAACAGCACTCTACATACTACGTGAGTTCAGCAGTGGTGATACGGTCATAGCACCTAAGACAGTACATGTAAGTATTAGGAAGGCGTGTAAGGTCTTAAAACTCAACCTTGTTGAGGTAGGTGTTGGTGAGGACTACATACCTGATGTGAATGAATTATGCAACACTATACGTAGGTATGAGGGTAGGGTAGCATGTGTTGTTATGACTGCAGGGACTACAGACTTAGGCATTGTAGAACCTGTGGATAAGTTAGTAAGTACTTGTGGGGATGTTGACTACGTAGTCCATGTAGATGCTGCTTACGGGGGCTTAATAACTCAATTCATAAGTGATTTAGACCCTAACATACCTGTATATGACTTTAGGTTAAGTAAGGTCTACACGATAACTGTAGACCTACATAAGGTCTTCACACCTATCCCCTGCAGTGTATTACTACTACGTAGTAAGGAGTTGGAGGACTTCATAACGTTTGAAGCACCTTACATGCCTTTAGGTAAGCAGAGGAGTTTGCTAGGTACTAGGACTGGAGGTATAGCTGCTACTGCGTGGTTAGCTATTAAGTCTTTAGGTTATGAAGGGTTTAAACGATTAGTTCATGACTTAGTCAGGAGGGCTGACTACTTAAGTAGTAGGTTAGCTGATTTAGGTGTTGAGGTTTTAAGGAGGCATAGACTACCTATAGTTGCGTTTAGAGTTGGTAATGCTCGTGACGTTATGAGGAGGTTATGGGACCTACGTATGTATGTATACCCAACATCAATACCTAATACTTTAAGGGTTGTTGTAGGTCCTCACATAACGTATGAAGTTATAGATAGGTTTGTAGGTGTTCTAGCTAATATGTTAAATAAGTAGTGTTGTTAGTGGTGTTAGGTTCATCGTTAATATAGTTATCGGTAAGTACTTAATCACTAACCTACCCAGTATGTCGAGGCCTCTAACCATATCCCAAACCTTATTACCGAATAACTTAACGTTCTTAACTACTATGTCTGCTGTATGTATCGTAGCACTACTTAAGTTATTCGTAGCACTTACTACTACGTCCTTAACAACGTTGAGTAAGTCCTCACTATAACTCACTATATCGTATGGTGATTCCTTAAACGATGCTGCACAGCTATGATCGTCTGGAGTCACTACCTCTACGTAGTCAAACCCTAACTTAGATACTTCAGAAGTCAGTAACTTCCTGAAGTTTAAGTCCATGTTATTACCGTATATGTATATTAACACATGTTTAGAGTTGTTGAAGCTCATGACTAACGCCTTAACCTTACCGTAACATACACCCCTACACATACTGCTTAAGTAGCCCTCACTATAACCTACTTGGAAGTCTACCACATCATCACATCTATAGTTGTTTAAGACCTCACTCATAAGTCCCTTAAAAACGTTTAAGTCGTAGTCATTACTACCTTTAGAACTATGTGTATCTACTAAAGCATTTACGTATGTGTTGCTACTGTTGAGTAGTTCCCAGACCTCATATGGTAGGTCGTCACAACCCCTATCTAAGTTCTTAACGAATGTTATTAGGCCTGTCTGGAAGGGTATCACGTACGCTTCCCAACCATCAGTCCTCACTACATACGGCTTACATGACTTAACACCTACTACGATGTTGACTAACCCATCTACGTAGTTATTCACATACTTGACTAACTCCTCAACATCTTCAGAACTAACTAAGTTCCTCTCATGAGACCCTGGGGTATGGAATATTAGTAGGTGGTACCTATTACCTAACGCATCCTCTAACCTATATATGAATCTAGAACTACCTATATTCCTGAAAGGCCCGAAATGTATTGTAGGGAATACTAGTAGTATGTCATCACCGTTAGATGGTTTAAACATTACGAACCTCAACAATACTTCCTTACTTTCTGAGTACTTCATGAATTCATACTCAATCGGTTTTGGGTCGTTACTAAACCAACTACCTATGAATGCGTTCATAAGTGATAGTGGTTTAATACCTAGTGTTGACCTCCCCTTAAACTCTATAGCTGTTAAAGTCACTAACGCAGCCGTAAGTGTTAGTGTCTGTACCACAACTGCGTTAATTATGTATGGGATTACATCAACAACTGATACGTTATTCAGTACTAGGTATGTGATTAGTTGAGGTATTATGGAGGCTGTTAAAGCACGTATGTAGGTTAGGAACGCTGGTAATACAATGTATGAGAGTCCTGAGGACGCAAGTATTCCTAAGCCTTTAACACCTAATAACTTAGTGAATACTACCTCAGCTACTGAGAATGTAGCGGTTAACACTGTAGTGAGTCCTAAAACCCTCTTAACATTTAATGTCTTCGACTTCATCATCACCAGGTTAAGTATTAAGAATGTTGTAGCTCCTTTCAGGTAGTTGAGTATGTTCTCAAAATACGTTAATATATCCCTAGACGGTACTACCTCAACTACAGCTACTGATGTAGTTATTAGTAGGTATGTAGTCAGTATTACGTAGGTCTTAGGTAGTAGGAATAACCTCCTATAGTACTTCCTCACTATGTACTCGCTATCCATCTCAGTACTACCACATCATGACTACTAGGGATTACTAAACTACACGTTTATATGTCTTTAAGACCTTATAACTGATTAAATCGACCTCATCCTTAGTAAACCACGGAGTACTACTCCTAAGTCTTAGAGTTGCTGCTGTAGATGCTTTAGCTATAGCTACTCCTAAGTCCTCACCACGTATTAAGTACTCGTAAGTCAGTACTGCAGTGAATACGTCGCCGGAGCCTATAGTAGGTCCGTAGATACCCTGTAACGGTTCTAACATACCTAACTCACCATCCCTTACAAAGTATATAGGTCCTGAACCATTAGTAACTACTAATACTATATCACCCCTACGTACACAGTTAATTATTTTAGAACCCCTACACATAGGTGGGAATTCATACCCCTCACCCCTAATCACTAACTCCCTACACCCTAAGTCAAGTAACTCCCAGAACTTTGAGTGATTGTTAAATACTACGTTACGTTCATCAACATCTCTTACAAATCCTTGAACATCTATGACTACCCTCCTACCCCTAACTAACTCCTTAATAGTAGTTAAGGGGGCCTCACCCATAGTTAACGATATGAGTATGTAGTCGCTTAAGTAGTTACCTACGTTACTTAAGTCTATAGAGGACTTACTAATCAGTTTTAAAGTCCTACCATCACCTAACTCGATCTCAAATACAGTCTCACCAACACCTAAAGCAATAACATCAACTCCTAACCTCCTTAGGAAATCGTATGTAGTACTTCTACTAGTTAAGACTCTAAACTCATTAAATCCTAAGTACTTCAGAGCTAGTGAGCAGTATAGTGCAGGACCTCCAGGGAACTCCCTACTACTTATTAAGTCCTTAGTAGATGTTAGGATAGCTGTTAACACATCAGTACCTCTAAAGTATTAGTTAATGATGTATGAAACTACTGATCTCACCTACTGCTTAAGTACTTGATCAAACCCTTAACTAACCTCTCATGGTATCTCTCCTCCTCAACAACCTCTGAAAGTACTTCAGTAATTAACGTACTAGTTAACCCACCTACAGAGTCCTTAATCAGTGAGTATAAGTATTTAGAGTACGTCTCCTCACCTATAAAACCCTCAACGAATTCAAGACCTCCTAAAAGATCCGTTAAATCTACATCACCACCACTAAGCTTATTAAGTAATCCCTCAACAACCTCCCAAGCCCTACCTATTAAATCCCTACAACTACGTTCAAACACTACATCAACTCTTAAGGTATTATATAGAGACTCCATAAGCTTAGCATGACCATAACTCTCTAAAGACAACCACTTAAGTACTAAGGCAGTGTAAGGATCTCCAACCCTAACAGATAACTCCTCATAAACCCTACCAGTAAGTTCTTCAAACTCCTTACAACACCTAAGACTAAGACCTAAAACACCACTTAAACTCATAAACCCACAAGATAACCCCATAACTAAAGAATATATACTTAACTGTTAAAACATTAAAACTAATAAATCAATTAAAATAAGGATTTAATAGAGCGGCGGTCGTCTAGCCTGGTTAGGACACCGGCCTCCCAAGCCGGAGATCCCGGGTTCAAATCCCGGCCGCCGCACCACTCCCAAGAGAGCTGATGATTTTAAATACATAATTTCATGACCCCACACTCATGAAATGTATATACGTAAAACACAACCTATTATCAAGACCCTGTAGCTTAGAGTCTAAGCTGTGGTACGAGAGGTAAGACCTCCCGAAGCTGGGGTCTGAGAACAGAGTCAGGTTGCTGAGGTGTGCCGTAAATAAACACAGGCCAATAGGGTCCTGCAAAACCGAAATGCAAGCATAAACTCATAGCTACAGGACAGCACTATAGTTACCGACGCCACTGTAAACACTACTGCGTATAAAGTAAACACTCTCTACTAAGTCAATCACTAACCCTACCAACTACAAGAACGGCAGGGGCTACCGCAAGCAGAAATACGTTGGCATACCAATTAACATCAGCAAGAGAAACACGAAACTCTGTAGTCATGGTAGGCAATACAATAGTTATAGATGAAGTTGTAGAGGTTTGAGAAAAGAAGCTATGGTTACTGTCAACAAGACACTAAAAGAACTCCTAAACCTCTCCACCATAAGCTACTAAACCTTGTAAGTCTTTCAACAGTATAACATAGCTAAAGTATTGAGAACTTGCGTAAATCTCAACCTAAGGCATTATCAGGTCAGCTCTGCAATACTTGCATAAAAGTTTTTATTCTATCAAAGTATACCTAGGTATACCTAGGTGGTAGGGTTGAGCGTAACTGTTTCTATAAAGGTTCGTAAGGAACTTGTTGAACTAGCCGATAAAATGATTAAGCTTGGGCTTGCAAAAAGTAAAAGCCACGCGTTTAATATTATGATTGAGAGGGGTTTGAAGGAGGTTTTGAAGGAGGTTGAGTTCTGGGAAAGCATGTATAGAGATGTTGAAGAGTTGAAGAAACAAAAATTTGTTTTAAGGCACGGCAATTTGAATAAGCTTCTTGAGGAGGATAGGTCACGGTGATGACATACATTGACACAAATGTTATCATATCTTTTGTTGATGAGAAGGATCCTAATCATGAGAAAGCTCTGAGGTTAGTTAACAAGCTTCCTAAGGATAGAGCAACATCTATGCTGACACTAGTTGAACTTGTATCTGTTTACTCACGAGCAGGTTTAGAGAAGCCTCTTGCACTAGCACTCTACTCTATCGACGTTATTAAGGCAAGAATTATTGATACAGATTTTAACACTGTTTTGAGAAAGGCCCCTACTTATGCACATCAACTAGGGCTTAGAGCTCTCGACTTACTCCACATAGTAACAGCAAGCACTATTGGATGCAAGAAGTTTGCTACATTTGATAGTGAAATCATTAGGAAATCGAGAGCCGTAGCTAATGCTCTAGGAATAGAAGTAGTTGTAGAAGGTATGACTTAACCAGTTCATATAACTCTAAGGTCTGTAACAACCTCTGAGGCTTTTCTATACTCTCTGCTGGCTATCTAGAGAATGTAAAGTTTTGCACATGGTCTGGGTTATGCTTTACTATAAGTTTTTATACATTCTAAACAGTCTGTTAATGTTGGTGATTTATGTATATGGGTGAAAACAATAGAAGGGTTTCTGGTCAGCTCTATATCTTGGTATCTTTTACTCCATGGATTATTTACTGGGTTTTAACTGGTTTTGTTGGTGGTTTTGGGGTTGTTTTAGCTTTTACATCTTCTTTTGCCATTATTTTTATTGGGTTATTTAGAAGAGGGCTTGGTTTAATGGATATAGTCACAGCACTTTATTTTCTTGTTGCTTTTATAGCTGTGTTTTTCTTTGACTTGAATGTGTTTATTGAGAGAAGTGGTTTTCTAGGCTATCTAACTCTTTTTGTAATGGCCGTGTTTTCCCTCGCTATTAAACAGCCATTCACATTCCAGGTGTCAAAAAGGGACTACCCTGAGGTTTATTGGAGGGATAAGCTGTTTATAGCTATAAACAATGTGGTCACAGTTGTGTGGGGCTTGGTATTCCTTGTAAACGCCTCTATCTATATACTTCTTGAGCCGCCTCTAACCATAGTCTTATCAAATATTTTTGTAGCAGTAGGCGTTGCATTCTCAGTAATATACCCTGTGAAAGCCCCTGCTCGCCAATATTACAAAGAGTTTAAGAAGTTTGATTGGAGGGTTGAGGTAGACTTGAAGAGGTCTAGGGAAGAGAACGAATATGATGTTATTATTGTTGGTGCTGGCATAGGGGGTTTAACATGCGGTGCTCTACTGGCTAAGAAGGGGTACAAGGTTCTGGTTTTAGAGCAACACTATCAAGTCGGAGGTTTTTGCTCTTCATTCACAAGGAAAGGCTTTGTATTTAACTCTGGTGTTGAAGATGTTAGTGGTTTATGGGAGAAAGGCCCTGTCACACACCTACTCAGCGAGCTTGGGCTTAGAAAAGAAGAGCTTTTTGTGAAGAATACTAGGAGAGTAATATACAAGGGTAGAGCAATTGATATTCCAAACAGCTTTGACCAGCTTATAGAGCTCTTCAAAAACATGTTTCCAGAGGAGGAAAAGAGTATTGATGCTTTCTTTAGCGAGGCTAAGAAGGCTTATGAAGAGTGTTACAAGGAGGTCCCACTCTACGGCTCACCACTACCAGCAGAGCTCATAGTCAGGGTAATGGGGGAGAAGAAACTCCTAGACTACCCAAAAGAACACCCACACTTCTACGACTGGATGAACAAGACCTATAAGCAGAAGCTCGACGAATACTTCAAAAACGAAGACCTCAAGACACTGCTATGCTCACTACTTGGCTACATAGGTTCAGAACCAGAGAAAATCTCCGCTGCAAGCGCGTTGACAGCATCACTCTCATACTTTATCTACGGTGGGTACTACCCTAGGGGAGGAGCGCAGAACTTTGCAAACATATTGAGGAAGTTTATTGAGGATCGCGGTGGTGAAGTCCTGCTTATGCACAGAGTCAACAAAATACTTGTTGATAGTGGGAGGGCTGTGGGTGTTAGGTGCGGAGACAAGGTGTTTAAAGCACCTATTGTTGTAGCTAACGCTAATGCTAAGAAGGTCTTTCTAGAGCTTATAGATGAAGAGCATTTAGACAAAAACTTTATGGAGTACATTAAGAGCTTGAGGATGTCCCCATCAGCATTCATGGTGTTTCTAGGCGTTGACATGGATTTATCCAGCTACCCAACAATCATAGTCGATCTAGACAGTGAAATACACATAACAATAAACTCCAACGCAGACCCAAGCCTAGCACCAAAGGGAAAAGCAAGTGTAACAATAACAACACTTGCCAACTACCACGACTTCCCAGAAAGAGGAACAAGGGAATATGTTGAGAAGAAGAGAAAGTTAGCTGAAGAGCTTATTCAAAAAGCTGAGAAGATTATACCGGGACTGAGCAAACACATAGTTGTTCAAGACGCTGCAACACCAAAAACCCTTGAGAGATACACGTTAATACCGGAGGGAGCTATATACTCCTTCGACCAGTCAATAGACACAAAGAGACCATACTTCAAAACACCAGTAAAAGGCCTTTACCTAGTAGGGGCGTCAACATTCCCAGGAGGAGGAATAGAAGCAGTTGTAATCTCAGGAACAACATGTGCAAACGACATCAACAACTGGAGACACAAATAGCTTTATCTTCTTATCTATTGCTAAAGTATGTCTAGCTATACCTAGGTGGTAGGGTTGAACGTAATTACCAATATTGCCTCTTTTCAAACACACCTCTTAATATGCTCAATAACAATGGTGTCAAAACTTCATCGTAATCTAAACCTCATAACCTCTCTAGGCATTACCTACACGGGATTCTCCAAGACGCTTCTCTCAACATCTTAGGTACTAGAAGCCCATGCTTTTAGCATATCTAGTAACGTTTCCTCTGTCAGTAACTCTACCTGCATATTCTTGTAGTAACTGTAGAGTCTCTATCGAGGAGTATATCCATTCACACAGCTTTGAGAATCCCTGATACCTACATATGTTGCTTTAAGTGTTGAAATGTTTTAATAACATCATCTAAGTTGATTTGATATGGTCCAACATCTAATTTATAGCCTATTGAAGGAACAACCTTCATAATCCATTAAAGTGCCCCCTGGAGAAATCATTCTCTTATGATACATGTACCGGATGTAACGTCTAAAGACGTTCTTAAGTCACTTATTCTCATGAGCAACAACATGGTCTATTAGTTGCTCTGACAGCTCCTGTCCTCGAGGTATCTAAGAAACAAACTTTTGTAGTACTGTAATATCTCTTGAGACTTTACCCCTCTTCTTACGCTATACAAGGAACTGCTCAGAAAGTCTCATCCCGCTGTAACTTAATGCTGTAGACCGATAAGCTAAGTAATTTCCTCAGACCCTCTGAAGTGCTCTGTTTAAACCTCAGTAGCAGGTTCTTTAGGTATGGGTTCTGCAGGATCTCCTAAGGATCTCGATAGTTGTTGAGTGGTCTACTGCGTCATTAGGCCTAACTAATTAGTATGTTTGAGAGAAGTAAATATACCTTTTCCTCTATAAAGCTCATCACCAACCATACACGTAGGAATTACCCTTAATGATGATGGAATCAACCAGCCAATGTTTTGCGAAGATGTCTTTGTCTAATACCTATCTTAGAGTCTCTAACTTTGTAGGAATTTCCTTATCCAGTCTTCTGTATTAAGATAAGCTATAGTTAGGACTGGCTGAATGATCGGTATTAATGCAGGTGCTAACGCGGATTGCGGTCCAAGTGCGGCAGTAGCGATCGCAGCAGCTACGCTCTGGTTCTTGGTTACAGATATCATAGCGAGGGCCTGGTGGTCCTCGTAGGGTATCTTTAGTGCTTTGCTTAACAACGTAGACGTTAGGAGGAGAGCTACAATAATTATTGACTGGTACGCAATTATAAGTACTGCTAACATCGGCTTGTTTACAATAGTCATGGCTTGGTTTAGTACGAGAACAAATATGAGAACGAGCATGGAAAGCATTGTTGCTAATGAGAGGTGAGGCTTGATTGTTTTATCCACATATGGAGTGCTTTTCCTCCTTATAAGTATGTATCTTGTCAATTGTCCAAGGATTAAGGGGAGTACAAGTACCTCGACAAGTGAGTTCATGATCGGCTCCATTGGGACAGAAATTGAAACACTACTGCTGTATAAGCCTATGAGGATGGGTATTAAGGGGATGCCTAGGATCAGAGTTAACACCGCTAGGACTGTTGCAAGTTCTATACTCCCCCCAGCGATAAGGACATATCCTATCGATGCGCTGGAAGCTGGTACAACGTTAGCAACAACGTATCCAACTCCGATATGTGGATCGCCTAGAGTGGGTGCTATGAGGAAAGCCAACAATGGAGAAATAACAAATACATAGAACAAGGAGATTAAAATTTCCTTAACTTTCTTCATACTTTTTAATAATCCCTCAGTCTTGAGCTGGATCATAGAGGGAAAAATCGTAAGGAAAGCTAGCACTAAGATGATGTTCGAAATGAAAGGCTTGTTAGAGACAATAGCACTCTTAAAGTAAAATCCAATAGGTAAGGCTAAAAGCGTCGAAAAAAGTGAGAACAGAACAAGGTATTTTTTAACTACGTCAGCTAACCAGCTTATGGTATTTTTCCTCATTACTGCTTGCTTACTCGTGTTGACACCGTCTTTGTTATTGAGAAACCACTTAATAAATCTTAATGGTTCCAAGAACGTGCATAAAAGATCTTTGATGTAGGTGTAGGTTCGTGACCTTAAATTCCGTGATATCTTTGGGATCATAATGTTGTGCTTGGTTGAGATGTTTAAGGCGTTAAGGAAGTCGTCTTCGTTAATCTTAATTTACTTATACCCTACCTATGGGGAGGATGAACCTGTCACTAGGGTCCATCTTGAAGAGTCTTAAGAAGGCTCCCCATTGGAGTACTGTACTGGATGCTTCAAGAGTGTTTCGTGTATAGAACCTCGTTAATATGTTCATAAATTCCTCTACTGTTAACCTTTTCTTCTCTTTTAATGTATTAACTATCGTTTTAAACGGTTCTATCCTATCTATTACTTTTTTTAACTCACTCCTTACATGTTGGGTATGCCCCCTCACAACCTCTACCCCTAAACGTGTTAAACTGATATTTCCGTTCCCGCTAACCTCTATCAATCCTAGGGAGGATGCTACATCAATTATATGAGGTAGCATATCAACTTTCTCCCCAAGGAAGTCACCTACATACATAGGATCTACAGAATCTCCAAGACTATAAATAACTTCAAGAAGGCCTAAGACATGGTCTGGCTGTACATTATACGGGAGTACGTAGATGCCACTACTCGTCAATTCCCCCTAGGCACCGTTGAGTATATTTGCTTTCGCCTTAATAAGTTTTAGGAGATAATGACTCAATCGATTGAGGAATTAGTAGTAGAGCTAGTAGTATCTACATTACTAAGCTTAGGGAGGATGTTTGTAGCCTACTTACTATCTCTTCTCCTAGCACTTGTTATTGGTGTAGTTATGGCTAGGAATAAGTACGTTGAGTCATTGTTACTCCCAATACTTGACATACTTCAATCAATACCTATACTAGGTTTCTTCCCAGCTGTTTTCCTAATATTTATAAATACCTTAGGACCGATAGTTGGGGGTGAGTTAAGTTCAATATTTTTAATAATTACAAGCCTTATCTGGAACATGATTTTCGGGGTTTACTCAAGTATTAAATCACTAGACCCTTCAGTCGATTACCTAGCAAGGATTTATAGGTTATCCTCAATACATAAATTCCTATACATATACGTACCAGCATCAAGGAGTTCTATCGCAGCAAACAGTATTGTTTCGTGGGCTGGGGGTTGGTTCTTCCTCACAAGTGCTGAGGTGTTATCTATGGGTAAAACCGAGTATAGACTTAAGGGGTTAGGCTCACTCATCATTAAGGCATTCGAGGATGGTAACACTACACTATACATTGCCGGCTTACTAACACTATCTACAGTTATTCTAATTTCCTACCTTACGATTTGGAACCCGTTTACGATGAAGTACACTGATACGAAGATACTTCTAGGGTTTATGAGGGTATATAACTCAATAGATCGTATTGTTTCGAAGACCTGGGGTTCGATAGCTGGGAAATTAATTATGATGTATAACTTTATTAAGAGTAGGGTAGGTAGTACTCATACAGTGTTTTTGATACTTCCTATCCTCTCCATTCAGTACCTTCTCTATCCATACCCTAAGAACTTATACAGTGTTGACTACTCAATACTAAGTAAGGTTTTAAGATATGGTGAGGACTTCCTATTAGAAGTACCTAACACACTTATCAGAGTGTATTCTGTAGTGGTTGTCGGTCTAGTAATATCTGTATTACTAGCCTATATTTCCCATACGAGGTTTAGGGTTGGGAAGTTGGTAGTAATGTCAGGTGAGGTACTCTCATCAATTCCAGCAATGATTTGGTGGCCAATACTACTACCACTTCTTCAGGGATTTCCGTATGTGGTGATGGGGTTTATCTACTTACAAGGTTCTCTATGGTATACCTTCTTCAACATCCTAATATTTGGGTTATCTAATTTAAAAGGAAGTATATTAGAGTTTTCAAGGATTTATGGTATAAGGGGGGTGTTATACCTATCGAAGGTGTTTATACCATCCCTCCTACCAAGTATTCTTGCAGGGGGTTTATCAGCATCAGGTGGTGCGTGGAATGCATCAATAGCTGCGGAGTACATAGCGTTTGGAGATTTAATTGTGGATATGGGTGGAGTAGGTAGTCTATTAAATAAGCAGGCCATGGCTGGAGACGTATTAGGTATTTTACTAACATCACTATTCATGAGTTTAATTATCGTAATTATTAACAAGTTAGTTTGGGTTAAAGTTCTGAGGAGGATAAGTGGTTACTATGTCGTTGAGTAAGGACCTCGTATTGGAGGTTAGAGGTGTTTCGAAGAGCTATACTAGCGGGGGGAAGGTTTTTGAAGTACTTAAGGATATTAACTTCGTAGTAGGTAGGGAGTACATCACTATACTTGGGCCGAGCGGGTGTGGTAAGTCGACATTACTTAGGATAATAGCAGGTGTGGAGAAGCCTGATAAGGGGGAGGTAGTTTTCAATATTGGTGGAAAAGCACGTATCGGCTTCGTGTTTCAGTTCCCTACGCTCCTACCTTGGATGACGGTATTAGGTAATGTAACCCTACCATTAATAGCTGCTGGTGTACCTAAAAATGATGCTGTCGAAAGAGCTAGGAGGGCGTTGAAGATAGTTGGGTTGGAGGAGTTAGATGATTTCTACCCAAGTGAACTTAGTGGTGGGATGAAGCAGAGGGTTAATATTGCCCGTGCATTAGCAGTAGAACCAGATATCCTGTTAATGGATGAACCATTCTCGAACCTAGACCCACTCACGGCTGAAAACTTAAGAAGTGAGGTACTTGATATATGGTCATCCTCAATACTACCTATTAAATCCGTGATAATGGTTACACATAACGTTGAGGAAGCAGTACTCATGTCTGATAAAATAATCATACTATCACCGAGACCAGCTAGGATAGTAAAGGTAGTTGATGTTAACATACCGAGACCACGGACCAGGAAGATGACTGAGGTTCAAGAATTAGTAGACAGAGTCTACGAATATGTTAGTTGACACACTTAAGACATATACCGTAATTTAAAAGACTCTACCTCAAGAGAAAGTTAACTTAATATGTTTGAACTACTAATCATTAAGTAAACGATTCCCACATCACTACATATTTATCATTAGTAATCAAACCTCTTTATAATGGCTAAAACTTAGTAAGCCCAACATCATTTAACGAATTTCCTTAAACATGAATAGTGTTTACGAACTCTTATTAAGGTTCTACATCCCATGACAACTACATTTCTGAGGTTTGATATCACCTTATGTGATTACCACCTTACCGATGGATAGAATTCTAATTATAGTATATAAGTCGTTTGTCATATACTTAAACTCAGCAATGAGTAGTACATCGTTGGGGCTATCTACACGTAACGGTGGTAAGGATTGATCGGTAAGGGTCTTAGTACTAAAGACTTTGAGAGGGTCTCACTTAATGAGGCTTTTAAGCTGTTGAACTCTGAGCTTAATGGGTTGAGTGAAGAGGAAGCTGAGAGGAGGTTAAGTATTTATGGACCTAATATTGTTGAGGAGAAGAAGGAAAGTACCTTATTAGAGTTTTTGAAGAGGTTTTGGGGTCCGATGCCTTGGCTTTTAGAGGTAGCTATACTGCTTTCCCTTATTATTGGACATACTATTGAGGCTATCATAATCGCATGTCTTCTCGTGATTAATGCCGTAATAGGGTTTATACATCATGAGTCTAGTAGGAAGGTTTTAGAGTTGCTGAAGTCTAAACTAGCTCTAAGGGCTAAGGTATTGAGGGGTGGGAGTCTCAAGTCTGTAGAGGCTAGTCTTATAGTCCCAGGAGATGTTATTATAGTTGAGCTTGGTGATGTTGTTCCAGCGGACTGTAAGGTTGTGGAGGGGGAGGTCTTAGTAGATCAATCAGTCCTGACTGGGGAGAGCTTACCTGTGGATGTAGTTCCTGGTGGAGTAATCTTCGCAGGTTCTGTCATTAGGAAGGGTAGAGCTAAGTGTCTTGTGGTGAACACCGGTAGGAACACGTATTTTGGAAGGACTGTAGAACTTGTTAGGATAGCGAGGCCGAAGTCACATCAACAAGAGGTAATGTTGGCGATAACGAAGTACTCCATGTATATAGGGACGGCAGTAATGAT
>Ga0326760_1000636_pt1 | contig 17509 bp, 18 predicted proteins | sample GCREP_S_FD_207668 | JGI IMG/M metagenome (GOLD analysis project Ga0326760, IMG submission 207668) | Hot spring sediment microbial communities from Geyser Creek Basin, Yellowstone National Park, WY, United States - GCR.EP_S | ecosystem: Environmental > Aquatic > Thermal springs > Near-boiling... | reverse complement strand
GGGACTACGAGCCCCTCGGGGTCTACCTGCTTAATGATCTTCTTTACGTACGCGTAGAGCGAGTCTATGATGTACGATGATGGGTGGTCGTAGGTTACCTGGAGTAGTAGGTCTATACCCAGGCTCTCGCACTTCTTAGATAGCCTATCCAAGGCACCCTCGTATCCTACGAAAGCTGCGGCAGTGATGCCCCTAAAACCTACCTCGCTAACTACCTCAACAGAGTACTCCATTATGTGGGGTAGGTCGGCTAGCTTAAGATCCGCCAGGAAGTAGACGTCCGGGAAGCTCTCCAGCAGGGTCTTCAAAGCCTTAACCCCCTTACCCACCAGGAAGGGGGTCCCGAGTTTAAACCCAGCGACCAACCCCCGCATTGAGGAGACGAGCTCTGTTAGAAACCCCAGGTCCAGCCTGGGGTTGTCCAACGCGACCATGAGGGGTAGCTGCGACCTCGCGATGAAGTTCCTCAGCATTCGCGCTACCACCCACCGGACACTACCCTAGGGCTAATTAACTCTGTCTGCACAGCTGGGGCTCCAGATCTCAGAAGTCATCGCTACTAGGTGGGAACGTAACAGACCCACCAGTCCAACGTAGAGCAACGCCAAGTTGCGATATTATTAACCTAGAGACCGCTCCATGTTGTAGAGGTGCCCTGTGAGCAGCAACCTATGTGTACTGTGTCGAGGCGGTTCGCGAAGGCTTTGCGGTCTAACCTACTGCCCAGTAGTAGTTAGAGCTAAGTCCTCTCTAGCCCTAAGCAGGGTATCGTGGAGGCTAAGTAGTTCTACGCCCCCCTCAGCCTTCGTAGGCTGGGTAGGCTACCCCAGTGTAGTAGTTGCAGCCGGACTACCCCCGGAGGTCGGTGATACCTCCCTCTACGACCTACCGGAGAGGTGGCTCGAGTTACCTCTGGATGAAGTGATAAGGTTTAGGCTAACCCTGATCAGAGGTGGGAGGGGGGTACCGGTACGGGATGTTGACAACCCATTCGTCGAGCAGCTCAGGGAGATCTCCCTATCGGTAAGACCTGTGGATGTCGAAGCCGAGTTCGAGAAGAGACCTAGGCCGGATGTACTACTAGACGAGAACGCCCCGCCGATGGGTCCTCTAGCTATTGTTAAGAGGATTAAGATCGGGTCGTCACCGTACGTAGTTAGGGAGGTTGAGAGGGTCTACGAGGACAGCGATCTTAGGGCTAAAGATGCCATACTCTACCTCTACAGGTCGGAGGTTCCCGTATCGACTATAACGAGGATCCTATCGCTGGGCGCCCTAGGATTACGGAGGTATAGGAAGCTAGTCCCAACGAGGTGGGCCATCACTGCCGTGGACTCAACTATCTCGGAGAGTCTAATAAAGAACCTACTAGATAAGCCTACCCTAAGTGAGTACAGGCTCTACACCCTATCAGGAAAAGGCAACCTATTCATAGGTATACTACTGCCTACGCGATGGATGTTCGAGTGGATCGAGGCCTGGTTCCCCGGGTCTACGTGGAATATATACGGGAGTGACGTAGCTATAGAGGGGGATTGGGAGCTTACACCCAGGAGGACTACGTACCCCTCAATAGGGGGGTGCTACTACGCTTCCCGCCTTGCCGTAGCCGAGTTCCTTACCTCTATAGGAAGGCAAGCAGGTGCCGTACTCTACAGGGAGATATATCCGAGCTTTAACATACCTGTAGGTGTTTGGTTCGTCAGGGAGATGGTCAGGCAGCTCTTCAAGACACCGTTTAGGAAGTACGGAAGTTTAGAGGATTTACTTAAGGATATGAGAGGGTTGACCAAGGTGCCTCTAGATACGGTGATCGCAAAGTCTAGGATTCTAACCCTACTTACTAGAGGTAGGAGGCTTGGCGGTGGAGTACCGTCGGACTAGGGTCAAGTCGGCTCTGAGTAGGTCAGGTCTTCCGGACCTAGACTACGCTCTAAATCCGTACATAGGCTGCGCACATGGCTGTCTATACTGCTATGCCAGGGGCTATACGAGAATAGCTGAGGTCGTGGAGAGGTGGGGCCGCCTAGTCTACGTTAAGGAGAACCTCCTAGATGTACTGAGGCAGGAGGTGAGGAAACTCAAACCCGGGTTAGTGGGTGTCTCCACAATTACGGACCCGTACCAACCCATTGAGAATACCGAGGAGCTTACGCGTGGGGCTATCCAGGTACTGTTGAAGGGGGGCTTTAGAGTGAGTATACAGACCAAGTCCCCGCTGGTAGTACGGGATCTAGACATACTGCTGGAGTACGCGAGGTCTGTTGACGTGGGTTTCACCATAATAACCATGGATGAGGGGGTATCCTCCATCCTTGAGCCCGGTGCCCCACCGCCTAGAGCTAGAGCCGAGGCCTTGATCAAGATCTCGCGCGCCGGGATCAGGACTTGGCTATTCTACGGACCCGTGATACCCGAGGTTAACGATGGTGTTGAGAGCTTTGAGGAGGTTCTAAGATCTTTACATAGAGACGTGGATCTAGTCCTCATAGATAAGTTGCGGATTACCCCAGAGGTACGTCGCCCCCTAGGTCAAGCACTAGCTAACTCGGAGAGAGTCCTCAGGTTGGCTGTAAGTAGGGATTGGTGGGCCAGGACCGTTAAGTCGTTCGAGAGGCTGTGCTCTGAGCTTGGGGTTAGGTGCGTGCCGTCGATAGCTGAGCCGGAGAGGGTGGTTAAAAGCCTAGCGGATTACTCTTCAGGGACCAACAAGTAGTCCGCTCGAGCCGGTAGTCGGCGGCTTCGAAGGGTTTCGCTCCCAAGGGCGTCTATGGCTTAAGCGTCTTAGACATATGCAGAGGCTCTCCGAGAGCTAGGTGCGCTAACTCCCCAACTATCTCGGAATACGTTGGGTGCGTGTAGATGGCGTTAGCCAGCTCCCGAACCCCCATACCGTAGGCTACGGCTAGGGCGAAGATGTGTATTATCTCGGAGGCCTCGTTACCCACCACCTCAGCTCCCAGGATACGTTTGCTACCCCTCTCGATAACCAGCTTAGCGAAACCCTCGCTGCTCTTTAGTAGGGCCGTGGTGTTTCTACCCAGGGCCACGTAGGGGAACTTGTAGACCTCGTACTCCAGACCGGAACTCCTTACCTCCTCCTCGGTCCTACCCACTATAGCTACCTGCGGGTGGGAGAACACCACCTGCGGTACCGGGGAGCGTGGGAGGGTGCTCCTAACACCGGCGGCCGTGTCCGCAGCTATCATACCCTCCCTAAAGGCCTTATGTGCAAGCTGTGGGGGTCCAGCCACATCCCCGGCCGCAAGTATGTGGGGGACGCTCGTCCTCTGGAGCTCATCGACGTGTACACCGACCCTGGGGTCGTACTTAACCCCTACTACCTCCAACCCTATACCCTCAACGCTAGGTCTCCTACCTACGGCTATCAGAACCCTCTCAACCTCTACCACCTCCTCAGAACCGGTACCCCGAGATACGAAGACCCGCACACCACCCTGGACCCTCTCAACCCTCTTGACCGTAGACCCTAGGTACAGCTTAATGCCGAGCCTGCGGAGGCCCCTCTCTACTACTGCCGATACGTCAGGGTCTGCGAAGTAGAGAACTCTGTTCAGGAGCTCAACTAGGTGGACCTCCTTACCTAGCATAGCTAAAGCTGTGGAAATCTCTACCCCTACAGCTCCAGCGCCTACAATAACTATCGATTCGGGGGGCCTTCGAAGCTCGAAGAACTCCCTATTCGATATAACGTACTCCCCGTCGAACTCCACGCCCGGGATCCCCTTAGGCTCGGAACCCGTTGCTATCAGGGCATACCTAAACTCTAGGGTCCTCCTAGAGCTACCGCCCACAACCTCAGCTTCGTGAGGTCCGGAGATCCTTCCAAAACCCTCAACTAGCTCTACCTCACTTAGGAGAGACCTAACTCCCTCGCGGGTTCTTAGGGCCGCCCTTCGGACGTAGTCTAGGAGGGTCTCCCCGGAGATGGAGCCAACGCCCAGCTCGATACCTGCAGGCCTTAGAGACTTAGCCTTGTAGAAGGCCTCCGCCACCTCTAGGAGGGTCTTAGTCGGTATGCAGCCCCAGTTAGCACACTCCCCTCCAAGAAACCTCCTCTCGACTAGGGCCACCTTCAAGCCCCTCTGAACAGCTCTTATCGCAGCTACGTAACCCGCGGGTCCCCCGCCGATTACTACGAGATCGTACACGAAGCGCCACCGACCAACCGTAGAGCCCGGCAAATTAAGGTGTGGGTCTGGTCTAGTTAGTCTAGTTAGCTAGGTAACTCCGCAAGACGTAGAGCTCTAGCAGGCTAGAGCTAGTTAGTCCCACCAGGGGGCGTTCTTAGCGGGATTCCTCCACTTAACGACAACCCAATATTCGGGCTATCCTTAACTACGCGTAGAATTATGTTGGTAACCGACCTCTTGATGTAGGGTACCTTCAGGATCCTCTTTATGAAGCTATCGAGCTCGCTTACGGAGCTGAATACCGTTATAATGGCGATATCATACTCCCCAGTAATGTCGTAAACTGCCCGGACGTTTGCCTCCTGGGCCAGCATCCTCTCCACATCGGTTATGTGCTCGCCCTCCACCTGGAGGAGGGTTAGAGCATGTATTCCGTAACCCAGCTTCGTGTAATCCAGTAGTGCTGTGTACCCCTTTACTATCCCGAGCCTCTCCAGACGCTTTAACCTCCTGTGTATAACCGATGGGGACCTCTTCAAGGCTCTAGCCAGCTCCCTTATGCTTAGTCGGGCGTTACCCTTTATCATGTCCAGTATCTGCAGGTCTAACTCGTCCAGAAGTTCCCTAGAATGTGTAGAACGTACCACCAGTACCCCCCTAATTGAGTCCTCTACACCTGTTAATAAACGTTCCGCCTCATTTACAGTAGTTTTATCTAACGTTCCGACCTGCAAGTAGTAAAATGGTACTAGCGATGGTAAGCGGTGGGGTAGAGTCCTCAAGCAGCGTACCGGAGGGTTCGGAGATGATGCGGTGGGTTGAGCTACACTACACGGACCTAGCCGGTAGGCTACGAGCCACTAGAGTAGCTACACCTAGAGCGGATGCTATAGTAGCTAGGGTTGACGGTAGCAGTGTGGGTATGGCACCTGTAGAGAGGAGCGACCTACTGCTGGTAGCTGATAAGAGCACCCTAAGGCCGATACCGTGGTTAGACGGGTGCTGGAGGGCTATCTCAGACATATACGTCGAGAGGGGCGTTAGGCATCCGCACGACCCGAGGTATGTCGCTCAGAGAGCTGAGGAGTACTTCGATAGCCTGGGTTTAAGACCCTTAGTCGGAGTAGAGGTGGAGTTCTTCGTCTTTAAGGAGGTCAGGTTGCTGTATAGGGTTCCAGCAGCTACTGCGTATAGGCTGAGGTTCGTGGACAGGTCTTTCGGGAGGGGGTCGGACTCTAACTACCACGCCGTAGGGGGGGTACTCGACAGCTACCTGAGTGAGGTAGCCCTAACTCTGAGAAAATACTTCGATGTCGATGTACGTAGCTACCACCACGAGGTAGCATCTAGCCAGGTAGAGCTGTCGCTCGGCGCTAAGAACCCCAAAGCTCTATCCGACGATATTCAGACGGTTAAGTACGTAGCTAAGTCCATAGCGTCGGCTAGAGGACTTAGGGCGACCTTCATGCCGAAGCCTATCTACGGGGAGAACGGCTCCGGGATGCACGTACACCTAAGTCTGTGGAGGGGTTCTACTAACGTATTCTACGACCCAAACGATGAGTACGGCATAAGTCAGCTAGCTAGGTACTTCATAGGGGGGCTACTCGCTCACTCGAGGGCTTTAGCAGCCATAGTAGCCCCTACTGTGAACAGCTACAAGAGGTTGGTGCCTGGGTATGAGGCCCCGGTGCACGCTACCTGGGGCCCAGCTAACAGGAGCGCTATGGTTAGGGTACCTAAGGTTCTAACCCCCTCAGATGCGAGGGTGGAGTTCCGACCTCCCGACCCTTCATCAAACCCCTACCTAGCCATAGCAGCTATACTGCTAGCCGGTCTAGATGGGATCAGGAAGTCCATAGACCCAGGCGAGCCGAGTAGGGAGAACACCTACGACCTACGTGGATTTCCCCGCGAGAGGACGCTGCCTAGGAGTCTGAGTGAAGCTCTTGACGAGCTCGCATCAGATAGCGACTTCCTCAAGCCGGTGTTCACGAGGGAGCTCCTTGAGGAGTACATCGAGTTAAAGCTTAAGGAGTTGGAAGGGGTACTGCTAGTACCAACCCCCGCGGAGTTCTTCAAGTACCTCGATGTGTAGTCATAAGCTCTACTTGCACATGCCCCTCGATGAACGACAACCCACGCCCACAATACTCGCCGCCCTGGGTCTTTACAACTCGCCCCACAATGACCTCCCCGAGTTATCGCATCGCGGTAGCTCACGCCTTAGAAAGGCTTAGGCGTCGGAGATCGGAAGCCCTGCGAGCGAAATTATGAACTAAAACAGCTCCCTTAAACCCTAGGAGCTGCCGCGTTAGAGGGGCTGGGGGTCTAAATGAGGTGGCGCCGGGGGCGGGATTCGAACCCGCGTGGGCGTAACGCCCACCGGCTCTCCAGGCCGGCCCCTTAGACCGCTCGGGCACCCCGGCTCCGAGTAAGTACATGCTGAGAAGGCTTTTAAAAAGGGTTAGCTAGGGAATTTGCGGGAGAGCTAACCTGAGTAGAACTACCTCAGGACCTCTATCTCTATGAAAACGTCGTCCGGTACTCTAATCCTCATTATCTGCCTCATGAACCTATCGTCAGCATCCACGTCTATCAACCTCTTGTGTATCCTCATCTCCCACTTCTCGTAGACCTTAGTACCCTCCCCGTGGGGTGGTACCAGTACCGGTACGACAAGCCTCTTAGTTGGTAGCGGGATCGGTCCCGATATGTTAACTCCGAGTTTTTTGGCGTGCTCCACGATCTGATTTACAACGTCGTTTAGGTGGGATACGTTAACACTCCACAGCCTTATCCTTACCTTAGCCATCAGCTTGACCCTGGCTCTCCGGTTTACTTAGCCTTGATCTCGATCTTCGCCGGTACTACGTCTACTACCGTACCGATGCCCACGGTCTTACCCATGTCCCTCATTGCGAACCTTCCTAGCTGCGGGAACTCACTGTACTTCTCTATCACCATGGGCTTTATGGGTTTGAACCTCACTAGGGCGGATTCACCTGCCTTAATGAACTGCGGGTTCTTCTCAGTTATCTGCCCAGTTCTGGGGTCTAGCCTACCTATGATCTCCACTATCCTAGCAGCTACCGACGCCGTGTGTGCGTGTATTACTGGGGTGTACCCGACGTGTATAGCCGACGGGTGCCACATTACGAATATCCTAGCGGTAAACTCCTCGACTACGGTCGGCGGGTTGGTTAGGTGCCCAGCGACGTCACCCCTCCTTATCTGCTCCTTAGACACACCCCTAACGTTGAAGCCTATGTTATCGCCCGGTAGGGCCTCATCTAGAGGTTCGTGGTGCATCTCAATGCTCCTCACCTCCCCGACTACTGCTGGAGGCATGAACACTACCTTATCTCCAACCTTAAGCCTCCCCGTCTCAACCCTACCTACAGGTACGGTACCCACACCCGAGATGCTGTAGACCTCCTGCACAGGTATCCTAAGCGGCTTATCAACAGGCTTCGGAGGCTCCTTAGCCGTATCCAGGGCCTCTACGAGCGTCGGTCCCTTATACCACGGCATGTTTGGTGAGGGCTTTACTATGTTGTCGCCCAGCCAGCCCGATACCGGTACGAAAGGTATCTCATCGACCTTGTAGCCTAGGGTTCTCAGGAACTTCTTTAAGGTCTCAACCACCTGCTTATACCTAGCCTCGCTCCACGGCGGCTCAGTTATATCCATCTTGGTTACAGCAACTATGAGGTTCTCTATACCCATAGTCCTCGCCAGTATAGCGTGCTCCCTAGTCTGACCCTCGGGGCTCATCCCGGCCTCGAACTCGCCTGTCTTAGCAGATACTACCAGTAGAGCCACGTCGGCCTGGCTAGTACCGGTAATCATGTTCTTAACGAAGTCCCTATGCCCTGGGGCGTCGATTATGGTCCAGTAGTACTTCGGTGTCTCGAACTTCATAAATGATAGGGCTATCGTTAGACCCCTCTCCCTCTCCTCCTTAAGCCTATCGAGGAACCACGCATACTTCTCGCTCTCCTTACCAGCCTTCTTGGCGGCCTCCTCAACCTCCTTAGCCGTCTTTGGGTCTATAGCTCCGAGCATGAGGAGCATGTGGCCTACTAGCGTACTCTTCCCGTGGTCTACGTGACCTATTACGACCAGGTTCATGTGCGGCTTAGTAGGTCTTCTGCTCATACCACACCCACCTGATGCCTTATCCTCACACAGTACCGCCAGAAGGTTTTAAAAGCTTTACAAGAATATCGTATGCAACCTTTGCCCCTAGGTGCTCACCCAATCACGCCGACGCATTCAGGAACCGCCCCCGCCCAGCCCACGGAGACCCCGAGCTTGGAGCTGGCACCTACGCATAAACCTGTCCGAGAAGCGTAACGGAATTAGAGCTATGATAGATATGCTGTACGAATGGGTATCACTCACTTAAGGTTAAAGCTGCCGTCCTTATGTGCTGGTGACTGAGTACGGTTCGGTACCGCCTAGAAAATCAGTTACAGCTGAAAGCCCCGCCCTTCAGGGCGGGGAGGAGGTCAGGTCCTCCTCTCGTAGAGAGGTCTTAACTTAATTACGCCTAGAGCTTCGGCTATCTCTAAGATCCACCCAGCTAGTTGTACCGAAATTAGGGCCACCGCGTGGTTCTCTGGTAGGTCTACTCCGAGCACCTCTTTAGCCGCCCTTAGGCTGCAGTCCGCGTTGACGCGCTCTGCGAGCCTCTCCTTAAGTTCGTTTAGGATGTAGTCTAGGGATGTCGATCCTCTTGAGACGAGGTACTTAACGTACTCTATGTCCGTAGGTCTTGGAAAGGACTCCGAGGCTTTCTCGCCGCACAACTCAAAGTACTTCTCCAGTAGGCTGTAGTCGCTAAAGACCTTCCTACTCAGGAGGAGTAGTTTCGACTCAGTGCCCACTCCTCCTCGCCGCCTCCCTCCTGGATCCTACTCTGTAGAAGTACCTACCAGCTCCGTGTAGTGCTGGGCTAACGCTACTGAGGATGTAGCCGTACCTATCGGCCGCTCCTTCTTTGACACGAGCTCTAAGTACCTGTAGTATGTAGAGGACGGACTCACCCACCTGGTACTTACTTAGAACCCTGGTCTCAAGTATCGCGAGAGCCCTCTTAACCCCGGGAGGCTTCACGTCTACGCTGTCGACGAGCTCCACACCATACTGGGCTACCTTATCGACATCCCTCCCGGAAGTCGTACCGAGTAGGTATATGAGGTCAGCGTCCTCCAAGCTCGGGATGCTCAGGGTGGCCTCACCGCAGTAGTCTAGGCACTCCCTAGTGTAACTACTCGAATCTATAGCCACGGCAACTGCCGGGGGTTCCTCACTAACAGGGGTGTTCCAGCTGGCAGGCATGAGGTTCACCCTACCATTAGGGCATACCGAGCCTACGATAACCGTGGGCCGTGGGTGGAGCAGGTAGTAGAACTTACCGGTGTAGTCCCTGAACATCGCTGCACCCAGCTTAAGTTTTTAGCTGAGCTAATAACGGTAGTATAAGACGGAGCTATGAGGTCGGTACTAGCTGTGGTTGTAGCTGGGGGACTGAAGCTCAGGGAGATGGTTCCGCCACCTATTAAGGCGGGGTACGTACTGGCTAAACCGCTGGCCACCGTCCTAACCCCTCTAGATGGGGCTGCGGCGAGGGGCTACGTACCCCACGTCTACGGTAAGGTAGCCGGCTCAGCGGGTCTAATCAGGGTCTTAGAGCTGGGCTACGGCGTAGGGGGATTCAACGTCGGTGAGGAGGCTATCGTAGCCCCCAAGTGCTTCGTGGACCTAGCAACTAGGGCTGACGGCACCTTGGCCGAGCTCCTGAGCATACCATCGGAGTGCCTTCTACCAGCACCCCGCGGTATCGACAGCCTACTGGGGGCTAAGGTCTCGCTACTAGCACACGTACCCTCCATACTGAGGAGGATCTCAGGTTCCACCCTCCTCGTAGCCGGCTGCGGGTTTGAGGCTCTCTCACTAGCCTATTCAGCAATGGGGTTACTTAGGGTGGAGGCTATGTGCTCAAGCGAGGTAGGCCTTCAGAGGGCCTCGAGGCTTGGGGTTAGGTCCTATCTTTGGGAGGAAGCTGGGGGTAGTTACGATGCAGTCTACGTAGCATCCCTTAATCCGTACCTAAATATCTCGGCATCCAGGAAGTGTCGCGATTCCCTCATAATATCACCCTTCGTACCTAGAGAGTACGTACCTACGGCACCTGTAGAAAGGGTAGTAGCTAGCTCTAGAGTCGAGCCAGATGTAGCTAAGGCTATCGAGATCGTCAGCAACATTCCGAGCGAACTGGGGAAGGCTATCAAAGTAGTTGACAGCCTTCAAAGACTCGTTGATGTCGCTACCTCGGGTACGTACGGCAGCTACGTGGTATACCTAAAACAAGGTAGCTCTACTTAGGAGCACCCAAGCCCGTTCTCAGAAAGTCTTCAGCTAGGCTAGACTACTACGAGCTAGACAAGGAAGTTATTAGAATTACTCTAAGGGGCCGATGGTATGCGCTAAAGCTTAAGCACGGGAGAGAGCACGTAAAGAGGTTCAGGGGTCTTAGGTGGAAGGAGGTTCACGTTAAGCACGAGAACGGTAAGCCGTTTGTGAGCACAGTGTTCGAGTTCAGGTACGAACCCTATGTATCCAGAGAGGTAATAACCCTAGACACCAACTTAAGAACTGCCACAACATATGGTGGCTCTAAAATCGGGAGGTATAAGACAAGGTTTGTGGATGCTCTTAGTAAGAGGAAGCATGCCGAGGAGTTGCAGAGGAAGCACCCGAAGAGGTGGAGGCGCAATGAAAGGATCCTTAGCGGGTTAAAGCTCTTCACAGGAGAGGTAGGAGCATCGTTGTTGACTGGTGCTGGAAGATCTCTACAAGTAGTCTTGAAGGCTTTGAAGCACGGGTATGCAGTTGCCTTAGAGAGCCTCAAGGGTCTTAGAGAGAATGCGAGCAATAAGGGTGACGAGGTTGTTTGGGAGTTCACAATGTTTGCATACAGAAGGTTGCAACGCTCGGTAATTCGGTAATCTCGAAGGCTATTGAGTGCGGAGTGCCTGCGCTGACCATAGAATCCAAAGAACACGTCATCAATGTGCCCGAGAGGTTTGGTGGAAAGCTTACCTACGTTCATAGACTAGCCATATATAAGAAGTGCGGTTTCAAGGCTGATAGAGACTCCGTGGGGCTGTGAACATATGGTTAAGAGCTTTTGAGGCGTGTGCGGGGCTGCCTGGGCCGCCCCTGAGAGTCCCCGCTGTGGAGGATGAAACCCAACAGAACTGGGGAGCAACACGTGAGGAGATGAAAAGTAGTTAAAAGCTATTCGCAGGTAACTACAAGTATTAACCAGACCCGAACCCTAATTCTCTCCTAACTAGAGTACCTAGGATCTCAATGCCCTTTCTTATATCGTTTACGGATGGATAGCTGAAGTTCAGCCTCATGGTGTTGGTACCGCTCTCATCTACGAAGAAGGGGGCTCCAGGTACGTACACTACACCAGCCTCTACAGCCTTGGGTAGCATGGCCTTGGTGTCTATAGCTCTGGGTAGCCAGACCATTAGGAAGAGCCCGCCTACCGGCTTTATCCACCAGGAATCCTTAACTAAGTGCTCCGAGAGTGCCTCCACCATAGCGTCACGCTTGACCCTATATATTCTCTTGGCCTTCTCTATGGTTTCCTCAACGACCCCGCGCTCTATAGCCTCCTTAGCTATGTACTGGGAGAGTGACGGGGTGTGGAGGTCCATGCTCTGCTTAGCTCTCTCGAAGACGTCCACGAGTTGCTTGTTGGCGAGTATCCACCCGAGCCTAAGACCTGGGGACAGTATCTTGCTTAAGGTACCCACGTAGACTACCCTACCCTCGTTGTCTAAGGTCTTCAACCTCGTTACGTCAGCTTCGTCGTAGACGAAGTAAGAGTAGGGGTCGTCCTCTATGATGAGAAGGTCGTACTTAGACGCTAGCTCGAGTAGGTACTTCTTTCTCTCTAAGCTCATGGATATACCCGTGGGGTTGTGAGCTGTAGGTATGGTGTAGACGAACCTAGGAGTAATCCCGCGGGATTTAAGCTCCCTAAGCCTCTCCTCGAGTATATCAACCCTCATACCCTGGGAGTCTACAGGTACGCCGACTATGTTAGGTCTAGCCGGTCGGAAAGCCGTTAGGGCTGCTAGGTAGGTCGGGTTCTCTGTTACTATGTAGTCTCCGGGGTCTATTAGAGTTCTAGCTACTATGTCTAGTGCCTGCTGCGAACCCGTGACTACTATTACGTCGTCCTCGCCGAGGACCTTAACGTTCTTGGACTTCAACCACTTAACCAAAGTCTCTCTGAATACCGTAACCCCCTTAGTTGGGGCGTACTGAAGAGCCTTATCACCGTAGTTAAGTATTACCTCGTAGGCTATCTTAGCCAGAGACTCCCTTGGGAAGGTCTCCGGGTCTGGGTAGCCGCCTGCAAAACTGATAACCCTTCGAGCCTCTACTACCTTAAGTAGTTCCCGGATCTCGGAGGCTCTGAAAGCCTCGGCTGACTTAGCTATGAACTTCCTGTAGTCCAACGGCACACCGTGTGATAAGGGGTAGAGGAGATTAAAAACGTCTTTAAATGCGGATTACTGAGTACTATCCTGCTTTAAAGGTTTAAACTTGATGCCGTAGTATATAACTCCGTAGGGGTCGTCCGATGCGTAGCGCCTTAGTACAGCCTCAACCACCATACCCTCGCGAACCCCATCTACCTTAACCCCCACGACCTCACCCACGATCCTCACACCCTCGCTTAGTCTGACTACAGCCACAACCTCCGGGAGCCTATCCTCGCTTGAGTCCTGCTTGTAGTAGACCTTAGTGAAGTTCTCTACCACACCTACACCCTGGGACTCCTCGTGAACTACCCTTGCCGAACCGCAGTACGGGCAGACCGGCCTCTTGAATACCGATACCCGACCACAGGCTAAGCACTTAGTTAGGAGTATCTTGTACAGCGACTCCCTCACTCTCCAGAACTGAGGTACGGAGAGCTTCATCACTTCCACCTCCTTAGGAGTAGTACCCTAGATACATTATCGGGTCCGCTCATGGAGTGCACTACACCTACCTCGGAGCCTACGGAGACCCCGTCGAAGCCTCCCGTGAGAAGCTTAAATACCTCGTAGACCTGGTAGACCCCGGTAGCACCTATCGGATGGCCTCTAGCCTTCAACCCGCCGCTTAGGTTTACAAACTCTAGCTCGCCTAGGTCGCACCTAGTATCTATGTAGCCCAAGGAGTGTAGTAGGGCTATTGGATAGGGTGTGTAGCTATCGTGTAGCTCTACGGCAACCTTCCTGAGGTCCACCCCGAACCTCTCCCTTAGCTGCTTTAGTAGCTTGGTGGAGGCCTGCAGCTCGGATATGCGGTCTCTAGCGTAAGCTGGGAGGCCTACCTCCGAGGAGCTGTAGACTATCTCCACGGCTACCTCGTGACCCGTGGGTTCGGATGAGAGCGCTATAGCCGACGCACCGTCCCCTAGGGCGAAGCTGTCGTAGAGCGTTACGGGTTCGGCGAGTACTTGAGCATCCTTAAACGACTCCGGGGAGATCCTAAACCTTAGCATCGCGTGGGGGATCCTCAAGGCGTTCTCATGCATTCTAACCGCCCAGTTACTGAAGCACTCCCTACCAAAGCCGGCCCTTAGTAGCTCCCTCATAGCTAGGGCGGCGTACACCGGTGGGCTAACCCCCCTAAGTACCTCGAACTCGTAGTCTAGGATTAGGGAGTACATGCGGTTAGCTATGTAGGTAGGGTACTCGGTAACCTTCTCAACCCCCAGTACAACGACCTTCCTAGCAGCCCCCGAGCGTATTAGGGACGTAGCGACCTCTACCGCCGCAATACCCGAGGACTCCCCAGACTCTACCCTAACTACCGGGACCCTCCTCCCCGCCCACTGAACTATGTGAACCCCCAGGTCCACCTGGTGCGCCATTAGCTCAGGTAGTGCTGACGCCACTACAACGTACTCAGCATCTCCACACACCTCACAGCTCGAGAGCACGCTGTACGCTAGGTCTCTGTAGCCGAGTTCGAAGTGTCTATCTACCTTCACCGCAGACCCTCCAACTACGTAGGCACGCATGGGACCACCCTACACGTTTCTTAGGAAGAGGTTGCGGAACTTAGCGTACTCAGCGTAGGTTATCGGGAGTCTATCGTTTATCATATCGACTACCCTAGGTCCCAGCTTGACCACGTCAAGTATCGTGTCCTTAACCACTATACTAAAGGCATCGCTACCCGCACCGCTACCGAAGGTTACGGTGAGGATCCTACTTCCGGGTTTTGCCTCCTCGAGAACCTTAGCTAGCCCTAATAGAGCTGAGGCGTTGTACGTATTCCCTATGTAGGGGGTTACCAGGCCCGGTAGGACCTTCTCCTGGGGTATGCCTAAGGCTCTAGCTACCTGGAGGGGGAACTTACCGTTAGGTTGGTGGAATATCGCGTAATCGAAGTCTGATGGTCTGAGCCCCGTCTCCTCCATGAGTAGCTTAGCGGCACTAATTATGTGGTGGAAGTAGGCCGGTTCACCGGTGAATATCTCAGTATGCTCTGGGTAGGGGGACCTATCCCTCCTCCAGAAGTCCGGCGTATCGGTTACGTACGTAACGCTAGCCTCTATGGAGGCTACGGAACTGCTCTCCGGACCTACGACGAAGGCTACGGCCCCCGAGGAGGCCGTGAAGTCCAGTAGGTCGCCCGGGTTAGCCTGGGCCGTATCCGACCCTATGACTAGGACGTTCTGGGCGAAGCCCCCACCTACTAGCCCCACACCTATCCTAAGCCCCTCCCCAGCTGCTCTACAGGCGAACTCCATATCTGAAGCAAGCTTCCTCCTCTTAATACCCAGCGCCTCGGCTACTATGGTAGCTGACGGTTTAACTGCGTAGGGCTTGGACTCCGTACCGAAGAACACGGCATCGATCTCCTCACCACTCACCCTAGCCCTCCTAAGGGCTACCTTAGCAGCGTACCAGCCCATTGTAACGGCATCCTCATCCTCCTCGGCGACCGACTTCTCGACGACGTTCAGTGCCTTAGGCATTCGCGGGTCGTAACCCCACAGCGAGGCTACCTCCAGGGCACTAAGCCTGAACCTAGGTATGTACGCCCCCCAGCCCCGGATACCGGCTTTCAATTACTACCTCCGGTATAGGCTTACGGTGAGGTATAAAAGCTTAGATCAGCTGTCTAAAGAGGTTTTAGGCAGGTTGTAGTAGAGCTAGCGCTTAGCGTGTAGCCAGCACTTAACGATACGTCCTCTACCTAGGTCCACCGCCGGCGGCTCCTCGGTTCTACAGATATCCATGGCGTAGGGGCACCTCGGGTGGAACCTACAGCCGGGCGGTATGTTAGCGGCGCTGGGAACCTCGCCCTTTATAGGCACCTCCCTAATCTTGAACCTGTTCCGGGGGTCTGGCTCGGGTACGGCCGCTATTAGGGCCTTAGCGTAGGGGTGTTGCGGGTCGTTTATTACCTCATCGATCCTACCGGTCTCGACTATGGTCCCTAGGTACATTATGGCTATCCTATCGCATATGTAGGAGGCTACCGCTAGGTCGTGGGTTATGAAGATGTAGGTTAGGTTTCTAGACGCCTTGAGGTCTAGCATTAGCTGGAGTATCTCAGCCCTTATAGAGACGTCTAGCATGCTCACCGGCTCGTCTGCGACGACTAGGGATGGCTCCAGCATTATGGCTCTAGCGATAGCCACCCTCTGCCTCTGACCTCCGGAGAGCATGTGGGGGAACCTCTCGGCGAACTCCTCTGGCGGTGTCAGCTTGATCTCCTCGAGGATCCTGTATATCCTCTCCCTCTTCTCCTCCTCAGTTTCCCCAATGCCGTGTATGTCTAGGGGCTCCTTAAGTATGTCGTATATGCGCATCCTTGGGTTCAGGGAGCCGTAGGGGTCCTGGAATATTATCTGGACATCCCTCCTCAGTAGCTTATCCACGAACCTAGGCAGCTTAGCTGTGAGGTCTACGTATTTACCGTCAACTAGTAGGGCTGAGGGTATCTGCCTGAGTATCTCATCCCTAGGTCTGTAGAGCATCCTACCTCCGGTAAACTCTATCAACCTTACTACTAGCCTTCCGGTGGTGGTCTTACCGCAGCCGGACTCCCCCGCTAGGCAGAAGATCTCCCCCTCCTCAACGGTGAAGTCTATGCCGTCAACGGCCCTAACGTACCTCGGCTTCTTGAGCGTCAGTATCTCGGTTAAGCTCCGCCTAAGCGGGAAGTACTTGTAGACCCTCTCGGCTATGAGCTTAGGAGGCACGCCCATCACCTCTTAGCGTACAGCCAGCAAGAGACTAAATGCTCCCTACCTAGGTCCACCGTCGGCGGCTCCTCGGTTCTACAGATATCCATGGCGTAGGGGCACCTCGGGTGGAACCTACAGCCGGGCGGCGGGCTCCTCAGGTCTGGGGGGACTCCGGGTATCCACGTTATCTTCTCCTTACCCCTTAGTCTCGGGATACTCCTGAGTAGGCCCTGGGTATACGGGTGGGCTGGGCTGTTGAAGACGTCGTCCGAGGAGCCTATCTCAACGATCTTACCAGCGTACATTACGGAAGTCCTATCAGCTATCTCAGCTATTAGGCTTAGGTCGTGGGTTATGAATATCATGGCGTTCCTCTCCCTCTCCTTAATCTCCTTGAAGAGGTTCATTATCTGTGCCTGTATGACTACGTCGAGGGCTGTCGTAGGCTCGTCAGCTATTACTAGCCTGGGCTTTAGTAGGAGGGCCATGGCTATCATAACCCTCTGCTTCATACCCCCCGAGAGCTCGTGGGGGTACCTCCTCAGGATATCTGGGGTGAGGCCCACCTTCTTAAGGACCTCAGCGGCTATCTCAAGGGCCTCGCGGACGTCCATCCCCTTGTGGATCACCAGGGGCTCAGCTAGCTGGTGCCCCACGGTGTACACGGGATTCAAGGCGTTCATAGCTCCCTGGAAGACCATGCTTACCTTAGCCCACCTAATTTTCCTGAGCTCAGCTGGTCTGAGCTTAGTTAAGTCGATGCCGTCTAGAACTACAGAGCCTCCGGCTATCCTACCCGGGGGCGGTATGAGGCCCAGGAGGCCGTAACCTAGGGTGGACTTACCGCAGCCGGACTCCCCAGCAACTCCCAGGACCTCGCCGTCTCTCAGGCTAAAGGATACTCCGTCAACGGCTCTCACAACCCCGGTTAGGGTGTAATAGTATATCCTCAAGTCGCGTACCTCAAGTAGCGTAGATGACACCAGTCCCACCTTCCTCTAGAGCTACGCCCTGCGGTTTATAAAGAATTTTAAGTGCGGCTCCAAGTATACTCTCAGAGGTTGCT